>ERZ1066117.1340-NODE-1340-length-12618-cov-5.274377_pt1 | contig 12618 bp, 10 predicted proteins | sample MGYA00382764_ERZ1066117 | MGnify/ENA primary metagenome ERZ1066117 (study PRJEB33369, sample SAMEA5778347) | biofilm metagenome | biome: Industrial cooling water; feature: Water cooling tower basin; material: Biofilm | place: United Arab Emirates | collected...
AGCGTTGGCGTGCCCGTGCGGATCCATCTGAACACGCCCTCGCTGGCGGAAACGAGCAGTCCGATCGGCCCCCTCTTCGCCGACGAACCGGTGATCACGGCCTCTGAGCGGCAGACGCGAGCGTTGGCCTGGGTGCACGCCGTGCCCCAGGGCGTCGAGTGGCACGTGGGCGAGGACGATGTGGCGGCGGCGGGGCTGCTGGAGATGCTGGCCGCCCTGGCCCTGCATCCTGAACGCGAGATGGCGTTTGTCTTCGATCGGCCACGCCGGGCCATCGCGCTGGGGCAGGGACTCAGCCGGGCGCACCGCGCCGTGCTGACGCGAGTGGGCGTGAATCTGCGGATGTTGGCCGAGCAACCAGGTATGCTCGCCGATGCCGAGCGTTACCTGCAACGACTCGGCAGCCTGCTGCGGCTGGCGCTGAGCGCGGCGGTGCAGCGACGGCAATTCTTGCGAGCGCGGGATCTGCCGGTGCTGCGCGAGGGTTTCTTGCTGGACCGGGCGATTGTCGTTATCGAGGCGCTCCAACTCGACGAGGTGGTGCGACGCTTCACGGGTTGGAGCCTGGCCAATGGGGGCTCCTCGCTGGTGCTGGGCACACGCATCGTGCGTCGGCTTCTGGAGGTGCTCCGCTCCGAGGGGCGGCACCTGCAATTCGAGGGCGTGCTGGAGGGGCTAACCCCCGTGGCCCCCACGGCCTCGCTCCGAGCGCAATCGCTGGCCGCCGGCGCGTTGCATGCGTTGGCCGAGGGCGGGACGCTGCGGTTGCACCTGCCCGCGTCGCTGGAGCCGGGACACCTCGCCGAGGAGTTGCGACGGATCTGGCGAGACACGGCAGTGGGGCGGATCGAACTGGTGCGTGAATAAACACGACCGGGCGAAAGGATGACTCCCTCCGCCCGGCCGTTCCCCCCATCCCCCCGGATGGTTCCATCAAGATTTCACGAAACTGCGTCGGCGCGTCGCCTAGCGACCCGAATCGGCCTGAAGTTCGGCACGCAGTTGCTTGGCCCGTTCCCAGGCGTTCTTGTCGTCGATCCGCTCGGGACTGGTTTCGGGCACATTGACCGGCACACTCTTCGCGACGGTGGTCGCGGCTTTGTCCCCTTCGCGGAAGCCGATATCGGGCAGCTTTTCCTCGCGGACAGCGTTATGCGTCACGGGCAGGCATCCGATACACAACAGCAGACCAAGAATCAACCCGGAGAAGAGACTTTTCATCGGCGCATCCCCCGTTTCTGCTCGGCATGCTTCAGGATCATGTCGCGAGTCTGAGTTACTGCGTCGTCGGTCTGGCCGGCCTCGCTGGTTCCCGGCCCGCTCAGGCTGAGCAGCTTCTCACTGCGACTGTCAAAGATCTTCATGGCCATATCCGCCAGGACGGTGGCTTCCTCGTCGAGCTTCTCGTCGCCCGTCTCCAGAGCGACACGGCGTAGTTCGTCGCAAACCTGCAAGCGGCGTTGCAGCGCGGATTCGAGCCGAGCGAATTCCTCGGCCCGATCGACACTGTTCGGCGCTTTGGGTTTGGCCTTGCCGTCGCTTTTCTCAGGCGTTTTCTTGGCAGGCTTCTGCCCCCAGGTAGGCCACCACGAGGCCGAGTCGGCCGATTTCTGGGCCGAGGCAGAGGTGACCACGACGCCCAGGAGCAAGGCGGCCAGGCTGGCTCGGAGAAGTCTACGCATCATCATCCCCCCGACGGCCCCTGTCTCCCCCGAGAGGAGCCGTTCGCTTGGCAACAAGTCCTGTCGTTTTGTGTGGACGGCTCTATGCCAACTCGGTGAGCGAAAGTAAAGAGCAATTTCGACGATCTAGCGATTTTTTGAACGACGCCAGGCGAGGCGAGCGGAAGCAGGCCGCGAGCAATTTCCGCACGGCGAGCGTTGACCGCGAGCCGGAGTCGCAGTACGATGCATTTTAACCCGCAAGCCGCCCCGTTTTTGAATCGTCTCACCCGCTGACTGCACCCTGAGCCTCCCACGCAACACGGAGCGTCTCTCCATGTACCGATTCCTCAGTTCCTTCGCCCTCGTTGTCGTGTTGGCGAGCGTGAGCCTCGCCCAGAATCGGCAACCTTCGGGATTGCCCGCACCTCGTTTGTACGCCATCAGCCCTGCAGGGGCCAAGGCTGGCACCTCGGTCGAGGTCATCCTGGCCGGCTTCCATCTGGAAGATGCGCCCAAGATGGTCTTCAGCCATCCCGGGCTGAAGGCCGAACTGGTGCCCGAGCCGCCCCCGCCGATCGACCCCAAGACCAAAAAGCCCAAGATGCCCTCGGCGAAGACGCCCACCACGGTCAAATTCAAGATCACCGTCGCGGCCGACGTGCCGCTGGGCAACCACGATGCCCGCGTCACCAACAAATGGGGCGTGAGCAATAGCCGGGTCTTTCAGGTGGGCGACCGGACCGAGGTGGCCGAGGTTGAGCCAAACAACGACATCGACACCGCACCCAACAAGCCACAGCGGGTCGAGATCAACACCACCATCAATGCAACCTTCGGCCAGCCCAGCGATGTCGATTACTACGTCTTCAAGGCCACCAAGGGGCAGCGCGTCGTCATCACGGCACTCTCCTCGGCCGTGGATAGCCGCGCGCAGCCGGCCATCGAGATTTTCGACACCAAGGGACGGCAGCTGGGGGAGAATGTCTTCTACAACGAGGACGACGCGGTGATCGACGTGACCGCCCCGGAGGATGGCGACTACTATGTGCGCGTGTACCAGTTTACCCACGTGTTTCGTCCCGGCATCCAGGGGGGCATGCCGACAGGGACCAGTGATCAGTTCTACCGGCTGAGCATCAGTACCGCGCCATGGATCGACGCCATCGTGCCCAACGTGATCGAACCGGGGAAAACCGTCGCCGCCACCGTCTGGGGGCGGAATCTGCCCGGTGGCAAGCTCGATCCCAATGCCCGGCTCGATGGCGTGGTGCTGGAAAAGGCCACGCTCAACATCACCGCCCCGGCCGATGGTGCAGGCAAGATGCGTTTCAGTGGGCGGGTGCTGCCCTCGGGCGGCATGCTGGATGGCTTTGAGGTACGCCTCAAGAATGCCGCTGGTTCGTCAAATCCCTACCTGGTCGGCCTGTCACGCACGCCTGTGGTGATTGAGACGGGCGACAACGATAGCCCCGAAAAGCCTCAGGCCATCTCCGCGCCCTGTGAGGTGGCGGGAGTCGTCGAGAAACGCAACGATTCCGACTGGTACAAGTTCACGGCCAAGAAGGGCGAAGTGTGGCTGATCGACGTGACCAGCAACGCCCTGGGCGCACCGACGTTCATGACCTTTACCTTGCGAAACCCTCGCGCCAAGGGCGGCGAGATTTACGAGGCTCCGCTGGAGTCGAACACGCAGACTTACTCGCGGATGTTCTTCCAGCGCAGCGAGGATCCCAAACCGTACCGCTTCGTCGTCCCCGAGGATGGCGACTACCTGCTGCTGCTGACGAGCCGCGCCGCTGGCACCATGTTTGGCCCGCGTCACCCGTACTCGGTCCGCCTCAGCAAGGAGGTAGCCGACTTCCGTCTGGTCGCGATGGGTGAGGAAAGCTACGTCCCCAGCGTGACCACCGTGCCAGCGGGTGGCCAGCAGGCGATCAACGTCGTGCTGGAGCGCGAGGGAACGTTTGCCGGCGATGTCGAACTGACTGTCGAGGGCTTGCCTGCGGGCATCACCTGTCCGCCGCAGGTGCTGGCCGGCTCGGTTCGCGAGGCGACGCTGGTGCTCAGTGCGGCGGCAGGCGCGGCCGACTGGCAAGGCCCCATCCGCGTCAAGGGCACGGCGACGATCGCGGGCAACAAGGTGGCACGCGAGGCGCGGGCCGCCGGACTGGTGTGGCCAGTGCCCCCAGGGAACAACATCCCGTGCATCACCCGCCTGGACCACGAGACCTGGCTGGCCGTGCGGGGCAAGCCGGTGCTCAAGCTCACCCCGAGCATCGACAAGACCACCTTCACACCCGGCGACAAGGCCATCTGCAAGATCAAGGTGGAACGGGTGATGCCCGAGGCCAAGGCGGCCATTCAGGTGGGGGTGACGCAGACGCAGAATCGCCAGGGCAGCGAACTGCCGCAGAATCTGCGTTTCAACAACAATCAGCCTGTCGCGGTGAACCCCGGCCAGGGCGAGGGGACGCTGAACGTGACCGTGGGGCCCGACGTACCCCCGGGCGAATACTCCGTCGTGTTCCGTGCCCAGACGCAGGTGCCCTTCACCAAGGACCCCAAGGGGAAGCCCGCCAATGTGAACGCCGTGGCCATCAGCCCCCCGCTTCGCATCGAGGTGCTTCCCAAGGCGCTGGCCAAATTCAGTGTCGCCACCACCAACCTGACCGCCAAGATCGGCCAGAAGACCGACCTGGCCGTCCGCGTCGAACGGCTCCATGGGTTTGAGGGCGAGTTCAAGGTGAAGGTGGAATTGCCCGGTGGTACGCAGGGGGTAAACATCGCCGAGGTGACCATCCCTGCCGGAGCCAACGAAGCCAAGCTGAGTGTGCAAGTGCCGGCCGACGCCAAGCCAGGCAACCGCGCCAATCTGGTGGTCAAGGCCACCGCGCTGTGGAAGGGGAAGACGCCCACCGTCCACGAAACCAAGATCAACGTCAACGTCGTGAAGTGAGGTCCGCCAGCCATGCGATTTCTTTGGGTTCTGCCGCTTCTGGGCTTCGTGGTCCTTCCGATGCACGGTCAGGAAGACAAACGCCGCAAAGGCGAGGAACTGATTCCCGAGGTGAAGGTCGAACGCACCACCCCGGTGACGTATGAAAAAGATATCGAGCCGATCCTGGTGAACAAGTGTGCCTTTTGTCACACCGGTGCGATCAAGGAAGGCAAATTCGACCTCACCAGCTATGACACCATGATGCGTGGCGGCAAGCGTGGCCCCGCCATCATCCCCGGCAAGTCGGGCGAGAGCTTCCTGTTCAAGATCTCTAAGAAGGAAGTGCGCCCCTACATGCCGCCCCGCTCCGAGGCGGCTCTGACGCCGCAAGAACTGGCGCTCATCAAGCTCTGGATCGATCAGGGGGCCAAGCCGCCCACCGGCACTCGCGAAGCGGTCAAGATCGTCGTCAAGGCGCCGCCGGCCCTGGTCACGCCCGTCCTGGGGGTCGCCATCCGTCCCGACAAGACCGCTCTGGCCGCCGGTCGTGGCAACCAGATTCATCTCTACGATGCGGTCAAGGGCGGCCTGACGAAGACGCTGCTGGACAAGGCGGTGGTCGGCCCGGACAAGAAGCCGGTCCAGGCGGCCCATCTGTCGCTGGTCGAGGCGATCGCCTACAGCCCCGATGGAAAGTGGCTGGCCAGCGGTAGCTTCCAGGAGGTCAAGCTCTGGGATGCGCAGACCGGTGAACTCAAGCGCACCCTCACCGGTTTCAGCGAACGTGTCGTTGCCCTGGCCTTCAGCGGCAACAGCAAGATCCTCGCCACGGGCGGCGGTGCCCCCACCCAGGACGGCGAACTGAAGCTCTTCGAGGTCGAGAGCGGCAAACTGCTCCACGACATTAAGAACAATGTCCACTCCGATACGGTCTTCAGCGTTGCCTTTAGCCCCGATGACAAGACCCTCGTCAGCGGCGGTGCCGACAAGTTCGTCAAGACATTCGAGGTGGCCAGCGGCAAGTTCCTGAAGTCGTTCGAAGGGCACACGCACCATGTCATGGGCGTGGGCTGGTCGACGGACGGCAAGATGCTCGCCAGCGCAGGGGCCGACAACGTGGTGAAGCTGTGGGATTACGAAAAAGGCGAGCAGGTGCGAACCATCAACGCCGCCACCAAGCAGCTGACGGCCCTCGTGTTCCAGGCCAAGAAGAATGAGTTTCTCACGGCTTCGGGGGATTCTCAGGTGCGGATGTGGGGCGTCAACGGCAATAATGTCCGCAACTTCAATGCAGGTAGCGACTTTCTGTACTGTGTTGCGGTGAGTCCCGATGGGGCGCTGGTTGCCGCGGGTGCCCAGGATGGGAGCGTGAAGCTCTTTAATGGGACCAACGGCACCGTGCTCCGGACGCTCACGCCTGCCTCGGTGCCGGACAAGACGCCCGAGACGCCCAAGAAGAAGTAAGCGAAACAACGCCGAGCCTGGCTCGACGTTCCAGCCGGTGGAGAGAGGGGGGCCTCTCTTGCCGGCTGTGTTTGTTGGAGGGCGGCAGCATCGGCCGGAGAGCAACTTACTCCTCGGGGCTGGTGTCGGGCTCTTCGGATTTCTTCTTTGGCTTGATGTCTTTGGGGTTGGTGCTCGGCGGGGTGCCGCGCGATTCGCTTCGCAGTTTCTTCCGCGCCCGGGTGAGAATGGGGCCGATGGAATTGACCGGAATGTTCAGTTCCATGCTGATTTCTTCGTACGAGCGGCCTTCGATGTAGTGCAGACGCACCACCTCCCGCTCGCGGCCAGGTAGTTTCGAGAGGAGCCGTTCGACCTCCTCGAGGCGTTCCAGGCCGGTGGAGACTGGCTCGTCCTCGGCCGGCTCGGGGGCTTCGGGCGGTGGCTGCACTTCCTTGGCGGTGGCCCGGCGAGCGAGTTCGTGCACGCAGATGCGGCGTGCCACGACGGTGAGGTAGACCGAGAGGCTGGATTCGCCACGGAATTGTTTGAGAACCGCGTAATCGTTGGCGATGATTTGCGTGAGGATCTCCGAGGCGAGGTCTTCAGTGTCCTCGGGCTTGAGGACGACCGAGCGCAAATGGGCGGTATGCTGGATCACGTGGTAGACCAACCCCAGGAAGCGATCGACAAAGTCGTTCCAGGCGCCAGGTTTCTTGGCCAGGCACCGGTTGAGCAGATCACGGTCGAGCGGGGTGAGGGCCACGGCGCTTCCTCGGGGAGAGCGGACGATTGGGGGTCAATCTGGCCACATTCTACGAACCAGTGTCTGGCGCCGCCAGCGGTGGCCTGGCGATTTTTCCTCCGCCTGGCCCCCGTTGCTGGCGAACTTCTCCGTTTCGGTGGAGTTGCTGCTTGACACGGCTCGCCCGGAGCCTTAACCTGCAAGAGAATCTTTTGCCTGCCTGCCTCCCTCTTCCCTCCTGCCTGTCGGAGTTTGGTCATGATGAAGATCCTCGGACAGTCCGCTCGCTACTGTGACGGCGTCTCGCGCCGCGGCTTTCTCTCCATCGGGGCGCTGGGGGTTGGGGCCTCGGCTCTCACCCTGGCCGACGTGTTCCGCGCCGAAGCTCAGGCTCAGGCGCGTACCCCAGCCCGGCCAACCGGGTCGCGACACAAGAGCGTGATCATGGTCTTCCTGGGCGGTGGCCCACCCCATCAAGATATGTGGGAGATCAAGACCGAGGCTCCCAAGGAAATTCGCGGCGAATTCAAGCCGATCAACACCAGTGTGCCCGGCATCCAGATCGGCGAGTGCTTCCCGAAGATCGCCGCTCGCATGCACCAGTGTGCTGTCATCCGTTCGGTGGTTGGTCTGCCGGATCGTCACGATCTGGTGATGCCGCTCTCGGGTTGGCCGCACGATTCGCTGCGGGCGATGGGTGGCCGTCCCAGCATTGGGGCCGTGCTGTCCAAGGTGGCAGGCCCGGTGGATCCCGCGGTGCCGCCGTTTGTCGGTCTGGCGAACCGTACGCAACACATGCCCTGGAGCGATCCGGGCACTGCGGGCTTTCTGGGCATCGCCCATGCTCCCTTCAAACCCGATGGCCAGGGCATGAACGACCTGCGTCTCAAGGGAGCGGCCGTCGAACATCTGGATGACCGGCGCCGACTGCTCAAGAGTTTCGATGGTCTGCGTCGCGAACTGGACACCAACGGCAGCCTGAATGCGCTGGACGCCATGACGGAAAAGGCGATGGGCGTGCTGACCAGCAGTCGGCTCGTCGAGGCGCTGGACCTGAGCAAGGAGTCGCCCCGCCTGCGCGAGCGTTACGGCGATGGCAAACCCTACAAGTTCCAGTACGATGGCGCTCCCACGGTCAACGAGCAATTCCTGCTGGCACGTCGGCTTGTCGAGGCAGGTGTCCGCTGCGTCACGCTGAGCTATGGCCGCTGGGACAGCCACGGCAAGAACTTCGATCTGGTGCGCGACCACGGGGCCAAGCTCGATCAGGCGTTCTCGGCCCTGCTCGACGATCTCACCGAACGCGGCATGATCGACGATGTGACCGTCATCGCCATCGGCGAATTTGGCCGTACCCCACGCATCAACAAGGACGCGGGCCGAGACCACTGGCCGCAGGTGAGTTGCGCCTTGCTCGCAGGGGGTGGAATGAAGCTGGGTCAGGCGATCGGCTCGACGGATCGCAACGGCGAGCGAGCCAACAATCGCCCCGTGCAGATGGGTGAGATCACGGCAACGCTGTACCACAACCTGGGAATCGATGTCTCGCGGACGAGCATTCTCGACCCCACAGGCCGACCGCAGCATCTGATCGACAAGGAACCGATGCGAGAGTTGGTGTAATCCTCATGATGAAAACAGGCGTGTGGGACTGGTTGGTCCATCAGTGGCAGTGGCCCGCTGCCGCCCTGGTGGCAGCCACTGTCCTGCTCTGCTTGCTTCCGGTGGTCATTCTTCCCCATGGAGCGGCCATCACGCTGGTTTATCTTCAATTGCCGGCCTACATGATCCATCAGGGCGAGGAGCATGTGGGCGACCGGTTTCGGAGTTATGCCAACCGCACGCTCGGAAACGGCCGCGAGGTGCTCACTCGGGCCGCGACCTTCTGGATCAATTCGCTCGGTGTCTGGCTGGTCGATTTGCTGTCGCTGTATGCTGCGCTGGTCTTCGGACCCGGGGCCGGATTATCGGCCGCATATCTTGCCCTGGTGAATGCAATTTTGCATATAGTAGGAGCCGTCGCCCGCCGCGAATCGAATCCGGGGCTGGTGACGGCTGTATTTTTGTTTCTGCCGCTGGGAATTGCCTGTCTATGGATGACCGCCGCGGAGACCACCTGGATCGCCCATGCGATCGGTCTGGGCGTGGCCGTCGCGGTTCACCTGGTCATCGTGGGGTACGTAATGCTTCAGCGAGGTGCGAACCGCTCAGCTGCGTGAGGCCAGAATCGCGTACAGTTCAGCCAGGTGATGCCAGGCGTTTCGTTCGGGCAGCAGGGTGGCCGCCTGCTTGAAGTAGGGCAGCGCCACGGCATGGTTGCCCTGCACCAGATGCGATAGCCCCAGGTTGAACGCCACCGGAGCCGACATCGGCATCGCCTGCCAGATGGCCAGGGCGTCGTCGATCTTCCCCTGGTGCCAGGCCAGCGCGGCCCGCTCGTTCATCCGGACCGTCTCCCACTCGGTGGACACCGGTTGGGAGAGCAACCGGGCCGCCTCGGCATGGTGGCCGGAGAGTCGCAGCACTCCAGCAGCGAGCAGCCGGGCCCCCTCACCCTCGATGCCGTTGGCCCAGGCGACCAACTCGGGCCGTTCGGTCGTGGCGGTGTTGCTGGGAACCTTGAGGGGTGCCCCGGCGAGCAGGGCGTTTACGTGACGCACCTGCTGCGGATAGTTGCCCAGGGCAAACGCCACAACGACGGCTGGTTCCAGTTGGTTGACCAGCAGGGCCCACTCGGCGGGCGGTGTGCAGGCCGCTCGGCTACGCAGCGCGCTGGCGGCCAACAGGGCATCGTTCCAGGCGAGTTGCGGGTCGATGGGTTGCACCGGAGTCAGATCGTGAGGCAGGGCATCGCCCAGGTCCGGCAGAGCCAGCCCCTCACGCACCGCCCCTGTCTGTCGCTCCAGGTAGCGGGTAAACAGGCTCGTTACGTTCAGGTCGCTCATCGTTCGCCTCCCCTTGGGTTCCGTTCACCCGCTAAACGTGTCTTGCCTCCCGACTTGCGCCCGCCTCGCTCACTTCTGCAGAAAATGCTTCAGCACATGCTCCATCCCGTCGGCCATGTGAAAACCAGCCGTATAGTGGCCCGCCTCGTACCAGACGATCTTCTGCTTGCCGCTCGCCTCCCAGAGCATCTTGGCCATCTTCGGCGGGACCATCTCGTCGTAGGTGGCGGCCACAATGAGCAACTTGCGGTCCTTGAGTTTGTCGGCACAGGTAATGGGGTCGATGGGAGCAATCAATTTACGAATGCCCTCGCGATTGTAGCCGAGCAGTTCCAGGGTCGTCACCGCCGGGGCGAGCAACGGATGGCCAGCATAGCCATCGACAAAATTGCCGCCGCCCAGCAGGACGCACACACGACCCAGACGCGGCTCCATCTGCCCGGTGAGGGCCGAGACAAAGCTGCCCAGACTGGTGCCGGTGATGCCCAGGCGTTTGGGATCGATCTCCTTGCGCGAGGCCAGCCAGGCCGTGGCCACACGCAGGTCCTGCACCGTCTGGGTGACCGCCTCGGTGGTGTGCTTGATATCGGAGGTCAGTAGTTTCAGTTTCGATCCCGGAGGCCGACGCGGGCCGTAGTAGGCCATCTGCACGAACAGGGCGGCGACACCATGCCGGGCCAGATGGTTGCTGATGTGTCGCGATAGCATCTGGTTGCCGCCGGTGATATCGAGCACAATCACGCCGGGAAAAGGGCCGTCGCCCTCGGGCTGGTAGTATTCGGCATGAACGGTGTTGTTTTCGGGGTGCTTCGACTTGTAGGGCGATGGAAACGTGAGCGTCGAGACGCGAACCTTCAGCGCCTCGAATGTCTTCTTGTACTTCAGTTCGAAGGAGTAGGTTGCTTCCTCCAGGCGGTAACGCTCGGGGATGGATTTTTGATCGTCGAGGGCGGTAAATCGAAACGTGCCTTTCTCCAGTGGGGGCACGGCGAGAATCAGCAGCACCGCACAGAGCATGAACCAACTCCTGGGAGAAATGAAGGGGTCCTGGGGCCATTGTATCCGACGCGAGCCGCTGCCCTCGTCGGCGTTACTCGATTCGCCGGGAGGCCAGCATGCCGCAGGCGCCGTGAATATCGCTACCGCCGGAATAGCGTCGCACGACGGGAGCCGCCACGTGGCGAGTCAGGGCGTTGCGGAAGGCCTCGCGCTCGGCCTCGTCGGGCGGTTCAAAGGTGCCCGAGGCATCGTTGACATCAATCAGATCAAGGATAATCGGCAAGCCGCGCGTAAGTTCGGCCAGGCGTTTGGCGTCGTCCTCGGCGGTGTTGATGCCGCGTAGCAGCGTCCAGGCCAGCGTCATGCGTCCACCGGTGGCCGCGTGATACTCGCGGATGGCATCGAACAGTTCCGGCAGCGGATGCGTGCCTTCCACCGGCAGTAGACTGCGCCGTTTTTCGGTGTCGGCCGCCGTCAGCGAGACGATCAAGCGATAAGGCCAGCCCTCACGGGTATAGCGGCGGATCATGGGCACGATGCCCACCGTGGAGATGGTGATGGCTCGGCCGTTGATTGCGGGACCGCTGGGGTCGGAGAGCACCTGGGCGGCCTGGATTACCCGCTCGTAGTTGAGCAGTGGCTCGCCCTGACCCATGAAGACCACACCGCGCACCGGGTAAGCTGAATCGTCACGAATGTGCAGCACCTGATCAACAATCTCCCACGCGGCGAGATTGCGGCGAAAGCCCATCTTGCCCGTGGCACAGAAGGCGCACCCCATGGCACAGCCCACCTGCGACGAGACGCAGACGATGTATTTCTCATCGCCTGGCCGATGCAGTAGCGGGATGCGTACCGCCTCGAACGGCTCAGGGCCATCGCCTGCAAAGAGATACTTGGCAAAGCCATCCATGGGCGACACAGCCTTCTCGACGAGGCGTAGCCGCGGGATGGAGGCATGCTCGCGCACCTGGGCCAGCACTTCGCGACGGACCCCGGGCATGCTGTCGGGCAAGTCGCCGTTGTTGCGCAGAACGTGCGATTGCAAGCGCCGGGCCAGACGCAGGTCGGCACCGAACGGTTGTAGCTGTTCGGCCAGTTGTTCGGCGGTGTGGTTCTTGAAGAGGATCATGAGGGCATTGTAGCAGAAACGATGCAAGCCGGGGCAGAGCGGAAATGGCCCACGCCAGCCACTGCCCCAAAACCGGGGGAGAGACTGGCGTGGGTGAATAGCGAAAAATTCGCTACAGCTGGCGTTACTTCTTGAAGGGGAGCTTGTCGAGGGTTTCGACCACCGATTCCTGGTCCTGGGTCAGGTCGACCTTGGTGGTGGTGCCGCCGATTTCGATCGACAGTTCGCCCTTGAGGGTGATCTTGACCGACGACTTCTCCAGCTGGCCCTTCTCGGCGTCGAAGGTGATCTTGCCTTCCTTCGATTCGCTGGTCAGCTTCGCGCCCTTGATCTTGAACGGCAGACCACCCTGGCCGGCGGTCTCACCAGGTGGGGTGTAGTTCAGCTTGGTGTCGACCTTGATGCTGTGGATCTTGCCCGAGTTGCCTTCGTAGGTGTAGGTGTACTCGTTGTCGTAGCTGCCGATGGGGCCCATCGCCAGCTTGGTCTTGCGCGTCCACTTGTCGCCCTTGGTCGCTTCCTTTTGCGGCACGACGGCAAAGGTCGGTTCGGCCATCTCCTTCAGGGCGGCCTCGCTTAGAATCGTGTCCAGCAGCGGCTTCATCTGCGGGTTGGCAGCCACCAACTTGCGCAGGAACTCTTCACGACCGCCGACCTTGGTGACCTTCAGTTCCTTCAGCTCGAGTTCGATCTCGCAATCCGAGCCTTCGAGCGACTTGAAGTAGTCGGCCAGGGGGTTATTGGCGGTAGCT
>ERZ1066117.1342-NODE-1342-length-12608-cov-8.472955_pt1 | contig 12608 bp, 5 predicted proteins | sample MGYA00382764_ERZ1066117 | MGnify/ENA primary metagenome ERZ1066117 (study PRJEB33369, sample SAMEA5778347) | biofilm metagenome | biome: Industrial cooling water; feature: Water cooling tower basin; material: Biofilm | place: United Arab Emirates | collected...
AATTTTGCGGTAATTCAACTAATAGACTGCGCGTTTCTACTTCTGGGTTGGTAATAGCTACTGTTCCGGAAAGACCGAATTGAGAACTAGCGGTAATGTCGCTTTCTGATGTTTGTTGGGGACGATATTCGATGCCGAAGATGCCTTGAGTACGGATTTGAATATTCCCGCCATTGCCTTGCACTGCGTTGGCGATAATGTCGCTATTTTCTAAACCAACAATAGTGGGAGAATCGATGGTGATATTACCTCCATTGCCGATGCCAGTGGATTCAGTGTTGATTGAGCTATTGTTGCGTGCAATTAAGACATCGCCCAATGCTAAGGTAATGTTACCGCCTTCACCAGAGCGGGTGCTGGCTGTAATGGCTCCTTGCCGATTCAGCTCAACTCGATTGGCATTAATTTGCAAACTGCCTGCATTTCCTGTCCCGTCGTTTCTAACCGAGACTTGTCCGCGATTTTCGATCCTTAAAATTGGGGTATTAACTGTAACGCTGCCCGCGTTGCCGCTGGGGATGTCAGGGAGAAAAAAGGCAGCTCTGGTAGCAGCGGGGAGAATCTCAATCGAAGAGTCGATCGTGGTGAATTCCTCGGATATATCAATCGATTCAGCGGCATTTACTACAACGCTGCCAGCATTTCCCTGAGCAAATCCTCCGGTTGTGATCTTGCCTCGATCGCGAAGAATCAGGCGGTTGGCATTGACTCTTACCGATCCAGAATCACCCACGCCAAAGGTAGCAGCCCCAATGTTAGAAATACTCTGAGTCAGTGGATTAAAACCTGCGATCTCGATGGAGGTAGCATCCACTTCTACATTCCCTCCATTACCCGTACCAATAGTTGAAGCGGTGATGTTACCTGCGGCTAAAAGGGTAAGTCGATTGGCTGTAACTTGAATGTTCCCTGCATTTCCCCCAGCAAACACTAAACTACCAATGATGCTATTGGCATTGGAACCCGGAATGAATCCCACCACTTGAACCTCTCCGGAAGCATTGACGATAATATTGCCCGTGGCACCTGCACCAAAGCTACGGGCGAGGATTCCAGCACCGTCAGAGATCGTCACATCCGATGCGATCGCCTGAATATTTCCCCCATTACCTGCGCCTACGGTTTGATTCTCTAAACTACTGCGGACTTTCCCGTCGGGGGAAATGCCAGCAATCGATAACAACCCGGAGGCATTCACCCGAATATCTCCTGCGGGGGTGACACCGATGTTTTGAATCAATACCAGCGAGCCATTTTGGAGGGAAATGTTGCGCCCTTGCAGCGCGATATGCCCTCCGCCACTACTGGCATCCAACAAGGCAGCTTGACTCAGGGTAATATCGCCAAACTGTTGCATCCCGTCGTAGTTGAAATTCCAACCCTGCGATGCGGGTTGCAACCCCACGGTTGAGGTAGTGTTACTTTGCCCAATGCTGCCCAAGGCAATTTGTCCGCCTGTTGACGTTAAGATGCCTCCTTTAACATTGATGTCTCCCCCCACCAGCGCCAGTGTATTGCCTAGTCCGACTTGTAACCCAACGGGATTCTGACTGCGATCAAAAGGGGAAATCGCACCACCTGTCGTCCGGTGTCCAGTGCCTTGCACGGTAATTCCAGCTGGATTTTGACCCAACTGCAAACCAATGGGGACGCTAACTGTCAATAACGGCGTCCCCGTTGGATTCGTCGCGCTAAATGGCGTGCCATCGGCAAAGCGAATGCTGGTGGCGGTGCTGCCAATAAACGAACCCCCGATATTTAACCTGGCATTCCGACCAAAAATAATCCCGTTGGGATTGAGTAGAAATAAACTAGCCCTGCCGTTCGCTCGAATTAATCCATCAATATTAGAAATATTACTCCCCGTAACGCGGCTAAAGATGTTTTGCACATCAACCGCATTGTTGAAAAATGCTTCGCTGCCTGTGGGAAGAGAAAATTCTTGAAAACTATGGAATAAATTTCCCCCGGCACGACTTCCCCCGTTGATGGTGAAGGTGTTGCCGTTCGGCGTAACGATGGAATTGACGGGTAGAGTGGCGTCTGGGACGATTTGCGCGGCGGTTGGGATGGAAAATAAGAGAGTGGATGTAGCGATCGCGAAGTGTGCCGTTAGGCGTATCGCCACTCCCTGCCAACAGTTGGCTAAATGCCTTTGCTTCATGACTCTACCTGCACCCATAAACAACGATGGCGATCTAACCGATCAGTAGTTTATAAAATTTGTTACATCAATCTCATCCGTAATTGTGCTGGCGATCGCACTGGTTAGATTAACGGTTATGGGTAAAAACCAGGTAGTTTAGTTGGGGTAGCGATCGCTAGGGCAGTTTTGGGCAATTGGGATGCGATCGCCATGAATTATTGTTGTTTTGAACAGCCACTAATTCTACTTGCCCTTGTTGATTAACGATCCAGCCAGTTGCTTCTACAATTTCTCGACTTGGTTCGGTTTGGGGTAACTTTTGTGCCGTTTGACTCACGTCCGATAAATCTCGGTTATCCCACCAAATTGCCCGACCTAGAAGCCCTTGGGAGGGGTCTTCTGGTAAACCACCTCTTCCGGCGACAGTTAATGAATTCGCCTCTCCAGATGCACAGCCAGTGGAAATTTGCTCGGTTGGATCGACCACATTTTGCGGTAAATCGACTAGGAATGAGCGCGTTTCTACCTTTGGGTTGGTAATAGCAACATTGCCAGAAAGGCCAAATTGGGAACTAGCAGTAATGTCACTTTCTGGGGTTTCTTGGGAACGAAACTGAGCGCCGAAGATGGCAGAGGTGTTGATAGAAATATTACCGCCTCTCCCTTGCACGGCATTGGCGGTGATGTCGCTATTTTCCAAAGCAACAATAATATCGGAATTGATCTTTAAGTTGCCGCCATTGCCGGTGCCACCGGCGGTAGTAGTAATAGCACCACCGCGTCGCAGTTGCAATGAATTGACTTCTAGGGCAATGTTGCCGCCATTACCCGATGCGGTGGAAGCAGTGATGCTACCCAGATTTGCCAAAAAAATCTCGCCAGCATTCACCTGTAGCATTCCGGCATTCCCCGTGCCTTCATTCTTGACGCTGACTTGAGCGCCATCTCGTACAATCAACCGAGGTGTGTTAATGGTGACGTTTCCAGATGCTCCGGTGGGGAATGGAGGCAGTCTAAACGACTGTCGTAAGCTTTCATCCACAATACTAGCTGAGGATGCGATCGCGCTGGGAGTCGGCGACCTAAGTGGGGTGTCGCTCACCTCGATCGACTCGGAGGCGTTCACCAGTAAGCTTCCGGCGGCACCACTCGCCACAGTGGAAGTATCAATCCTGCCCCCATCCCGCACGATTAGCCGTCGAGTGTTAATCGTTAAACTACCAGCTGCCCCAGCGTTTGCTGTTGAGGAAGATAATACGCTCATCTGAAGAGACCTGGGTTCGATGCCACCGACTTCGATCGACTCAGAAGCATTAACGGTCACATCTCCGCCACTGCCACTGCCGAAAACTACAGCATTGACACCTCCTCCATTGAGAGCAGTCAATCTTCCTGTCGAGATGATGACGTTGCCGCCACTTCCAGAACCCGTAGTCCTAGCACTAATCATGGCAATACGCCCGGTAACAGGGGAAAACCCAAGCACTTGCACAGACTCAGAGGCGTTGACAAATATGTTGCCTCCTGAACCAGCACCGAAAGTGCTAGCACTGATTTGTCCTCCATCCTCAATCGCTAACCGCCTGGTTAAAACTGTAATGTCTCCACCACTGCCTGATGCCATTGTTTCATTCCGCAATGTGCTAGTAAGGCTTTCATCCGCAGGGGTTCCTATTACTTCAAGAGTTTCAGTTGCGTTGACGCTGATGTTCCCTGCCCTTTGCAGTCCCTGGTTTTGAATCAGCATGTACGAACCATCACGGACTGATACCTGCTGCCCTTGTACTGAGATAGAGCCGCCTCCCATACCGCTAGCATCAAGTAATGCCCGTTGCGATAGCCGAATATCCTGGAAAGAAAGCGCCCCCTCATACCCCAATGCCCAACCAGAGGGACTGGGGCTGAGGCTAACTGAACCCGAACCGACGCTGCCTAACTCAATCCGTCCAGTCTCTGCTCTCAGCGTGCCGCCTGGTAGGTTAATATTTCCCCCAACCAAGGCGAGTGTTCTCCCTGGTTGCACCTGTAAACCTGTGACGTTATTGCCTCTGGTGACGGGTCTGCTGGCATTTGACGCCCTGAGTGTGTGACCTGTACCCTGCACAAAGATCGCACCTGGATTTGACCTAAACTGCAAGCCAATCGGTACGTTAATAGTCAGTAAGGTTGGGGCGTTAGGATTTGTGGCGCTAAAAAAACTGCCATCAGATAACTGAATGCTGTTGGCGGTAGTGCCGATAAACGAGCCACCGATATTTAACCTGGCATTTGGGCCAAAAACAATGCCGTTGGGGTTGAGTAGAAACAGGTTAGCCGCACCGTTGGCTCGAATTAATCCATCGATGTTAGAAATATTACTACCCGTCACGCGGGTGAGAATGTTTTGCACGTCAACCGCATTGTTGAAAAATGCCTCGCTACCCGTGGGTAGGGAAAATTCTTGAAAACTATGGAATAAATTCCCCCCGACGCGGCTTCCGCCTTCGATGGTGAGAGTGTTGCCGTTCGGCGTAACGATGGAATTGACGGGTAGAGTGGCGTCTGGGACTATTTGCGCGGCGGCTGGAGTGGAAAATAAGAGAGTAGAGGCAGCGATCGCGAAGTGTGCCGTAAGGCGTATCGCACAACCTACCCTAAAGCATATCGCCACACCCTGCAAACACCATAGTTTCATCACTATACCTGTACCACTTCTATTAATCGATTTAACTGACCAGTAGTTTATTCAATTACTTGATCGGCTTCATCGGTAATTTCTCTGGCCTCAGATCAAATCCGTTCAACGGTTATCAGTAAAAGCCGCTGATTGTGCTTTGGATGTCTTTACTCAGATCTTGCACTTGGGCTAAACCTTAGTTTCTTGCAAATAGCTCAGCTTGAAAGCCTAGATTTTTCGTCAAGAAACCCGGTTTTTTCAGGCTTGTTGATAATGGTGCAAGATGTGAGTTTAAGGATTGTGTTTTGATGATGATAGCGGCAATGTTTGACAGTTGGCAGGCGCTTGCCAAGAATTACTGCCACCAGGAGCATCAGCCACTAATTCCACCTGACCAAGTGAATTGATTCTCCAGCCTGTAGCTTCTACAATCTCTGGAGTTGTTTCGGTTTTCGGTAACTTTTGTGCGGTTTGATTCATGCCGGATAAATCTCTATTATCCCACCAAACCGACCGACCTAATAAACTTGATGTGGGATTTTCTGGCAAGCCACCCCGTCCAGCAATGGTAAATGTATTTCCCTGTCCCCCAGCACAGCCGGTAGTAATTTGCTCGGTGGGATCGAGTACATTTTCTGGTAATTCAACTAACACAGCGCGATTATCTACTTCGGGGTTACTAATCGCTACTGTGCCGGAAATTCCAAATTGGGAACTAGCAGTAATGTCGCTATCGGAGGAGCGAAAAATACCTCTTGTATTAATCGAAATATTGCCGCCTCTTCCTTGCACTGCATTCGCCATGATATCGCTATTTTCTAGAGCAGCGATCGCATCTGAATTAATGGTCAAATTGCCCCCATTACCTACCCCACCTGCATTGGCAGCAATGGCGCTGTTCTGTCGCAGTTGCAAATTCCCTGCCTCTATAAATATATTTCCCCCCTCGCCAGAGTTGGTCGAGGCTGTCACTGAAGCTCGATTGCTTAATTGTACTTCGCCTGCATAAATATTGAGCGTGCCTCCATCTCCAATCGCAGAGTTTCGCACGCTCACAGCAGCATTATTACTCACTCTTAACAAAGGGGTTCTAATGACGATATTTCCCGCATTTCGTTCGCCTGTGTAAGCGGGGTTCGCTCCAATAGTTGAACTAATGTTGCTAATGAACGGCGTTCCCGGAACTCGCTCCTTTACTTCAACAGATTCTGTAGCATTAATAAAAATAGTGCCAGCATTACTTATTCCCAAATTTGTTGTTGATAAATTAGCCCCATATTGAATGCTAAGAGCGCGCGTATTTATGGTAATCTCGCCTGATTCTCCTCGACCATAACCTACACTAATAATTGAACTTGCTGTAATAATCTGCGGTGAGTTAATATCGGGGTTGATTGCATTAGATAGGGCACTACTGATTAATTCTACTCTATCAGCATTGATAGAAATTTTACCGCCTGAACTATCACCAAAGGACATTGCTGCTACATAAGAACCATCTTGTATAGAAAGTTCTCTGGTTGATATGGTAACGTTTCCACCTTTAGCGGTTAAGATAGGAGCTTGCGATGGAGCGGTGTAGAACGTGGTAAGAGTAGCTAGGGCGTTAAAGACGCCTAAGTTGGGTGAAATACCGTGCAATCTGATAAAATCAGTGGCGTTTACTATCAGGTTACCGCTAGGAGCTGGACTGTATGTTCTAGCAAAAATTATCGCTCCATTTTGCAAGCTTAATCCGGTAGTAGAGATGGTGATATTGCCGCTAGCACCAGCACCGATGGTTTCGCTGATGATGCTGCTTGCTATGCGTTCGTCGGTGGTGGTGCCGTTTAATTCTAGTATTCCGATAGCGCGAATATTGATATCTCCTGCTGGTTGACTGCCGCGATTTTGGCTCCAAATAGCGGCACCATTGGTGAGGTTAATTTGGTTGGCTTGTAGTTGCATTGAACCAGCATTGGTACCGCTGATGTTGAGTAGCGATCGCTCGTTAATTCCAATATCCCCCCAACCGGATACATTAGTATAATCAAGCGCAAATCCTTGAGGTATTGGATTTAAATTTACCTGGCTTCCCGTACCAACGCTACCTAGTTCAATTCGTCCGTTAGGAGCAGTTAAAATACCGCCATTGAGATTAATATTGCCACCCAATAAAGCTAATGTTCTTCCCGGTTGTACTTGCAATCCTGTTGCAGAATTGGCAAGGGTATAAGGAGTGTAAACCGGATGTCGGCTGGTCAAATTGTGTCCGACTCCATTGACTTGGATATTTGCAGGATTGGTTGTAAAACCCAAACCAACGGGAACGCTTACTGTTAGCAATGGCGTTGCAGAAGCATTGGTGGTACTAAACTCTATTCCATCAGCAAATCTAACGCTAGTGGCACTGCTGCCAATAAACGAACCGCCAATATTTAACCGGGCATTGGGACCAAAAATAATCCCGTTGGGGTTGAGTAAAAACAGGTTAGCCGTGCCGTTGGCTCGAATTAATCCATCAATATTAGAAATATTACTTCCGGTAACGCGGCTAAAGATGTTTTGTACATCAATCCCATTGTTAAAAAATGCTTCGCTTCCCGTGGGGAGGGAAAATTCTTGAAAACTATGGAATAAATTGCCACCGGCGCGGCTACCCCCTTCGATAGTTAAAGTATTGCCATTGGGGGTAACGATGGAATTAACGGGTAAAGTTGCGTCTGGGACGATTTGCCCTGCGGCTGGAGTTGAAGATAATAGAGTGGATGCGATCGCGAAGTGTGCCGTCAGGCCGATCGCGCATTTCAACGTAAAGCAGATCGCTACATTTTGCAAACACAATAGCTTGTTGACCATATCTTAATCGCTTATACTAATTGTTATTTAACTAAGCAGTATTTTATTCAATCATTTTAGCTATTATCATCCGTAATTACCCTCCCGTAAGCTCGAATGCATGTAAAGATTATTAGATATGACTTAGGCAAAGAAACCGGGTTTCTATGAAAACTAAGGTGATAGCTTCAGCGGTGCTACTGATGCCGTGGCAGATTGCGATCGCTCAAGGATCGTAGAGGCAGTGTCTCACAATTCCTAGCGGCAACCCAAGAATAACTGCCTTTAGCAGCATCAGCTATCAATTCCACTTGGCCTTGTGGATTAATTCTCCAAGAAGTTGCTTCTACAATCTCTGGTTTTGGTTGAGTTTGCGGTAACTTTTGTGCTGTTTGACTGACATTAGATAAATCTCTGTTATCCCACCAAACGGCACGACCTAAAAGTGCTGCGTTGGGGTTTTCTGGCAAACCGCCGCGTCCTGTGACAGTGAAAGTATTTCCCCAATCTGAAGCGCAGCCACTACTAATCTGCTGACTGGTATCGACCAGATTTTGCGGTAATTCAACTAACAATGAACGAGTTTCTATCTCTGGGTTAGTAATTGCCACGGTACCAGAAAGACCAAACTGAGAACTAGCTGTAATATCGCTTTCTGAAGTTTGTTGAGGACGAAATTGAGCGCCAAAGATGCCAGAAGTGCTAATAGATATATTGCCGCCTCTTCCTTTTACAGCATTGGCGGTGATGTCGCTATTTTCTAGGGCAACGATGACATCTGCATTGATAGTTAGATTACCGCCGTTACCCCTCCCGTCGCCCAATCCGCCGGTAGTTGTAATCGAACTATGGCGACGCATTTGCAGATTTTGCACTTGCAATGCTATGTTGCCCGCTTCACCCGATGCGGTTGTTGCTGACAGGCTACCGTTTCCGGAAAGCAAAACCGAACGTGCATTTACAGTTAGGTTTCCGCCTCTACCTATCCCTTCATTACTAACGCTGATATATCCCTGTTCGGTTACGGTTAAGTTTGGTGTGTTGATACTGAGATCGCCAGATGCACCACTGGGAACATCTGGTAGCCCTGGAAATACCCTTCGCACAGATTCAGAGGCAATGGCAACTGATGAACGGATACGACTGGGGGTGGCATCTGTGGGATTGCTTGCGCTTACTTCTACTGACTCAGAAGCGTTGACATTAATATTTCCACCATCACCCGTACTAAAGCTAGCTGTAGTTAACCTGCCACCATTAAGAACGCTCAAAGTACGAGTGTTGATAACAATATCTCCTGAATTACCAGCCCCAAAACTATTAGCAAACAAAGCACCATTACCGTTGCTAGTACCAATCAGCTCTATACTTTCAACATTGACAGTTATCGTACCGCCCGCACCTCTATTAAACGTTGTATTGGAAATAATTGCACCATCTGATAAAAATAACCGCCGAGCAAATATATCGATTTTTCCTGCTTTGCTAGCAGACAAAGTATAAGCAGAAATCGAGTTGGCACCATTGGGAACAAATCCGCTAAATTCTACTAGCTCGGAGGCATTTACAGTTACATTACCACCAGTGCCTGAGCTAAATGTTCGGTTATATATCCCACCTGCCCCTCTAGAAATTAGTCGTTGCGTAGAAACAGTAATATCGCCACTTGTGCCGGTTCCTAATGTTTCGCTGACCAAACCGCTGCGAATTCTAGTTCTAGGGATATAGCCGCTCATTTCTACAGACTCCGCAGCCCGGATGTTGATATTTCCTCCTGGTAGCGAGCCTCGGTTTTGCGACCATAAAACTGAGCCATCGTTGAGACTAACTTGCCTGCCTTGCACTTGAATCGATCCAGCAGTAATACCGCTGATATCTGCTAAACTTTGCTGAAAAAGTTGAATATCTCTAAAGTTGTTAACGCCAGCATAATCTAAGACAAACTCTTGGGAATTAGAATTAAAGCCGACTATCCCTTCGGCAACGCTGCCTAACTCAATTCTGCCTCCAGGTGCGGTTAGAATCATACCATTTAGCGTTACATTTCCACCCACCAGCGCTAATGTTCTTCCTGGTTGTACCCGCAATCCAGCATTACTATCTGCAACTACATATGGTGTTTGTTCGGGATGTCTTGTCGTCAGGTTGTGTCCGGTTCCTTGGGCGGTAATTGGCGTTGGATTGCTGCCAAATCCCAAACCAATCGGTACGCTAACTGTCAGCAAGGGTGCTGTTGTTGGGTTGGTGGCACTAAATTGCGTGCCATCGGCAAAGTTAATGCTAGTTGCTGTACTACCAATAAATGAACCCCCGATATTTAACCGGGCATTAGGGCCAAAAACTATCCCATTGGGATTGAGCAGAAATAGATTAGCTGTACCGTTAGCACGAATTAATCCATCGATGTTAGAAATATTGCTACCAGTGACGCGGCTAAAGATATTTTGCACATCGACTGCATTGTTAAAAAATGCTTCTCCCCCTGTGGGGAGGGAAAATTCTTGAAAACTATGGAATAGATTGCCCCCGGCTCTGGTTCCGCCTTCAATAGTAAGGGTATTGCTATTGGGGGTGACGGTTGAGTTGATGGGTAAAGTAGCGTCTGGGAGGATTTGGGCGCCAACTGGAGCGGAAAGTAATAGAGTGGATATAGCGACTACCGTTTGCCAATTCGGTTCTAGATGCCATAACTTCATGACTCTACCTGCACTGGGACAATTATTCTCTTATAGACCAGCAGTTTATTCAATTGTTTAGAGCAGATTCATCAGTAAAAACCCTGCTCGTCGATTCGCTGTTTTAATCGCCATCGGTATTTTCTGCTAGAGGATGTATTTTATAGATACGGGTTAGAGAAGAAGGGTACCCAATCATTGATTTCTGTACCAACAGACTTACGCACAACAAGGCCATAAACCGGGTTTCTTCATTTTGAAACAAGGCAGAGAAGATACTGATTGATAGTAATCAATCCGCAAATTGTAGCTGCTGCGATCGGTACAATCAATCGTATATCAAACGATGGTCTTAGGACTAAAGCTGCGTGTGACAATCGGTGGTTGGTGCGTGACGCTACAAGTCTCATTGCTACGCTCAAATATTCTTGCAGCGTCACGCACCCTACAGAAAAGATATGCCAGTTGCGTAAGTACTCGCGACAATCAATCGCAAATGAACCGAAGAGCAAAAAACGTTTACCGCGATCGCTTATTCTCCTTCTATGGTTCTCAAACTCTGGATTTCCTCAATGCTAAGTCCTGTTGTTTGACTAATTGTTTCCACATCTAGGATATTTAGCAGTCGCTGGGCGATTTCAATTTGAGCATTTTTTTCGCCTTGTTGAATGCCTTGTTGAATGCCTTGTTGAATGCCTTGTTGAATGCCTTGTTGAATGCCTTGATTGACAGCTTTACTCATCGCACCTCGCATATCTTGAATAAAAATTTCGCGTCTTTCTAAATCTTCCAACTCTTCTGGATTGAGGTTTGATTGATTGGCGATCGCAAACGCTTGTTGAATTTCCGGTACGCTTCCCATTACCTCTGGAACTGCCTGTAATTCTCTGGCGCACTTCAGAAAGTAAATCCATTTATCTGTGAGCGTTTCCAGTTCATCCAATCCTTTTTTAAATTTGGGTAATTCGACAAATACCAGTTCCAGTTCCTCGCTTAGATAATCTACTAAATAATCTTTTTCTTTGAGAACAAAGCGGGAAATAACCTTATTAAATTGGTCAAACATTTCAAAATCTGTAATAGTCAGGGCAATTACAGGATTGAGTAGGCTATACTTTTCCCCCGTTTGGAGTTGGACTGAGTAAGATTTAGCCGCATTATACAAAATCCGCTTTTCAAAACTTTCTACGTTCAGCACTTGCATCTCGATGATTACGGTTTTATCGCCAGTAATTTTGGCTTTGACATCTAAATAAGTGTCTTTCACACCGCGAATTTTAGGTGCTAAATAGGGATTGAGAATTTCTAAATCTTCAATCGTTGGCTGACCTTCGTAGAGCAGAGCATTTAAAAAACTGATTAAAATATGTTTACTTTGCTCGGAACCAAAGATTTTTTTGAAAGCAAAATCTGTTTTGGGGTTGATGAAAATCATAGGAAAATCTCGCTCGTAGGGGCACGGCGTGGCATCAGTTTTGATTTTTATAAGACTTACGCGCGCCGAGGCGAGAAACCGGGTTTCTTCATAGATCTCTAGTTTCTAAACCAACGATTTTTCATAGAAACCCGGTTTCTTTGGGTAAGTCCTATTCTACCTAAGATTGTAGAATGCCGCGCCCCTTGAGATTCTATGTGACTGGGGCAGCAGTGACAACCCACCACAGGAGTAATGCCAAAATCAGTACGGAGATTTTGACGATGATGTAGGTGATGGGGTGAGCAATTGGAAAGGTGTACATATTCCACCTCTGGGTTGTAGCTATGGGCGAGAAGTATGAGGCGCTGTATGGTTGAGATGCGATCGCAACCCAGGCGCATTTCCCCGCCTAGTCTGTATATCTCAGGACTTACGCAAAGAAACCGGGTTTCTATGAAAAATCGTTGGTTTAGAAACCAGAGATCTACGAAGAAACCCGGTTTCTGACTTCGCCGTGCGTAACTCCTGTATCTTTATTTTGACCCTAAATGCTACTTCCGATTAAAGACTCACAAATTCGGTAACAACAATTGATATTTTGTTAAATTGAGGCAAGCAAATATAAGAAGTCGGAGGTTGAAAAGTGCTGGAACCGGGCACGTTATGGACAAAAGTCAGAGAGCGAACCCAACATGCTCTTAATTGCGGCGCGCTGCTGTCGATTCCGACAGATTACGAGTTTGTAGAACAAGATGGCGTTCGCTTTCTGGTGCGAATATTATCCAACTTGGCGCGCAAGGATGAAGCAAAGCAGAAACAAAACCAAGAAACTGCTAATTCAGGTAAGGATTTTAACCCGTTTCTTCCTTATGATAAGGATCTGTTCGTTGCAGATAT
>ERZ1066117.1344-NODE-1344-length-12593-cov-7.483091_pt1 | contig 12593 bp, 9 predicted proteins | sample MGYA00382764_ERZ1066117 | MGnify/ENA primary metagenome ERZ1066117 (study PRJEB33369, sample SAMEA5778347) | biofilm metagenome | biome: Industrial cooling water; feature: Water cooling tower basin; material: Biofilm | place: United Arab Emirates | collected...
GTACTGCAGCAGATTCGCGATCGTGCCGCCGCTGCGCCGTCGTGGTACCGCGATCGCGAGCGCGCCTGGCTGCGCGAGACCGAGGCGCTGCTGAAATCGTTGCCGCCAGCCTGAGTTCCGGTTAGCGCGCTGCCGATCACGCCGACCTCGATACACGGGTAGGCATCTGCCATCCGGCGGCCGGATACTGACGCGCACGGGGTCGTTGCCGCTGGAGCAATTGCGGGCGGTGCCCCGCTGTCGCCGACGATTGCGGTGCATCTGATGCGGCGACTGCAGCCGGTGCGGACCGCTACGCCGACGCTGTCGGTCCGCGCGCTGGAACTGCTGAAGCTGATTCCCAAGGGCCTGACCTACGAGGAAGTCGCGCGGCGCCCCGGCACTGCAGTTCCTGCAGCCGCTGGGCGACATCGACGGCATGTTGGCGCCACGGTCCTGACTTCTGGGTGCTGTATCCGTCGCGGCCAGCGGCTGAAATGCCGCCACCCGACCGCCGGAGTGCTCCGATGTCCACCGCGCTGACCGTTCCACCGCAGCCGCCGCGCGCTCCGGCGTGGCGCCAGCCCGCGTTCTGGCTGCAGGGCGGGCTCGGGATGTTGGCCGGCGGGGCGGTCACCTTCGTCGCGATACGCAGCTTGCAGAACGTCGCCGGCCTGGACCTGGTGCTCGTGGTGCTGGCCTTCGTGCTGATCGCCTGGCTGCAGATCGTCTGGCATGAGGCGGGGCACGCCATCGGCGGCCTGCTGTCCGGGCATCGCGCCCTGGCCTTCGGCGTCGGGCCGCTGCGGCTGGAGCGGCAGGGCGAGCGCTGGCGGCTGCGCTGGGCCGGGAGCATCCGCGGCATCGGCGGCTTCGCCCTGCTGTTTCCGCGCGAGGGCGAAGGGACCCGCGGCGAGCGGGCCGCCTATCTGCTCGGCGGCCCGTTGGCGAATCTGCTGGCCGCCGCAGTGGCCTGGCCCTTCGCGCTGGTGGAGCCCGGCGCCAGCGCCGGCTGGAGCGAGGTCCTCGCCCGCATCGTGGTCGGCACCGGGCTGTTCATCGGCCTCAGCAACCTGGTGCCCTTCCTCGCCGGCGGTTGGGCCAGCGACGGCCGCCAGCTCTGGAAACTGTGGCAAGGCGCCGACGAGGCGCGGGCGATGGCAGTGCTGAGCCGGCTCGGCAGCCTGTCGATGGCCGGCGTCCGTCCGCGCGACTGGCCGCGGGATGCCGCCGCGGGGATCGACCTCGCCGCCCTGCCGCAGGGCATCGCCGAGGCCTTCGCCCGCTGTCGCGTGGTGCAGGCGCTGGACGCCCGCGAGTACCGCGACCCGGCGGCGCTCGACGCCGCGACCACGCTGGTACGCGGGTTCTGGCAGGGACCGGAGGGTGTCCGTCCGATCAACGCGCTGCTGCTCGCCCGCTGGACCCTCGACGCCGTCGGCGACCCCGAACTGGCCGCGCAGTGGGCCACACTCGGTGAGGGCGGCATGCTCGACCAATCCGCCCAGCGCGCCGTCCTCGCCGCCTGGATCGCCCTGCGCCGCGGCGACACCATCACCGCCACCCGCGAACTGCACAACGCCCGCACGCTGCGCGAGCGCATCCACGACGCCGCCAGCCTGCAGATGTTTGATGAGGATCTTGCGGCGATCGCGGCGGAGTTGTCGGTTTGATGCTGGGCGCCTCGGCGGGCTTGTCGAGGGCAGCAATGTGGCGTAGCGTGGCAAACGCATAAGGTTTTCGGTTCCTCTCCACAAGCGCTGAGAATCATGGTCAAAAGCGTTTATCGTTCGATATCTGTCGCGCTGCTCGCCGGCTTCCTGCTCGCCTGTCAGCCCCCAACTTCGCCGATATTCTGGTCGGCATGCATCGATGCTTCCTCGATGCCGGCTTCGGATTTTGTGCATGCGCGGATAATTGAATTTGCAGACAGCAAATCGATGAAGATAACAGATCATTCAAGTGCGGCGAGGCAGGTGACCGGAAACCGCGAACAGATCGATATTCATCTCCAATCGCGCGATTCAATTCCTCAGCAGATCCGCTTCATGCTATTCGACAGGGTCGCGGCTTCGACCGTTGTCGTATATGGATGGCATGACTGGGAACACGGGGTGGTAGAGTGGATGACCAAGCAGGGGCTCTCGTGGGAGCTGCCTCGGGACGGCGTTTGTGGTCGGATTCCAGTCAATGGGGAAAACGGAATCGGCAGGTCCGTTGAATCGGGAACTTCTTTGCGTGCCGGTCTGACATCGGGCGGTGGAAGTTGATTGATCGATACTTTATCGCCGATTGGATAGAGTTGAGCGATGGGTCGGTCTATTTGATCGGTCGCACCGGAGATTCGGAAATCCCTCTGAATCACAGGTTCTCGGAAGTCTATCGCACGTTGTCAGCCTGGGAGGAGCAAGACGCATGCACGCCGTGCGCCTTGATCGTCATGGAGATATTCGCGTATGGCCGTTGTTTGGAATTTGCGTCTCCTGGGTTGACTGCGAGGATTCGAGTCGAAGGGTCGGGGATCGACGCATTGCAGCAAGCAAAAATACTCGTGTGAAGGCAAGCGTTGCCAAAGCGATCGTCACGGCTTCGATGCCTGCGCGCTACCCGACTCGGCACGCCCCGTGCATCGCCGCCGACTCGATCACTGCTGGCGGGTTCTCGGCCTGTGCGGCGTGGATCATCGCGGCGGCGACGTCCGCGGCGCGGACCGGGCGCAGGCTGGCCGGGAGCAGCGCGCGGATCGGGCGGGTGAGGGCGAGGCCGAGGCCTTCGGCAGGCGGAACTCGCTGCGGGCGCCGTCGAGCAGGCCGGGGCGCAAGATCACCACCGAGGCCGGACCCTCGCGGCGGACGGCGTCTTCGGCCTCGCCCTTGACGCGGTTGTAGAAGATCCGGCTTCGCGCGTCGGCGCCCATCGCGCTGATCAGCAGGAAGCGGCGCGCGCCGGCGCGTCGGGCCCAGCGGGCGAGGGCCACGACGGCGTCGAAGTCGACGGCGCGGAAGGCGGCTTGCGAGCCGGCCTTGCGGATCGTGGTGCCGAGGCAGCAGTAGACGTCGGCGTTCACGCCGCGCAGGTCGCTGAGCACCTCGTCCAGCGCGTCGTAGCGGGCGGTGCGCAGTTCGATGCGCGGGTCGGCGAGGCTCGGGGCGCGGCGGGTGGGCAGGATCAGGCGCGGGTAGTGGGCGCTGGCGATCAGCTGGGCGAGCACGCAGCCGCCGACCAGGCCGGTGGCGCCAGCGATCACCGCGGGGCGGACGGGGGTGGGCACGGTGAGGCTCCGGGGCGTGGGGTGGGCGCAGCGTGCTGCGCGGGCAGTGCGAGCGTAGCTGCTGCCGCGCCGTCGACCTGCAGCCGACTACCATCCGCCGCCGCGCCGTCCGGGGCGCATCCCTGCCGATCGCCGAGCGCCATGCCCGAACTGCTGAACCCGAAAACCGCCTACCTGCTGGTCCTGCTGGCGATCTTCGCCTTGCCCTGGCTGCTCTGGCGGCTGGCGCGCACCGACGACCTGGCGCCGCTGCCGGTGGTGCAGATCGTCGCCGGCATCCTGCTCGGCCCGGGTATCGCTGGCGCGCTGTTTCCCGAGGTCCACGATGCGCTGTTCCAGCCGACGGTGATCGCCAACCTCAACGGCATCGCCTTCTGGGCGGTGATCGTGTTCCTGTGGCTGGCGGGGATCGAGCTGGACTTGAAGCAGGCTTGGAGCGGGCGCCGGGAAACGCTGGTCACCGCCGGCTTCGCGCTGCTGATGCCCTTGCTGGTCGGCGCGGTGGCAGCCTGGGCGCTGCTGCAGTGGCAACCCGGCCTGATCGGGCCGAAGGCCGCGGAGTGGCAGTTCGTGGCCGGGGTCGGCATGGGCTGCGCGGTGACTGCGCTGCCGATCCTGATGCTGATGATGGAGAAGCTCGGCTTTCTGCGCAGCCCGCTGGGTCAGCGGGTGCTGCGATATGCCAGCCTCGACGACATCGCGATCTGGGTGGTGCTGGCGCTGATCCTGGTCGACGGTGACCGCCTGCTGCACCAGCTCGGCTTTCTGGTCGGCTTCGCGGTGGCGGCGCCGTGGGTGCGCCGCGGCCTGCGGGCGGTGGCCGAGCGCGATCGCTGGGCGCTGGGGCTGATGTGGCTGCTGTCCTGCGCGCTGGCCTCGGATGCCGCCGGGCTGCACTTCATGGTCGGCGCCTTCCTCGCCGGGGTGATCATCGACCGCCAGTGGTTCCGCGAGGAGCACTACGACCTGCTGCGCCACCACGTGCTGCTGCTGCTGATGCCGGTGTTCTTCCTGTCCACCGGACTGCGCACCGAGTGGGACGCCGGCGGCGCGACGGTGTTCATCGTTGCCGCGGTGCTGCTGGCGGCCTCGGTGGCCGGCAAGCTGCTCGGCGTCCGGATCGCCGCGCGGATCCTCGGCTGGGGCCCGGGTGAAGCGCATCTGGTCGGCTGGCTGCTGCAGACCAAGGCGCTGATCGAGATCATCTTCGCGACCATCCTGCTCGACAAGGGCGTGATTTCGGCGGACGCGTTCACCGCGCTGCTGCTGATGGCGGTGGCCAGCACGATGCTGACGATCCCGATGATCCGACGTCGCTACGGTGCTTCAGGAGTCCCGGACGAGCTGCGCGCGTCGGGCTGAGGCACCGCTCGGCGGTCGACCCCGGGCGGTGGCCCGCGCGGGCGCGGCGATCAGTCGAGCAGCGCGTCCATGTCGGCCCCGAGCGCGGCGACCTCGTCCCAGTGCTCGGCCAGCGTTTCTTCCTCGAGCTCCAACCACGACGCGACCGGCGCCGCGGCGCTGGCGAACAGCCGGTCCAAGGGCTGTTTGCCGATCGCGAGCAGGTGGCAGGCGCGGGCCACGTGCACGAGGCCGGCGTACTCGTTCGGCACCTTGGCCGCCATCGGCGCGGCCTGGTTGACCACGGCCTCGCAGAGCTCGTCGGGGAAGTGCCAGTGGCGGGCGAGTGCGCCGCCGATCTCCACCGAGGTGTAGCCGAGGATCATCTGCTCGGTGTCGCCGCGCGGCGCCCCCGCGGCGATGGCCGCATCGACCTCGCGCATCCGCTCGGCATCGAGCGTGTGCATCAGCAGGTTGCCGACGTCGTGCATCAGGCCGGCGGTGAAGGCCGTTTCCGCATTCAGGCTGCGCAGCTTGCCGCGCCGCACCAGCCAGCGGCACAGGCCCGCCACCATGAAGCTCTTGCGCCAGAACGCGCGCAGGTCGAAGCCTTCCGGCGCCTTGAACGCCGCCACCACGCCGCCGGCGGCCACCATCGTGCGCAGCGCGTCGACGCCGAGCAGCACGACGGCGTCGTTGACCGTGCTGACCTTGCGCGTGCCGCCGTAGAACGAGGAGTTGGCGAGGCGCAGCACCTTCGCCGTCAGGGCCTGGTCGAGCTGCAGCTTGGCGGCGATCCGGCTGGCGTCGACGTTCGGGTCGTCGAAGGCCTGCAGCAGTTCCTGCACCAGCTTCGGGATGGACGGGAGCTGGTGCGCCTGTTCGAGCAGCTGCTGCACGTGCATGGGGGTCAGGCTCCGAATCGCTGCTTGAGGAAGGACCATGCCGCGCGCAGGCCCTGGGCTTCGCCACCGGCGGGCTTGCCGGGGCGATCGGCATCGTTCCACGAATACACGTCGACGTGCGTCCAGGCCTGAGCATCCGGGACGAAGCGCTCGAGGTAGAGGGCCGCCGTCACACATCCGGCCATCCGCGACGCGCCGGAGTTCGCGAGGTCGGCGACGCCGGACTTCAGGTAGCTCAGGTACGGGCGCCACAGCGGCATGCGCCAGAGCGGATCGCGCTGCGCGCTGCCGGCGTCGAGGTAGGCCTGGGCCAGCTCGTCGCGGTTGCAGAACAGCGCCGGCAGGTCGGGGCCGAGCGCGATCCTGGCCGCTCCGGTGAGCGTCGCGAAATCCATGATCAGCGCCGGCTTCTGCTCGCTGGCGTAGGTCAGCGCGTCGCAGAGGATCACCCGGCCCTCCGCGTCGGTGTTGTCGATCTCCACGCTGATTCCCGCGCGCGTGGCGATGACTTCGCCGGGGCGGTAGGCGTCGGGCCCAAGCGCGTTCTCCACCGCTGGCACGAGCAGCGTGAGGCGGACCGGCAGGGCGCGTTCGAGCACGAGGCGAGCGAGCGCGATGGCGTGCGCCGCGCCGCCCATGTCCTTCTTCATGTTGCGCATGCCGTCCGGCGGCTTCACGTCGAGGCCGCCGGTGTCGAAGCACACGCCCTTGCCGACGATGACGAGGTGCGGCTGAGCGGGGTCGCCGTGCGTCAGTTCGATCAGCCGCGGCGCGCGATGCGAGGCGCGACCCACCGCGTGGATGGCGGGGAGGTTCTGCGCCAGCAGCTCGGCGCCGCGAACGCAGCGGAAGCCGGCGCCGTGGGCCGAAGCGAGCGCCTGAACCTCGGCCTCCAGCTCGTCCGGGCCCATGTGCTCGGTCGGCGTGTTGATCAGGTCGCGCGCGAGGGTGGACGCCGCCAGCACGGCCAGCGCCTCCGGCTCCGCGTCGGCGTCGACGGCGAGCCGGGCGGTCGGCTTCACCGACTTGAGGTAGCGCGCGAACTTGTACGCGCCGAGACCCCATCCGATCAGCGCGGTGCCCGCCGCCATCGCCACCGGGCTGTCGGCGGCGATGCGGAAGGCCAGGGCCGGCAGCAGGGCGGGAAGGTGGCCGATCGCCACGGGGTCCTGCGGGTCCGACACCCCGGCCACCGCCGCCGCGGGGGCGCCGTCGTCGCCGGGCAGCACGAGGAACGAGAGCGCATCGCCCTCGAAGCCGTGGGCCTCGACCCAGGCCCGGACGCGCGGCGGCTGGGCGTCACGCCAGGCCGGGAAGCGCGCGGTGTCGACGAGGTGCAGCGGCAGGGCCGGCGCGTGCGCCGGGACGAAGCAGGAGGCACCGGGCGAGGTGGACTGGGGCATGACGAAGCCGGAATCGATGCGGAGCCGGCGCGCGCCGGCGATCAACGGAGCTTAGCGGGTTCGCGTGCGCCGCCTTGCCGCGGCGCCGCAAACGCCTCCCCGGCCGCGAGCGCCGCGACCAGGGTCCCCAGGCTCGACACTTCGAGGTCGGGCCTTGGCAGGCCGGTGGGCCACGTCGCGCCGTCGCGGTTGACCCAGCAGGTCCGCATGCCGGCGCGTGCCGCGCCGTCGACGTCCAGCCATGGGTCGTCCCCGACGTGCAGCACCTCGCCCGGCGCCACGCCCAGCGCGGCCGCGGTGTGCTCGAAGATCGCGCGCTCGGGCTTGGCGACCCCGACCTCGCGGGCCGCCACCCGCACCTGGAAGCGGTCGGCAATCCCGATGCGCTGCAGGTCGGCGTTGCCGTTGGTCAGCGCCGCCAAGGGGTAATGCGCGGCCAAGGCCTCGAGTGCCGGCAGCGCGTCGTCGTAGAACGCGACGCGGTTGCGCTCCACGTACAGCGCCTCGAAGGCGGGGCGCGCGTGCGCGAGGTCCTCGCCGCCCTCGGCCAGCGCGCGCTCGAGGCAGATCAGGCGCTGGGCGGTGAAGTCGTGGGCGAGGTGCGGGTGCTCCAGCGCCACCTGTTCGCGCAGCGCCCGCATGCGGGGAACCGGATAGGCCGCGGCCGTGCGCGGGCAGTGGGCGTCGAGGTAGGCGTGCAGCGCCGCCTCGGCGCGTTCGATCACCGGCCAGATCGGCCAGAGGGTGTCGTCGAGGTCAAGGCTGATCGCGCGGAGGTCGGGCATCGGCGCATTGTCGCCGATGCCGCGTGAAGCAGGGCCCGCGGCCGCCGCTCGCGCGCCCACGGGCTTGCCGGCGCAGCGATCGCGGCGGGGTTCACCGCAGCTCGATGTCCCCCTGCTGCGCCCCGCGCTGCACGCGCAGCACCAGGCGCTGCGGCGGCTGCGCCAGCGCGCTCCGCAGGGCCGCGAGGTCGTCGACGCGACGGCCGTTGACGCCGTAGATGCGGTCGCCCGGCATCAGGCCGTTCTGCCCCGCGCGCGAGTCGGCGGCGACGTTGACGACCGACACGCCGGCGAGGCCGGCGCGGCGGAACTTCTCCGCCAGCTCACCGAGCGTCGCGCCGCCGAGGCGTGCGTCGATGTCCGCGCCGGGCAGCTGCTTCGGCTGTTCGCGCAGGGTCGCCGCGAGCCTGAGCGACTGCGCGCCGCGGCGGACGTCGAGCGCGGCGGCCTGGTTCACCGGCAGCAGGCCTTCGGCATTGCGCAGCGCCTGCGCGCCGTCGATCCGCTGGCCATTGATGGCCGTCACCACGTCACCGGGGCGCAGGCCCGCGGCTTCGCCGGGCGCGTTGCGATAGACGCGGGTGACGATGGCGCCGCGCACCGCCTCGTCAAGGCCAAGCTCCTGCGCGAAGCGAGGCGTCAGGTCGACGAGCTCGATGCCGAGCGAGCCGCGCTTCACTTCGCCGTACACCAGCAGCTGCCGCATGATCTCGTGCGCCAGATTCGCGGGGATGGCAAAGCCGAGGCCGATGTTGCCGGCCGCCGAGCCGCGCGGGTTGAAGCTGGCGGTGTTGATGCCGACCAGCTCGCCGCGCAGGTTGACCAGCGCGCCGCCCGAGTTGCCCGGGTTGATCGAGGCGTCGGTCTGGATGAAGTCCTGGAAACCCAGGCCGGTCAGGCCGCTGCGGCCCACCGCCGAGACGATGCCCGAGGTGACGGTCTGGCCGAGGCCGAAGGGATTACCCACGGCCACGACGAAGTCGCCGACGCGCAGGCCCTGCGAGTTCGCCAGGGACAGGGCCGTCAGTCCCTCGGCCGGGATGCGGATCAGCGCGACGTCGGTGCCGGGGTCGCTGCCGATGAACTCGGCCTCCACCGTTCGGCCGTCGTGCAGCTGCACGCTCACTTCCGTGGCGTTGTCGACGACGTGGTGGTTGGTGAGCACGTAGCCGCGCTGCGCGTCGACGATCACGCCGGACCCGAGCGACTGCGATTCGCGCCGCTGCGGACCCTCCGGCATGCCGAAGAAGCGGCGGAAGAACGGGTCGGCGGCGAGCGGACTCTGCACCTCCACGACCTGCCGCGTGTAGATGTTCACGACCGCGGGCGTGACGGACTCCAGCATCGGGGCGAGGGACGGCAGGGCCGGCAGCGCGGCGACCGTCCTCGGGGTCTGTGCGGTCACCGCCGGCGGCGCCGCGGCGGCGGGCGCTGCGGCGACGGCCGCCTGGGCCTGCACGGCGGGAACGGGCACCGGCGCGAGGCCTCGGGCGATCAGGCCACCGCCGATCGCGGTGGCCAGCAGGCAGGCGAAGAAGGGGAGGGGGCGCATTCCCGGTCGATCCTCGTGGGCGTGGGTCGGTGCGATTCATGCGGATCGGGCGCCGATTTCGCAAGGGCCGATCGGCGCGGCGCGCAGCGTTGATTCACGCAGCCGCAGCGGGCAAGCCCTTGCCGCGTAAAGGAAAAATCAACGCACGTTGCGTTCCGCAGCGCATCACGCGAATGCGTTGACAGGGGGGGAGGCCGGGCGTACCGTTGCTCTCCGCTGCTCACAACATCTTGGGGTGAGCGCGGGGAGGGGCCCCAATATTTGGGGCTTGTACACAGCTGATGACGCAGGCCGGACGGTTCGTCATGGGGCAGGTCGACTGAAAAACGGGGTTCCGCCGGCGCACTGCGCCGCAGGCGGCCGTTTCTCCGTCCCCGAAGCCCCGTCGCCGCGCCGGTCGACAACGACGCCCCCCGGGCGCAGGAGAGGACAAGGGATGAGCACGGTTCGCCTTGAGGCGGTCAAGACGGAAGGCCCGGTGGAGATCGCCATGCAGCCGGCGTCCTGGGACATCTGGGACAAGAAGTACCGCCTGAAGACCAAGAAGGGCGAGCCGGTCGACGTCGACATCGACGGCACCTACAAGCGCGTCGCCAAGGCCCTGGCCGACGCCGAGCCGAACGTCGAGAAGCAGAAGTACTGGTACGAGCGTTTCCTGTGGGCGCTGCGCCGCGGCGTGATCCCCGCCGGCCGCATCACCTCGAACGCCGGCGCGCTGGAGCACAAGCCGGCCACCTCGACGATCAACTGCACCGTGTCGGGCACGATCCCCGACTCGATGGACGGCATCCTCGAGAAGGTCCACGAGGCCGGCCTGACGCTGAAGGCGGGCTGCGGCATCGGCTACGAGTTCTCGACGTTGCGCCCGCGTGGCGCCTTCGTGGCCGGCGCCGGCGCCTACACCTCGGGCCCGCTGAGCTTCATGGATATCTACGACAAGATGTGCTTCACCGTCTCGTCGGCCGGTGGCCGTCGCGGCGCGCAGATGGGCACCTTCGAGATCAGCCATCCGGACGTCAAGGAATTCATCAAGGCCAAGCGCGAGGACGGGCGCCTGCGCCAGTTCAACCTCTCGCTGCTGATCACCGACGAGTTCATGGACGCCGTGGCCCGCGACGCCGAATGGCCGCTGGTGTTCCCGATCAATGAGAAGGAGGTCGGCGACATCGACCTCGCCGACGCGAGCCAGGTCGTCTGGCGCGACTGGCCGTCGAGCAAGGGCTACGTGACCCGCGACGACGGCATGGTGGCGTGCCGGGTCTACAGCCGCGCCCGGGCGCGCGGCCTGTGGGACATGATCATGACGTCCACCTACGACTTCGCCGAGCCGGGCTTCATCCTCATCGACCGCGTCAATGAGATGAACAACAACTGGTTCTGCGAGGCCATCCGCGCGACCAACCCCTGCGGCGAGCAGCCGCTGCCGCCCTACGGCGCCTGCCTGCTGGGCTCGGTGAACCTCACCAAGTTCGTGCGCGACCCGTTCACCGACAAGGCGCGCTTCGACTGGGAGGAATACAAGGAAGTCGTGCGCGTGTTCACCCGCATGCTCGACAACGTCGTCGAAGTGAACGGCCTGCCGCTCGAGCAGCAGCGCATCGAGATCATGCGCAAGCGCCGCCACGGCATGGGCTTCCTCGGCCTCGGCTCGACGATGACCATGCTGCGCATGAAGTACGGCTCGCCGGAAAGCTGCGAGTTCACCGAGGCCGTCTCCCGCGAGATGGCGGTGGCCGGCTGGGAGGTGGCGCTGTCGCTCGCCGAGGAGAAGGGCCCGGCCCCGATCATGGACGAGGACTTCACCGTCACCGCCGAGATGCTGCGCAAGCGCCCGGAAATGGCGAAGGACGGCTTCAAGGTCGGCGACACGGTCAAGGGCCGCGTGCTGCACGCCACCTACAGCCGCTACATGCAGCGCGTCGCCGGCGTCGCGCCCGAGCTCGTGCAGAAGCTCGCCGAAGTGGGTGCGCGCTTCACCCACCACAGCTCGATCGCGCCGACCGGCACCATCTCGCTGTCGCTGGCCAACAACGCCTCCAACGGCATCGAGCCCTCGTTCGCGCACCACTACTCGCGCAACGTGATCCGCGAAGGCAAGAAATCGAAGGAGAAGGTGGATGTCTACAGCTTCGAGCTGCTGGCCTACCGCGAGCTGGTGAACCCGAAGGCGATGCCGTACAGCGATGACCCGGACGCCAAGCTGCCCGACTACTTCATCGCCGCGGACGACATCTCGCCCAAGGAACACGTCGACATCCAGGCCGCCTCGCAGATCTGGATCGACTCCTCGATCTCGAAGACGGCGAACGTCCCGACGGACTTCCCGTACGAGGACTTCAAGGACATCTACCGCTACGCCCACGAGAAGGGGCTGAAGGGCTGCACCACCTTCCGCTTCAACCCGGCCGCCTTCCAGGGCGTGCTGGTGAAGGAGAAGGACCTCGAGAACACCACCTACCGCTTCGAGCTCGAGGACGGCAGCGTGGTCGAGGTGAAGGGCAACGAGCAGATCGAGTACGACGGCGAGATGCACACCGCCGCGAACCTGTTTGACGCGCTGAAGGAAGGCTACTACGGCAAGTTCTGAGGCATCGCGGTAAGTTCTGACGGAAGGTCGCGGGCAGAGCGCCCGCGGCTTCCTGATCGAGGCCCGCCCGACCCGCCCCGGCGAGGTGGGCCCGAACCGGCAAGCGTGCACCGGCCCCAAGGCACGCGGATGCAGCACCCCACTGGAGTGTTCCGATGAGCAACGGCAACGGTGTGAGCAGCACGATCGCGCAGGCGGTCGAGGCGGTGAGCGAGAAAGCCAACGAGGTCGTCGAACAGGCGAAGGCCAAGGCGGCGCCGATGGTGAAGAAGGCGAAGGCCGAAGTGGCGAAGGTCGAGAAGGCGGCAAAGGCCAAGATGAAGCAGGCCGAGAAGTCGCCCGCCGGCCGGGCCGTCAAGAAGGCGGTCGGCGACGCGAAGAAGAAGGTCGCGGCGGCGAAGAAGTCCGTCGACGCGGCGGTGAAGTCGGCGAAGGCCAAGCTTGGCGCCAAGCCCGCGGCAAAGAAGGCCACCCCGGCCAAGAAGGCGGCCAAGCCCGCGGCGAAGAAGGCCGCGACGAAGGCCCTGGTGAAGAAGGCCGCGGCCAAGAAGGCTCCCGCCAAGAAGGCGGCGCCGAAGAAAGCGGTGAAGAAGGCGGCCCCGAAGAAGGCCGCGAAGAAAGCCGCCAAGAAGACCGCGCGCCGCTGATCGCGGCGCCCGGCCCGGACACCCCGCTCCTTGAGCGGGGCCGGAAGCGTCACCCCCGAAATCCGCAGCAGACAACGCAACAGGCACCACCCGCAGGAGCGCCGGCATGGCCATCAAGATCAG
>ERZ1066117.1345-NODE-1345-length-12586-cov-30.155933_pt1 | contig 12586 bp, 11 predicted proteins | sample MGYA00382764_ERZ1066117 | MGnify/ENA primary metagenome ERZ1066117 (study PRJEB33369, sample SAMEA5778347) | biofilm metagenome | biome: Industrial cooling water; feature: Water cooling tower basin; material: Biofilm | place: United Arab Emirates | collected...
CGCCCTGGCCGCCGGGTGCGCCCGCGCGGCCGCCGACGGTGTCGCCGCTGCTGCGGCCCGAGCCCGGATCGTTCGAGCGGTTGTCACAGCCGGCCGGCGCCGCGAGCAGCAGCGGCAGGCCGAGGATCCAGCAGAGCTTCATCGATGGTTGCATCGCCTTGGTGTCCCTTCGAGGGTGAGGATGGTGGATTGCGGTCACGACGGGTCTTGCCCGCGCAGATGCGCCTTCAGGCGCGCGAACGCCAGGTCGGCGTCCGCGTCGCCCGCTCCGTCGAGCGAGCATTCATATTCGTGCGAGTCGGCGCAATGCGCCACGCATGGCGGAGCGAGCGGCGGATCCCGCTCGATGTGAACCACGGCACCATGCCCGCATTCGCCCGGCGCGGCAACCGGGCTGGTCCGCCAATTGTCGACACTCCGCCGACGTCGATCGACGCGCCCGGGCGCGCGAGCCGGGCCGCCGGCGGGCGGTCAACCCGCGAGCGCGGCGAGCGTGTCGAGCAGGCGACGGCAGCAGTAATGCGCAGAGTCGCGATGGCGGCGCTCGAGCTCCATCAATTCCGGATCGAGGCGGGCGAGCGCCGCGGCGCTCCAGTGCCTGCGCGCGGGGCCGATCGGCAGGTGCTCCGCCTCGGCGAGCATCGCCGCGAGGCGGCCGACGTCGCGGTCGCCCGCGAGCTCCGGCAGCTCGCCCGCGATCCGCTGCAGCGCGTCGAGGCCGTCGAACAGCGGCGTCCTGTCGCGCAGGATGTCCTCGATGCACAGGCGCAGGCGGACGGCGGGCTCGCTCATGGGCCCGGATGGTACACGCTCGCCGCCCGCCTGGCGCGGTGCTCGACGCCGGCGCCTCGCCGGACCTGCGCGCCGCGCCAGGCCGCGCACCGGCCCCGCTCGCGACCGGCGCGGCCCGGGTCGCCCGGCCCGGGCCGACCGCGGACGCCCCCGCGCCCGCGGACCACCTGCCCGATCGACCATGCCTCGCTCGCCATGTCCCTTCCGCCAGCCACCCGCCACGGCCGAGGCCGCCGGGCGCCGGGGGAGCGGCCGTCAGGCGCCGGGCGGGCGGCCGCCGAGGGCCGCGGGCGTCGCCCCGTCCGACGCCGCGGCCAGGCGTGCGCGAGGTTGCTCGCGGCAGATCGTCGTTCATGGAAGGAGTCGACGGCGATCGTCCGTGGATCGCCCTGGCCCAGCGCCCGAGACGCCGCGGGCTCGCACGAGCGTGGCCATGACCCCTGACCGATCCGACATGTCCGAGCATTCTCTCCAGACAGCGGGCGCCCCGGTGCTCGCCGCGGCGGACCGCCGCGCCGGCGCCGTGACCTTCATCGACATCGAGCCCCGCGGGCTGCGACCGGCGGCGTTCCTCGACATCGACGGCACGCTGGTGCAGGACGTCCCGTTCAACGTCGACCGCGCGCGCGTCCGCCTCGCCCGCGGGGCGCGCGAGGGCGCGTGGCTGCTGCGCGAGGCCGGCTACGCGCTGGTCGTCGTCACCAACCAGGCAGGCGTCGCCCGCGGGCTGTTCCCGGTCGAGGCGCTCGGGCCCGTGCGCGCGCGCCTCGAGGATCTGCTCGGCCTCTACCTCGACGGCTTCTACGTCTGTCCGCACCACCCCGAGGGCCAGGTGCCCGCGTTCGCCTGCGACTGCACGTGCCGCAAGCCGCTGCCCGGCATGCTGACGCGGGCCGCCCGCGACCTCCGCCTCGACCTCGCCCGCTCGTGGATGATCGGCGACGTCCTGCACGACATCGAGGCCGGCAGCCGCGCCGGGTGCCGCACCGCCCTGCTGCTCGCCGGCGCCGGCGATCCGGAGCCGGGCCGCGGCCTGTACCGCACCCCGACGCTCGTCGCCGCCGACCTGTCCGCCGCGGCGCGCCGGATCCTCCGCGCCCCCGCGGCGGCGCAGCCGGCCGCCGGCACCGTGGGCTGAGCCCCGCGCGAGCGGGCGAGCCCGGCGCCGGTCCGCCGCGCTTGCCGACGCGCGGGACCTGGCCCATGGAACAGCCGGAGGTCGCAATGCGGAAGATCCTCGGCGCGGCCGGCGTGCTCGGCCTGATGGCGGCCGGCGCGGCCGGCCTGTTCGGCGCGCTCGCGCAGCGGCGCGCCCGGCGGCTCGATCTGCGCGGGCGGGTCGCGGTGGTCACCGGCGGCGGCCGCGGGCTCGGCCTGGCGATCGCCCGCGAGCTGCAGCGCCGCGGCTGCACCCTGGCGATCTGCGGCCGCGAGGGCGACGTGATCCTGCGCGCCGTCGACGAGCTCGCGCAGGGCCCGGGCGCGGTGTTCGGCATGACCTGCGACGCCGCCGATCCGCTGCAGGTCGAGGCCTTCGTCGCCCAGGTGCTCGACCGCTTCGGCGCGATCGACGTCCTCGTCAACAACGCCGGGCAGTGCTTCGTCGGGCCCGCCGCCGAGCTGCGCGAGGACGACGTCGAGGCCGCGCTGCGCAACATCTTCTGGGTGCAGTTCCACCCGACGATGGCCGCGCTGCCGCACATGCGAGCGCGACGCGCCGGCCGGATCGTCAACATCACCTCGATCGGCGGCAAGGTCCCCCTGCCCCACCTCGCCGCCTACGCCGTCGGCAAGTTCGCCGCGACCGGCTGGTCGGAGACCCTCGCCGCCGAGGTCGCCAAGGACGGCGTGTATGTCAGTACGATCACCCCGCCCCCGCTCGACAACGGCGCCCCGCTGACCGTCCGCTTCGCCGGCCGCCGCGAGCAGGAGTTCCGGTGGTTCGCCCGCATGCTGACCGCGCCGTGGTCGGCGACCGACACCGATCGCGTCGCGCGGATCGTCGTCGACGCCGCCGAATACGGCGACCGCGAGCGGACCGCCTCGGCCCTCGCGTGGCTCGGCGCGCGCCTGCACGGCGCCGCGCCGAACCTGATGTCTCGCCTGCTCGCCGCCGTCGACCGGCGGCTGCCCGCCGCCGGCGAGCCGGGCGCGCGCTCGGCGATGCGCCCCGGCTTCGAGGTCGTCGGTCGCAGCAGCGATCCGACGGTGCAGAGGCTCGGCGCCGCGGCCCGCCGCGACGCCCGGCGCTATCGCCCGCACCCGCCGCCGTGAGCCGCGCGGCGGCGCCGGACGAACAGGCCGCCGATCGCCGCGCTCGCGCGAGGGTCCTGGCGACCCCTCGCGCACGGTCGCGCCCGCGACGAACGCGGTCCGAGCCCTATCGGCCCCCGGCCAGCGACCACGCGCCGTCGGCCGCGCGGGTCACCGCAATCTCGACTGCGAACATATGGTGAGGATCGCCGCGCTCGAGCAGCGTCCGGGCCATCGTCGCAAGATCGGGCCGCACATGCGTCCGCAGCTCCCCGCCCGGCAGGACGATCCGGACCTCGCGGTCGAGGTCGAGCATCTCGCCGCGCAGCCGGATCCGCAGCGACGCGCCGGCTTGCTCGACGTGGACCGTGTTGCTCGCGCGATCGAGGCGAGCGACCACGCGCTCCGGCCCCGCGCCCGGCTCCTCGCCGCGCGCGAGCCAGTAGAACAGGCGAGCGCGCGGCGCCGCGTCCGGGCCGGCCGCGGCGTCGAGGCGCGGGCGCGCGGTCTCGACGTCCCACACCAGCCGCGCGGGCCACGGGTCGCGGACGAAGCGGCGCAGCCACGCGACGGCGTTGGTGTCGACCCGGACGCTCGTGCGATCGCCGCGCTCGCGCCACGCGACCGGATCGGCGAGCACGGCCTGCGGCGCCCGGCTCGCGTCGTTATCGCGGAAGTTGTGCGGCCGCCCGAGGTGGATGAAGCAGTCGTGCACGTACCCGTCGGGGTGGGCCTGCCGCAGCGCGCGCAGCGTCCCACAATACGCGGCGGCGACCCGGTTGCGATCGTACGCCGCGTCGAGCTCGCCGACCTGGATCAGGAACGGCACGCGAACCACGTTGTCCAGGCTCACGCCATTGGGGTGGCCCGCGGACATGTTCGCCGCGGCCCACCGATCGGCCATCCGCGGCGTGATCTGATAGACCCCGTCGCCGCCGGCCGAGAACCCGAGCAGGTACACGCGGTTCGGATCGACGTCCGCGTAGGCGATCATGTCCTCGATCAGCCGGTCGTACAGCGGGTACGAGGCCTCGCGGAAGTGCAGGTCCCAGGTGTCGCTGATCCCGCGGACCGCCGCGTAGACCCCGACGTCGACGCTGTCCCGGTAATACACCTTCATGTGCTCCCACTGCGCGTCGTTGAGCTCCGTCGGCGCACCGCCGCCGCCGTGGAGCGCGATGTACAGCGGATAGCCGGGCCCCGGCCGCTCGCCGATCACGGCGTGCTCGAAGCGCATCACCGCGTCGCCCAGGCGGATCGCCCGCGCGCGGTGCTCGGCCAGCCGCGCCGCGTCGGCGCGCAGCTCCTCGAGGCGACGGCGCCACAGCAGCGCGCCGACCTCGGCGAGCGCGGGCGGATCGAGCCCGTCGAGCTCGGCCTCGGGCCCCGCGAGCCGCGCGAGTTCGGCGAGCGATGAGCCGGCGATCCGGGCGCGCAGCGCCTCCAGGCGCGACGGTCCGGCCGCGACCTCCGCGGGCGCGGGCGCGGGCGCGGGCGCGGCCGGTCGCGCGACGGGCACGCCGTGGCCGTTGCACGCGCACGCGGCCGCGAGCGCGAGCGCGGGGCCGATCCGCGCCCGCGGTCCCGCGCCGCCGCTCTCTCGTGGTTCTTCGGACATGGTCTTCAGGTCATCCTGGTCGCGCGACCGACGGGGCGAACGACCGCGAGCCACGGGCCGAGGCTACCACGCGCCGCGGCGGCCGCTCGCGCCTGCGCGGCGGCGTCGGCGGAACGTCCCGACGAGCAGACCCGCGCCGACGAGCTCCGCCAGCGCACCGCGGCCCGCCGGATCGACGCCGCAATTGCAGCCTCCGGCGTCGTCGCCGAGCCCGGGCTCGCCGGTCTCGCCCTCGCCCGTGGACCCGCCCGTGGTCGCCGCCTCACCGCCGCCCGTGTCGCCCCCGTCCGTCTCACCGCCACCGGTCGGCTCACCGCCGGTCGCACCGCCCCCGGTCGCCTCGCCCTCCGTCTCGCCCTCCGGCGCCACCACGCACTGCTGCTCGACGACCTCGCGCGCGGGCGCGTAGCCCTCGCTCTCGTGGTAGGTCCAGATCTGCTCGAAGGTCACGTCGATCCCGCCCGAGAAGTCTTCGACGGTGCCGACCGCGACCCACAGCTTGCCGCTGCGCCCGCTCGGATCCCACGCGACGATCCAGCCCTGGCCCGCCGCCGGCACCTCGACCAGGCCCTCGTACCAGATCCACGACGACGTCTTGGTGAACGGCTCGTAGAAGCTGCCCGGCTCGGCCGCGTCGGCGGCGTCGAAGCGCACGCCGCCGACCCCCGGCGGGACCGCGAACGGCAGGTCGAGGTCCGGCAGGCCCGGGGCGAGCAGCGCGATCGCCGGGCGGTCGTCGGCGAGGCGATCGATCACCGGGACCCCGAGCTGCACGAACACCGAACTGTTCGGCGCGGCGGTCTCGAAGGTCAGCCACACCTGCGGGACCTCGCAGCGCACGACGTCGTACAGCACGATCGACTTGTCGACGTCCTCGAGCGCGAACGCCTGGTCGTAGGTGCCGTGCTCGTCGACGCTGATCGACGGCAGATGGGCGAACAGGGTGGCTGCGAACAGGGCGGTGGGGTTCACGCCCCGGGGTATGCACCGGATCGAGCCCCGCGCAACGGAACCCGCGCGCGAGCGACGAGCGCGGCGTCCTGGCCGCTCCACCGCCCGGCTCGGCCGGAGCGCGCGCGTCGCGAATGCGGACCGGGGTCGACGCGGCCGGCGCTACTGCGATTCCGCCGCGAAGGCGCGCTCGTCGATCAGGTGATCGAGGCCCGGGACGAACGCGCGGCGCTCGACGGTGTCGTCGGCGAGCCGGACCTGCAACCACAGGACCGTCCCCTGCACCTCGACCGATTCGATGACCCCGATCTCGCCGCCCCGCGGCAGGTGCGACCAGCCGATGTAGCGCTCGTGGTCCGCCGCGCGCCGGCGATGGATCGACGAGACGGGCGCGCCGAAGTTGTCGTCCGGGAGGTCTGCGCCGCGAGGCCTCGTGGTCTCTCGTGATTGCCCCATTCAACAACCTCGAGGGCATCGTACCAGAGGCGGCCGCGTCGCTGCACACGTGTTTTTTGCGGGACCGCGGACACGTGCCGCGGCCGGACGTTTAATCCTCGTCGACCGAGTCGCCGGTCCATTCGCCGCCCCGACGGACGGACCATGAATCGATCATGACAAACGCTTCACGTCGCGGGCGCGCCGGGTGCGAGCGGTGCGAGGCGCACCTACCCCGGCGGGGCACCGCGCCGCGCCGACCTCCTCGCGGTCGATCTCTGCCGACGACCCTGCGGGCCCGGGCCGCCCGCTCGCCGCGGGCCGGCGCCTCCGCGGCGACCCGGCGCGCTCGCGGGAGCGGCGGACGACCCGCACCGACGGCGACGGCGCCTCGCGAGGGGGCGGACTCCGGGCGGACCGGCCGCAGGAGCGGCGGCCGGACGCGCCCCGCGAATCGTGCTCTTACCACGGGCATGCACGACACCGCGTGGTTCCTCGTGATCGGCTGCCTGCTGATCGGGATGGCGCTCGCCGACGCCTTCCTCAAGCGGTTGCCGCTGACGTCGTCGATGTTCTACCTCGGCATCGGCGCGCTGCTCGGGCCGTGGTTCGGCGATCTTCTGCGGGTCGATCCGCTCGCGGACGCCGCGCTGCTCGAGCGCGTCGCCGAGGTCGCGGTCCTGATCTCGCTGTTCACCGCGGGGCTCAAGCTGAGGTTGCCGCTGCTCGATCCACGCTGGCGCCCGGCGCTGCTGCTCGCCTCGCTGGCGATGCTCGCGACGGCCGCCGCGATCGCGTGCGCCGGCGCGTGGCTGTTCGCGCTGCCGCTCGGCGCCGCCGTGCTGCTCGGCGCCGTGCTCGCGCCGACCGACCCGGTGCTCGCCTCGGACGTCCAGGTGACCTGCGCCGACGACGCGGAGCGCGTCCGCTTCAGCCTGACCGGCGAGGCCGGCCTGAACGACGGCACCGCGTTCCCGTTCGTGATGCTCGGGCTCGGGCTGCTCGGCCTGCACGAGCTCGGCGCCGGCGGCGGGCGGTGGCTCGCGATCGACGTCGCGTGGGCGATCGCCGGCGGCGTCGCGATCGGGGCGGTCGGCGGCACGCTGATCGGCAAGCTCGTGATCAGCAGCCGCACGAAGAGTCACTACGCCGGGGCGCTCGACAATTTCGTCGCGCTCGGGACGATCGCCCTCGCCTACGGCCTGGCCCTGCTGGCCCACACCTACGGCTTTCTCGCCGTGTTCAGCGCGGGGCTCGCGTTGCGCCGGCTCGAGCGGGAGTACGCCCGCGCCGGCCCGCACGGCGCCGATCCGGGCGGGTCGGAGGCCGGGCCCGCCGAGATGGCGCACGCGGTGCTGCAGGTCAACGAGCAGCTCGAGCGGATGGCCGAGGTCGCCGTGGTGCTGGTGATCGGCGCGGCCCTGGCGACCGCGTCGTGGCCCGACGGCGTCGGCTGGTTCCTGGCGCTGCTCTTTCTGGTGATCCGCCCGGCCTCGGTCGCGCTGTCGCTGGCGACCGCGAAGCTCTCGCGGGTCCAGCGGGCGCTGGTCGCGTGGTTCGGTGTGCGCGGGATCGGCTCGATCTACTATCTGTCGTTCGCGCTGGGCCGCGGGGTCGCGGCCGAGGACGCGCGCGTGCTCGCCGACATCACCCTGATCACCGTCTCGGTGTCGATCGTCGTCCACGGCGTCTCGGTGACGCCGCTGATGGACCTCTACAGCCGGCGCCGCGAACGGGCGACCCACGCGACGTGAGCCCGGCTGCGCCTCAGCGACCGCCGCCGGCGAGGAACACGTCGTAGGCCGCGATCGTGCGCTCGGCGTCGCCGACGAAGGTCGGCGGGACCGCGAGCACCGGCAAGAGCAGGCTCTTCGGCGGCTCGGGCGGCTCCGCCAGCGCGCGCAGGAGGGCCGAAAGATCGCCGCGGTGGGGCTCGGCCGCGGCGAGCCGGCGGCCCTCGTACCAGCGCAGCACCGCCAGCTCGCGATCCATGGTCACGAGGCCGAGCGGGCCCTCGCCGACGCTCGGGGGCTCGCCCTCGCGCACCATCGCCTCGACCGCGGTCGCGCTGCACAGCGACTCGCGCGCGACGATCGGGAACACCTGCTCGCGGCGCGGCCGGTGCTCGACGAACGCCTGACCGATCGGCCATGTCCGTTCGCGCGCGACCTCCTGGGCGCGCTCGGCGATCCGGAAGCCGACGACCCCGAGCAGCGCGTCGCCGCGCCCGCGGAGGGCGGCGCCGAGGCGCAGCGCGGCGCCGACCCGCGGCGCGTCGGGGCCGTCGGCGCTGCGGACGGCGAGCTCGGCGAGCGTCATCAGCGGGAGCCCGGGCAGCGCCTGCGGCGCGAGCCCGCCGACGCAGCGGGCGTCGCCGAGGCCCCCGCCCTCCGCCGCCCAGGCGACGAGGTGATCGAGCGCCGCGCGAGCATCGGCGTCGAGGTCCGCGTCGTCGGTGATCGCGCGGTCGCGCGGCGAGTACCTGCGGAGCTCGCTGCGCTCGAGGCTCTCGATCGCCTGTGACAGTCGATCGCGCGGCCCGTCGAAGCCGGGCGCCGGCGCGGCCCACTCGCCGACCCGGGCCCACCGCTCGGCGATGATCGCCTCGGGCTCCGACGGCATCGCGATGTGGGGGTAGATCCAGACCGCCGCGCCGACGCCCGCGAGGACGACCAGCAGCGCGAGGATGGCGACGGACGTTCGCAGCATCGGCGGGGCCGCATCGTAGCAGGCTCCGGGGACGACGACGCCCCGCACCCCTCGCGGCGCCGCCGCGCGCATCCGCCCGTCGCCTCGCCGCCGGCCAGGCGCGCTGTGCGAGCGCTGCGGGCCCCCCGTGCGCCCGCCGCACCGGCGCCGCCGGCCGGGCTCGGCCGGATCTCGCCGCGCACGGCACCGCGCGCGCCGCCATTGCACCGACCGTCGCGAATCGCGTCTCGACGCGGCGTCCGGCGTCCGCGCCCGATCCGCGGGGTCGTCGTCGCCTGGCGCCCGCATCGACCCGTGCTCTACTGCGGCGATGCTGCGCTCCGTGATTGTGACGATCGCCGTGGCGGTCGGGTGCGCTGGACCTGTCCCCGGCTCGGCCGACGCGGAGCCCGACGCGGCGACGTATCACCGGGACATCGCCCCGATCCTGGCGCTCCATTGTGTAGAGTGTCATCGCTCCGGGGGGATCGCGCCCTTCCCGCTCACCACCCACGCGGAGGTCGCCCCGCTCGCAGCGGCGATCGCCGCCGCCACCGCCGAGCGGACGATGCCGCCGTTTATCCTCGACAACAGCGGCGCGTGCAACACCTACGAGGGCGCGCGCTGGCTCGACGACCGCGAGATCGAGCTGCTGGACGCCTGGGCGCGGGCCGGCGCCCCTGCCGGCCCGCCGCGGAGCGAGCCGCCCGCGAGCCCGCCCGCGTGGGCGCTCGGCCGGGTCGACCGGACCCTCGAGATGCCGGAGCCCTATACGCCGGACGGATCGATCGAGGACGACTATCGCTGCTTCATCCTCGATCCGGGCCTCGGCGAGGACGCCTTCGTCACCGGCTTCGAGGTCCGCCCCGGCCGGCCGGAGATGGTCCATCACTGGACCCTCTTCGCGCTCGACTCCGCGGACGACGAGCAGGACGCCGCGGCGCTCGACGCCGTCGACGACGGCCCGGGGTACCGCTGCTTCGGCGACACGATCGTCCCGTCGCGCTGGCTGGTCGGCGCCGGGCCGAGCGATCGCGGGAGCCTGCTGCCCGAGGGCACCGGCCTGCGCATGCGCGCCGGGCGAAAGACCGTGTTGCAGATGCACTACAACCGGCGCCACGGCGCCGCGCCCGACCGGACCGCGATCGACCTGAGGCTCGAGCCGAGCGTCGCGCGCGAGGCGTCGATCAAGCGGATCGCCGACACCGACCTCGATCTCCCGCCCGGCGAATCCGCGGTGAGCGAGACCGACACGGTGCAGGTCGACGACGAATTCACGGTCTGGGGCGTATGGCCGCACATGCACGACCTCGGCGCGGCGCTGCGCGTGACCGCGATCCGCCCGGGCAGCGAGACCTGCCTGGCGCAGGTGGACCGCTACGCGTTCCACTGGCAACAGTTCGCCTTCTACGAGGATCCGATCCGCGTCCGCGCCGGCGACACCCTGCGGATCACCTGCACCTACGACACCACGAGCCGCGACACGCCGACGACCTGGGGCGAGGGCACCGCCGACGAGATGTGCATCGGGTTCTTCTACGTCACCCGGGGGGCGCTCGACCCGGGCCCGTGAGGCGCGCCGGGCCTCACGACCGCGCGGCCAGGCTGGCGCTCGGACCATGTCTCCCGAGACATGACCCTCGGCGGTCAGCGCCGAATCGAGGGACGCGGTCGCGTCGTCGCCGCCTGCGCCGGGCGCAGCGCGTCGAGGCCGAGGCACTCGCGGGCGCTCCGGGCCGCGTCAGCCGTCCTCCTGCGCCGGATCCGAGCGCATGCGCGCCTGCTGCTCCTCCTCGTGTCGGCGGTAGGCGTCCTCCTCGGTCAGCTGCGGCTCCTCGGATTGACGCGAGAGGCGATCGAGCAGCGCGAAGTGGCGGTGGATCCGCGCGAGCTCCTCCTCGGAGATGTCCTCGGCGTTGAGCACGCGATTGCTCGCCCGCGGGCTGCTCGCCACCAATTCGTCGAGCTTGAGCTGCAGCGCCGTCGTGTCCTTGCTCTGCGAGCGCTGCAGCAGGATCAGCAGCAGGAACGAGAGGCCGTCGATCAGCTGCTCGAAGTAGTCGACGCCGGAGATGACCAGGCCGCCGGCGAGGAACGACGCGATCCACAGCGCGGGCGAGCTGGTGACGAACTGCGTCGCAGCCCGGGCCGCCCGCTCCATCCGCGACGGCCGGCACTCCGGCGCGCCCGCTCCCCCGTCCCCCGCGCGCGGTCGGGGCGCCTGCTCGGCGGATGAACCCGGGGCGTCGTGCATGATCGCGCGCCAGAACCTGCCACGGCTTCGGGAGGCGCGCAGGTGCGCGCACGCGCCCGGCACGGCGCAGATCGCCGGGCCAGGCCCATGCGCGCGGCGCTCGGCCGTCGCGCCGCGTCCAGTCGGCACAGGCTCCTCGCGCGGGCGCCTCGCCCGACGCGCGGTCGCCACCGCGCACGGGCGCGGTTATGCTCGCCGCCGTGACCGCGCCCGCGAGCTTCGCCGAACGCTACCTGCCCCACGCCGACGCCCTGCGGGCCGCCTGGGAGGCCGAGCACGCGGCCGCGGGCCCGCATGCGGCGCACGCCTTCTTCGTCCTGCTGACCGAGGTGGTCCGGCGTGCGCTCCGCCTGGGTGAACACGCCGGCTTGCCGGCCCTGTTCGCCGAGCTGGAGCGCTCGCTCGACGCCGCCGACCCGCACGAGGCGGAGGCGGCGAGGACGTGCTTCCTCGAGGACGTCGCCGGCGGCGCGCCCGAGGTCTACGTGCACGTCCTGCCGTGGCTCGGCCCGCACGCGCTCGCGTTCCTGCGCGCGTGGGAGGCCGGCGCGCAGGACCCGTTCCTGTCGCGTGAGGCCGCCGAGGCGGGGCTGGTGGCGACGCTCGCCGCGGGGTGCCCGGCGATGGCCCGGGCGTGGGCGAAGGCCGCGGTCCACGTGTCGGCGCACGACGGGACGACGACGGCCCACGGGATCGCCGACCTCGCGTTCGAGGTGGTACGCGCGGCGCTCGCCGCCGGCGACGACGCCGGCGCCCGGGCGCTGCTCGCGGCGCTCGAGACCCCGCTCGCCGGCGCGAACCGTGCCCACGCGCGGGCGTTCGAGCGCTGCTTCCTCGATCGTCTGCGCGAGCTGACGCTGGCGCAGCTGGTCCGCCTGCGGCCGCACCTCGGCCCGCGCGCGAGCACCTACTGGGACGTGCGCCTGCGCCTCGGCGAGCCCCGCTTCGGGGTGTGGGAGGAGCGCCCGTCCGCGGGCAACGGCGTGCGCCTGTCGCCGACGATGAGGACGCGGCGCGACGATGCATGGGGCTGGCGCCTGTCCCTGCCCCGCGGCGAGGCCGGGGCGATCCTCCACGAATCCTTGCAGTACGCCGGGCAAGAGGTCGGCGAGGACGAGTCGACGGTCGACCCATTCGGCGAGGCGACCGGCCGCTGGACCTGGAGCGCCGACGATCCGTCCGGCGCGTACGCGCTCGATCTATGGCTCGGCGATCGTCGCCTCGGTCGATTCGAATTCACGCTCGAATGATCGGCGCGGAGCCGATCCGGGGGATGCGGAGCCGATCCGGAGGACGCGGGGCCCGAAGGTCTTGGTGGGCGCGGAGCCGATCCAAGGGACGCGGGGCCCCGAAGGTCCTGGTGGGCTCCGATCCGGGGACGCGAGGCCCCGAAGGTCCTGGTGGGCGCGTCCCCGGGGCGGCTCCGCGGGGCCCTCGCTTTCGGCGGGTTCCCCCCCATGGCCGTGCTCGGCGGCTCGCGTGCTCGCGGTTTTGGAGGCGCACAGGACATGTTCTAAGAGAAATGTATCGAGTGCCAGAGACGCCGCCTGCGCGCGCGCCATGGGCTCCGCCCCGCCGGCGTCCCACTGCGCCGC
>ERZ1066117.1348-NODE-1348-length-12558-cov-7.933216_pt1 | contig 12558 bp, 5 predicted proteins | sample MGYA00382764_ERZ1066117 | MGnify/ENA primary metagenome ERZ1066117 (study PRJEB33369, sample SAMEA5778347) | biofilm metagenome | biome: Industrial cooling water; feature: Water cooling tower basin; material: Biofilm | place: United Arab Emirates | collected...
TTGCAGCGGTTGCCAATTTCATCCCCCATCATCACCTATCAATTTTGCGCGATATTACTGAGCGCAAACAGATCGAAGGCGAACGGGAACAGACACAAAATCTCCTGCAAGAACGAGAGCAAATGTACAGGGCGCTGGTGGAAAATTCGCCAGATATTATCGAACGCTTCGATGTCCAGTTGCGCCATCTCTATGTGAGTTATGCTTTAGAAGCACTGATTGGCATTCCTGCCCAACAATTTGTCGGCAAAACCTGTCGCGAAATGGGAATGCCAGAGTCAATGGTAAACCTGTGGGAAACAGCAGCACGCGCTCTGCTTGCTACAAGGCAAACCCAGACCATCGAGTTTGAAAGTCCCACCACAGGCGGAATGCGATGGTTCGAGATGCGAATCGCGCCAGAACTGACTAAAGCAGGCACGATTGAATCGATTCTATGTATTTCGCCGGATATTAGCGATCGCAAAGCCGCCGAAGCTGCATTACAAGAAAGCGAGCAGAAATTCCGCGCTATTTTTGATAGTACCTTCCAATTCATGGGACTTTTGAGTAGTGAGGGAATTGTACTCGAAGCGAATCGGACAGCTTTGGATGCCATTGCCGCCAATCCAGCAGATATCATCGGACAACCCTTTTGGCAAACCCCGTGGTGGACTCATTCTCCCCAACTGCAAGAGCAATTGCAGCAAGCGATCGTCAGCGCAGCAAGCGGTGAGTTGGTGCGTTTTGAAGCCGAACATCTCTTAGCTGATGGTACATCCGTTTTTGTAGACTTTTCCCTCAAGCCCGTTTTTGATCCAGAGGGGAAAGTCGTAATGCTGATTCCGGAAGGACGGGATATTAGCGATCGCAAACTTGCCGAACAGAAAATCGCCGAACAAGCGGCTTTAATTGATATCGCCACCGATGCGATTAATGTCCGAGATTTAGACAACCGAGTGATATTTTGGAGCCAAGGGGCTGAACGTTTGTATGGCTTTTCGGCAGCAGAAGCGGTGGGGAAAAAAATCTCCGAACTGGTATATCAAGACTTCTCTTCTGAATTTGAGGTAGCTGTAAATGAAACTCTAGAAAAAGGGTCTTGGCAAGGCGAGTTAGAGAAGGTCAGCAAAGCGGGCAAAAAAATCATCGTCGCCAGTCGCTGGACGTTGGTGCGAGATCGATCTGGTCAACCAAAATCTATTCTAGTAGTCAGCAGCGACATTACAGAAAAGAAGCAACTGGAGCGGCAATTTTACCGCGCCCAAAGGCTGGAAAGTTTAGGCACACTAGCAAGTGGTATCGCCCACGACCTCAACAATGTCTTCACGCCGATTTTAATGATTTCTCAATTACTACCGTTAAAATTCAACGATATCGATCGACAAACTCAAGAGTTTTTCAACACATTGGAAGACACTACTAAACGGGGAGTTGATTTGGTTAAACAAATTCTTACCTTTGCCCGCGGTACAGAAGGGAAACACATAGTATTGCAAGTCGGACATTTGCTCAAAGAAGTGGCAAAAATTGCCCAACAGACTTTTCCTAAATCGATTAAGATCGTCGCTGAAATTTCTACCAACACTCTGTGGTCGGTAAAAGCTGACCCTACTCAACTGCATCAGGTTTTGATGAACATCGCAGTCAATGCTCGTGACGCCATGCCCGATGGTGGTATGCTCAGCATCAGCGCCGAAAATCGCTTCATCGATCGAACCTATGCGGAGATGAACTTAGACGCCCATGAGGGAAATTATATCGTTATTAACATCGCCGATACAGGCATAGGTATTCCGCCAGAAATCATCGATCGGATTTTTGACCCTTTTTTCACTACCAAAGAAGTTGGTAAAGGTACCGGACTCGGACTGTCAACGGTTCTAGGTATAGTTAAGAACCACGGTGGCTTTTTACAGGTGTTAAGCGCTCTAGGAAAAGGTACCCAATTTCAGGTGTACTTGCCAGCCGTAAACGCCACCACAACCGAGGTAACAAAAGACACAGAATTATTTAGCGGTAACGGTGAGTTGGTTTTGATCGTCGATGACGAATCAACTGTGCGACAAATTACTAAAGCATCGCTGGAGGAACATAATTACAAAACACTTGTAGCAAGCGATGGAATTGAAGCGATCGCTCTCTACGCCCAACATAGCAAAGAGATCTGCGTTGTATTGATCGATATGATGATGCCGAACCTGGACGGATTAAATGCGATTCGTACCATGAAAGCACTGAATTCAGAGGTAAAAATTATTGCTAGTAGTGGCTTGTCCAATAACCGTCAACAGTTGATGGCGTTGGGCGCAAAGGCGTTTTTATTGAAACCTTACACAGCGCAGGAGTTATTGCAGACTTTATATCATCTGCTAATTGCTAATAGCTAATTGCTAATGTGAATAAGCATCTTATATGAGCAATTAGCCATTAGCCATTAGCGACCTGTCTATTGACCTAAAAAGCCTCCAGCCATCCGCATGGCATCGGCGATATCGACATCGCCATCACCATCTGAATCTAAGAAAGAATTTAGTACCGGATTTGACCCCGATTGATCTTGAGTTGGCGTACCTGTTTTGAGGAAATTTAGCACCAGAGGTACTAAACTAGGCAGCATTTGTTGGATTGTATTGGGATCTAATCCCGTCCTTTGGGAAACTGCATCGATGATAGGTTGTAATTGCGATCCAAATAACGCAGTCACGGCGGCGATGTTTGGGGAAGTGCCGCCAAATTGATTCACCAAGTTTTGCACCGCATCGTTACCGCCTTCAGCTTGTTTTTCCTGTAGTGCCGAACGAACAAAACCACCCACAACTGACATAGCAGATTGCATTGTGGAAGCATCTGCGCCTTGATTATCGCCCAGTTGCTGCATCGTGCCGAAAATACCAGCAAGTTGACCTGCATTCGCTTGCAGGTTGGGATCGTTCACCGCATTCATAATTTGGTCGAAAAGTCCCATATTTTGACTCCGTTCTCGGTTAAGGTGAGTTTATGCGGATTATCACTTTTAGAGATGAATTTTTAGTGACATCCGCCTTTAGGAACAATTTGGCATACTTGAGTCCGGTTTGGTGTGGAGAATTGTAACCATTTGCGTTCGATTCCGATTCCAAAGCCAAAAAAATCGCACCCCTAACTAACGGGGTGCGGCTGGATGAATGCGATCGCCAAGTTATACCAAATCTGCTTCGATTACCCCTTTTATGCTAACGACTGAAGTCGCGCCTACACAACCAAAGACCGCCTACGCGGTCTAAGCGATCAGGCGCTGTAGGGGCGGGTTTTACCAGCCATTCTGTGGCATCACGAGATATTTTTTAAACCCGCCCCGGACGTGCAGCACGCAAACGGATACGATCTTACCGGCTTAAATAGCGACCTGCCATCATCATTGCATCAGCAATATCCACATCTCCATCTCGATCCGCATCCAAAAAGCTATTCAAAACGGGATTTCCCCCGCGCTGAGGATGTTGAGTATTGCTACCAGTGCGTAGCAAATTTAACACCACAGGTACCAATATCGGCAGCATCTCTAAGATCGAGTTGGCATTTAAACCCGTCCTTTGTGCCACTGCTTGAATCATTTGTTGGATTTGATAAGAACCGAAAAGCGCATCTACGGCTTGAGGATTGGGATAAGTGCCGCTATATCGATCGACAATTGATTGCGCTCCTTCATAGCCTGCTTCAGCTCGCTTTTGTTGCAAAGCAGAGCGCACGTAATTGCCAACAATCGACAAAGCAGATTGCATGGTTGAGGGATTTGTATTGTAGCTATTGCTCAACTGATCGACGCTGCTGAGAATGCTGGCAAGTTGTCCGGTACTCGCTTGTTGGTTGGGGTTATCTACGGCGCTTAAAATTTGATCTAAAAGTCCCATAATGTTTTGATTTCACTCTTCGATCCCCAACTTTGTCACGCGCGGCTGAAGTTTGCCTCTGGCTAATAGGAGAGATGGGGGGTGTATCTTGGGGAGGAGCGATCGCCCCCAACCCCCCTTGCTAAGGGGGGCGCCGGAGCGATCCCCCCCAACCCCCCTTGCCAAGGGGGGCGCTGGAGCGATCGCCCCCAACTCCCCTTGCCAAGGGGGGATCGCCCCCAACTCCCCTTGCTAAGGGGGGCGCTGGAGCGATCGCCCCCAACTCCCCTTGCCAAGGGGGGCTAATTCATCTTCGTAGCAAAAAATTATTTGGGTAGGATTGCCTGTGAAAGAGTGGAAAAATGAGGTAAATTTCTCCCCCAGCTCCCTCAGCTCCCTCAGCTCCTCCTATTTTCTTTGATGAGAATGAAGTAGCTCTGCCTTGGCAAGGGGGGCTTAAGAGGCTATTTGTCTTGCCATTAATTGAGCGAATAGCCCTTCGATGGCAGCTAATTCTTCAAAACTGCCCTGTTGGACAATCCGCCCTGCTTGGAGGACATAGATGCGATTGGCGTTGCGGATGGTGCTGAGGCGGTGAGCGATCGCAATTCGAGTCACTTGCAATTTTTCCATACTTTGACTGACAATCGCTTGAGTTTTGTTATCTAAAGCACTTGTAGCTTCATCAAACAACAAAATTCGCGGTTTCAATGCCAAAGCACGCGCAATTAAAAGCCGCTGGCGTTGTCCTCCAGAAAGATTGCTGCCTCCTTCACTAATTACCGTGTGCATTTCCATTGGCATGGCGGCAATATCATCAGCAAATCCCGCCATTCTTGCGGCTTCCCAAGCTTCATCTAAGGTAATCTGAGCGTTGCCACCAATATTCTCAAAAATCGATGCTGACTGAAGCTGACCATTTTGCAATACTACGCCCATCTGTCGGCGCACTGCATCCACATCTAAATCAGAAAGGTCTTGACCGTCGTAATAAATGCTACCTGATTCCGGAAGATCGAACCCCAGCAGCAAGCGAAATAAAGTTGATTTACCGCTGCCAGAAGCGCCCACCAAAGCAATAAATTCTCCAGGGTTGGCGTATAGGCTAATATTGTCCAAGATTAGCGGGCGATCGCATTGGTAGCGAAATGCAATCCGCTCGACCATAATTTTACCCATTAATTGACCCGGATCGACTTTGGTTAAATTTACTTCTGGTATAGCTGCCAAAATTGGCTGGGTGCGTTGCCATTGGGGGATGACTTGCAAAACTTCAGTAACTGTATTGCTGAGGTTTGTCGCGCCGTTAATAAAGTTACCGGTGGCTGTATTAAAAGCTAGGAAAGTACCCAAAGATAGTCCGATACTTCCAGAAGTTTCTGCCTCTTGTAACAAGCTGATAGCGACCCAAAAAAGTATGGCATTTGTCAACGCGGGCATCACTGTATTAAAAACTACCACGGCATCTTCCACTTGTTGGGTACTGAGTTCGAGTTTGATTTGCCGACTGTAGTTTTTACTCCAACAAGCAAAGGCACGTTCTTGTGCGCCAGCGATGTGCAGTTTAGAAATACCATTGATCAGTTGCACCGTTAGTCCAAAAATATTTCCCTGCAATTCCAGCTGGGGACGGACTTTACGTAACAGGATAGCACCGGAGATGGTGGTAAATGCGATCGCAACTACAGCGACAGCAACCGCAACTAAGGCTAATTTGAAGCTGTAATAAAATAATTGACCCAAATAAAATAGGGCGAACAAACTGGTAATTAGATCGAGCAGAGTTCTGCCGCCGAGTTGGCGACGAATCGTACTAATTGAAGATACGCGAGACTGAAGATCGCCTGTAGTGTATTGACGAAAAAACGATACGGGTAAGTTAAGCAATCTATCCCAAACAGCGGCTTGAGTGGAAGCATCAGATGCGGTTTCCAGTCGCAGTAAAGCCAACCCCTGAGTTAACTGAAATAAACCGGTTGCTAAAGCCGCAACCAACAATCCCAAGCCAATTTGTAGTAACAATCCCCTGTCGCTATCGGGAATTGCGCTATCCATAATAATCGCAGTGGCTTGGGGAGAGAGCATTCCCAATAATGTTACTAGAATGCCAGTAAAGATAATTGCAATTAAATCTTTCTCGCGTGCTTTGAAAGCAAATTGAATCAGTTCAAAAGCTTGAAGTGCTTTATCGGGTAAAGAGCGATAAAACATATAAGCAACGGGAGCTATTTTTGAGGCTATGCGGTCATCTACTGGAATGCGGATTTGCTCGACGGGGTCAAACATTTCATAGCGATTGTTAGAAACTAATAGCAGCGCAATTGGTCGATTATCTAGGGTATAAGCTACTAAACAACCGCAATCTTTTTCCCACCAGCGTCCTTGCAAAAGCACCCGCCGCATCCGGATGCGCGAAGCGCGGGCAATTGCTTCCAAAGGTTCTTTTACTCGCTGGAGATTCTCAGAACGAGCTGGGGGACGAATTGTTACTCCTATTGCCCTTCCTACCGCACCCGCAGCTATTAATAAAGGCGTCCCTTCGAGGAAAAAGTTTTCGTTTTTGTGGCTCAAAGTTGATGCGAGTTCGCTGATAGCTTCTGCGCTGACTTGACGGTTGAGAAGTTGGCTGGCGCGTAACCGTTGCAATTCTTGCTGCGCTTCCCGTTCATCTAAAAGCTGAAAGCACTGTAGCAGTTGAGTGTGAAGTTGGGAAAGTCCGGTGAGAATGGTATCAGAATTGCGAATTTCTCTTGTAGTTTTAGTAGCAAGTTGTACGCCTTCCATCGCTGACAACCACATTTTGTTAGTGAGGGGGAAAGGGTGAGTTATACTTGTGAGGAGAATTTCCTCAAACCCCAAAAAACTAACAGTTCCTTGAGTTACCTGTACCCAACAATATCTACCTGCTTCTGGTTGGAAAGTCTGGCTTTTGTTGAGGGAAAAATTTGCTTTTCCTTCTGCTTTTACCTCAATTGCAGGTGTAGGGATTTGGAATACAGTATTAAGGCGTTCCAGCCAATTTTCTATCCAGGCGATCGCATCAACATCGCCATTCGCTATCATATCTCTAAAACATTCCCGATCTAGTTGCAACAATTCTGTTTCGCCTAACGGTACTGCCAAAATCTGACGGTGGGAATCAGCAGCAGTTCCAAACAGCGCTTCTCCCCGATTAATACTGCATAGATAGCGGCGGCTGCCTTCGACAACACCATCTTTAATAGTGACAGCAAACAACGCCATTGTTCCAGACTGAATCACCCAAACCAAATCGGGATCGTTTAACAGTATTGGTTCGTTACCTTGAAATTGGTAAAATTTTCCTTCTAACATAGTTTTGGTAATAGGTAATAGGTAATTGGTAATTGGTAATTGGTAATTGATCCGGACTTAGTAACGCACCGAAGCGATCTAAAGCGCTTCACCTTCGGTGCGAATTAACCGGGAATAAACACCTTCAACTTGCCACAATTGTTGGTGAGTACCTCGTTGCACTACCTTTCCGCCTTCGAGAACAATAATTTCATCGCAGTCGCGGATAGTGCTTAAACGGTGGGCGACGATAATGCAAGTACATCCCCGTTGTCGCAGATTTTCATCAATAATTTTTTCGGTTTCTGCATCTAAGGCACTGGTAGCTTCATCCATAATTAAAATAGAGGGTTTGTTTACCAAAGCGCGAGCAATTTCTAAGCGTTGTCTTTGTCCCCCACTTAAATTAGCAGCACCTTCTATTAATTCGCCATTAAGTCCCCCAGGCATTGAAAGGATTACATCAGCAATAGCCGCATCCTGACAAGCTTGGATCAAATTTTTGTCTGGTATAGTGGTATCCCATAAGGTTAAATTGTCTCTGATACTACCGCCAAACAAGAGAATTTCTTGTTCTACCATTGCGACGGAATTAGCGAGTATTTCCTGGGGAATTTGTTCTCTGGGCGTATCATCAAACAGAATTTCTCCTGTCCAAGGTTGATAAAGTCCGCTGACTAATTTAGCAATGGTAGATTTACCCGAACCGCTGCCACCAACCAAAGCAACTCGCTGCCCGGGTTTAATTGAAAGGTTAAAGTTTTCAATTAGGGGTGGTTCTAAGCGACTATAACCAAATGAAATGTTTCGCAATTCAACATAGCCTTGAAGTAATTGATAATTGGTAATTGGTAATTGGTAATTGGTAATTTTTCCGGACGAGGGCGGGTTTAGTTTAGTTGTTTGATGAATGGAAGGATTGTTGGTTAAACCCGCCCCTACAGTTGTCGGGTTATGCAGCACATCATCGAGGCGAATTAAATTCCCTTCCAATTCTTGTAAAGTACTGCCGAAGTTGACAAGATTATTTACAGGTTCTTGGAAACTCTGCATTAAACCTTGAAAGGCAATTAGCATTCCGATGCTGAGGTATCCATCCATCACTCGCAAACCGCCGACAAGTAATAACAACATAGAAGAAAGGGCGGATAATAGGGTGGGTAATACAGAAAATATCTGATTTGTGACGCCGAGTTCTTGTTGGGAATTAATTGCTTTGGTGTAGTAACCAGACCACCGAGAAAAGAAGTCTGATTCTAATCCAGATGCTTTGATTGTTTCGATACTTTGGAGAGCGGCAATAGACGTGCCAGCGGCTTTGCCATACTCTTGAATTAATCTTTGATTGGCGTCTACGCGCTGACGGGAAATCCACTGTAAAGTGAAGACATTTATAGCAGCAAAACCGATGGCGATCGCAGTCAGTACCCCATCATATTGAAACATGACCAAAGCATAAAAAATCACCATTACTGCATCAATCGCAGTAGTTGCTAACTTGCCTGAAAGAACATCAGCAACTTGGTCGTTAAGAGTGGTGCGATCGCTAATTTCTCCGGCAAATCTTTGGGCATAAAAACTGACGGGTAAGTGCAGGATGTGCCAGAGAAAGCGACTAGACATTCCCACAGACAACTTAATTTTCAAACGGCGCAGGTAGCGCAACCGCAGTAGCGTTAACCACCCTTGTAGGAAGGATGCGATCGCCATCGCCAAAAGCAGCGGACGCAGCCAATCTTGTCGTTGCTGTACCAGAATATCGTCTACGAATATCTGGCTAAATATTGGCACTGCCAACCCGACAACGGTTAAGAGAAATCCCGCAAATACACAGTAAAATAAAGCACCAAGACTGCCTTGCAACCGTTGCCATAGGGAAAAGAACTTATTGGGGATGCGATCGCATGGTTTAAACTCCCGCCCCGGTTCCATCACCAGCACCACGCCGGTATATCCCTGGTCAAATTCCTGTAGCGAAACAGTTCGCAAACCACTGGCGGGGTCATTCAGATAAACTCGTTCTTTACCAAATCCCTCCACTACTAAGAAATGATTGAAATTCCAGAAGGCAATATAAGGAGGAGACAAGTTTTTAAGTTGTTCCAATTCCTTCTTAAAACCTTTAGCTTGAAGTCCGTAATTTCTGGCAGCTTTTAGTATATTAGACGCCTTACTACCATCGCGGGAAATGCCGCATTCTTGACGCAATTCTGCCAGTGGGACAAACAAACGGTAGTAACCCAAAATAATTCCCAAAGCAGCAGCACCACACTCTACCGCTTCCATTTGTAAAAGAGTGGGAGTCTTTACCCTTTTACCTCGATTGGGCAGCAATTTTTGCAAATCGGGTAGAGGATTAAACGTTACTGACATTGAATTAGAAGATACCACTGAAAGACCTCAAAATAGGTAAAACATAGGTAATAGGAGCGCGTTCTTCTACCTTGACTCTCACAATAGTTGTAGTTCCAGGAGAAATTTTCAATTGTGGGCCAGTAGAAGAAGACCACTTATAACCGCTAAAAGTTGCAGAATCTGCTTCTAGTTCAGAGAATACTTGCATTACACCATCTTGTTTATTAGATACCAAACCCGCTACTATTTCGGGATTACCGATTAAATTCATCGCTGCTTCTTTAGTGATGGGAAAAGGTGAAACACTCGTGACAGTGCCAACAATTCCACCAAAGCGTTCGCGCTTTACAGTTTCGGGTGTAATTTGCACTTTCATGCCTGGTTTAAATTTTTTACCTTCTTTGATTGGAAAATAGGTGACGCCTACCAGCTTGCTTGTGTTATTCTCCTCATCAATGCTCGCTAAGCGAGTTCCTGCACTTACGACTTCTCCAGGGTTAACCGCGATTTCTAGAATGCGTCCTGAGTGTTGACTGATAATCTGACTTTCATTGTTTAATTGCAGCTCTATCCTGGCGATTTCGCGCTTTAATTCTTGAATTTCTCTGGTGCGATTTGTTGCAGTTTCTAAGCTTTCTTTAGCTAGATTTGCTTCTCGGCTATCCAAATCTTTTAACTGAGCTTGAAAATTGGAAATATTACCCAGATTTTCCCGATAAGACTTTTCCTCCTGAGCTTGTTTCACATCCAAATCTTTTAACTGAGCGCGAAAATTAGCAATGTTGCCGAGGTTTTCCCGATAGATCTTTTCCTCCTGCGCTTGTTTGAGATCTAGTTCCTTTAACTGAGTTTGTAAGTTGGCAATGCTGCTAAGGTTTTCCCGATAAGACTTTTCCTCCTGCGCTTGTTTGACGTCTAGTTCCTTTAACTGAGTTTCCAGATTAGAGACTTTTTCCAGGTTTTGCAAATATTGCTGTTGTGCGTCTAAAACTAAATCGCTGGAGATCGCTTTTTCTTCTTCAAATAACCTTCTGCGGATTTCCATTCGTTTTTGAAAAATTGGATTCATAGCCTTGACTTTTTGCAGGGTTTGCTCTAATCCTCGTCGTTGTTGGAGAATAGAATCTCTAGCTTTCGCCTGCAAAATTGGCGTTAAAGATTGAAGTTCGGCAATGCGTTGTTGCAAGCTTCGCCGTTGCTGGATAATAGAATCGCTGCTTTTGGCTTTCAAAACAGGCGTTGTAGTTTGAAGTTCGGCAATGCGTTGTTGCAAGTACTGACGTTGCTGGATAATAGAATCGCTGCCTTTGGCTTTCAAAACAGGAGATAAAGTTTGAAATTCGGCAATCCGCTGTAGTAAATATTGGCGTTGCTGGATAATAGAATCGCTACTTTTGGCTTTTAAAACCGGGGTTAAAGCTTGAAATTCGGCGATGCGTTGTTGCAAGTACTGACGTTGCTGTTGAATGGCTTTTTTTTCCTGTTCTATGCGTTGATGTTGCACAGAATCTAAGCCTCTGTCTTGCGATTCTAGTTCGGTTAATTTAGTGCCTTGCTGTTCCAATTGCTTGCGAAGATCGGCTTGGTTAATTGTGGCGATCGCATCCCCTTTTTTAACAATATCTCCAACTTTGACATTCAAACTAAGTAATTGCCCAGGAGTTTTTGATTGTAGCGCCAAAACTTTACGAGGATAAATTAAAACGCCTCGTCCCTCAACTGTAATCGGTATGCGTCCGTATATACTCCAAACAATCGCTACCAACACCAAAGAACCTAAAGTAGATAAAGGAAGCCAACTTTTAGGACTGACCACCTGCATCAGTTGGTCTAGTCTTTCAGGTGAAGATAGGCGTTCCAGAGATTCTTTACGAAATAGATTGTGTTTTTGCTCTAGCATTTTAATCAAGGGTTGATGTTTCAAAAGTTATATATTGTCCGGTAGCAAAGGTAGTAGGGGCGGGTTTTACCAGCCATTCAGTCGAACCACGAAATATTTAGTTAAACCCGCCCCTTCCGAGTGTTTCTACACAATATTCCGGGTGGGAATTTTGTTAATTTAACAAAAGCCAATTAAACCTTTTTCCTGCTAGCGCCACCCTGTCTAAAACATTGGCATTCAATTCATCTTCATATTCAACATTTTCATCGAGAGGCTGACCTTGACTATAAACTCGCCTACTATAACCAAGGCGACCAATAGTTTCCTGCAATCTATGGGAAAGCGAAATTGCGATCGCTCGATAAAAACGAGATGCAAATCCTACATCCTGCTGCAATTTTGCTGCTAGTTGTTGTCTAAGAATTGACAAAACAAATGAGTCTTCAAGCGCCGTGACAGTTGCAGCAGGTAGACGACCATCAATGAAAGGTGTTTCTCCTACAATCTCGCCTTTAGATAATCTTGCTATTTCTCGACTGGGAATTTCACCGCCCTCTATCGCCGCAAAAGCACGAGTTAAAGGATTGCTTTTGCTCTGAGAAATAGACATAGACATTGTTCCACTCAGAATGATATACAGTGCATCTACTGGTCTGGCTTCATGGATGAGTATAGTATTAGCTGGAATGTGTTTTTGAGTACCACAAGCCATCATCCAATCAAGGTCGCTATCATGCAATTCCCCCAAGATAAATAGCACATCTTTAAGTGGCTGACCTTGGGCGAAATTGCTGCGACCAAACCGATCGATTAGGTTTTGCAGCCTATTAGAAAGTAGAATAGCGATCGCCCTCGTAAATCTTGCGGCAAAACCCACATCCTGCTGCAATTTTGCCGCCAATTCCTGCTGAGAAATCGACATCACGAGCGACTTTTCTACAGCCCGTACAGTCGTAGCAATTGGGCGGACACTCACAAAGGGGATTTCTCCCACAACCTCACCGCTGTATAATCTAGTAATCTCCCGACCTGTAGTTTCACTACCCTCCATCGCAGCAAAAGCCCGTGCCAGAGGATTGTTATCAGCTTGGGGGACGGTAACTGTTAATATTCCATCCAAAAGAATATGTAGAGAATCGGTAGTTTGTCCTTCCTGGA
>ERZ1066117.1349-NODE-1349-length-12545-cov-6.264772_pt1 | contig 12545 bp, 9 predicted proteins | sample MGYA00382764_ERZ1066117 | MGnify/ENA primary metagenome ERZ1066117 (study PRJEB33369, sample SAMEA5778347) | biofilm metagenome | biome: Industrial cooling water; feature: Water cooling tower basin; material: Biofilm | place: United Arab Emirates | collected...
CCCCGGGGCCGTGGGCCAGTGGCCGGCCGATGCGACGCGGCTGTTCAGCGTCGGCCCCGAGGGCGTGGAGCCCACCTTCGGCCTGCACGAGGTGCGGCTGGGCGGCCCGGCGCTGGGCGAGCTGCCGCCCGGCACGCTGCTGCAGGCCAGCGGCGAGCGCGGCGCCCACCTGCGCCTGGCCCTGGCGCCCGACACCGCCGTGTGGGCGCCGCGCAGCGCGCTCGTGGCCGCACCGCGCGGCACGCGGCCGCCGCAGGTGGCCTTCGGCACCGTCTCGGTCACGGGGCAGGACGACGGCAGCGACCTGCTGCGCCTGCCGCTGGCCGCGCCCGTGCCCTGGGCCGTGCGCGTGCGGCGCGACGCCGCCGGCCGCCACGTGCTGGAGCTCGAGGTCTTCGGCGCCCACCACGCCACGACCTGGGTCACGCACCGCCAGGCGCCCGCGCTGGTGGACGAGCTCGTGGCCGAGCAGGCCGGCCCCGGCCGCGTGCGCCTGACGGCCTGGCTGCGCGCCCCGCGCCTGTGGGGCTGGCGCGTCGAGCCCGCCGATGGCGCGCTGGCCCTGCGCCTGATGCCCACGCCCGCCATCGATGCCGCCGCGCCGCTGCGCGGCCTGCACGTGGCGCTGGAGGCCGGCCACGGCGGCCCCACCAACCTCGGCGCCGTGGGCCCCACCGGCACGCCCGAGAAGGACATCAACCGCTGGACCACCGACGCCCTGGCCGAGGCGCTGCGCGCGGCCGGCGCCCGCGTCAGCGACATCCGCCCGGGCGACGACAACCCGACGCTGCGCGAGCGCACGCGCCGCGCCCAGGCCGCGGGGGCGCAGCTGTACGTCAGCGTGCACGCCAACGCCACCGACACCGCCGCCGGCCACCTGCGCGTGCGCGGCACCAGCACCTACTACAAGCACACGCCGTCGATGCCGCTGGCCGCGGCGGTGCACCGGCGGCTGCTGCAGGCCACGGGCCTGCCCGACTTCGGGCTCGTGGGCAACTTCAACTACGGGCCGCTGCGCTGGCTGACCTCGATGCCCGCGCTGCTGGTGGAGCAGGCCTTCGTGAGCCACCCCGCCGACGAGGCGATGCTGCTCGACCCCGCCTTCCGCGCCACGCTGGCGCAGGCCGTGCGCCAAGGTCTTGAAGACGGCCTGCGCGGCTAAGATGGCCCCATGCCCCTGATCCCGCGCGCCACGGCCCGCCTGTTCGCGGCCCTGGCCGCCACCCTGGGCCTGATGGCCGGCGCCGTGGCCCAGCCCGCGGCGCGCCCCGCGGCCGCGGCTTCCGAGCCCGAGGCCACCGCGCCCACGGCCGCCGGCCAGCGCATCTACGAGCGCATCCGCCCACAGCTGCTGCAGGTGCGCACGCTGCTGCGCACGCAGGACAGCCAGAGCTCCGTGGGCTCGGGCTTCCTCGTCGACGAGGCCGGCCACCTCGTCACCAACTACCACGTGGTCAGCCAGTTCGCGCTGCGGCCGCAGCAGCACCGGCTGGTCTACGCCACGGTCGACGGCCGGCAGGGCGCGCTGCAGCTGCTGGCCTTCGACGTGGTGCACGACCTGGCCCTGCTCAAGGCGGTCGATCCCGCGCCGCTGGCCGGCCGCGGCGCCGTGCCGCTGCGCCCGGCCGAGCTGCCGCTGCCGCGCGGCGCGCGCATCTTCAGCATGGGCAACCCGCTCGACGTGGGCTTTGCCGTGGCCGAGGGCAGCTTCAACGGGCCGGTGGAGCGCAGCTTCCTCGACACCCTGTTCTTCGGCGGCAGCCTGTCGGCCGGCATGAGCGGCGGCCCGGCGCTCGACGACGCCGGCCGCCTCGTGGGCGTGAACGTGGCGGCCCGGCGCGACGGCGAGCAGGTGAGCTTCCTCGTGCCCGCCGAGCCCGTGCGCACGCTGATCGCGCGCGGGCGCGGCGCCACGCCCATCACCGCCCCGGCCTGGGACGAGGTGGCGCGCCAGCTGCGCGAGCACGAGGCGCGGCTCGTCAAGGCCTTCCTGGCCCAGCCCTGGCGCAACGCCGGCCATCCGGCCTACCGCATCCCCGTGCCGCAGGAGACCTGGATGCGCTGCTGGGGCCGCAGCTCGCCGGCGCAGTCGCGCGGGCTGCAGTTCGAGCGCAGCGACTGCGAGATGGACAGCCGCGTGTTCGTGTCGGGCCCGCTGCTCACGGGCTACATCACCGTGCGCCACGAGGCCTACGACGGCACGCGCATCGGCGCGCTGCGCTTCGCCGAGCGCCACAGCGCCAGCTTCGGCAACGAGTTCGTGGGGCCCGATGACCGCCTGCGCACCGCCGCGCAGTGCCGCGAGCGCACCGTGCTGCCGCCGCCGCTGCCCGGCGCGGCCACCGCCAAGGTCGAGCCGCCGCTGCCGCTGCGCGCCGTGGTGTGCCTGCGCGGCTACAAGAAGCTGCCGGGCCTGCACGACCTGATGGTGCTGGTGGCCACGATCGACGGCCGCACGCAGGGCGTGCAGGGCCGGCTCGACGCCTTCGGCGTCGGCGCGGCCAGCGCCGAGGCCCTGGTGCGCCACTACCTCGCCGGCTTCGGCCGCGTGGCCACGCCCGCGGAGGCCGCGCGATGAGCGCCACCGTGCCGCGCCTGGCCCTGCTCGAGGTGATCGGCCGCGACGGCCGCGTCGCGCAGACGCTCGACGTGCAGCGCTGGCCGCTGACGCTGGGCCGCTCGCTGGGCGCCGACGTGGTGCTCGACGACCCCTTCGTGGCCGCGCGGCACGCCACGCTGCGGCCCGGGGACGACGGCCAGCTGACGCTGGAAGTGGGTGACACCGTCAACGGCGTGCGCGAGGGCCGGCGCGTGCACGCGCGCGGCAGCCGCGTGCCGGTGCCGGCGGGCGGGGCCACCTGGCAGATCGGCGGCCTCACCCTGCGCCTGCGCACGCCGGACGAGGTGCTCGCCCCCGAGCAGCCGCTGGCGCCCGAGCCCGCCGCCGGCCCGCGCACGCTGCTGCTGGTGGCGCTGGCGCTGGCCGTGCTGGCCCTGGGCAACCACTGGCGCAGCCTCGACCCCGGCCACGAGTTCATGGACTGGCTGCCCCTGGTGGCCGGCCTGCCGCTGGTGCTGGGCCTGTGGGCCGGGCTGTGGGCCACGGTGTCGAAGATCTTCCAGCACCGCTTCGAGTTCATGCCGCACCTGCGCCTGGCGCTGCCCGTGGCGCTGGCCGTGGAGGCCCTGGACACCCTGCTGTCGCCGCTGGCCGCGGCGCTGGACTGGCCGCTGCTGTGGCGGCTGGTCACGCCGGCGCAGATCGCGCTGCTGCTGTGGCTGCTGCACCGCCACCTGGCCCTGGTGCTGCCGCAGGCGCGCCGCGCCGTGGCCACCTTCGTGGGCGCGGCGGCGCTGGCCGGCGCGGCGGTGGCCATCAGCGCCAACTGGCGCAGCGTCGACCGCTGGAGCCACCCGGCCTACATGAGCGAGCTGCCGCTGCCGGCGCTGCAGTGGCGCAGCCCCGAGCCCGCCGAGGCCCTGGCCGCCGACATCGCGCCGCTGGCCGAACAGCTGGCGCGCCGCGTGCAGGAGGCGCAGGACGAAGAGCCGCCCGACGGGGGCGGCGAGGACTGACCCCCCCGACCATGGACACCCGCCCGCTGCTCATCGGCCTGTCGGCCCGCATCTACACCCCGGGCTCGGCCGGCGTCGAGCTGCCCGGCGTCTGGACCAAGACCCTGCACTACCTCGAGCAGAGCGCGGCGCACTGGGTGCTGTCGGGCGGCGCGGTGGCGGTGATGATCCCGGCCGTGAGCGAGGGCAGCATCGTCGTGCGCAGCGACATCGACCTCGGCCACTACGCCGCGGCGCTCGACGGCCTCGTGCTGCAGGGCGGCAACGACCTCGCGCCCACTCAGTACGGCGAGCAGCCGCTGCACCCCGAGTGGGCCGGCGACCCCGTGCGCGACGCCTACGAGATGGCGCTGGTGCGCGCCTTCGTGGCCGCCGGCAAGCCGGTGTTCGGCATCTGCCGCGGCCTGCAGCTGCTCAACGTGTGCTTCGGCGGCAGCCTGTGGCAGGACATCCCCACGCAGCGCCCCGAGGCGCTGGCGCACCGCATGCCCGGCCGCTACGAGCGCCACTTCCACGACGTGGAGTTCGTGCCCGGCACGCACCTCGCGGGCCTGTACCCGGGCCTGCCGCGCGCCACCACCAACAGCATCCACCACCAGGGCATCAAGGCGCTGGCACCGGGCTTCGTGGTCGAGGCCCGCTGCCCCGAGGACGGCATGGTCGAGGCCATCCGGCGCGTGGAGCCCGGGCCCTATGTCGCCGGCGTGCAGTGGCACCCGGAGTTCCACGGCCCCGAGCACCCGCACACGCTGGACGACGGCCCCATCCTGCGCGACTTCCTCGCGGCCTGCCTGCGCGCCCGCGCGGCACGCTGACGCCGCGCCGCCGCGTCGTCAGGGATTTCGCCTAGGGGCGAGCCCGCTCATGGTTTCTCACGAGGGCCGCCGGAGCCCGGCGTCACGCGGGGTGGACACAATCGGCGTACCGTGAAACGCCGCCTGTTCCCGCCCCTGCTCGCCGTCGGGCTGACGCTCATCCTGACGAACCTCTCCCCCCTGCGCGCCCAGCCGGCGACGATCGCCCCCACGCCCCTGCGCGTGGCCTCGGCCTTCGACCCGCAGACCATGGACCCGCACGCCATCGCGCTGCTGTACCACACGCGCGTGGTGTTCCAGATCTACGAGTCGCTCGTGGGCCGCGACGAGCGCTTCCGGCTCGAACCCGGCCTGGCGCTGTCGTGGCAGGCCGTGCAGCCCACGGTGTGGCGCTTCAGGCTGCGGCCGGGGGTGCTGTTCCACGACGGCACGCCCTTCACGGCCGACGACGCCGTGTTCTCGATCGAGCGCGCCATCACCGCGCCCTCGCAGCGCGCCTTCCAGCTCAAGGGCGTGACGGGGGCGCGCAAGGTCGACGCGCTCACGGTGGACGTGCTGCTCGAGGCCCCCGATGCCGTGCTGCCCGAGAAGCTGCACTACGTCGGCATGATGAGCCGCGCCTGGGCCGAGCGCCACGGCGTGCAGCGCGCGCAGGACTTCAACGGCAAGCAGGAGACCCACGCCGTGCGCCACGCCAATGGCACGGGCCCGCTGCGCCTGGCGCGCTACGAGCCCGACGTGCGCACGCAGCTCGAGCGCCACCCGCAGTGGTGGGGCTGGTCCGACCGGCGCAGCGGCAACCTCGGCGCGGTCCACTTCGTCACCGTGAAGTCCGACGCGACGCGGCTGGCGGCCCTGGCCTCGGGCGAGGTCGACCTCGTGCTCGACCCGCCTTACCAGGACATCGCGCGACTGAAGGCCGACGCGCGCATCGCGCTCGTGCAGACGGCCGACATCGGCCAGCAGTACCTGAGCTTCGACCTCGCCAGCAACGAGCTGCGCGACAGCGACGTCAAGGGCCGCAACCCCTGGCGCGACCTGCGCGTGCGCAAGGCCGTCTACCACGCGCTGAACATGCCGCTGATCATCGACAAGGTGCTGCGCGGCCAGGGCCAGCCCACGGGTGCGCTGCTGAGCCCGCTGGTCGACGGCTCGCCGGCCGAGCTCGACCGGCGCCTGCCCTACGACCCGGCCCGCGCGCGCCAGCTGCTGGGCGAGGCCGGCTACCCCAACGGCTTCTCGGTGACGCTCGACTGCGTCAACGTGGCCTGGCGCGAGAACGTCTGCCAGGCCATGGCCGCCATGCTCACGCAGGTGGGCATCCGCACGCAGCTGCGCAGCAGCCCGAGCAGCAGCTTCTTCCCCAAGCTCACGCAGGGCACGGCCAGCTTCATCGAGTACGGCTGGACGGCCACGCCCGACGCCTGGAACTCCCTCAACGGCCTGTTCCGCACGCACGACAAGTCGGGCCTGGGCACCTTCAACGCCGGGCGCTACAGCAACCCCAAGGTCGACGCGCTGATCGACACCATGCGCACCGAGCCCGACCTCACGCGCCGCCGCGCCATGGTGAGCACGGTGCTGCGCCTGGTGGCCGACGACCTGCCCTACATCCCGCTGTACCGCCGCACCATCAGCTGGGCGATGAACAAGAAGGTGCAGGCGGTGATGTGGCCCAACGACGCGATCGAGCTGCGCTGGGTGCGGGTGCGGTGAGCCGGGCGTTCAGCCCTTGGGGCAGGGCCCCTGGTTGCGCCGCCACTCCCAGGGCGGGATGGCCTTGGGCAGCTGCGGGTGCAGGCCCCGCCCCAGGGCCTTGGCCATGCGCTCCTGCTTGACCAGCGGGCCGCGGTCGTAGCGGCTGCGGGTGCTCCAGGCGTGGCCGTCCTCCACGAGGCGGCGGCCGACGTCGAGGTCTTCCACCGTGATGCGGCCGACCACGCGGCCGAAGCTGTCGCGCGCCGAGGGCGTGAGGATGGCCAGCTTGTTGAGCGCCAGCGCCGACAGCGCGGCCTTGGCCTCGGGGCCCCAGGGCTGGCAGATCTCGGGCGCGTCGATGTCGCGCAGGCGCACGGTCACGGGCTTGCCGTCGGGCAGGCGCAGCGTGAGCGTGTCGCCGTCGGTCACGGCCACGACCAGGCCCTGCTGGCCCTGGGCCGGGCGGTTCTTGGACTGGGCCGCGGCCGGGGCCGCGGCGGTGGCCAGGCCCAGCGCCACGAGCGCCGGGGCCAGGGTGTGCAGGAGCGTGTGAGTCACGCCCGCGATGATGCCGGACGCCGCCGCCGGCGGGCTGTGCCAAGCGGCACGGCCAGCGCCGCTTCGCCCTCGGCCACCAGGCGTTCGAGCCGGTCCTTGAGCTTCTCGGTGCTGAGCTGCTCGCGCAGGCGCTCGATCATCAGCGGCAGCGCGAACGGGCTCGGGGCGGCCAGCGTCACCACCTGCCTGGGCAGCGCCTGCAGCCGCGTGAGCGTGGCCTGCAGGCGCGAGAGTTCCAGCTCCTGCGCCAGCACCTCGCCCTCGGCCTGCGTGAGCAGGCGGTTGCCGGCGTCGTACTGCCGGAAGACCTCGAAGAACAGGCTGCTCGGCGCTCGCCGCTGGCGCAGGCTCTTGGGCGCGCCCGGGTAGCCGCCGAACACCAGGCCGGCCACGCGCGCGATCTCGCGGAAGCGGCGCTGCGCCAGCTGGCCGCTGTTCAGGCTGGCGAGCACGTCGTGCATGAGCGCCTCGGTGCCGAACAGCGCCGGGTCATCCAGCGCGCCTTCGGGCAGCGGCGTTGCGGCCACGATCTCCAGGCCGTAGTCGTTGATGCTCAGCGAGAAGGTGTTGGGTTGCGACCGCGCCAGCCGCCAGGCCAGCAGCTGCGCCAGCCCGATGTGCACGTTGCGCCCGGCAAAGGGGTAGAGGAAGACGTGGTGGCCCTCGCGGCTGTCGAAGCGCTCCACCAGCAGCGCGTCGCGCACCGGCAGCCGCGACAGCCGCGCCTGCGCCTGCAGCATCGGCATCGCGGCCTGCAGCTCGGGCTCGGCGAAGTCGCCGCCGGCCGCGCCCTCCAGCAGCGCCTGCACGGACTCGGCCAGCTCGCTGGACAGCGGCATCTTGCCGCCGGCCCAGGCGGGCACGACGCCGCGCGACTTCTTCGCCACGCGCACCAGCGCCGCCATCTCGTGCGTGCGCACGAACTCCAGCACGCGGCCGGCGAAGACGAAGCAGTCGCCCTTGTTCAGGCGCGCGATGAAGCCCTCCTCGACATGGCCCAGCGTCGCGCCGGCACCGCCGCCGCTGGCCCACTTCACGGCCATGGAGGCGTCCGACACGATGGTGCCGACCATCAGCTTGTGGCGGCGCGCGGTGGCGGCATCGGCCACGCGCCAGCGGCCGCCCTCGTCGCGCACGATGCGGTGGTACTCGGGGTAGGCCGAGAGGCTGTCGCCGCCGCGCTCGCAGAAGGCCAGGGCCCAGTCGAAGGCCTCGCGCGTGAGCGTGCGGTAGGCGGGGGCCGAGCGCACCTCGTCGAAGAACGCGTCGGCGTCGAAGCCGCCACCCGTGGCCACGGTGACGATGTGCTGCACCAGCACGTCCAGCGGGGCCTCGGGGCTGTGGCGGCTTTCCACGCGGCCGGCCAGCGCGGCGCGGCGCGCGGCGGCGGCCTCGACGAGCTCCAGCGTGTTGGTCGGCACCAGGGTGACGCGGCTGGTGCGGCCGGGCGCGTGGCCGCTGCGGCCGGCGCGCTGCAGCAGGCGGGCCACGCCCTTGGCGCTGCCGATCTGCAGCACGCGCTCCACGGGCAGGAAGTCCACGCCCAGGTCCAGGCTCGAGGTGGCGACCACGGCCTTGAGCTGCCCCTGCTTGAGCCCGGCCTCGACCCATTCGCGCACGGCCTTGTCCAGGCTGCCGTGGTGCAGGGCCACGAGGCCGGCCCAGTCGGGCCGCTGGTCCAGCAGCAGCTGGTACCAGGTCTCGGCCTGGCTGCGCGTGTTGGTGAAGACCAGCGTGGTGCCGCTGCCGGCGATCTCGCGCGCCACGGGCTCCAGCATCTGCGCGCCCAGGTGGCCGCCCCAGCTGAAGCGGCCGGGCTCGGCGGGGAGCAGCGTGTCGATGACCAGCGCCTTGTCGTGCACGCCGCGCACCAGCGCGGCCTCGGCCTGCCCGGTGAGCGTGGCCATGGCCTCGTGCAGGTTGCCCAGGGTGGCGCTGAGGCCCCACACCACGAGCCCCGGGTTGAAGCGCTTGAGCCGCGCCAGGGCCAGCTGCAGCTGCACGCCGCGCTTGTTGCCGATGAGCTCGTGCCACTCGTCGACGACCACGGTGTGGATGCCCGCCAGCTCGGCCGCGGCGCGCTCGCGCGTGAGCAGCAGCGTCAGGCTCTCGGGCGTGGTGACGAGTGCCTCGGGCATGCGGCGGTCCTGGCGCGCGCGCTCGGCGGCGGGGGTGTCGCCGGTGCGCTGGCCCACGCGCCACATCGGGGCCAGCCCGCCGAGCGGCTCGGCCAGCGCACGCGTAGTGTCGGCGGCCAGCGCGCGCATGGGGGTGATCCACAGCACCTGCAGGCCCGGCGCGGCGGCGGGCTGGGCGCGCGCGCGCAGCAGGGCGCCCATCCACACCGCCAGCGTCTTGCCGCTGCCCGTGGTGGCGTGCAGCAGGCCGCTGCGGCCCTGCTGCATGGCGGCCCAGACCTCGCGCTGGAAGCCGAAGGGCGCCCAGCCGCGGGAGCCGAACCACTCGTCGGGCGACATGGCCATGGCGCTGCGCTCAGCCGGCGGTGGTGATCCAGCCCTCGACCGGGTCCACCGCCTCGGGCAGGCCGTGGCGCGGCTGCTCGGCCGCCCAGGCGGCCTGCAGCAGGCACAGCACGGCGTCGAGGCGGTCGCCGCTGGCGTCGGCCACCAGCGCGCCGGCCTGCGCGGGCGTGAGCTTGAGCCGCAGGCCCAGGCGCGTGCGGCCCTGCTCCAGCGCCTCGACGATGCTCTTGCGCGCGAGCAGCCGGTCGGGCGCCTCGCTGTTCTTGTAGCTGGTGCGGCCGACGAGCTCGTGGGCCAGCAGGCCCGGGTAGCCCTCCAGGGCCACGCGCGCGGCATCGCCCGGCGCACCGCCCAGCCCCGGCAGCGCCACGCCGGCCTGCACCAGCCGCGCGAAGCCCTCGAACCACATGAAGCCCACGGGCACGTAGCGCGTCTGCAGCGGGCTCGACGAGCTCACGCCCGGCATGGCCGTGTCGGTGGCGCGGTGGATGAGCCGCTGGCCCGGCGGCCGGCCGTTGCCCCAGGTGTCGACCATCGCCTGGAAGTCCTTGCGCGTGGCGCATCGGGCGCGCACGGCCTGCACCACGGCCGCGGCGTCGCTGCCCAGGGCGTGCGCGTCGACGAAGGCGCGCGGCAGGCCGAAGGGGAAGTCGAAGGCGCCCAGCCAGGGCCCGGGCTCGGCCAGCGCGGCCTCGAAGGCCGCGAGCGTGGGCATCTCGTCCAGCCCCAGCAGGCGCACCACGGCGCCGCGGCGCTCGCCGCGCGCGCGCACGATGGGCTTGCGGCGCGCGGGTGCGCTGCTGAAGTCCACGCCCCACAACATCGTCGTCATGTCCTCATCCTCAGGCCAGGGCTATCACGCCGCCGGCGATGCAGGCCGCGCCGGCCAGGCGCAGGCCGCGGTCGGCCTCGCCCAGCAGCCGGCCGCCGATGAGCGCGGCCACGAGCAGGCTCAGCTCGCGCGCCGGCGCCACGTGGCTGAGCGGTGCCATCTGCAGCGCGTACAGCACGCAGATGTAGGCCGCCGGGCCCAGCGTGCTGACCACCAGCGCGTGGCGCCACTGCAGCCGCCAGGCGGCCTGGATGCCGGCGCGGTCGCGCAGCAGCAGCGGCAGCTGCAGCGGCACGCGCAGCAGGTTGCACAGGTAGTCGAAGACCACCGGGCCGATCATCAGCACCTTGATGGCGTAGCCGTCGATCACCGAGTAGCCGGCGATCAGCGCGCCCGTGACGAGGCCCCAGCGCACGCCGGCGGCCGTGCGGCGGCGCTGTTCGGCGTCGGCCGCGTGCAGCCGCGTGAACAGCGCCGGCCCGCCCGCGACGAGGAACACACCGCCGCACACCGCGAGCACGCCCAGCGTGCCGGACAGCCCCAGCGTCTCGCCGAGCAGCAGCACCGCCACGGCGGCGGTGAGCAGGGGCGCGCTGCCACGGGCCAGCGGGTACACCACGGTGAGGTCGCCCACGCGGTAGCCGGTGACGAGGGCGCGGAAGTACAGCAGGTGCACCGCCGCGCTGGCCCCCACCACGCCCCACTCCACCCACCCCCAGCGCGGCACCTCGTGCCAGCCGAACCACAGGCCCAGGGGCAGCCACAGCACGCTGGTGAGCGAGGTGGTGATGAACACGAAGCGGTCGTCGCCACCGGCCTTCTTGGCGGCGATGTTCCAGGTGGCATGCAGCACGGCGGCGAGGATCACGAGCGCAAGCGCGGCGGGCGGCATCGCCCGATTCTGGCCGCGCCGCGGGCGCACTACAGTCGCTGCCATGACAGTGAACCCGGTTCTCGTGCACGCGCTGCGCGGCGGCATCGTCGAAAGCCAGCACCGCGGCGCCCTTGCCGTGCTGGACGCCGATGGCGCCGTGCACACCGCCCTGGGCGACATCGACCGCCCGATCTTCCCGCGCAGCGCCGTCAAGGTGCTGCAGGCGCTGCCGCTGGTGGCCGGCGGCGCGGCCGAGCGCTACGGCCTCACGGATGCCGAGCTGGCCCTGGCCTGCGCCAGCCACGGCGGCGAGCCCGCGCACGCGGCCACGGCGGCCGGCATGCTGGCCAAGGCCGGGGTGGACGCCATGGCGCTAGAGTGCGGCACGCACTGGCCGTACCACGACGGCTCGATCAAGGCCCTGGCCGCGGCCGGCCAGCAGCCCAGCGCCCTGCACAACAACTGCTCGGGCAAGCACAGCGGCTTCGTCTGCGTGGGCTGCCTCATGGCGGCCGAGCGGGGCGACGACGCGCGCGCCTTCCTGCGCGGCTATGTGTCGCCCGATCACCCGGTGATGCAGGAGGTGACGGCCGCGATGCAGGCCGCCACGGGCTACGACCTGGCGCGCACCGCGCGCGGCACCGACGGCTGCAGCATCCCGACCTACGCCGTGCCGCTGCGCCACCTGGCCCACGCCTTCGCGCGCGTGGCCACCGGCGTGGGCCTGCAGCCCGGCCACGCCCGCGCGGCCCGCCGCCTGCGCGAGGCCGTGGCGGCCGCGCCCTTCATGGTGGCCGGCAGCGGGCGCTTCGACACGCGGGTGATGGAGGCCCTGGGCCCGCGCGTCTTCTGCAAGGTGGGCGCCGAAGGGGTGCACTGCGCGGCCTTCCCCGAGCTCGGCCTGGGCGTGGCCGTGAAGATGGACGACGGCAACAACGCGCGCGCGGTGGAGGTGGTGATGGCCGCGGCCATCGCCGCGCTGCTGCCGCTGGACGGCGCGCCGGCCGAGCTGCTGGCCGAGCTGGCGAACCTGCCCTTGCGCAACTGGAACGGCATCGAGGTGGGGCGGCTGGCCTGGGCCGGGGGCTCGTCGGGTGGGCGGCCGCAGCTGAGGGCGTGAGCGTGCCCGGGCTGCGGGGCAGCCCGGGGTGGCGGCGGCGGGTGGTCCTGGGCTGTCCGTGGCCGGACCGGCACCGCCTGCCGCTCCAGCCCCACCCGGGTTCTTGTCGCGCAAGCCGACCGCTGTGCCGCGCGGTCTCACCAGTGCGCAGGGCCAGGAAGGGCTGACGACCGCCGCCCCGCCCCCATGACGAAGCCCCGCCGAGGCGGGGCTTGCTGGGGTCGGCCCGGGGCAGGCCCGGGCCGCTGGGCCGGCTGGATCAGCTCGGCGTCTGATCGAACGGCAGCTTGAGCTGGCTGAGGTCCTTGCGCGTCTCCACCAGCACCAGCGGGCCGTCGTCCACCAGCACGTGGCGCTTGGGCTCGCGGGGCACGTGCACGGGCTTGGGTTCCGCGGCCATCGCGGCCTGCACGGCCGCGACCTTGGCGGTGTCGGACTGCACCCAGTCCAGACCCGCCGCAGCGGCCAGCGAGCTCAGGGCCTCGGTCGGCAGCAGGTAGGGCTCGATGCGAACCGGCTCGGCCCGCGCCGCCACCGCGGCGGGTGCCGGCGCGGGCGTCGGTGCCACCGGGGCCGCCACCGGCTGCAC
>ERZ1066117.1357-NODE-1357-length-12488-cov-5.822006_pt1 | contig 12488 bp, 9 predicted proteins | sample MGYA00382764_ERZ1066117 | MGnify/ENA primary metagenome ERZ1066117 (study PRJEB33369, sample SAMEA5778347) | biofilm metagenome | biome: Industrial cooling water; feature: Water cooling tower basin; material: Biofilm | place: United Arab Emirates | collected...
GTCCGGGCTTGGCGGCGTCGAAGCAGCGGAACGCGCCGAAGGCCACGAGCTGCATCCACCACGGCGCCGGCATCAGCACCCAGAGCACGATCCAGAAGGCCACGATCTCGTCCCACACGATGGCGCCGGGGTCGGCCACGCCCAGGTGGCGGGCCGTGCGCGTGCAGGCCCACTGGCCCACGACCAGCGCCAGCACGATGGCCACGGCCCAGCCGGTGCTGTCGAGCCAGGGGTCGAGCGCGAGGAAGCTGGCCCAGCCCCACAGCGTGCCCACGGTGCCCGGCGCCTTGGGCGACAGCCCGCTGCCGAAGCCGTAGGCCACCCAGTGCGCGGGATCGCGCAGCATGAAGCGGGCACCGCCGAGGGAAGCCATCGCCGGGGTCGCCTCAGGCGAAGTGGTCGAAGCCGCGCTCGGCGAAGGCCACGGGCGCGCCGGCGGCATCGACGAGGCGCAGGCCGGCCTCGGCCTTGATGTGGCCGATGGGCGTGACGGCCACGCCGGCGCGCGCGCCGGCCGCGCGCACCGCGTCGTCCTGCGCGGGCGGGGCGGTGAACAGCAGCTCGTAGTCGTCGCCGCCGGCCAGCACGCAGGTGTGCTGCAGCGCGCGCGGGTGCGCGGCCACGACGGCGCTGCGCGGGATGGCGTCCACGTCCACGGTGGCCCCCACGCCCGAGCGCGCGAGCACGTGCCCGAGGTCGCCGACGAGGCCGTCCGAGAGGTCGATGGCGCTGGTCGCCAGGCCGCGCAGCGCCAGGCCCAGGGCCACGCGCGGCTGCGGCAGCTCCATGGCGCGGCGCACGCCGTCGAAGGCGGCGCCGGTGAGGTCCACCGTGCCGCGGAAGACCTCCAGCGCCAGGCGCGCGTCGCCCAGGCGGCCGCTGACCCAGAGGCGGTCGCCGGCGCGCGCGCCGCTGCGCAGCAGGGCCTGCCCCGGCGGCACCTGGCCCAGCACGGTGATGCTCAGCGTGAGCGGCCCGGCCGTGGTGTCGCCGCCCACGAGCGCGATGCCGTGGGCGTCGGCCAGCGCGAACAGGCCGCGCGCCAGCCCGGCGGCAAAGCTGTCGTCGCCGCGCGGCAGCGCCAGCGCCAGCGTGAAGGCGAAGGGCTCGGCGCCGCAGGCCGCGAGGTCGCTCAGGTTGACGGCCAGGGCCTTGTGGCCCAGGCGCTCGGGCGCGATGGTGCTCAGGAAGTGGCGGCCCTCCACGAGCATGTCGGTGGACACGGCCAGCTGCTGGCCCGGTGCCGGCGCCAGCAGCGCGCAGTCGTCGCCCACGCCCAGCGCCACGCCCGGCGCCGCGGGCCGCCCGGCGCGCGTGAAGTGGCGCGCGATGAGCTCGAACTCGCCGGCCATGCGCGCGCTCAGCCCCGGCCCAGCGCGGCCAGCACGTTGGCCAGCTCCACCGCGCTCTTGACCTGCATCTTGTCGAACACGCGCGCGCGGTGCACCTCCACCGTGCGCACGGAGATGTCCAGCGCGTCGGCGATCAGCTTGTTGGGCCGGCCCTCCACCACCAGGTGCATCACCTCGCGCTCGCGCTCGGTGAGCTCGGCCAGCCGCGTGCGCAGGCCGCCCAGGCTGTCGCGCGCGGCCAGGGCGGCGCGGCTGGTGGCCAGGGCCTGCTCGATGCGGTCGACCAGGGCGTTGTTGGAGAAGGGCTTCTCGACGAAGTCGAAGGCGCCGCGCTTGACGGTGGCCACCGCCGTCGGCACGTCGCCATGGCCGGTGAGGAAGATCACGGGCAGCAGCGGCAGCAGGCCCTCGTCGGCCAGCTTGTCGAACAGGCCCAGGCCGCTGAGGCCGGGCATGCGCATGTCCAGCACCAGGCAGGCCGGCGCCGGCGGCCAGGCCGCGCGGCCCGGCGCCCGCTGCTGCGCCATCCAGTCGACGAAGGCGTCGGCGCTCGCGAAGCCCTCGCTCAGCAGCCGCCGCGAGCGCAGCAGCCAGGCCAGCGCGTCGCGCACAACGTCTTCATCGTCGACCAGGTACACCACCGGGATGCCGGCGGCGGGGCTCGAGCTCACGGGCGGGAGGGTGACAAGGCTTCGGGGGCCGAAGTGTCGCCGCTTTCGGCACCGGCGGGCCTCGGGGCCGGCCCCGGGTTCGCCGCCGCGGCGCGCGCCACCGGCAAGGTGAAGCGGAAGGCCGCGCCACGCCCGCCCGGCCCGGGGCCGAAGGCCAGCGCGCCGCCGTGCTGCTCGGCCACCGTGCGGCACAGGCTCAGGCCCAGGCCCATGCCCTCGGCGCGCGTGGTGAAGAAGGGCGTGAACAGGCGCGCCGCCACCTCGGGCGGGATGCCCGGGCCCTGGTCGGCCACGGTGATCTCGACGCGCCGGCCGCCGTCGGCCAGCTCGGCGGCCAGCACGAGCAGGCGGTCGCCCGCGGGCGTGTCGCCCTCCATGGCCTGGATGCCGTTGCGGCTGAGGTTGAGCAGCACCTGCTCGACCATGGTGCGGTCGCAGCGCACCGTGGGCAGCCGCGCCGCGCCCGCGGGCAGCCGCACCTCGATGCGCGTGCCGCTCTTGCGCGCCTGCAGGCGCACCAGCGGCATCACGGCCTCGAACAGGTCTTCGGCGCCCAGGCTCTCGTGCTGCTGCTCGCGGCGGCGCACGAAGGCGTGCACGCTCTTGATCACGCGGCCGGCGCGGTCGGCCTGCTCGGCGATGCGCGTGAGCGCCTGCTGCAGCATCGGCCGCAGGTCGGGGTCGGCGTTGCCCAGCCCGTCGTCCATGAGGTTGAGCGAGCCGCTGGCGTAGCTGGCGATGGCGGCCAGCGGCTGGTTGAGCTCGTGGCTCAGCAGCGAGGCCATCTCGCCCACCGTGGCCAGGCGCGCGCTGGCCTGCAGGCGCTCCTGCTGCTGGCGCGAGAGCTCCTCGACGCGGCGCTGCGCGCTCAGGTCGACCACCGCGCTCATCCAGCCCGTCTGCCCGCCGTCGCGGTCCACCAGGGGCGCCTCGTAGACCATGACCGGGAAGCGCTCGCCGTTGCTGCGCATGAACACGGTCTCGACGCCCTCGCGCGCCTCGTTGGGGCCGCGGCCCTGGCCCTCCAGGCGCAGGCGCTGGCGGCGGCGGTACTCGGGCACGTACTCGGGCGGCCAGTAGGGCTGCACCTCGGGGGCCTCGTCGCCGGGGTCGGTGGCGGCGTCCTCGGCGCGGCCGCGCGTGGCCGGCCACAGCAGCTGCTGCTGCGTCAGGCCCACCATGGCGCAGAAGGCCGGGTTGGCGTAGGTGACGCGGCCGCGCAGGTCGCGCGCGCGCAGGCCGGTGGGCAGCGAGTCCTCCATGGCGCGGCGCAGCGCCAGCGCCTCGGCCAGCGCGCGCTCGGCCTCGGCGCGGCGGCGGCCGTCGCGCGCCAGCAGCGCCACCACCGCGAACAGCGCCAGCGACAGGCCCAGCACCAGCGCCGTGGTGAGGTTGGGCACTAGGCTGGGCCGGCCGCGCACGTGGTCGGCCCGCACCTGCATCGAGAAGCCCGGCAGGTCCAGCACCTGGCGCGCGACGAACACGCCGGCCCCGCGCGAGGAGCCGGAGCGCGCCAGCCGCGTGCCGTCGGCCTCCACCAGCGTGAGCTCGTGGCCGCCGGCCAGGCGCTCGCTGTGCACCTGCTCGAGCACGCGCGCCAGCGAGAAGCTGCCGATCAGCACGCCGCCGCCGGCCGAGGGCGCCAGCGGCACGCAGAGGTCCACCACCTCGGTGCCCAGGCCGCCCGGCAGCGGCACGAAGTACGAGCGCGAGAAGCTCGGTGCCCCGGCGATGCGCGCGGCGCCGCAGGCCAGCTCGGCCTCGGTGCCCAGGGCCGAGCGCGGCATCTGCGTGAACAGCGCCGGCGCGAACGGGGTGTCCAGGGCGCGCAAGAGCATGAACTCGTCGTTGCGCCACTCCACGCGCTCCAGGCCCTGGCGCCCCTGCAGCAGCTCGGCCACGGCGGCGTCGCGCTGGGCCGGGGCCGGCAGGAAACCCAGCGCCTGCAGCGCGCGCGACTGCCGCAGCAGCTCGCGCTTGATCTCGGCCGCCGCCAGCGTGGCCACGCGCTCGGCCTCGTCCTGCGCGCGGCCGCTCTCGTAGCTGAGCGACAGCGCCACCAGCAGCGACTGCGCCACCACGAGCAGCGCCATCAGCGCCGTCCAGAGCAGCACGCGGCGCGCGCGCCCGCGCGGCGGCAGCCGCGGCGGCAACGCGGTGATGGCGGCCGCGGCGGCCGGCGGCGAAGGCGGGGGCTGCGGGGGCGTCATGCGCGTGGGCCGAGTATCTGCAGCCGCAGGGCAAAGCTGCTACGCAGTTTCTCGTACGGAATCGCGCGGCCGTGCCGCGGGGGGCGACTCCTACAATGAAATTCAGCCAGGAGACAAGCATGTCCAGCCCCAACGACACCAGCGCCGCCGAGCGCGCCGCGCAATTCCGCCAGGCCGCGCTCGACTACCACGAGCGTCCGACGCCGGGCAAGCTGGCCATCACCGCCACCAAGCAGATGCTCAACCAGCGCGACCTGGCGCTGGCCTACAGCCCCGGCGTGGCCGCGGCCTGCGAGGAGATCGTCGCCGACCCGCTGAACGCCTACCGCTACACCGCGCGCGGCAACCTGGTGGCCGTGGTCACCAACGGCACCGCCGTGCTGGGCCTGGGCGACATCGGCCCGCTGGCCGCCAAGCCGGTGATGGAAGGCAAGGCGGTGCTCTTCAAGAAGTTCGCCGGCATCGACGTCTTCGACATCGAGATCAACGAGAAGAACCTCGACAAGCTGGTCGACGTGATCGCGGCGCTGGAGCCCACCTTCGGCGGCATCAACCTCGAGGACATCAAGGCCCCGGACTGCTTCTACGTCGAGCGCAAGCTGCGCGAGCGCATGAAGATCCCCGTGTTCCATGACGACCAGCACGGCACCGCCATCGTGGTGGGCGCGGCGGTCATGAACGCGCTCAAGGTCGTGGGCAAGAAGATCGACGAGGTCAAGCTCGTCACCAGCGGCGCGGGTGCTGCGGCGCTGGCCTGCCTGGGGCTGCTCGTGAAGCTGGGCGTGCCGCGCAGCAACATCTGGGTGACCGACCTCGCCGGCGTCGTCTACCAGGGCCGCACCGAGCTCATGGACGAGGACAAGGCGCAGTTCGCCCAGGACACGCCCCACCGCAAGCTGGCCGACGTGCTGCCCGGTGCCGACATCTTCCTGGGGCTGAGCGCCGCCGGCGTGCTCAAGCCCGAGATGCTGGCCACGATGGCCCCGAACCCGCTGATCTTCGCGCTGGCCAACCCCACGCCCGAGATCGACCCCGCGCTGGCGCGCCAGGCGCGGCCCGACGCCATCATCGCCACCGGCCGCACCGACTACCCGAACCAGGTCAACAACGTCCTGTGCTTCCCGTACATCTTCCGCGGCGCGCTGGACTGCGGCGCCACGACGGTGAACGACGCCATGGAGATCGCGGCCGTGCACGCCATCGCCGAGCTCGCGCAGGCCGAGCAGAGCGAGGTCGTGGCCGCGGCCTACGCCGGTGCCACGCTGAGCTTCGGGCCCGAGTACCTGATCCCCAAGCCCTTCGACCACCGGCTGATGGAGAAGATCGCGCCGGCCGTCGCCAAGGCCGCGGCCGACAGCGGCGTGGCCACGCGCCCCATCGCCGACTTCGACGCCTACCGCGAGCGGCTGCGGCAGTTCGTGTACGCCTCGGGCACGGTGATGAAGCCCATCTACGACCAGGCCCGCAAGGCGCGCTCTAAGCGCGTGGCCTACGCCGAGGGCGAGGAGGAGCGCGTGCTGCGCGCCGTGCAGGTGGTGGTCGACGAGGGCCTGGCCCGGCCCACGCTCATCGGCCGGCCGGCCGTCATCGCCAGCCGCGTCGAGAAGTTCGGCCTGCGACTGAAGGAAGGCCTGGACTACGACGTCGTCAACGTCGAGCACGACGAGCGCTACCGCGACTTCTGGATGAGCTACCACCGCCTCACCGAGCGCAAGGGCATCACGGTGCAGGTGGCCAAGATCGAGATGCGGCGCCGGCTCACGCTGATCGGCGCCATGCTGCTCAAGAAGGGCCACGTCGACGGTCTGCTGTGCGGCACCTGGGGCACCACGGCCAACCACCTGCAGTACATCGACCAGGTCATCGGCACGCGCCAGGGCGGCAGCCCGCGCACGGCGCAGGACGTGGCCGTCTACGCCTGCATGAACTGCCTGCTGCTGCCGGGGCGCCAGGTGTTCCTGGTGGACACCCACGTCAACGCCGACCCCACGGCCGAGCAGCTGGCCGAGATCACCGCCATGGCGGCCGAGGAGATGCTGCGCTTCGGCATCGCGCCCAAGGCGGCGCTGCTGTCGCACAGCAACTTCGGCACGCACGACACGCCCAGCGCGCAGAAGATGCGGCGCACGCTGGCGCTGCTGCGCGAGCAGGCGCCCTGGCTGGAGGTCGACGGCGAGATGCACGGCGACATCGCGCTCGACGCCGCCGCGCGCCACAAGCTCATGCCCAACAGCACGCTCAGCGGCGAGGCCAACCTGCTGGTGCTGCCCAACATCGACGCCGCCAACATCGCCTACAACCTGCTCAAGACGGCGGCCGGCGGCGGCATCGCCATCGGCCCGGTGCTGCTGGGCGCCGACAAGCCGGTGCACATCCTCACGCCCTCGGCGACCGTCCGGCGCATCGTCAACATGACGGCGCTGGTGGTGGCGGATGCCGAGGCGGGACGTCAATCAAGCCCTGCGGCTTGATGGACGCCAGCCGAGGGGCCCGAGCTCTGCGAGGGCGCGGCCTGCAGGGCGGGGCGGCGCATTCGCCAGGCCGCCGCGGGAACTTCCCCTGACCACAAGCCTCACAGCCATGTGAGCGCCCACTAATTCCCCTGCTCACACGCCCCAATCCGGGGCGGTAACTTGAGTTTTTGGGGGGTTGGCGCTACCATGCTTGTTTGTTCTTTCAGGGTTTTCCCGTGTTCAGGACCGGATCTCAGGCAACGGCAGTGAGCGCCCCCGGTGGCCTTGTGCCGCGGGCTGGGTGGCACGGCCGGTGGAGCCGGGCCCTGGCGGGCGCCGCGGCCGCCGTCGGCCTGGCGCTGGTCGCGGGACTGGCGGCCCCCCCGGCGGAAGCCCGCGGGCCCGACATGCCCTCGGTGGCCGAGACGGTCTCGCTGGCCACCCTGCCGCCCGAGGCCCGCAAGACGCACCAGCTCATCCTGGCCGGCGGTCCGTTCCCGTACCAGAAGGACGGCACCGTGTTCTTCAACCGCGAGCGCCTGCTGCCGCCGCGCCCGCGCGGGCAGTACCGCGAGTACACGGTGCGCACGCCGGGCCTGTCGCACCGCGGCGCGCGCCGCATCGTCTGTGGCGGCCTGCCGCCCGATCGCCCCGAGGTCTGTTTCTACACCGCCGACCACTACGCCAGCTTCAAGCGCATCCAACCCTGATCACCCACGCCAGAGCCCTGCGCCATGAACGCCGCCACCGATCACGCCTACCTTTCCCCGCCAACCAGGAGGATCGCGACCATGGAGTTGCAGACCATCCGCCCCAACCTCGTGCAGGCCATCCGCGCCTACCGGGTTGACGACCTGATGACCGCGGCGCAGGCCGCCGGCCATCATTTCCTGTACGCCAACCTTTCCGGCGCGCAGAGCAAGCAGGACGTGCTCGACGGCATCGCAGAGGCCTTCACCTTCCCGGCGCACTTCGGCAAGAACCTCGACGCGCTCTACGACTGCATGACCGACCTCGTGCACAAGAGCGGCCAGCAGCCGGGCTTCGTGGTCGTGCTCGAGCAGATCCCCGACAACCCGCGCTTCGACCGCGAGGCCCGCGAGCAGCTGCTCGAGGTGTTCCGCGACGCCGCCGAGTTCTGGGGCGACCGCCGGATACCGTTCCGATGTTTCTATTCTTTTCAGTAGCCCGCTCCCAGGAAAACGGGTCATGGGAGCGGGCTGCTGAGACGGCCCAGACGACGACGCCGGCCACCGCCGGCGCAGCCCCCGCCGCCAAGCCGGCGGCGGCCAAGGTGGTGCCCAAGAACGGCACCAACCCCAACTTCGGCATGAACATGCCGATGATGAGCAGCGCCTTCGACACGGCGGCCTGGCTCAGCGCGGCCTGATCGCCGCGGCGTGCACGCCCAGGGGCCTCTTCGGAGGCCCCTTTGTTTTGCCCGGCCCGCCCGCTCAGCCGCGGGCCAGCGCCACGTACTCGGCCACCGGCACCTCCTCGGCGCGGCGCTGCAGGTCGAAGCCGCCCGCGTAGCCCCGCGCCTCGAGCCAGCGGCCCAGCGTGTGGCGCAGCAGCTTGCGCCGCTGCGAGAAGGCCGCCGTCACCAGCGCGCCCAGCCGCGCCGCGTCGATGCCGGCCACGGCCGCGGCCGGCAGCGGCACCATGCGCACCACGGCCGAGTCCACGCGCGGCGGCGGCTCGAAGGCCGAGGGCGGCACGTCGAGCACACCCTCGATGGCGTAGCGCCACTGCAGCATCACCGACAGGCGGCCGTAGTCCTTGCCGCCCGGGGCCGCCGCCATGCGGTCGACGACCTCCTTCTGCAGCATGAAGTGCTGGTCCTGCACGAGCCCGGCCACGGGCAGCAGGTGGAAGAGGATGGGGCTCGAGATGTTGTAGGGCAGGTTGCCCACCACGCGCAGCGGCCGGCCGGCCTGGGTGGCCAGCGCGGCGAAGTCCACCGTCAGCACGTCGGCCTCGACCACCGCCAGCCCCGGCCGGCCGCTGGCGCGCAGGCGCGCGGCGAGGTCGCGGTCGAGCTCGATGACGGTGAGCGCGCCGGCGCGCTCGAGCAGGGGCTGCGTCATGGCGCCGAGGCCGGGGCCGATCTCGACCAGCGCGTCGCCCGGACGCGGCGCGATGGCGCGCACGATGCCGCCGATCACGCCCTCGTCGGCCAGGAAGTGCTGGCCGAAGCGCTTCTTGGCGACGGGGTGGCCGCCGCTCACGCCCGCCTCACAGCGGCGGCTCGCGCAGCTCGACGTAGGCGCGCGAACGCAGCTCCCGGGTCCAGTCGAGGTAGGCCTGGTCGAAGCGCTGCTCGCGCAGCACGTTGCGGGCCTGCTCGCGCAGCTGGCGCAGCTCCAGCGTGGTGCTGCGGCGCTCGAGCACCTGGATCAGGTGCACGCCGAAGCGCGAGACGACGGGGTCGGACAGGCCGTTCAGCGGCAGCGCGTTCATGGCCTGCTCGAACTCCGGCACCATCTGGCCAGGGTTGGACCAGCCCAGGTCGCCGCCGGCCGCCGCGCTGCCGTCCTCGCTGAAGCGGCGCGCGATGTCCTCGAAGCTGGTCGTGCCGGCCTCGATCTGGCGCTTGTACTCGACGAGGCGCCGCGCCGCCGTCTGCGCATCGAGCTGCGGCGAGGTGCGCAGCAGCACGTGGCGGGCGCGCGTCTGCACGATCTCGCCGAGGCTGCGCTCCTTGCGCTCCACCACCATCAGCACGTGGAAGCCGGCGCCCGAGCGCAGCAGCGTGGGTGCGATCTCGCCGTTCTTCAGGCCGCGCGTGTGTTCCACGAACAGGTCGGGCAGGCGCGAGGCCGGGCGCAGGCCGATGACGCCGCCGCGCTCGCGGTTGCCGTCCTCGCTGATCTCGCGGGCGACGGTGGCGAAGTCGGCACCGCCGCGCACGCGCGCCAGCGCCGCCTCGGCGCGCGCCTGGCGCTCGGCCAGCACCGCGGGGCTCGCGCCCTCGGGCACGGTGACGAGGATCTGCGCGAGGTTGGTCTCGGCGTCGGCGTTGATGCGCTGGCGTTCGGCCTCGAGGTAGCGCTCGACCTCCTCGTCGCTGACGCGGATGCGCTGGTAGACCTCGCGCTCGCGCAGCCGCTCGATCATGATCTGGTCGCGCAGGTTGGCGCGGAAGCGCGCGAAATCGATGCCCTCGGCGGCCAGGCGCTGGCGCAGCACCTCGGGCGTGAGCTGGTTCTGCAGCGCGATGTTCTGCACCGCGCGGTCGACCTCGCTGTCGTCGACGCGCATGCCGTTCTCGCGCGCGCTGGTGATCATGGCGCGCTCGTCGATGAGGCCGTCGAGCGCGAGCTGGCGCAGCTGGTCGTCGGGGGGCAGCGGCTGGCCCGTGCGCTGGGCCTCGGCGCGGGCGCGCTGGATGCGGCGCTCGACCTCGCCGGCCGTCACCGACTCCTGGTTCACGACCGCGGCGATCCAGTCGGCGTTGCGCGGCCCGCGCGGGCTGCTGCCCTGGGCCTGGGCCAGGCTGGCCGTGGCCAGCGCCGCGGCCAGCCCCAGGGCGCTGAGCGCGCGGCGGCTGGTGACGAGGCACGGGGCACCCCGGTGGGACGAACGGACAGCGGTCATGGGCAAGGGCGTCAGGGCGTGGGGCCGATCTCGTCGGCGCGGCTGCCGTCGCGGTCTTCGCGCAGCAGGCGGTAGCCGGGAATATTGTCCCTCAAGACCTTCAGCGGGTTGGACCCCAGCCGCGACAGGCCCACCAGCTCCAGCTGCACCAGGATGCGCGTGGTGGCGGCGCTGCGGCCGGTGGACAGCTGCTCGGCCACCACGCGCGCGATCCAGCAGCCGGCGTCGTACTCGAGGCCGAGGATGGAGTCGGTCAGCCGGCGGTCCTGCAGGCTGTAGTTGAAGCGGCCCACCGAGTACCAGGCGCCCCGGCAGCCGCCGCCGCCGTCGCCCCGCGCCGCGGGCTGGCCGCTGCCGGGCACGGCACCCCACACGGGCCACTGCCACCCCACCTCGAGCTGCTCCGACAGGCCGCGCGCCAGGCGGTAGGTGGCGCCGACGGTGCGGTAGGGCCCCGGCGAGTAGCGCGCGCCCAGGATGGAGCGCACGGAGCGCCGGATGTCGGGGCTGTACTGCACGGCGGCGTCGAGTGTCCAGCCCGGCAGCACGCTGGTGCTGCCCACGAGCAGGGCGTCGGAGAAGCGCTGCTCCAGCGTCGGCCCGTCGGGCGAGCCGTCGGCCAGCGGTGCCACGCGCTGCGGGCGCAGCAGCACGCGCTGCACCAGCCCCAGGCGCAGCGCCTCGGCGCCGCTGGCGGCGTCGACCAGGCGGGTGGTGAAGCCGGCCGTGAGCTGCTGCGCGTCGGACAAGCGGTCCACGCCCGAGAAGGCGTTGTCGGTGAACAGCGAGACGATGTTGAAGTCCTTGCCCGCCGAGTCGTAGTTGGGCAGCTGGTTCTGCTGCCGGTAGGGCGTGTTCACGTACAGCAGCCGCGGCTCCAGCGTCTGCCGCAGCTCGCGGCCGAAGAACACCGCGCTGCGCTCGAGCTCCAGGCCGGTGTCGAGGCTGAAGGTCGGGATGGCGCGGCGGGCCTCGGCGAGGCCGCTGGCCAGCCCCTGCGTGTTCTTGTAGGCCGCGGCGTTGACGGCCAGGCGCGGCACCACGAACCAGCCCTCGCCCCGCAGCGGCCGCGCCAGCGAGCCCAGCGCGTGCCAGCGGTCGCCCGTGGGGCGCGCCAGCGCGCGCGCCTGGTCGTCGGGCAGGGTGAAGCGGTTGAACTCGCCCTCGAGTGCGAGCTCCAGGCCGCCCGCCAGCCGCGTGCGCAGCGACAGGCCCAGCTGCGGGCTGCGCTCGTAGGGCGCGGTGATGAAGGACTCGCTGTCCTGCAGCAGCTGCCACTTCAGCACGCGCGCGTAGGCGCTGGCCTCGCCCTCGCCGAGCATCGAGCCGGCGGGCAGCTCCACGCGGCGCTCCAGCGCCGCACGGCCGGCCAGCAGGCGCGGCATGAAGCTGCGGCCCGAGTCGGGGAAGTCCTTCCACCAGGCGTCGTCGCTCACGCGCACGAGGTCGACCTCGGCCCGCCAGCCGGCGGCCGGCGCGGCCTGGTGCTCCCACTGCAGCAGCCCGCGCGAGCGCCGCGCGGCCTGGTCGTTGGGCAGCGCGTCGAGCCGCACGGTGCCCTCGAAGCGCGGCTCGAGGTAGCGGAACTCGCTGTCCAGGCCCAGGCCGCGCCGCGTGATGACGCGCGGCGCCAGCGTGGCGTCGCGGTTGGGCGCGATGTTCCAGTACCAGGGCACGGACACGACCACGCCGCTGCGGTTGTCGATGTTGATGGACGGCGGCAGCCAGCCGCTCTTGCGCCCGTCGCCCAGCGGGAAGCTCAGCGCCGGCACCGCGAGGATGGGCACGCCCAGGAATCGCAGCTGCGCGCCCTCGGCGTAGCCGGCGTTGGCGTCGAAGTCGAACTGCACGCTGCGGGTCTTGAGCACCCAGTCGGGTTCCTCGCCGGCGGCGGCCGCGGCGGGGTCGACCCGCGGGCAGCTCGTGTAGCTGGCGTTGGTGGCGCGCGAGCGGCCGGTGCCCAGGAAGTCGATGCGGTCGGCCCGCCCGCTGGCGCCGATGGCCGTGAGCTCGAACTGCGGCTCGAGGAAGTGGCCCTCGAAGCGCTCGAGCGCGATCTGCAGCTCGGGCCCGCTGTAGACGGCGCCGGTGCGCGCCACGCTCACGCCGCCGCTCGCGCGGGCGGTGTCGCGCACGTTGTCGTAGGCCAGGCGCTCGGCGCGGATGACGAGGCCGCCGTGGCGGAACTCCACGTCGCCTTCGGCC
>ERZ1066117.1363-NODE-1363-length-12408-cov-8.182142_pt1 | contig 12408 bp, 7 predicted proteins | sample MGYA00382764_ERZ1066117 | MGnify/ENA primary metagenome ERZ1066117 (study PRJEB33369, sample SAMEA5778347) | biofilm metagenome | biome: Industrial cooling water; feature: Water cooling tower basin; material: Biofilm | place: United Arab Emirates | collected...
TCACGCCGAAGCGGACGTCGTCGCTGGGGCCGAGCACCCGGCGCCCGGTGAGCGACAGGCCATAGCCGGCCTCGGCGTCATCGATGCCGGTGGTGGTCTCGTGGCGAAGCTCGCGCAGCAGGCCAGCGACGCTGACGTGGCCCCAGTCGCCCTTGCGCGTCCACCGCGCAGTGAGGTCGGGAACGCGGTTGTCGTCGGAGGCGATGCGCGCACCGTTGCCGCGGAAGCTGCCGACCGTCGTCTCCGGGTTCTCCAGCGCCAGCGCCCAGGCGCCGCGCGTGTAGCGGACCTGCGCTTGGCGCGAGAACACGCTGGCGTCGGTCGCGCCGATCAGGTCGATGCTGTCGACCAGCGACGCCGGATCCTGGAAGTTGCTCCAGTTCTGGCCCGCCATCCAGGCGCCCCAGCTGGCGTAGGCATGTCGCACGGTCACGCCGTAGGTGTTGGTGTTGACCTGCGTGCCCAGCGCGCTGCCGAACAGGTCGAACTCCAGGTACGCGCGCAGCGCGGTGCCGTCATCGAGCGTCGAGTCGCTGGCGAACCAGAAGCGCGAGAACTGCGCGCTGGCGTCGAGGTCCACGCCTTCGTCCGGCGCGGCCACCGGAATCGCGCCCGGCAGGTACAGCAGACGGCCGGCGCTGCCGTCCGGCATCTCGCCGCCGTCGGTGCGGGTGGCGAGGCCCTCGAGCTTGATGAAGCCGCCGAACGAGAATCGCGTGCCGGGCAGGGCCGTGCTGTTGATCGCGGTCGACTGGATCGGCGCGGCGGGCGCGGCGACCGGCGGCTTCGCAGCGACGGCGGCCACCGTCGGTGGTGCGGGAACGGTCGGCGCTGCGGCGCTGGTCGACGACGCGGCGGCAGGCGCCGCGGTGGCGCGCTCCGCCATCAGCGCGGCCAGCGCCTGCTCCAGCGCGGCGACGCGCGCTTCGAGCGCCTGTTCGCGGGGGCTCGGTGCCGACGACGTGCCGGACTGCGCCTGCAGCGCACCGCTGGCGAGGCCCAGCGCAATCGCCACCGCCGCGAGGGCGCGACGGCCGCGTGGATCGGATGGACGGTTCATCGGTTCTCCCCTCCCGAGCCGGCGGATCGCGGCCAACGCAGGCTCGACCCCCGGGCGCGCGCCGGCCATTCGCCTTTGGTCGAATCGGACCGCCGACTTCCACCAAAGTCGAAGACGCGCGACGGGACAGCGCAGCGGAGGTCGACGCACACTGGCCGCACCCCGAGAAGGAGCCGCCGCCATGGCCCACACCGACGACCGCCTGCCCGCCCACGTGGCCATTCCGGCCGACTTCGCCGCGAAGGCGCACTACGACCGCGCCGGCCTCGCCCAGGCCCGCGCCACCTTCGAGCGCGATCCGAACGCCTGGTGGCGCTCCTTGGCCGAGCGCCTCGACTGGTCGCGCTTCCCGACCGAGATCGCGGACGTCGACTTCGATCCGGAGCGCTTCCGCATCCGCTGGTACGGCGACGGCGAACTGAACGTCGCCGCCAACTGCCTCGATCGCCAGCTCGCCGCGAACGCCGACAAGACGGCGATCCTGTTCGAGCCCGATGACCCGAAGGAGCCGGCGCAGCGCATCAGCTACCGCGAGCTGCACGCCCGCGTTTGCCGCCTCGCCAACGCGCTGACGAACCTCGGCGTGAAGCGCGGCGACCGCGTCACCCTCTACCTGCCGATGATCCCGGAGGCCGCCGTCGCCATGCTGGCCTGCGCGCGCATCGGCGCCGTGCATTCGGTGGTGTTCGGCGGCTTCGCGCCGCACGCGGTGGCCGACCGTATCAGCGACTGCGGCTCAACACTCGTCATCACCGCCGACGAGGCGCGCCGCGGCGGCAAGCGCATCCCGCTGAAAGCCACCATCGACGAAGCGCTGGCGATGCCCGGCACCACCACCGTGTCCACGGTGCTGGTGGTGCGCAACACCGGGGCCGCGGTGCCCATGCAGATGCCGCGCGACCGCTGGTACGACTCCGTGGTGGAAGGCCAATCCGACATGCACACGGCGCCGGCGATGGGCGCTGAAGAACCGCTGTTCATCCTCTACACCTCGGGCTCCACCGGGAAGCCCAAGGGCGTGCTGCACACCTCGGGCGGCTACCTCGCGTGGGCGAGCTGGACCTTCCACGCCGTCTTCGACCATCGTCCCGACGACGTGTTCTTCTGCACCGCCGACGTGGGCTGGATCACCGGCCACAGCTACATCGTCTACGGCCCGCTCTCGAACGGCGCCACCGCGGTGATGTTCGAAGGCGTGCCCACCTGGCCGGACAGCGGGCGCCTGTGGGACATCGTCGACCGCCACGGCGTCACCATCCTCTACACCGCGCCCACCGCCATCCGCGCGCTGATGCGCGACGGCGACGAGCCGGTGAAGAAGCGCTCGCGCAAGACGCTGCGCCTGCTCGGCACCGTCGGCGAGCCGATCAATCCGGAGGCCTGGCGCTGGTACCACCGCGTGGTGGGCGACGAGCGTTGCCCCGTGGTCGATACGTGGTGGCAGACGGAGACCGGCGGCATGCTGATCTCGCCGGTGCCGGGCGCGGTCGAGGCCAAGCCCGGCTCCGCCACCCTGCCCCTGCCCGGCGTGCGGCCTGCGCTGGTCGATGCGGACGGCAAGGTCCTCGAGGGCGCCACCAGCGGCAACCTCGTGCTGCTGGGTTCGTGGCCGGGCCAGATGCGCACGGTGTTCGGCGACCACCAGCGCTTCATCGACACCTACTTCAAGGCCTATCGGGGCATGTACTTCACCGGCGACGGCTGCCGTCGCGACGAGGACGGCTACTACTGGATCACCGGCCGCGTCGACGACGTCATCAACGTCTCCGGCCACCGCATCGGCACCGCCGAAGTGGAAAGCGCGCTGGTGTCGCACGCCAAGGTGGCCGAGGCCGCCGTCGTCGCCTTCCCGCACGACATCAAGGGCCAGGGCATCTACGCCTACGTGACCCTGAAGGCCGGCATCGACATGGACGCCACGCTGCTCGCGGAGCTGAAGCAGCAGGTGCGCCACGAGATCGGCGCCATCGCCCAGCCCGACCACATCCAGTTCGCGCCCGGCCTGCCGAAGACGCGCAGCGGCAAGATCATGCGTCGCATCCTGCGCAAGATCGCCGAGAACGCGCCGGACCAGCTGGGCGACACCAGCACGCTGGCCGACCCGGCCGTGGTGCAGCACCTCGTGGAGCACCGGCTGGTGCGCTGAGGCCATCGCGGACCAGGGGCCGCAGGCACTGGAATCCGCGCGCCCCTCGGCGCAGGCTCCACGCACCCGCGCCCCGCGCGCTTCGTCGAAGGAGTCCGCCATGCCGCACCACGCACCGCCCGTGGGCGCCCCCTGCTGGTTCGAGCTCTCGAGCACCGACCCGGCGCGTTCGCAGGCCTTCCTGCACGCCGTGTTCGGGTGGGACGCCGTCTCGATGGACGTCGGCGACAGTGGGCCGTACGCCTTCCTGCGCAACGCCAGCGGCACCGTTGGCGCGGTCGGCGGCATGCCGCCCGGCGCCGAGGGCGCGCCGTCGTATTGGGGCGTGTATTTCGCCAGCGCCGACGTCGATGCCAGCATCGCGGCGGCGACGGCGGCGGGCGCCACCCTGTTCGGCGAACCCTTCGACGTGCCCGGCCACGGCCGGGGGGCCGTGCTCGCCGACGCCGGCGGCGCGGTGTTCAGCGTCTGGCAGTCGGCGTCCATGGACGCCGGCGACTTCACGATGTTCGAGGACTTCAGCGTCGGCTGGGTCGAGCTCGCCACCCGCGACGTCGATCGCGCGCAGCGCTTCTACGGCGGCCTGCTCGGCTGGTCCTTCATGGACTCGGCCAACGCCCCGGCCGGCACCCGCTACAGCGAGTACGCCGTCGGCGGGACGCACTACGGTGGGGTGCTGCAGATGACGGCCGAGTGGGGCGACCTGCCGGAGCACTGGTCGCTGTACGTCGTGGTGCCGGATCTCGACGTCGCCCTGTCGGCCACCGATGCGGCCGGCGGCGCGATCACCGTGCCGGCCTTCGACGCGCCCGGCGTTGGGCGCATCGCGCGCATCGCCGATCCCACCGGCGCGGGGCTCTACCTCGTGCAGCTCGGCCGCTGACGCGGCCTCAGGCGTTGGCGTTCGCGTACGCCGCGCGAGTGGCGTGCGCGGCGTCGACCGCCACCAGCCGCCGGCGCAGGAACTCGACCAGCGCCTCCGCACTTGCGCCGCCGCGGGTCAGGGCGAAGGCGTGCTCGGGGTCGCGATGCCGGTCGAGCCAGAGGCCGCCGTCGGCGTGCGGGGCCGGGCGCGTGGCCGCCAGCCACAGGGCCGTGTCGGCGCCCTGGGCCGGCGTCCGCAGCACCGACTGCAACGCCCGCCGGAACCCGGGCAGCGACGAGCGCACGCCCTCGGTGTCCACCCAGCCGGGGTGCATGGCGAGGGCCTGCGGGCCGTCGGCCTGCGCGTTCCACCACCGGGTGAGCTCGATCTGCGCGCGCTTGTGCTGCGCATACGCCATGAAGCCGTCGTGCGTCGCGGCATCGCGTGGCTCCAGCGCATCGACGTCGAGCTTGGCGCCGTAGGCGCCGCCGGAGCTCATCGAGATCACCAGCGAGCGCGCGTCGAGGGCGCCCGACACCCGCAGGCCCTCGGTCATCGCGAACGGGGCGAGGAGGTTGGTGGCGAAGCTCGTCTCCACGCCCTCCGCGGTGCGGCCGTGCTGGTGCAGCATCACGCCGACGTTGTGGACCAGTACGTCGATGCGCGAGCTGTGGCGGGCGACCGCGCGCACCGCGGCGACCGAGGCGAGGTCGGTCTGGACCGCGTGCAGGCGCGGCGCATGGGCGCGCGCGGCGGTGCGCAGGGCCACCAGCTTGGCGTTGTCGCGCGCCAGCGCCCAGACCTCGGCGCCGCCGGCCAGCGCCCCGAGCGCGATGGCACGGCCGATGCCCCCGGTCGCGCCGGTCACCCACCAGCGCTGGCCGCGGAAGTCGAACGGAGGCGCCGGGGCGTCGGCGAGGCGGCGACGATGCCCGATCGTCGAAAAGGGAACGGCGAAGCGGGCGTAGAACGCGAGGGCAGCGAGACTCTTCAACATGGGCGCCATGATCGCGCCCCGCCTGCCGAAGCGCAGTGAGCGCAGCGACAGGGCGGCGTGATGGCGCGGGCCGGGCCACGCGCTGCTACCCTCCTCCGCCATGCCGCGCCTGCTGCTCGCCGACGACCATCCGCTGTTCCGCGACGCGCTGAAGCGCCTCGTGGCCGGGTTCTGGCCCGACGTGGTGCTGCATGAGGCCAGCGACGCCGAGGGCGTGTTCGCGCTGGCGGAAGCCCACCCCGACGCCGACCTCCTGCTGCTGGACCTGACCATGCCGGGCGCGCGCGGCTTTTCGGTGCTGGTGCACCTGCGCGCGCAGCACCCGGCCCTGCCGGTGGTGATGGTGAGCGCCCGCGACGACGGCGACACGCAGCGCCGCGCGCTGGACCATGGCGCCGCCGGCTTCCTGTCCAAGTCCGCCTCCGCGGACGAGATGCAGCGCACCCTCGACGCCGTGCTGGCCGGCGACCGCCCGCCGTCGCCGCCCGCAAGCGCCCCCGTCGCGCCGGACGAGCGCGCCATCGCGGCGCGCATCGGCACGTTGACGCCGGCGCAGTTCCGCGTCCTGAGCCGAGCGGCCGCCGGCCTGCTGAACAAGCAGATCGCCTGGGAGCTCGGCATCGGCGAGGCCACGGTGAAGGCGCACATGGGCGCCGTGCTGGACAAGCTCGGCGCCACCAACCGCACGCAGGCGGTGCTGATGCTGGGCCGGCTGGGGCTGGAACCGCCGGGCCCGATCCCGGACGAGGAGTGACCTCCGGGGCCGCGCTGCATCCGCGCCGCGGCCCGCGTCGAACACCGCCGCTCAGCGCCGCCCGCGCTCGATGGCCTGCGGCGCGGCGGGCGTCGCGGCGGCCGTGGCCGGCAGGAAGCGCAGCACGCGTCCGGCCTTCTCGTCGGTGAGCACGTAGACGAAGCCGTCCGGGCCGACCTCGACCTCGCGCACCCGCTGGCCGACGCGCAGGGCCGTCTCGCCCTGCACGCGGCCGGCCTCGTCGAGGTCGATGCGGCGCACGTCGAGGCTGACCAGCGAGCCCGAGAGCAGGTCGCCATGCCAGTCGGGGAACGCGCTGCCGGCGTAGACCGCGAGGCCCGAAGGCGCGACCGCGGTGTCCCACAGCAGCACCGGGTCGACCATGCCGTCGCGGCGCGTGGCCTCGCCCACCGGCTCGGCGGTCACGTAGTCGCGGGTCAGGCTCACTTTCGGCCAGCCGTGGTTGTTGCCCGCCTGGACGCGGTTCAGCTCGTCCCCGCCGAGCGAGCCGTGCTCGGTGGCCCACACCGCGCCACGCGCGGCGTCGACGGCAAGGCCCTGGATGTTGCGATGGCCGATCGACCAGACGCCGATCGCGCTGCCGGCGAACGGCGCATCGCTGGCCGCGCTGCCGTCGTCGTTGAGGCGCAGGATCTTGCCCCAGTGGCTGGCGGGGTCCTGCGCCTTCTCGCGGATGAAGGCGCCATCCAGCATCGTCGGCGGATTGCCGCCGTCGCCGATCGACACCAGCAGCGTGCCGTCCGGCAGGAAGGCCAAGCGCGAGCCGAAGTGCCCGGCGGCGGGCTTCGGCTGGTTGCTCTCGAAGATCACCTCGAGGTCCGACAGCGCCGCGCCGTCGAAGCGGGCGCGCGCCACCCGCGTGGTGTTGGCCTCGGCGGTGCCGTGCGCATAGCTGAGGTAGACGAGGCGGTTCTCGGCGAAGCGCGGATGCAGCGCGACGTCGAGCAAGCCGCCCTGGTTCTGCGCGAACACCGCCGGCACGCCGGTCACCGGCTCGGCCACGAGCGCGCCGTCGCGGATCACCCGCAGGCGACCGGGGCGCTCGGTGACGAGGGCGCTGCCGTCGGGCAGGAACGCGAGGCCCCAGGGGTGCTCGAGGCCCTCGATCCACACCTCGCGCCGGGCGCCGGTCTGGATCGGCACGTTGCGCGCGGAGAGCACGGTGCCCTCGGGCATGGCCGGCACGGCGGCGGCGGTCGAAGCGAGGCTGGCGGCGAGCAGGGCGGACGTCAGGGGCATGGCGATGGCGTGTCGGACGGGGGATCAATCCCATCGCAGCGCGCGTCGGCGCCGCGTGGTGGCCTCAGTGGCTGGCCGCCAGCCACGCCCGCAGCGCGCCCGGGCGCAGGGGCTTCGTCATCAGCGTGGCGCCGGCCTCGCGGGCGCGCTCGCGCAGGGCAGGCCCGCCGTCGGCGGTCAGCAGCAGCACCGGCAGCGGCACGGCCAGGCGCGAGGCCAGGCGAGCGGCGAGGACCAGTCCGTCGTCGGCCTCGTGCAAATGGAAGTCGGTCATCAGCCGCTGTGGGACGAAGCCTTGGCCCAGCAGCGCCTCGGCGTCGGCGGCGCCGCGGGCGCAGCGCAGGTCGACGCCCCAGCGCCCGAGCAGGGCCGCCACGCCGTCGCGGATGTCGGCGTCGTCGTCGATGCACAGCACGCGCAGGCCGGCGAGATCGTCGGCCGGCGGCGCGGGGGCCGCCGACCGTGGCGACGGCGCCGCGGCCGCGGCGGTGCGCGGCACGGTGATACCGAACACGCTGCCGCGGCCCAGCCGCGAGCGCAGCGAGAGCGGATGGCCGAGCTCCTGCGCGATGCGCTGGCAGATCGACAGCCCGAGGCCGAGGCCGCGCTCGCCCCACAGCGTGCGCTCGTCGAAGCGGCGGAACTCCTCGAAGATCAGCCCGCGGTGCGCCTCGGCGATGCCGGGGCCGCTGTCCCAGACCTCGATGGCCCAGCCGTCCACCCGCCAGCGCGCGCCGAGGCGCACGCCGCCGCGGCCGGTGTAGCGCAGTGCGTTGGCGACGAAGTTCTGCAGCACGCGGCGCAGCAGCGCGGCGTCGGTGAGGGCGACGGCGCGCGTCGGCACGGCGGCCAGCGACAGCCCGCGGGCGCGGGCGAGCGGCGCGTACTGCTCCACCAGCCCCTCCAGCAGCGGGCCCAGCGCGACCGGTGCCGGCCGCGGCGGGCGCTGCCCGGCCTCGATGCGGGAGACGTCGAGCAGGCCGTCGAACAGCTCCTCCGCCGCGCGCAGCGAGGCGTCGATGCGGCCGGCGAGCACCTGCTGCTCCTCGCGCGGGCCGGCCTCGCGGAGCGCGGCGGAGAACAGCCGCGCCGCATGCAGCGGCTGCAGCACGTCGTGGCTCAGCGCGGTGACGAAGCGCGTGGTGGCGCGCCGCGCCTCCTCGGCCTGCGCCTGGGCGCGGGCGGTCTCGGCGAGCGCGGCCTGCAGCGCCTCGGTGCGCTCGTCGACGCGGCGCTCCAGCGTCCCGGTGAGCTCGCGCAGGCCCTGCTCGACGCGCTTGTAGTCGCTCACGTCGGTGTACGTGGTGACGTAGCCGCCGCCGGGCAGCGGCTGCCCGCGCATCTCGACCACCTGGCCGTTCGGACGGATGCGCTCGAACACGTGCGGCGCCCCGCGGCGCAGGTGCTCGAGGCGGCGCTGCACGTGGGCGTCGACGTCGCCGGGCCCGCACTCGCCGCGCAGCGCATTCCAGCGGATCAGCTCGGCCACCGGCTTGCCGACGTAGAGCTGGCCGTCGGGGTACTCGAAGAGCCGCTGGTAGGCGTGGTTCCACGCGATCAGGCGCAGGTCGCCGTCGACCACGCTGACGCCGTGGCTGACGTGCTCCAGCGTGGTGTTGAGCAGCTCGCGGTTGAAGCGTCGCTGCTGCCCGGCCTCGTCCAGCAGCGCCACCACTTCGCCGAAGGCCATGCCGCTGCCGCGCAGCGCCGCGGTGAGCAGCGTGCGCGCCGAGGCCGCGCCGACGGCCGAGGCGAGCAGGCGCTCGCCGAACTGCAGGAAGCCGCGGTCGGCCAGCGCCGCCGCGTCCAGGTCGCGACCGCGCTCCTGCGCGAAGGCCTGGAACTCGGCCTGCGCCGCGGTGTGGCCGAGCACCCGCACGCACAGCGCCAGCACGTCGCCTTCGGTGGCGCGGCCGGTGGCTTCCGGGTCCGGCTCCGCGCGCGCCGCATCGGGCGAAACGAAGGGCTCGGCGGCGAGCCGCGCTTCGAGGCCGGGTCGGTGCCGCAGCGACCCGGCGATGAAGGCGCCGAGGTTGGCCAGCAGCGCCAGCACCGTGCCGTGCGTCAGCGGGTCCCAGCCGGTGAGCCCGAGCAGCGCCTCGGGGCGGAGGATCGCGACGCCGAGCGGACCCTCGGTGAGCCAGGCCTCGCCGAACCCGAGCCCGCGCGCGAGCGCCGGCAGCAGCAGGGTGTAGAGGAAGACCGTGAATCCCGCCCCGATGCCCCAGCGCGCGCCGGTGCGGCTGGCCCCGCGCCAATACAGCCCGCCCAGCAGAGCGGGCGCGAACTGCGCCACCGCGGCGAAGGCGAGCAGGCCGTGCGAGGCCAGTGCCACGTTGCCGGCGAACGCCCGGTAGTACGCCCACGCCGACAGGCACAGCAGCAGGATGCTCGCGCGCCGCACCCACAGGATGCGCCGCGACAGCCGCATCGAGTCGTCGCCGCCGCGCAGCAGCCACGGCATGGCGAGGTCGTTGCTGACCATCGTCGCGATGGCGAGGCTGGCCACCAGCACCATGCCGGTCGCCGCCGACACGCCGCCCAAAAAGACGATCAGCGCAAGGTCGACGCGGCCCTCGGCCAGCGGCAGCGCCAGCACCCAGGCGTCCGGCGCGGTGCCGTCCCCGAGCAGCGCGCGGCCGGCCCAGGTGATCGGCAGGACCGCCACGCAGACGATGACGAGGTAGAGGCCGAACGCCGCGCGCGCCGGGCGCAGGTCGTCGGCCGATTGCGCTTCCACCACCATCACCTGGAACTGCCGCGGCAGGCACAGCAGGGCGAGGAAGGCGAGCAGCGTCTGCGCGACGAAGGGGTCCGGCAGCGGCGGCAGCGGGCCGCGGCGCGCCGCGGGCGGCAGCTCGGCGCCCAGCAGGCCCCACGCGAACCACGCCACCGCGACCAGGGCCAGCAGCTTCACGACCGACTCCAGCGCGATCGCCCACATCAGGCCGCGGTGGTGCCGCGTGGCGTCGACGTGGCGGGTGCCGAAGACGATCGCGAACAGCGCCAGCAGCAGCGCCGCGAGCAGGGCCGGATCGCGGCTGGCCTCGGGCGCGGCGTGGCCGGTGAGCACCTCCACGGACAGCGCGATGGCCTTCAGCTGCAGCGCGAAGTACGGGACGGCGGCGATCACGGCGATCACCGCGACCAGCGCCGCCAGCTCGCGCGCCCGGCCGTAGCGCGCGGCGAGGAAATCGGCGATCGAGGCCGTGCGCTGGCGCTGGCCCACCACGACCATGCGCCGCATCACGCCGCCGCCGAAGGCGAGCAGCAGCAGCGGGCCAAGGTAGATCGGCAGGTAGCTCCACGGGTTGGCGGCCGCGCTGCCCACCGCACCGAGCAGGGTCCACGAACTGCAGTACACCGCCAGCGTCAGCGCGTAGAGCATCGGTCGCAGCCCGGAGGGCGGGGCGCTCGCGCGGTCGCCGCGCCACGCCACCGCGAGCAGCGCGCCGACGTACAGCAGCGACACGGCCAGCAGGGTCAATCCGTGGACCATCGCGCCCTCCCCGGCCCGAGCGTCATCGCCGCGATTCTATGCGGACCGCGCGCCGAGGCCGCGCAGCGCACACCAGGCCAAGGCGGTGCTGGTGGCGTCGCCCAGGGCGTCATGGCGGCCCAGCGCCGGCACGCCCGCGGCGGCGAGGATGGCGTCGAGGTCGCGGCGCTGCGCGGCCTCCGGCCGCGTGCGCCGCTGGTGCGCGACGTCGACGGCCGCCAGGTCGATGCGCGGGTTCGGCAACGGGAAGCCGGCGATCGTGCGCACGCTGCGGTCGAGCATGGCGATGTCGAAACCGACGCAGTAGCCCAGCACCGGACTCGGGCCGAGCCAGTGCAGGAACTCGCGCACCACGGTGGCCTCGTCGGCGGCATCGGCGACGTCGCCGGGCAGGATGCGGTGGTGGCGCATCGAATCGATGCCGAAGCCGCGGCCCGGGTCGACCCAGCGCTCGAAGCGCTCCGACAGCACCACGCGCGTGCCGCGCACCGGTACGGCCGCCAAGCGCAGGATGCGGTCGGTCGACGGATCGAGGCCGGTGGTCTCGAGGTCGAGGCTGACCACCTCGCCGACGGGCGGCACCCCGAACAAGCCCGCCCATTCGCCGCGGCCGTGGCGCCAGGCGAGCCATCGGCGGCGCAGCGCGTTCATGCCACGCCGCGCAGCTGGAAGGCCTCGCGCAGGTGCTCCTTGAAGCGGTTCACCACCCGCAGCGCATCGCGCAGCAGCTCGCGATCGAGATGCCGCAGCGCCGCGACATCGAGCCGGTTGTCCGGGGCGCGACCGGCCGCGAGCGCATCGAGCTGTTGGGCGAGGCGCAGGCGTTGGAACACCGCCAGCGCCTGCGGCACGTCGCGGCCCAGCTCGCTCGACAGCGCACCGGCCGCGACCAGGCCCTCGCAGCGCGCGAAGCTGTTGCTGCGCGCCACGCCGTGGCGCAGGGCCAGCGTGCGAAGGCCATGCACCAGCGGGAAGATGCCGCCCTTCTTGATGTCGGTGCCGTCGCCACCGTCGCGCACGCGGCCGAACAGGGTCAGCGGCGTGTCGAACTGGAAGGCCGCCATCACCATCTGCCGCATCAGGATGTCGTCGCGGCCCAGCGCCATCAGGTCGTCGTGCAAGGGCTGCACGAGGCGCCGCTCGCCGGCCACCGGGCGCGCATCGACCACCATCGAGAGCTCCATCATCGCCACGGGGTCGCCGCGCCGCCGCCACTCGGCGATGCGCCGATGCCAACCGTCGAGCGTCTGCCGCCAGTGCGGGTTGCTCGCCATCACGCCGCCCGCGCACGGCGGGTAACCGATCTCGGCCAGCCGCGCGGCGAAGCGCGCCATCGCCTCCGCGTAGGCGGCCGGGTCGACGCCCGGCGCCAGGATCAGCGCATTGTCCTGGTCGGTCTTCAGGATCTGCTCGCGGCGCCCCTCGCTGCCGAGCACCAGCAGGCAGGCGCCCTCGCGGAGGGGCTCGGGCAGGCAGGAGCCGAACAGCGCGGCGAGCAGGCGCGAGTTCAGCGCGCTCACCATCTCCATCAGGTAGCTGATCTTCGCGCCCTGCGCGAACAGCGTGTGCACCAGCGCGTCCATGTCGCGCGCGGCGGCGACCACGTCGTCCTCGCTCGTTGCGCGCGCCAGCCGCAGGCTGATGAGATGCGACTGGCTGGCGTAGTGGCTGAGCACCTCGGCGAGGCCGATCGTGCCCACCACCGCGCTGCCGCGGCGCACCGCCACGCGCTCGATGTGCGATTCGGTCATCGTGACGAGCGCCTGGAACAACACGTCGTCCTCGCGCACGCCGATCAGCGGGCGATGCGCCAGCGGCCCGACCGGC
>ERZ1066117.1365-NODE-1365-length-12399-cov-6.732097_pt1 | contig 12399 bp, 13 predicted proteins | sample MGYA00382764_ERZ1066117 | MGnify/ENA primary metagenome ERZ1066117 (study PRJEB33369, sample SAMEA5778347) | biofilm metagenome | biome: Industrial cooling water; feature: Water cooling tower basin; material: Biofilm | place: United Arab Emirates | collected...
TCGCAGTAGATGATGAGGGCGTCTTGGAAGATGTCCTGCGCATCGGCAAAGGAGCCGCCCTGGCGGGCCACCCAGCGGGCCACTGTGGGGAAGCCCGACTCATATAGCGCTTCCAGCGGAGGGGACGTCACCCGCGGGGCTTGTTCCAGTGTGTCGGTCATGTCATTGGTTGCTTTTATACCTATGTGCCGATGGCGGAGTAAATATCACCGGAATAAGGGGAATTTTTTTGAGGAGGCCACGAAGGCACAAAGGCACGGTGGGATCGTTTTTAGCGTTGGATACTAACACAGCGCCTGAGGAGGTGTTGGGATAAATTCTTGTGGTGGCGTGTACCCGCTACCCCATTACCCAGTTTTCTATTTCAATTCCGTTGAGTCTTTCAAAGTCAGAAACGTTTCTTGTTACAAGCGTCAAATTATTTGAGATAGCTGTCGCGCCAATAAGTAAATCAAAGTCGTCAAGCGGGAGTCCTTTTTCGCGTAATCTTGCTTTCTCCTTTGCGTAAATGTCGAGGGAATTGAAAATCGGGATGATGGTGAATTTGCCGACAAATTCGTCAACTGTTTTCCTGTTTCTTTCTCAGTTTTCGCTGTTTTCCACACCAAATTTTAACTCAGCAACGGTAATTTCCGAAACGAAAAAATTTTCTATTTCGACCTTTTCGATTTTCTCATCTAAGTTATAGAGTCCTTTTAAGAAGTAAATACAGATGTTCGTATCAAGAAGATATTTTCTCAAAGTCGCTCAGTCTTACGGTTAAATTTTCTAATGCTTTTTAATTCAGCTATGATTTCGTCCGCTGAATTTGCTGAAATAAACGCACCGTATAACTCGTTTAATGACTTTGTTGTCGCCTTTCCGGAACGGATCAATGACTCCGAGAGCCTTGAAATCAATTCGCGTTTGCCCTCCGGACTTAAATTGTGTAGAAGTGCCAGGTAGCTGTCAATTGGATTAAATTTAACGTCTGCTGCTTTCATATCGTTTTAATACCTTCAAAAAATAATCAATTTCGAGGTTCCGTTTTTCTTTTTAAACAGAGTCTCCGTTTTGGAACTCTGCGGCTAATCCCTTCCCGATTAATCCATGCCTCGTCATATCACTTTTTTTCTCCGCAGAGCTCCCGCCCACCGAAGGTAGGCGAGAGAGGGAAGAATCTGCGGGGAAAGGAAGCGTCATACCGGGCTTTGCCGTCTAATAAATTCGTTCTTAAAATCTTCAAAGATGGAAATCATACTTCTAACATACTCCAAGAAGTCGACCCTACAATTAAAACCAAAATTTTGATTTATCGCATAGCCGGTGAGGTCAAATTCATTTAGCATGAATCCTAGATTTGTTAAACCATTGTCTAAAAATTCCCCGTTCTTAAGTACGAAAATATATGTCGACACACTCCCATCTATTATGTCAAACATCAACCTAAAATTAAACTCACCATCTTTGACATCAGTAAGGTACTGGTTCTTAATGTTTTCAAACAAATAGTCAGTTGCCAAAAGAGTGTCTTTCGCGTCCTTTTTTTGCAGCTTATAAACAGAGTTGCTATCCTTGATGCATAAATTTCGAGCATCAAGAAATCTAGTTACAAAATGAATATCGTTTAGAATTTGCTTTTCAAACGTTCGGATCATATCTAAACTTTTTTTTCTCCGCAGAGTCTCCGTTTCGGGACTCTGCGGCTAATTCCCTCCCTATTAGTGTCCCGAGGCGGGAGACTCCGCGGGGAATTAAAGGCGAAGCGCAATAAAATTTTGTCAATTACTTTTTCTTATAAGTCTGCGTTCGGGTCGGATTAAAATTTTTTGGCGAACATCTTCTATTCGTCTTAGGTTCACTTCTCTTCTATAATTGTTTTGAGATTGTCAATCATGGTGTCGTTGATTCGAAGAATCAATGTTAACACTTTTTTGAAATCCTCTATGTCGCCAATAATTGGAAACGAAAAAGTAGGGTCGCCTTTCACATCTCTTACTTGTTGAACAATTTTCCTAAAGGTCAAATCGGGAAAAGAATTATCCGAAAGTCCTTTAAACACACTATAAAAGGGATCAATCATTCCATGTTTGTATACTACTATGAAGCGAAGCTGGAGACCTCCAATAAAATAGTCCTTATAAAATAGTCCCTCGTTGCCGGATATTTCAAAATCTAGCTGAAATTCCTTTTTTATTTGCTCAGCTTCTTTCTTTATTATTTTTTTGGAATGTCGTAATTCCATATCTCTCTGCACATGTCGGCATATTCGTTTTTGTCAGCCAACTCTGAAGTCAGTCTATTAAATAAATTTTGTAATTCCTCTCCTGTCATAAGCTTTGGAAATTTCTCCGAACGCCTTGCACCCAACACTCGGCTATGTGCGGTTATACATTACCTGAATATACCAAGAGCCACCAAAAAACGCAATATCCCCACGCAAAAGCCCGTCTGCCTCAGATCTGAAACACAATCTTGCCCACCTTATTCGGGCGGGTAATGTCGGCAAAGGATTCCGCGATCTTTGAAAACGGCCGTATCGAGTCCACGATGGGCCGGATCTGGTGTGTGCTCACAAAGGCGAGCATCTCATTAAACTCATGGTCGTTGCCCATGGTGGAGCCGAGCAACGAAAGCTGATTCCAAAACATGCGGTACAAATCCAACTTGCCGGGCAGGCCGTTGGTGGCCCCGTAAAACACAATCTTGCCGTTGGGCTTCAGCACTTTGATGAAACTGTTGATCTGGTCGCCCCCGGCACTGTCGATCACCAGATCAAAACCTCCTTTGGTCTTCCACAGCTCGCTGTAGTTGGCTTCCTTTTTATAGTTGTACGCACCCTTGGCGCCCATCTTCAACGCGCGCGCAATTTTTTCATCGCTGCCCGAGGTTACGTACACGTTGGCACCCGCGGCCTTGGCAAACAAAAACGCAAACTGGGCCACGCCTCCGCCAAAGCCTGATATCAACACGTTCTGGCCCGCGGCCAGCCGCCCCCGCCTGAACAGCGCCCGGAAGGCGGTGAGCCCGCCCAACGGCATGGCCGAGGCTTGCAGAAAATCCAAGTGAAAAGGCTTGTGCTGCAGGCGGTCCACGCTCACCAGCGCATACTCGGCAAAGGTGCCATTCACGGGCATGCCCAAAATCATGTACTTGGGCGATTGCACTTCGGCATCGGGCCCCCAGTCGATGTTGGGGTTGATCACCACCTCCTGCCCTACCCACGGCTTGTGTTCTTCGTCAAATACTTCTTCCACCACGCCCGCACCATCCGAGCCCATGATCACGCCAAAGCGGATGTTGGGGTACTTGCCCTCGCGTATCCAGTCATCGCGTCTGTTCAGGGCGGCTGCCTTCATTTTCACCAGCGCCTTGCCCGGGGCCAGCACCGGTTTGGGAAGGTCTTTTAGTTCGATGTGGCCGGGGCCGGAGAGCACCAACGCTTTCATACGTTTTTTCGTTTGTTGAAAATTACTAAGCGCATCCCTGCCAACCAAACGGAAGCCTGAAAGATTATCTTTGCCGCCCATGAAAAAGGTAGCGCGGGTGATGGCCGTTTTCTTTTATGTGCTGGCGGGCGTCAACCACTTCTGGCATCCGCATTTTTACTATCCCCTCATCCCTGACTACCTGCCGGCCAAGGCCGTGCTCAATGTCGTCAGCGGGTTGGCCGAAGTGATCCTGGGGTTGCTGTTGATTTTTCCGCGCACGCGCCTATGGGCGTGTTATGGTCTTTTGGCGTTGCTGATCGTCTTTGTGCCTGCGCATGTGCACTTCATTCAACTGGGAGGTTGTGTGGCCGAGGGCTTGTGTGTGCCGCTATGGGTGGGCTGGTTGCGGCTGCTTTTGATTCACCCGCTGCTGATGGCATGGGCATGGTGGATCCGAAAGTAGCAGGCGGACTGCTATTCTTCGGGCAAGGTGAGGTAAAACGTGCTGCCTTTGCCCGCTTCACTTTCCACCGTAATTTTTCCCTGACTCGCTTTGGCCAATTCCGACACAAAGAGCAAGCCGGTGCCCTGGCCGGTGTCGTCTTTGGCGGGTTTGATGGCAAAAGCCCGTGCCTGTTCCTCGGCACTCATGCCCTTGCCAAAGTCGCGCAAACCAATGGTGACGATGCCATCCTTGCGACCACCAAAAAAGACCACGGCCGTGCCCGGGCTGGAAAAGCGGATGGCGTTGCTCAACAGATTGCGCAGGGCAAGCGTGGTGAGCGCCCGGTCGGCAAACACCATCAGCACCTCGGGCACCAGCATCTCTACCTGGATATTTTTTTGCGCCAGTTCATAATGCATCAACTCCACCGTTTCGCGGAGGGCGGGCAACACATTGAAGCGCTCTTTGCGCAGGGTGAACACCCCCGTTTGCATCACGGACCACTCGGCCAGATTCTCGAGGGCCTGCGCCACGGCCGCGCTCTCGGCACCGAGTTGCCCTAGCAGCGAGTGGTATTCGGTGGCGGTCACGTTTGCCCGTTTTTGCGACAGCGTTTTGGCAAACTGCACCAACGAGGCCAGGGGTTGTTTCAGATCGCGTACCACCACCGAAAAGAAGCGTTCTTGTCGCGCTTTCGCATCGGCCAACTCCTGCTCGGCCGCTTTCAAGGCAACCAGCGTTTCTGTTCGTTGTTTCCAAAAATAGTAGACCAGCACCCCCAGCATGGCGGCCAAGGCCACCAAAGCAATGATAAAAAAGCGAACTTGGCTTTGGTTGGCCTCCAGCAGGGCTTGCTCCGTCATCTGGAAGCGCGCCCGCTCCTCCTCCGTCAAGCTGACCAGCGAGTCGGTGATGGCCAACGTGGCGGCCAGCTTCTGATCGGTGCCAGCCGTTTGCAACGAATCGAACTGGCGTGCCTGGTTCAGGTAAAACAGCAGGCGTGCGTTGTCATCTTCCAGCACATATTCAACGGAGTCCAGATAGGGGTTGTCTGCCCTCTCCCATTGGGCCACAACCGACAAGCTCGACAAACAACCGATGACTAAGACGCACCAACGCAGCATGAGGCAAGATGTTGATTTCCGTGGACAATCAGAAACCGGTCGGCTACTGGGTCATTGAAAACCGTCTGTGAGGGCCGCTGTTTAAAACGGTGCATCTTCGTCCGCCCGGGGCGGAGGCGGTTGGTTCATGCGGCTCTCGCGGGTGATGCTGGACAGCGGGCGCAAGCCTTCAGGCGCATCGTAGTCGGCAAACTTGGTGTACTTGCCGATGAATTTCAGTTTCACGTTTTCGAGTGATCCGTTCCGGTGCTTGGCTATGATTACCTCGGCCATGCCTTGTGTGGGCTGACCTTCTTCGTCCACATCGATTTTGTAATATTCCGGGCGGTAGAGGAACATCACAATGTCCGCATCTTGTTCGATGGAACCCGACTCTCGCAAATCCGACAATTGCGGGCGTTTGTCGCCCCCGCGTGTTTCCACACCACGGCTCAACTGCGACAAGGCAATGACGGGCACATTCAGCTCTTTGGCCACGCCCTTGAGCGCCCGCGAGATGGACGCGATTTCCTGTTCGCGGTTACCGCCAATATCGCCCTTCATCAACTGCAAGTAGTCAATAACGATGAGTTGGATGTTGTGCTCGGCTTTGAGCCTTCGGCATTTGGCGCGCAACTCCAAGATGGAGAGCGCGGGCGTATCATCAATAAAAATGGGGGCACTGGAGAGGCGGCTGGTTTTGTGTACCAATTGCTGCCATTCAAACTCAGCCAGGTTTCCCTTTTTGATTTTTTCGGATTCGAGTTCCGCTTCCGCGGAGATGAGTCGGTTCACCAATTGCAGCGAAGCCATCTCGAGCGAAAAAATGGCCACTGGGTGGTTGAAATCCACGGCCGCATTGCGCAGCGCGGAAACAATAAAAGCCGTGTTGTGGGTTACGGTCATGTCTTCCAGCAGGAAAAGACGGTTTCCATCGATCTCGAACCCATAATAGTCATCGACACGGTCGGCTTCCACCGTAATGCCCGTATGCCGCCAATCGATAGCGGACGTGCGCAACCGAGGCTTTTTGCGCGCTACCTGCACGGGGATTATCTCCAAGTTACCGCTGATGCGTACACGCCAAACCTCGCTTTCAAAATTGCGTTCAGCCAGCGTGGCTTTTTTGATGACGATAGACGTCTTAAAGCCAAGCGTATCGCATAAAAACTTGATTTGACGAGCCAACGTTTCGTTTTTCTGTGTGATCTCAAAGACATGAAACTCGGCATTGTAGTGACCGTCCGCATCCAGAAGGCCTGCCAACAGACGCAACCGGTTGGCCGTGGAGTTGACCAGAAACGGCTTTGGAATGTGTTTGTTTTCCAGCACCCCCAGCGTACGCAGTTCACCCTGCACGGAGTAATTTTTTTGTCCCCCACGCCACCCTTTGGTAATCCCGTAGTTGTTGGTTTTTCCTTCTTGCTCGTAGGTGACCAACTCCTGGCCCAAATCATCGGCATACTGTTGAAGATAGTCAATGACTTCGCGATCGGTATTGGTCAGTCGGGAACTGTAGGAATGGCCATCGCCCAGCCACAGACCTAAAAAGTACGGGTCCAACGGTACGTCCGTCTCGTCAAACTCCACCGCCACTTTATACCCTTTGTAGTTTGATTTGAATTTTTCGGACTGCTTCAGATAGTCCCGCACTTCGATGTTCAGCACGTCACCGTGTTGATGGTTTCCTTCGTTTCGGCTGCGCTTGAGCGACAAAATGTGCGATTCGTTCACCCGATAAGAAATACCATGATTTTGGTGTACCCAATACATCATTTCGCGGCCACGCGCCAGGGAAAGTACTTTACGGGGTGTGGAGTCATCGCCCATCAACAATTCTCCGGGCTTCACGTCTTCCACGTTTTTCAACATACCGTCAAACATGAGCACGCGCGTGCCTTTGCCGAGGCACTTACCCATCCCGGGCCTCGCGGCAATGATTACCAAATCCGATTTCTGCCACCCCGATGTCACGCGGTCCAATCGCGAGAAGCCGCTGGGGATGCCCGTCAAACCGTCTTTGTGATTTTTTTTCTCCTGCAGCTCTTTGATGGCCTGGTACATCAACGACTGCATCTTGTCGTAGTTCTTCCGCAGGTTGGTATCGGATATCTTAAAGATGGACTGCTCGGTTTTGTCCAGCAATTCAAACACATCGGTGGTATCCTCGTAGGCATCGCTGTGTACTTGCGAGGCAATCTGGATGAGATCGCGTTTGATCGCCATCTCGATGATGATGCGGGCGTGGTATTCAATATTGGCCGCAGAGCTGACTTTGGACGTGAGTTCCGCCACGTAGTACGCACCCCCCACCAATTCCAATTTTCCGTTTTTGCGCAGTTGCGCCACCACCGTGCGCATGTCCACCGGCTCCGAAGCTTTAAACAGATCGGTGATGGCCTGAAAGATTTCGCGGTGGGCTTCGCTGTAGAAATGTTCGGGCCGCAAAAACTCGATCACAGCCGTGAGGGCATTTTTCTCCAGCATCAATGCGCCCAACACGGCTTCTTCCAGATCAAGCGCCTGAGGCGGAAGTTTACCGAGGCTTTCAGAGATATCTCTCGCAAGCCGGGTCGACTTACCCGTGCCCCGGTTGGCCAGGGCACTTAACCTCACAGGCATTGATCCTTGCTCCATACATTCGTGGTTGTTGTACGAGTTTTCTTTTTAGGGCAACAAACGTAGGTGTTTGTCGCTTACTCCTACCAACAACTTGTCCACGTGAATTTGTGCATAAAAAAGCGGGGCACATGCGGATGTGCCTCAATTTAATTTGAGCGCGTTTAGTTATTGAACTATTTCAGTTAATTTTAGCCGAGTTTTAGTTCACATGGCCACTTCAAAAAGGTACCACGTAATATCTGTAAATGAGAATCTTACCGGCAAGTTGGCCGAGGCTTTAACAACGTTGGGCCACGCGGTGTCCGGTTCGGACGAGAACCACTGGAATGCCGAAAAAATCACCCGTGACCTGACGGCTGTCATCGTGGGCATCCGCGCCAGCAAAGACAACCCGGAAGTGGTGAAGGCCCAGCAACTTGGCCTGAAAGTATACACCGTGCCCGAGTTTGTCTACGACTTTTCGCAGGATAAACAACGACTGGTGGTGGTGGGCAGCAAAGGGCGAAACGTCATTGCCTCCATTATCCTGCACGTGCTGCGGGACCGTAAGCGCGAGTTTGACTACATGATCCACACGGCACCCCACCAACAAGCACACGTAAAGCTGAGCGATGCCCCGCTGATCGTGGTGGAAGCCGGTGACAACCCCTCCTCTGCGTTGTACCACACGCCATCCTTTATCAAATACAAACACCACATTGGCGTCATCAGCATGATTGACTGGCAGTCATCGGCCAAAAATCTGAGCGAAGATGACTACATGCGGCAATTTGACTTGTTTGCCGATGCCACGCCCAAGGGCGGCATTTTGGTGTACGGTGAAATGGACAAGGTGGCCACGGTACTGTGCAACAAAGAACGGCCCGATGTCACCTATGTGCCCTTCAAAACCCACGCCAGCGCCAGCGAAGGTGGCCGTGATTTTTTGATCGGCAACCATAAAGAGCGCATACCGCTTGGGTTGACAGGCAAACAAAATCTGCAATACATCAGCGGAGCGCTGGAGGCATTGAAAAAAATTGGCATCACCCAGGACCAATTTTACAAGTCCATGGCCACGTTTGAAGCCGGCAGCCCCACCGCATAGTCCATCCCCTACTGAATAATCTGCTACCGATTTTGAAACTTAACCTGAAAGTCCCGCTTTGCTTTTTTGATCTGGAAACGACTGGCACCGCCATCTCGCACGATCGCATCGTGGAAATTGCCGTGATCAAAGTAATGCCCAACGGAGAGGTCATCCGCAAAGAAGACGTGCTCAACCCGACCATCCCCATACCGCCTTCGTCATCGGCTATCCATGGCATTTGGGACAAAGATGTGGTGGGCAAACCTACGTTTAAAGAAGTAGCCAAAGAATACCACCGCTTGTTTGAGGGCAGCGATCTGGCCGGCTTTAACATCCTGAAATTTGATGTACCCGTGTTGGTGGAAGAGTTTTTGCGGGTGGGGTTGGAATTTGACTACAGCCGCAGGCGCATCATTGACGCGCAAAAGATTTATCACTTAATGGAGAAACGCAACCTGGCGGCTGCTTATCAATTTTACTGTGACAAAACATTGGCCAATGCCCACTCGGCCGCAGCCGACACCCAAGCCACCTATGAAGTATTGATGGCCCAGGTGGCAAAGTATGAAAACCAACCCGTCACGGATGGGCTGGGGAAAGTGATCGGCACGGTCAAGAACGACATGGAGGCCATCCATCAGCTCACCTCGTCCGAAATGGTAGACTTGGCCGGGCGCATGGTGCGCGATGAAAAGGGTCAGGTGATCTTCAATTTTGGCAAACACCGGCTCAAACCCGTACTGCAAGTACTCAGAGACGAACCCTCCTACTACGACTGGATGATGAATGGCGACTTTACACTGGACACCAAGCGAAAGCTGACCGAACTGCGGCTTAGTCAATTGAAAAAATAACTTTGGCCTGCGATTTGCACATCCGAGCTGCGGCAACGTATCTTGCCCGTAACACAAACGAACTAACCCCTTTTTACGAACCATGAAAAAACAAATCTTTGTCGCCCTGGCCGCGATTCTTTTGGCCGGTGCCCTGCAGGTAAATGCGCAGGAAAACGCATTGAAAATCAACGTATTGAGCCCCATCGTGCGGACAGTGAATTTATCGTATGAGCGTAAGCTGAACGCCAACTCAGGTTTGCAGCTGGGTGTGTACTACACCGGTGCATCTGCCAGTGAAGTAACCTTCCGCGGATTTGGCATCACCCCAGAGTATCGTTATTACTTGTCGGAAACGGAAGCTATTGCGGGTACCTACATTGGCCCGTTTGTGCGTTATACCAGCTTGAACGTGAAGGAGGATTTTGCCGATGGCAACGATGCCGAGGGCACGTATTCGGGCTTTGGCGGTGGCTTGGTGATTGGCCGCCAGTGGGTATTCAAAGAAAAAGTGACACTGGATGTGTTCCTCGGCCCGCAGTTCATCTCAGGCAACTTCAAAGCAAAGTCCGGATCGCAGGAAGCCAATGTCGATTTGTTTGATGGCTTTGGCTTGCGCGCGGGCCTTACGCTTGGTTTTGCTTTCTAAGAGACGTTTGATATGGTTTAATAAAAAAGCCACCTCCCAGGGTGGCTTTCTTATTGTACTTCTTTCCAGGTATGGTCGGCCAGCAACTGCACGGCCGCCACAAATTTTTTGAAAGGGATTTTCCTGCCCCACTCCGCGGGTGCTACCATCGACACCAGATGCGTGCCCTCTTCTTTTTCATACAGATAATAAATCTTGCCAATGACAGGCGCGAAACTAAGCTTGGCGTCATAAATGAGCATCGACAACTCCTTTCGCTGTTGTATCTCTTTGGCTTGCAGTGCGAGCAACTCAATCTGCTGCCGGATTTGGCTGAGTTGCATGTTGGTTTGCTCTTCCATGGCCGTCAAGGCACTGTGGCGTATCATCCCCTCTTCGCTGGGGCGGATGACCGCCCCCGACACAGAAGCCGAATAGGGCAACACACTCATTTGCTTGTGGTATACTTCTACGTTCGTCAGCCAGGCACCTTCGTCATTTTTCCGTTTTTGGGTCAGTTGCAAATAGCCCTTGGGCGTAATGTCGTGGATGACTTCCAATACTACCTCTTCCTGTCGGTAAAACGAAACCACCATCTTCACGGAGTCCACAATGGAGCAGCGCACCCGGTCGGAAAAGTCGCTATCCGGTGTGTCTACCAACTCGTGCGTGGCCAGCACCGAATACTTGGAAGAGAACGCCTGGTCTTCCAACGTCACCCAGTTCATGCTGATGTTTAACTGCCGCTTGGCCTCGCCCAATTCGATGCGATAGATGCCCGATTTGGGCCGGGCGCCAAACTCATACGTGCCCCGCTCGGGAAACAACTGCCAAGAGGATAGAAAGTTATATGCTTCCGTCATGAAATAAGGGCACGGAGAAACCGCATGCTACAATAAGGCCGCGCGGCCCAAAGTGTTCAAACGGGTACGTATCAATCGGGACTCAAGGTTTGTAATACGTCATCGCTTGGGGTATCCATCCTTGCAAGTCCTTGATGCGCGTGTCATGCGAAGGGTGAGTAGACAAAAACTCGGGCGGTTGTTGACCTCCACTCAGGGCAGCCATGCGCTCCCAAAACGTAGGGGCCTGCCGTGGGTCATAGCCCGCCATGGCCATAAAGATGATGCCCAGGTAATCGGCCTCGGATTCGTGCGACCGGCTAAACTTCAACATACCCAAATTGGTGCCGGCACCGATGGCCTGCATCAACAGTTGCTCACCGCCCGTGGGGTTTTGCCCCATCAGTACGGCAAAGGTGTTCATGCCAAACTGAGCGGCCATCTGCTGGCTCATGCGCTCGCGCCCGTGGTTGGCCACGGCATGCGCCACTTCATGGCCCATCACAATGGCTACGCCCGTCTCGTCTTTACAGATGGGAAGAATGCCCGTATAAAATGCCACCTTGCCACCGGGCATACACCAGGCGTTTACGGTCTGGTCGTCCTGAATGAGGTTAAACTCCCACGCAAAGCCCTGCAAGTCGGCTGCCTTGCCGTTGTCGGTCATGTATTTTTCCACCGCTTTCTGGATACGGCCGCCCACGCGTTTGATCATGTCGGCCTGCTCGCGGTTGGTAGACAACGGCCCTTTGGCAATGACCTCGGCATACTGCTGTTGCGCCATGGGGATCAACTCGGAATTCGATACGAGATTTAATTGCTTGCGGCCCGAGACGGCCACCGTGGCACACGCATAGAGTGTGATCGCCAACAAACTCAACAACGAAGTGGTACGGATCATGGGGAGAATTTTTCGTCAAAAATACAAAGGACAACGAATATTGTTGATAGTTTTGTCAACGCAAACCCATTCCTTTCATGCGCATTTTCGCCATCGGTCGTAATTATGTCGATCACATACACGAATTGAACAACGAAAAACCGGACGATCCGGTCGTCTTTACCAAACCCGATACCGCGCTACTGCGAAACAATGCCCCCTTCTACCTGCCATCGTTTTCGAACGATGTGCACCACGAAGTAGAAGTGGTGGTGAAGATCGGCAAAGAAGGCAAAAACATCGAGGAAAAGTTTGCCCGGAAGTACATCGACTCCATCGGGCTGGGGATTGATTTTACAGCCCGCGACCTACAACAGAAAGCCAAAGAGAAAGGCCTCCCGTGGGACATCGCCAAAGGGTTCAACGGCTCGGCTCCCATCTCCGAGACGTTTATCCCGCTGGCCCAGGTGCCCGACCTGCAAAACATCCAGTTCAAATTGGAAGTGGATGGAAAACTAAAACAACAAGGCAATACCAGCTTGATGATTTTTAGCGTTGACTACATCA
>ERZ1066117.1366-NODE-1366-length-12379-cov-6.215028_pt1 | contig 12379 bp, 14 predicted proteins | sample MGYA00382764_ERZ1066117 | MGnify/ENA primary metagenome ERZ1066117 (study PRJEB33369, sample SAMEA5778347) | biofilm metagenome | biome: Industrial cooling water; feature: Water cooling tower basin; material: Biofilm | place: United Arab Emirates | collected...
GTGGGGGATGCTCCAGAATTGGGGATCGTCATATCCTCTATTATGGCATGCTCATGCGTAATGGGCAAGATGGGGCGATCGCAAGTGGGGGAGTGGTCGGGAGATGCGGCCAAAATGCGGGATTCCCCGCATTTTCTAGGGCTGGCCCGATGTCGGAATTCCGATATCGGCGACCCCGTCGTGATGTGAGAATTCCCACATCACCACCCCCGAGGGTGGGCTAACCGTGGGTGAGGGCATCGGGGCAGGTTTATGTGATGGCCATGTGACCGGGTTTTTTACCCGGTCATTGTGGCCTGGATTTTTTCCACCTCATCTTTGTCCACCTGGCGGATGCCGTGACCGGGCCAGGTGTCAACCAGTTGACACCTCATCGCCCGCCGGGCGGGAGAACGCCGTACGCCTCTTCCAACTCCCGGATGCGCTTCTGTAGCGCCAGGACCTCGGAGCGGTCGCGGCTCCACCGCGACGGATAGCGGCGCTCGAGGACCCATGCTGCGGCTCGCCAGTCATCCCCGGCTGCGCCTGCCACCTGGCCCAGAGCCACCATCTCCGCATGGGCCGCGACGGCCCGGATCGCCGCCGCCAAGTTGGCGTACATCTCCTCGCCCTGCGGGATCGGCTCCCCGGTTCGCCGAGCCTTCGCGCGTACCTCCTTGCCGCGCTTCAACCACGCCTGGAGCGTGCGATGGGACACGCCCGCCAGCGCCGCCGCCGTCTCGAGGTACATCACGCGGGGCAGGTACTCCAGGATCTTCTCCACCGACTCCTTGTTGATTTGTACATGCGTGTTCATGGCGCACCTCCTTTGTGGGAATCTATGACCCCGAGCAGATGGTGCGCGATCGGGCCAAGGGGATGACATTGGAGGCGCTGGCGGAGAAGTACGGGGTGAGTCAGAAGCAAGTGCGGATGGATCTGGGAGAAGCAACTTGGGAGGGGTCCCAAGTTGAACTCCCCGCCAAGATCAAGGGCAAGGATGGCAAGGAGCGACCGGCGAAGTACAAGCCACGCAAGCCGAAGGCCGAGACGCCTGCGGTTGCCGCGAATACCGTCGGCCAAACCGACGGAAAGGCGTGCCGCCCGTTTAGATGCGGGAATCCCCGCTTCTACCACGCCCCGCGTTGGATGCGGGATTTCCCGCCTTCAATGGGTCAGAAGCTGGAATCCCAGCATCAGACGGACGACGTCGTTCCCTGAACCCGTGTGCAATAGTAGGCGATAATCTACTAAACCCAATGCACGAATCGCCTTGCGCTTACGCTGGTGCGCATGAAGAATTCCAGGCCGTGGATACCGGATCTTACCGGGTTTGCCGTTGGCGATTGTTGGCAATTAAGGACTTACGTCAATCTCCAACTGCCCTTGCACTATGGGTGCCATGCGTCTAAGATGCCATTGCAATGGTACTTTGAGACACGGCGACTAGTACCCCGAAGCCCTTGCAAATCCGTTATTCCCCGGTTCGAATCCGGGAGGGGCCTCTCGATCTCTTCGGTGTCGCGACGGTTTTGGCATGCTCACCCCTCAAGCCGTTCGCGATCGCCTGGTGCCCCTGCGTGAGCAGGTTGCCCGGGTTCTCGTCGGCCAGGAATCCCTGCTCGATCGTCTGCTCGTCGCACTGTTGACGAGCGGCCACGTTTTGCTTGAAGGGGTGCCCGGGCTAGCCAAGACATTGGCCGTTCGAACGCTCGCCCAGGCGCTGCACCTGAGCTTCAAACGCATCCAGTTCACGCCCGATCTCCTGCCCGGCGATGTGATCGGCACCCAGATCTATAACCCCCGTTCGGGCGAATTCGCGATCAAACAGGGGCCCATCTTCGCCCACCTGGTGTTGGCCGACGAGATCAATCGCGCGCCGGCCAAGGTGCAGGCCGCCCTGCTCGAAGCGATGCAGGAACGCCAGGTAACCCTGGGCGACACCACGTTTGCCCTGCCCGAGCCGTTCCTGGTGCTGGCGACGCAGAACCCCATTGAACAGGAAGGCACCTATCCGCTGCCCGAGGCGCAGCTGGATCGCTTTATGTTCAAGCTTCGGCTCGATTATCCGACCCGAGACGAAGAGTTGCTCATTCTCGATCGCATGGCCGGACTCGCCCCCCTGCCGGGCATCCAGGCGGTGCTGGGGCCGGATGAATTGCCCCCCCTGCGTGAAGCACTCGATGGCATTCATGTCGATGCGCGGATCAAAGGCTACATGGTCGATCTCGTTCGGGCAACACGGCCGCCGCACCGGGACGGATGGATCCAGTCCGGGGCCAGCGTGCGTGCGACCCTGTTCCTGACCCGCGCCGCCAAGGGACAGGCCCTGCTCGACAGCCGTGGATTCGTCACGCCCCAGGATGTCAAGGCGGTGTATCACGACGTGATGCGTCATCGGGTGGCGGTCACCTACGAGGCCGAGGCCCAGGAGATGACCGCCGAGACGCTGCTGACCCGCATCCTGTCCGAGTGGCCGGTGCCCTGAACGGACACAAGCCCAGACGAGAATGACGCGGGCGGTACGCCTCAGGCCGGGTTGGCCTGATACAGCGCGAAGGTGGCGCCGTGCGGGTCGGCCACGACCGCGAATCGGCCCTGAGGCATGCTCACGATCGGATGCCGGCTCTGTCCGCCCTGCTGCGTCACCGTCGCCAGGGCAGCCTCCAGATCGGGAACCGCGAAATAGACCAGCCAGTGCGGCGGCATCCCCGGCGCGGCCTGCATCATGCCACCAAACGGTGCGGACTCGTCGCGGCGTTTCAGGAAGTGATACGGGAAGCCCACATTGCCGGGCGTCTCTTCCCAGCCAAAGAGGGCGTGGTAGAATGCCCCGGCCTCGGTCGGTTGGGGGGTGGCCAGTTCGTGCCAGCAAGGAATGCTCATGGGATAGGCTCCGTTGTTTGTCGGGCGACACCTCGCCGCCCGGACACCCTTACAACGGCCCAGCCCACCAAAACGGATATCAAAACATTTCGCCCAGAAGATCGCCCACGAGGCGAGGCCAGGGGCCGGGCGTGTGGGTGCGATCGCGTCGCAGCAACTCAAGACGGTCTTGGAGTTGCTTGGCGGTGCCAGCAAGGGGGTCACCCGCCCCCGCCGCGAAAGAGTCATCCAGTTCCACGCACTGGTAACACACCCCCTGTTTGTGGATAAGCGCACAGGTGGTGGCGTAGCGTTCGTTCATGTGCTGGCGTGCCTGCTGAATCCAGTTCTTCACCTGCGTCTCGCGCGCTTCGAGCCAGTCGGCCGTCTCGCGCAGGGAGAAATCGTAGACCTCGCGGAGCAACAACGCGGCAGCCTGCTCGGGGGCAAGGGCACCCAGCACGCAGGAAAAGCACACGGCCAGATGCTCCCGCGCGACGGCCTTGGTCTCGGGGGTGCCACGTAAACCAAAGATCGCGGTGAAGCGGGCATCGGTGCGTGCCGCCTCACGGGCTTCAAGCAGCATGTTCTCGCGCCAGGTGCCGTGCTTGCGGCGATAATCCAGCGCCAGGCGAGTGGCGACGCGAAAGAGCCAGGGCCGCCATTCGTGCGCGGGCGGCGGAGTGGCGGTGCTCAGGGCGCGGACGGCCACCTCCTGCACCAGTTCCTCGGCGATGGCGTGGCGGACGACCAGCCTTGTGACATAGGAGAGCAGTTCGGGACGCGTGGCCTCGAAGATCGACGCGAAATCGCCGGAAGTCATCTGAGAATCCTTCTCTGGCAGAAAGTGTGCTGAATACCCGTGGAATCCCTCCCCTAGCATAAGACCGCCTCACGTCCTGGGCGAGAAGAACGCCCCCGACGGCGGATTTCCTGCGGTCTGCCCTTCGCGACCAGGCTTCCTGCCTCCAAGCCAGCCGCGCGCAAGCCAGATGACCACACCGAGGCAGAGCAACCCAATCACGCCGGACCCGAACAGCCAACGCCAGGGACGATGCGAGGAGAGCATCTCTCCGGTACGTATATCGAAGGTGAAGACGTTGCCATCGTGGGTGGTGAGTTTAAAGGTGAACACATCTTGAAATTCAGAGCGGCGTTCCCATTCGTAGCCCCGTTCGGTGTGCGGCAGGGCGAGAGGGTTGTCGATGAGGTCGTTCACCCGGTAGGAACGCAGCAGCTTTCCGTTCGCATGGAAACTCACGGCCTCGCGGCCCAGGTGGTGCCCCCGATCCGGGAAGTGGGGCCACGTCTCCCAGCGGATCAGATGGACGCCATCCTCGGCCAGGAAGATGCCCTCCCGAGGCGCCAACCAATCCACGGACCACAGCAGTTCGCGCTGGTCGTCGTTGCGATAGAGGCCATTCTTGGGATACTTCTGCCGAAGTTTGAGCGGATCGTCGGCATCCTTGGACATCATGACAAAGATGTACTTCCCGCCCGAAGGGACGATCTAATACGACAGCTTCGTGGCCGGCTTGAACGCCAGTGCGGGCGTCACCAGCAAGAGCGGTACGAGCAAGAACAATCGCACAGTCATGGAGGTCGGATTGCGAATCATGCGATCACCTATCTGAAATGTCATGGGTCTGTCTCCGTGCCTGCGAGAACATCTGTATGATATAAATGCCGGCCACGAAAACCAGAATGACAAGGACGGCTCCCCCGAAGAACAGGGCGACACCGTTCCGCGTCAGAAATTGGATCGCTTTGCTCCAACGTCGCTCTGTGAGGATGTCACCGGTGCGGATGTCGAACGTAAACACGTTGCCATCCATCGTCTGGACGGTGAACTCGAACTCTCCGGTGAGGGCCGCATGCTGCGCCAACAGCGGTGGCCCGCTCCCGTCATTGCGGGTGGGCGGGACGTCGTCCATCAGGTCACGGAGACTGTAGGCGCGAACCGCTTGCCCCTTGGCGTAGAAGCACAGACTCGACCGAGTGTCGCACTTGATGACATGAACGCCATCGTCCTTGAGGTACAGTTGGCCTTCAAACGCATACCAATCGATGGTCCAGAGCGGCTCGACGCCGCCATCGTTGCAGTACAGGCCTGCCCGTGGATACTTCCGCCGAAGTTCCCGGATCTTGTTGGCGTCTTCGGGCCGGAGGCGAGCCGCTTCCGCCTCGACGCTGAACGGAGCGAGCACGACGAGTAGGTATTTTCCCCCTGGGGACGTGCGAGCATACGAACACGGTTCGGCGGGCTTGTATGCCCAGGCAGGTGTCACCAACAAAAGCAGGAACAAGAGCGGGACCGATCGCGCGAGCATGGGACATCTCCGGAGGATGAACGCATTCGTCGCTCTCGTAATCGTAGCCAATGAGCATAGCGGGGGCAATCGGTCCCAGGGGCCGATTCGATCATGGCTTGGGTTAGCGCTACCATGCCTTAGCACAAGCCGTGCAGGGGGCCGTTGGGGGCGGCGAGTTCGTCGACGCGCTTGCTCACCTTGGGGTCTTCCTCCAGCGGGGGGGCCATGCGGTCTTTCCAGCGGGCGTCGATGATCACCGGGCCGGTGCAGCCCCAGTGCTTGCGGTCGGTGAACGCGCCCACGCCGTGCACGTCGCTGGCCGGGTCGCTGCGTGTGAAAGTCGCCCACAGCCAGTTGTTCGGATGCCGCGCCGCGAAATCGCTGTCGTCCACCAGCAGGATCAACGGCCAACCGCTCAGGTCCACGCCCGCCAGCGTCGTCGTCAGCGATTCGATGCTCGCGCCTCGCTTCGCCTCGATGGCCAGAAGTCCGGGCATGCACACGCGCGGCTCGCCGAAGCCGTCGGGCAGACGCAGGTTCGCCGGCAACGTGGTCACCAGGTCGCGACGCTTCGGTCCCGCCGCCGCCCAGATGAGCTTTGACCCCTCGTTGAACCCCGTCGCCGAGTAGTCCAGGGTGTCGGCTGTCGTTCGCGTGATGAAGTGTAGATCTCGCCGGGGATCAAAGCGCTCCAGCAAATGCCGGAAGAAGGCGGGAATGTCGTGGATGTCTAGTTCGGGATTATCCTCATGGGCCACGATCAGCAAATACTTGGCGAGCGAGAGTTGCCCCTGGCCGAGCACCGCGCACGCCTCGGTGAGCAACTCCTGTGGCATACGCTCCTTGGCATAGGGCACGTAGCGCTCGCTGCCGATCGCCAGCAAAAGCGGATGCACCCCGGCCGCATCGACAGCGTGGACGGCCTTGATGCCCGGAATGACGGTGGGGATTACCGGGCCGGTCAATTCGTGGATGAACTCGCCGAAACTGGTGTCCTCCTGGGGCGGTCGGCCGACGACGGTGAAAGGCCAGATCGCGCCGGGGCGGTGATAGACGGCCTTGACCTTGAGCACGGGGAAATCGTGCGTGAGGCTGTAATAGCCCAGGTGGTCGCCGAAGGGGCCCTCGGGCTTGGTGCCCTCGACGGTGCCGACGATCACAAAGTCGGCCTCGGCCGGCATGGCCAGCCCGGTCTCGGGCGGCGTCACCAGCCCGACACGCCGACCGCCCAACAGGCCGGCAAACGCCAGTTCGGGCATGCCCTCGGGCAGCGGCATCACGGCCGAGACGGTGAGCGAGGGCGGCCCACCGACGACGACATTGACGTGAAACGGCTGCCCCTTGGCCAGCGCCGCGTGATGATGCACGCCGATGCCGCGATGGATCTGGTAGTGCAGGCCGACCTCCTCGTCGGGGATGTAATCGTTGCCACTAATCTGCACGCGATACATACCCAGGTTCGACTTCATCCAGCCGGGCTTGTTGGGGTCCTCGCTGTACACCAGGGGCAAGGTCACAAACGCGCCGCCGTCGCGTGGCCAGCATTTGAGTTGCGGCAACTGGCGCAGGGTGGTCTTGTGCCGGAGGATGGGGCCAGTCCACTGGCGGCGGGGCAGGGCGTTCCAGAGCGAAAAGGGAATGCCCAGATAGCGCCAGGGCCGCTTCATGGCGTCGCCGGGATCGACCTTGAGGGCGACGACCTTGCGTACCGCTTCGAGGGTGTCGCGGAAGAGGAATCGTGTGCGCTCGATGGTTCCGAACAGGTTGCCCAGCATGGGAAACGGCGTGCCCTTGACCCGCGTGAACAGCAGGGCCGGCCCCTGCTTCAGGTAGACGCGCCGCTGAATCTCGGCCAGTTCCAAATGCGGGTCTACCTCAGTATCGATCCGGCGCAGATGGCCGTGCCGTTCGAGATCGAGAACGCAGTGTTGCAGGTCGCGGTAACCCATGATTCGGATGCTCCTGTACCCAGGAAGGGAACCGCGAAGCCCCAGGAGGGACAACGCCCAGGGGCGGCACGGCTCCCAGAGGAAATTCATGAACGGATTCTAATTAATGGGAAAATTGTAATGCCGAGGCTTGCATTCTGAGAGTCGACTGGCTAATCTCTAGGCTGGATTCACTCCCAAAGTGAGCCAGGTTCTTTCTCTCTCATTCTGAGGACCGTCCATGCTCTCTCCTTCCTCGAAGGCCCGTGGGGCTTTCACGCTGATTGAACTACTTGTCGTTATCGCGATCATCGCTATCCTCATCGGTCTGCTGTTGCCTGCCGTGCAAAAGGTTCGCGAAGCCGCTGCTCGCATGCAGTGCCAGAACAACCTCAAACAGTTTGGTCTGGCCATCCACAACCACCACGATAGCAAGGGCTTCTTCCCCTACCGCGAGGGGATGACTCCCGATCCGGCCAGCTACAACGGACGGAAGAGCGGCCTGATCGAGTTGCTGCCCTTCATCGAACAGGACAACCTGTACCGCCAAATCATGGGGCCGCTGACCATCGGCACCACGACGTTTGCAGCGGGTGGTCCCGAGCCGTGGAACGGCACCTACACGCCGTGGCAGTCGAACATCAAGACGTTCTTCTGCCCCTCGGATCGCAGCGAAACCACCGCGGGCGTCCGCCACACCAACTACATGTTCTGCTCGGGTGACTCCATCGACCTGCACACGGATAACAACCGCAGCCGCGGCATGTTTGGTCGCGACCATTCGAGCCGACAGGCCCGTGGATTCCGCGTTGCGGACATCATCGACGGCACGAGCAACACCATCGCCATGGGCGAACGCGTTCGCGGCGATAGCTCGCGGCAGATCACCGGCACCCTGCACAACGCGGGTGGTTGGTTCACCACCCCAGCCGCCTGCCTGGCCAACTTCAACGTCACCACCCGCACCTGGACTGGTACTGGTTCGGTGAGCTACTGGGCAGGCGTTCGTTGGCCCGATGGTGGCATGGGCTTTGGCGGTCTGACCACCAACGCTCCGCCCAACTCCGTCTCCTGCGCCTGGAACTCCCATGACGCTCAGAACGGCGTCTACCCCATGAGCAGCAACCACACCGGTGGGGCCAACGTCGTCATGGGCGATGGCAGCGTTCGCTTCATCCCCAACGGCATCAACGTCGGAAACCTCAACGCCTCGGGCGTCGGCCTGACCACCTTCAGCCCCTTCGGCGTGCTCGGGGCTCTGGGTACCCGCAATGGTGGCGAAGCCACGACCAACTAAAGATCCGTTGATTGGTCGTCCCACCGCTTTGGGGCCGATGCCGAAGCGGTGGGATGGTCTTGGGGTCAGGCGTCAATCGCTCGCCCGCTCCTTCCGAAGAGTGTCGATCGCCCTGGTCATTTGCTCGTACCCCTTCTCGCCAAGCTCTCCTTCCCAGCGGTGCCGCACCTTGCCTGCCTTGTCGATCAGATACACACAAGGCCAGTAGCGATTGTTCCAGGCGGCCCAGTTGGCCGAATCATTGTCGACGGCCACGGCAAAGGTGAGCTTGTTGCGATTCATCCGGTCACTAATGCGCTTGACATCCTTCTCAGCGGCAAATTCAGGAGTGTGAATGCCGACCATGAGCACATCTTTGTCTTCTTTGTACCGATCTTGCCAGGCGCGATAGTGCGGATAATTGTTCACGCAGTTGATACAGGCGTTGGCCCAGAAATGCACGATGACCACCTTGCCGCGCTGATCGGCCATCTTCAGCGGTTTCGTGTTGAGCCACTGCGTGACCTTGGTGAACTCGGGCGCTGCGGGTGCCTCGGCGACCACGGGGGCCTTCGGTGTGCCGCGTTCCTGGCTGTAGGCGAGAAGTACACAGCCAGCGACAAGCGTCATCGCTGTGCCGGCGAGGCAAATCATGGACATTTTCATGAATCGGCTCCGAAAGGAGTATCAGACATGCGTGGTGAACGATCGAGAGCTCCTTTCGGGAACCTCGTGTTCGCTGGGGCATTCTACGCTCCGTCTCGGGCCGCCCACGTCGGTTTCCGAAGAATTCATCCTAAAAGCCCGCGCAACCCCTCCAGGCCGTAGCGCTCGATCAGACTCTCGGCTTCCGCTTCCCTTTGGCCCGTGAGGGCGGCCAGACGCAGGCGGACCAGAGTTCGCTCGTAGGGGAGGCCTACTCGGTCGTAGGCAGCGAGGAGAACGCGATACTCGGCGGCCGGATCGGGGGTGTGACCCAGGTCGGCCCGCAGGCGTCGTGCGGCCAGGCGTGTCCACTCGGAACCCTCGCTGGGCAGGCCGCTCAGGTCGAGCAATCCGGCCTGACCAACCAACCGTAACGCCTCAGCAACGTGAATCCATTCGTAGATGTCGCCGGGTACCAGTCGGCGAGCCAGACCCAGGGCGGCCGTGTGCTGTCCCAGCCGAGCCAGGGCGTGAGCGCGATACGCCTGCCACAGCATGTTCCACGGTGCGGGCACGGTCTCCTGTGCTGCAATTTCCGCGAATCGGCCCAGCGCGATCAGAGCGTCGCCACGCAGGCCCGCATCGGCCGGACGATACACCGCCAGCGCTTCCTCGTAGCGTCCCAGCATCTCCAGGGCAATGGCCAGGCTCCGCCAACGACCAAAGCCCGCCCACAGGGGCGGCTCGCGGAGGTTGCCCTCGGGAAAGAATCGCTCCAGCAGCGACACCTCCAGCGCGGGAGCCAGCAACCGATGCTTCGGATTTTCCAGCCGCACAAACAGAGCGTCGGCCTCGGCAAAGTTCCCTGCATCGATAAACGCATGAAAGGCCTCGACGAACGGTGCTGCCTCGTCGAGTGTGGCGGGAGCGCGGCGATCGGGCCGACCGCGAAGGAAGTCGGCCCGGGCAGCCGCCGTCGAGCCTTGCTCGAACCCGCGCCGCACCAGGGGATGCGCCTCGATGACTCCCTCGCTCACGCATTCAAGAAGCCGCCAACGAATGAGATGATCTAAATCTCTCTTCCAGGCGTCGCGATCCGGGCTCGGGTCGGCTCGGCCCCACGACTGCCGGAGTCGTTCGACGGCTGGGGACGTGAGAAAGTCCAGCAACGCCGTTTCGCTGGGCGGGGTGCGAAACGAGGTGGCCAGCGAAATCAGATCACGCTGCCGAGCGGTCAGATGCGGGCGCCAGGCCTCTAGTACCCGACCGACGGCGGTCTCCAGATCGTGCTCGGCCGGTGAGACATCGGGAATCGCCGCCGCATGAGCGACCTGGAGCGTTCCCAGCAACTCGACCGCCTTGGCATGGAACCCCGCCACCTGCGCCATGTGCAATCGCGTGGCCTCGTCGGCCGTGACACCGACCTGACCCAGCAACGAGTGGGCGGCCGCGGGTGAGAGGCGATCCAGGGCGACGGCCCGAAAATGCGGTCGTGCGGTGAGTTCCGGCGTTGCGAAACGCGACGTCAGTATCACAACCCCGGGCGTCGGTTCGTTGGCCAACTCGGCCAGCAACCAGCCCAGATCGGGATGGAGGAATCGGCCGTGCCACGTCCCCTCGTGCTGGACCACCTCGGCCCCATCGAGCACGACGGCCCAGCGTTCGCGTCGCAGAGTGGCCAGCAATTGCTCTGCGGCGAAGCTGGCGGAGTGCTCCGTCGGGTGACGGCCGGAGGAGGCGTAGGCGAGCCAGGTCCGCAGGCAGCGCTCGCTGTCCGGCACCCGGTAAAAGCTCCAGAAGAAGACGCCGTCGCACGGGACGGGCAGCCGTTCGCGCCAGGTCTGCACGATGGCGGTCTTGCCCTGCCCACCAGGACCCACGAGTGCCACGACTGACGGCCCCGTTGGCGAGAGGCTGGCATCGAGCAGCGCCAACTCGTCGTCGCGGCCAAACAGCGCGAGCGGCTCGGAGGCAGAGTGCAGGAGCAACGGCGGACGCATGGAACGGATCCCTCGGGGGCGTGTGCGATTGCGGCGAGGCGGACGGCGAGCCGGCTTTCCTCTACTCTACGTCTATCTTTCCCCAGCGCGTTCGCCGTTTTCTTCGGGTAGTTTCCCGCTGGGAAGGATCCATTTTGGGAGAGTATCATGTCTCGCGTTTTCGGTGGCTGTGTGCTGATGGCGACCCTGGTCGGTGTCGTCTTGTTGCTCTCGGATGGTCCCGCGCGAGCCTGCACCCGGGCCGTGTATCTCGGCAAAAAAGGTCAGACGGTCACCGGGCGGTCGATGGACTGGCTCGAAGATATGCAGACGAATCTATGGATCTTTCCGCGCGGCATGAAACGTGACGGCGGTCTGGGCCCCGGCTCGCTTGAGTGGACCAGCAAATTTGGCAGCGTGGTCACCTCCATCTACGAGGGCGGCACCGCCGACGGCATGAACGAAAAAGGGCTGGTGGCCAACCTGCTCTACCTCGCCGAGGCGGAGTATCCGGCTGGCACGGACAAACGCCCGACGGTGGTCATCACCGCCTGGGCCCAGTATCTGCTGGATAACTTCCCGACCGTGGCCGACGCGGTCGCCGAGGTGAAGAAGGAATCCTTCCGTGTGGTGCCGGTGGTGGCTCCCAACGGGGCCAAGGGGACCGTGCATCTGTCGATCTCTGATCCCTCCGGCGATTCGGCGATCTTTGAATATGTCAAAGGAAAGCTTATCATCCACCACGGCAAGAAATATCAGGTGATGACCAATTCGCCAGTCTTTGATGAGCAACTGGCCTTGAATCGTTACTGGGAGGAGATTGGTGGAACGGTGATGCTGCCGGGCACCAATCGGGCGGCGGATCGCTTCGCACGGGCGTCGTTCTACATCAACGCCTGCAAGCAGACCGACGACCCCCGCGAAGCGGTGGCGAGCGTTTTCAGCGTCATGCGCAACGTCAGCGTGCCGCGCGGCATCGCCACCAAGGACAGGCCGAACATTGCGGCGACGCTGTGGCGAACGGTCGCAGATCAGAAGAATCGGGTCTATTACTATGAGGACACCGCCAGCCCGAGCATTCTCTGGGTCAAGCTGGAGAAGCTCGATTTCAAACCCGGATCGGGCACCCGCAAGTTGACACTGGTGGGCAATCCCGACCTGGGCGGCGATCAGTCGGCGGGGTTCAAGAAGGCCGAGCCCTTCGTGTTCCTGGCCCCGAAGAAGTAGCGCGTAGGAAAGCAACCATGGCGAACACGAACGAGGGAAAGGAAACCACGCGCATCGAAGCCTTTAGCGACGGCGTGTTCGCAATCGCCATTACTCTCCTGGTGCTGGAACTCAAGACCCCACGCCAGATCGAGGCCAACTCCAGTTACGAACTGCTTCGTCTGCTGC
>ERZ1066117.1371-NODE-1371-length-12333-cov-5.116957_pt1 | contig 12333 bp, 11 predicted proteins | sample MGYA00382764_ERZ1066117 | MGnify/ENA primary metagenome ERZ1066117 (study PRJEB33369, sample SAMEA5778347) | biofilm metagenome | biome: Industrial cooling water; feature: Water cooling tower basin; material: Biofilm | place: United Arab Emirates | collected...
CTTTTCGATACCATTGAAATGCTTGAAGATGGTCCAGATTAAGTCCGATCCCTTCGTCATAGCATTCGCCGAGTAAAACCATAGCCTCGGGTAAGCCACCATACGCAGCCGCACTCCATTCAGGAATAGAGCCTCTGTTCTTCTCCAACCATTGTTTCGTACCAGTTCCAGAACGGCAATACTGGGTATACTCCAGATACTGTCGCTGAACCCGCTGGGCCAGGCCATTGTGCTCTATCTGCGATTTGCCAGGAGACCCAAGGAAAGCATGCAACCGATTTGCGAAATTCGTGGCGTTTGGAGGTCTTTCCGTAGGATCATCGTCCCAGCAACTCTCAAGTAGGTCGAGAATCTTGTCGTTGATTTGGCACTCGGACAAACGCTTGCGCCATCTGCCGGCGGGACGTTCGGCGGCCAGGTCGCCCAGGAGTAGTTGCCACCCGATGATGCCCAACGCATGCACATCGTCACGCGGATCGGGCTTCATACCGCGTTTCTGCTGCGGCGAAGCATACAACGGCGTATGGGCGCCACGATAGGTTTCCCCGAGATTCATTTGAGGGGTTGATACGGTTGCCAAGCTGATGCTTTGCTCGGCGGCCACATGACTGATTCCAAAGTCAGTGACACGAAGCACGATCGAATCTCTATATCTTTGAATAAGGATATTCGCAGGCTTCAGATCGCGATGGATGATCGGTTGGGGCAACGTGTGAAAGCGGCCGATCACCTCGGCCAGCGCGGTCAGATAGCGTAACGATTGCTCGCCGCGTTTCTCGGGCGTCAGGTCTGCGTGTTTCCGCACGATCGTAGACAGATCGCCGCCATCGACGTATTCATACGCGAGCCAGGGCGTGTCGCCTTCCAGGCACACATCCACCAGTGGCACGATGCCGTGCTGTTCGTCACGCAGGCCCTGGCTGGCCTTCATCACCTGGCGGACCACCTCGCCCTCGTAACGCAGCAGCCGATCGCGGGCGGCGGGGTCGAGACAAAACTTGATCGCGCGGGACTGATCCAGAAACGAGTGCCGCGCGAGCCACACCTCGCCGAAGCCACCCGAACCGAGCATCTCCACGAACCGCCATTGCGGCGAGTTCGGTACGGATTCACCCGCCTGAAACCGCGGCAAGCGTTGTGGCAACAGGTTGCCCAACTGGGCCGGGTCTTGCAGATTCATCTGCGGCGGCACCGTCTTGCCGGCCAGGTCGTCGGGCCGTTTGAGCGATTGCCGAGCGACGGCGGGAATCTGCATCAGATACTCGCGGAGACGGGCGACCTCATCAACGGGTCGACCGGCGAGCACCTCCTGGGCGATCTGCCGGGCCTCCTCGCGAATCTCCTCGACCGACGCCTGCACCACCCGCTCGGCATCCTGGCGAATCTGCCCCTCAAGCTGACGTCGCCGATAGCGTTCGAGCGTGTCCTGAGCAATCTCAAAGAGGTGCTCACCCAGCGGCACCAGCCCTGCCAACGCCCGCAATCCCCGGGCAGCCACGGCCTCACCGACACAGCGCAAAAACATCATCATGGGAGCGATCCTGGGCAAGGGACATCATCGTGCATTCGCGGGAAGCTGAAGGATATTGTAGAACATGCAGAAGCGAAGTGCAGCAGGCGACCGGAACGTGGCGACGCTTGAGCTTACCCCATCGAAACTCGGGCCACGCGCAGGCCGAGGTAGCGGTTGCTGCTTGACGGGCCATAGCGGTCCCAGTACGCCGCTCGGCAGTACCCCGCAGAGTTGACCCAGCTGCCACCCCGGCGTATGCGATAGGTTCCGTTGGAGTGCAAATTCTGGCACCACTCCCACACGTTGGCGTGCATGTCGTAGATGCCCAATGCGTTGGCGGGATACAAGCCCACCTTGGTCGGGCGTTTGAGTTTCGATTCGCTGAAGTTGGCCAGTTTCGGCGTGAGGGTGTTGGTGGGTGTCTGGAAGTAGTAGTTCCACGCGCAGTCGGCTTGAGAAGTAGCCCCACCTCGACAAGAATATTCCCATTCCGCCTCGGTCGGCAAGCGGTACACCCACCCATCTTCATTGCATTTTTCGTTCAGCCTGTTCAGGAACGTCTGACAGTCGTTCCAGGAGACGGTCTCCACCGGGAACCGCTTCAGGTCCGCATGGGACACCCCGGCGATCTTGTCGGCCCCGCCCTTGCCCTTTTGGAAATAGCTGGGGTTGCTGCCCATCACCTCGGTCCACTCCCCCTGCGTCACGGGATAGATGCCGATGTAGAAATCGTGTTCGATCGTCACCTGCCGCGTACCACAGATGCCATTCTCTCCGCCCATCCAGAAGGTGCCCGGCGGCAGATGGACGAACTCCATGACCAGCGCGTTGCGGTATGGCTCCTCGCCCAGAATGCGTTGCCGGTCCGCCTCCGCACGGTCGCCGTGGTCCATCAGCCAGTCGGCGAAGATGCGCCGCGTAATCCGACGCTCGGCGACGGTCCCTTCCTGCAACGCCGCCAGAAAGCCCAAGCGTTCGTTCATGCGATGGGGCTCCACGACTCATTGGGTCGAGCGGGTTTCATGCGGCATCACCAGCGAGGGCCGTTGTTCGTCGGCGATCCACACGCCGGCACGGGCGCGACGCTCCTGGATGAGGGCGAAGACCGTCGCCAGGAGATCGTGGTCCCACGCCAGGTGGGAGAGCATCCAGTCCCAGCCGGTCGACTCGCGCGAGTTCTCCGGAACGATGGTGCCCTCGGGGCGAGTCTCGGCGATGTTGATTCCGATCGAGTTCAAACCATATCCATTCCTGATTAGTTCGACATGATCGAGAACGGTGTAAGGCAGATAGGCACGCACATTTCCCTGTCCGCCGAGCCACACCAGGGCGTCGGGCCGAAGCTCCAGGCGCTCCGGAAGGAATAGTTGATACCAGAAACCGATCCATATCAGAAAGGCGGTCAACATCCCCGAAATCGCCAGCGCGCCGGCCTCGTCGGCCAAGACGAGGGCGAAACCGCCCCAGAGGGGAATGCCGTACTCGTACCACCACAGCCAGCCAAGGCCGAAGAACACCGAGCCGACAACCGGGGCGCAGATCAACCCGATCACCGAATTTGAGATCGGAGTGCGAAACACCACCGTCTTGGGGATGGGAGAAGCGTCGGAAGACATGGCGAACTCCAAAGCTCCGGCAACACAAACGAGTACCGGATCGAATCACGAAGGTGGGTGGAGAATCATCCAAGTGAAAGGATAGGCACCACGATCGAACCGGCAAGAGATGTCGTCGACACGGAAATGACCGAGATGCATTCGACCAATGGTCCGACGCGACGGGGCGGCGAGTCGGAATTCCAGGAGGAAAACGAGGCTTGCGAGATACGGCGTCTGGCTTGATTCCTTGCGCCTTGCATCTTGAAGTTCTCGATCACCGCGTTGGATGGTTACGAGCCATCTGCCCTTGCGGGCGTTCTCCTGGTCTTCTTTCTCCTCCGCCCCGCCGCGCCGGGTCGGGGTCACTCGCCTTGTCTCACTCGGCCGATCCCTCGGCCGGCAGTTGCAGCAGATCGGCCGTGACGCGCAGGGTCGTCAGGGCGTTGTAGCGGTCCAGTTCATCTTGCAGGGTGTCGATCTCCTGCTCGATCCGCAGCCGTTCCTGGTCCAGCTGTTCCTTGCGCAGCTGGGCCACAAATTGCACCGGCATTTGTTGATGATACTGGATCACCGCCCCATGCGTGGTGTTGATCTCGCTCAGCATCGCCAGCAATGCCTTGCGCTCGGCCAGCTGATAGATCGTTTTCTGGATGGGTTGATTGACCTGATTGATGGCCGTCTTCAGGTCGATCAATTGCTCGATGAAGCGTGCCCGCTCGACAAAGCGACGCGGCACGTCGATCATCTCCGCCCCCTCCTGTCGGCTGTTGTACGCCTTGATGTCGTTCGTCCACTGGGCGATGCGGCCCGTCAGGCGGTTCTTCAGCTTCAACGCCTTCGCCAGGCTGACCTCGATCGTCTGCTCTGCCATGTTCTCCTCGGGCCTGGGGTCGATTTCGTGCCACTTGCTACACTCACAGGAAGCCAACCATCGCCCGCAGGTTCGCGATTTTTCTGGAGTCTGGCATGATCCGCGTAATCGCACCCGAGGTGTTCGTCGTGCCGGGCCTGGTGAGTGCCGACGAGTGCCGTGCGTGGATCGCGCACGGCGAGGCGCTGGGCTTCGTCGAGGCATCGGTGCTCACGCGCCAGGGCCGACAGATGCGGACCGACATCCGCAACAACGACCGCGTCGCCTGGAACGCTCCCGAACTCGCCGCCGAACTTTGGCCGCGCTGCCAACCGTATCTGCCCGATCCCTTCGAGGGTGGCGTGCCCGTCGGCCTGGACGCAGCCTTCCGCTTCTATCGATACGATGTCGGCCAGCAGTTCAAACGGCACCGCGACGGCGTCGTCCACCGCACGCCCAGCGAGTTCTCCCGCTTCACCGTGCTGTTCTACCTCAACGACGACTTCACCGGCGGCGAGACCGTCTTCCACGACGAGGCCGTCGTCGATGGCCAACGGGCCGAATACATCGTGATTCCGCGACGCGGCGACGCGCTCTTCTTCCGGCACGACTGGTGGCATGAGGGTAAGCCGCTGGTCGCCGGGCGCAAGTACGTCTTACGCACCGATGCCTTCTATCGCTTTCCCACCGCCTGATTGGTCACTCCCGAGGAGGCTCTCCATGCTCACGCTCCTGCTGCTCCTGCCCGTCGCCCCGCCGCCCGCCGCTCCCACCGTCGTCCTGGTCGGCGATTCCATCCGTCAGGCGTACGCGCCGCAGGTTGCGAGGGAACTCGGCGATACCGTGCGCGTCGTCAGCCCAAAAGGGGCCGGCGATAGCGCCTGGCTGCGGGCCAATCTGCAAACGCTGGTGCTGGACGCGAAGCCCGATCTGGTGCACCTGAACGTCGGCCTGCACGATCTGCGCAAGGATCGCAAGATGGGCAAGTATCAGGTGCCGTTGAGCATGTACGAAGCAAATCTCGACGACATCTTCACCCGCTTGAAGGAAACCAAGGCGACGCTGCTGTTCGCGCTCACCACGCCGGTCGACGATGAACGCGGCAAGAAACGCGGCGGGGCCTTCGATCGATTTTCGGCCGACGTGGCCGCCTACAACACGGTCGCCCGCAAGGTGGCGGCGAAGCACGGCATCGTCGTGCATGATCTGCACACGATCAGCGGCACCCACCAGGTGGCCGACGGCACCCATTTCACGCCGGCGGGTATCGCCCTGCAGACGCGAGCGGTGAGCGATTGCGTGCGTCGGCACCTGGCGATTCGCGCCGCCCGGCCATCCCCCTTGCCCGTTGCCGATGAGAAGGCCACCGCAACGTACAAGGCGGCCGAGGCAAAGCGTGACGCCGAGGTGCCGGCCGGATTCAAGGATTTCCCGGTGCCGGAGTTCGTCACGCCGAAGGATGCCACCGAGTGGAAAAAGCGCCGACCGGAGGTGCTGCGGCTGGTGACGGCAACGCTAGGCAAACTCCCGCCGCGGCCCAAAGCGTCGGCGACGTTGGTGTCGCGCGAGATTCATCCCGGCTTCGTGGTCGAGAGCCTGCGCATCCCCAACGGCGACACCGGCGAGATGAGCGCCCTGTGGTTCGCCCCCTCCACAAGCGCCGACGCCCCGAAAGAGACCAAGAAACGCCCGGCCATCCTGTGGCTGCACTCGTCGAGTTACGATGCGACGCAGTTGCTCATGCGTGGCTACAACGGTGGCGACGAGCCGCTCGGCGAGACGTTCGTCAAGGCGGGCTATGTCGTGCTCGCGCCCGATGCCTGCTGGTACGGCGAACGCGCAGGGCGGGGGCCATCGGGCTCTGCCGAGACGACCCGGGCGCAGCACGACGCGCTGTTCAAGTACCACCTCTGGCGGGGCCGCACACTGTGGGGCATGTTTGTGCGTGACGATCAAATCGCGCTCGACTATCTGGCGACCCGGACCGAGGCCGACATGACCCGCGTCGGGGCCACGGGCATTAGCATGGGCAGCACCCGCGCCTGGTGGTTGGCCGCCCTGGACGAGCGTGTCAAGTGTGTCGTCGGGGTCGCCTGCCTCACGCGCTACCAGAATCTCATCGCTCATGGCGAGTTGCGCCAGCACGGCGTCTACTACTTCGTGATTGGCCTGCTGGAGCATTTTGACATCGAGGGCGTGCTGGCGCTGCTGGCACCGCGGCCGTTTCTGGCGCTCAACGGCGAACTGGACGCGGGATCGCCGGCCGACGGCATCCGCGAGATTGAGAAGCGGTTGGGGGCCGTGTACGCAGCGCTGGGGGCCAAGGACGCATTCCGGAGTGTTCGATATGCCCACACCGGGCACGTGTACACGCCGGCAATGCGAAAGGAGATGCTCGCCTGGTTTGCAAAGTGGCTGAAGTGAGCCGCGCGTGGGCGATCGCGCCAACCAATCACAGCGTGCCGCGTACCTCTTGCTCGCGTTCAATAGCCTCGAAGAGGGCCTTGAAGTTGCCCTTGCCAAAGCTCTTGGAACCGCGGCGCTGGATGATCTCGAAGAACAGCGTGGGGCGGTCGGCGACGGGCTTGGTGAAGATCTGCAGCATGTAGCCCTCGTCGTCGCGATCGACCAGGATGCCCAGATCGGCCAGCGCCTCCAGGTCTTCCTTGATAGGGCCGATCCGCTCGGGCAGCGCATCGTAGTAAGAGCGCGGCACGCGCAGGAACGAGACATCGTTGTCACGCATGGCCCGTACCGTGGTAATGATGTCGCCCGTGGTCATGGCGATGTGCTGCACGCCGGGACCGTTGTAGAAGTGCAGGTACTCCTCAATCTGCGAGCGTCGCTTGCCGGTGGCCGGCTCATTGAGCGGGAATTTGATGCGTCCGGTGCCGTTCTGCACAACCTTGGACATGAGCGCCGAGTATTCCGTGCTGATATCTTTGTCATCGAAGCTAATAAGCTGGTTAAAGCCGAGCACGCGTTCGTAGTAACCGACCCATTCATTCATCTTACCCAGTTCGACATTGCCGACGATATGATCGATGGAGGCGAGGCCGACGGGTTTGAAGGTCTGGGGGCTGTAGCGGGCGGGATCGATGGGTTGATAGCCGGGCGCGAACACGCCCTTGTAGCGGTCGCGATTCACAAACGTATGCGTCGTATCGCCATAGGTACGGATGGAAGCAAACTCGTAGGTGCCATACTCGTCCTCCTGGGCAGTCGGGCCGACCACCCCCACCGCGCCCCGCTCGACGGCGGCGTTGTAGGCGGCGCGCACGTCGTCCACCTCCAGGGCCACATCCATGACGCCGTCGCCGTGCTGCATCAACCGGTAGGAGTCGGGATGCGACGGCGAGAGCGGCGAGGTGAGCACAAACGTGATGTGTCCCTGCCGCAGCACATAACCCGCCTCGTGCTTCTGACGCGTCTCCAGGCCAGCGTAGGCCACCACATCGAAGCCAAAGGCATTGCGATAGAAATAGGCCGACTGTCGGGCGTTGCCGACGAAGAAACGAACGTGATCAATCCGCCGGAGCGGCACATCGGGAAGACTCATGGTTGCATCATCTCGTGGGGTGGCAGGGTGAATTAAAGAACCGGGATGTTGAAACGTCGCACCAGGGCTTCGAGTTCATGCCGCAGAAACGCGAACGACGGCGCGATGAACAGGTTGACCTGCATCTGCGATGGGTCGTAGTCCGTGTTGATGACCACATCCGTCACGAACGGCCGACGTGTGACCTCGTGGCTGGTGAGCGAATAGGGGATCTCGCCGGTGGAGGAGAGAATGCCCGCGCCGAACACCTTGGTCTCGCCCTGCTCTTCGATCAGGCCAAATTCGATACTAAACCAGCTAAAGCGCTTGAGCGCCAGCACCTGATCGCCGTGCGGTGTCATGGCGGCGGCCTTGCCGATGAGCGTCAACAGTTCGGCGTAGTCGCGATCCATGAGCGGGGGCACGTGACCCAGGCAATCGTGGATCATGTCCGGCTCGGGGGTAAATTCCGGGTGCGAGCCGTGGCGCAAAAACTGCGTGACGGGAAAGCCGCGCTGGGCGATGTACTCGTAGAAGGTGCGATACGGCAGCGCTCCCTCAGCGGGCACAAGGTGCATGTTGGTCTCACGCTGCACCCGTTCGCTCAGGAGGCGCAACTGGGGCACCTCGTGCTCGGTGATCTTGAGCGTACGCTTGGCACGCATGTAGATGCTGCAGGCATGCTTGACATGCAATTCGTCCAGCTGGGGGCTGACCTCGCGCCAGATACGCGTCTCCTCGGGCGTGTACTCGATGATGGGCGGCCCCAGCTTCTCCAGCCGGTGCTGGCGCGTGAGGGCAAATAGGTACTTGCGGCGTTCGATGTATTCCTGGTCGTTCTCGCCGGGGTGGCCGGGATCGAGAATCAGTTCGGTGGTGTCGTCCGGCGTGACCATGGACTGCGCATCGATCACGTTGCCGTACTCGACCAGTTTTGTGGTATTCTGCATGACCCCTCTCCCTCGCCCGGTGACGGAAGCCTTCGATCGGTTTATTTTATTCCTCATCGGCAGCCTGGCCAAGTGAGTCCACCCCAAGCAAGGGAGAATGACGATGCAAGCGGCGATGATCGACACCACGGGCAGTCCCGACGCCATCCGGGTCGGCGAGGTGCCCGAACCGACTCCCGGCCCCGGACAGGTGCGCGTTCGCGTCGGTGCCGCCGGCCTCAATCCCATCGATGTCTACATTCGTGCTGGCACGGTGGCGATGCCGCTGCCTTTGCCGTTTTTTCCGGCTTCGGATCTGGCGGGCGTGGTCGAAAGTGTCGGCACTGGCGCGACCCGTTTCCGTCCGGGCGATCGCGTCTGGGGCAGCAATCAGGGGTTGCTCGGTCGTCAGGGAACCACGGCCGCGATGGTGTGCGTCGATGAGGCATGGCTGTACCCGATTCCCGACGGAGTGGGCGAACTGGACGCCGCGGCCGTCGCTCTCACGGGCATCACCGCGCACCTGGGGCTGTTCGCCCACGCTCGGCTGCAACCGGGCGAGACTGTTTTCGTCAACGGCGGGACGGGCGGTGTCGGGTCGATGGTGGTGCAGATGGCAAAAGCCATCGGCGCGAAGGTGATCTGCACCGTGGGCAGTGCCGAGAAGGCCGAATTATGCCGTCGCTGGGGAGCCGACGCCGTCCTGAATTACAAGACGGACAACCTGGCGACAGCGTTGCCCGAGGCGATCCAAAGCGTCACAGGCGGCAAGGGACTGAACGTGTGGTTCGAGACGCAACGCGAGATTGATCTCCCTGCCGTGGTCGAGCGGATGGCGCCGCGTGGACGGATTGTGCTCATTGCCGGTCGTGCCGCCAAGGCAACGCTACCCGTGGGGCCGTTTTATGTCAAGGGGCTGTCGATGCACGGCTTCGCGATGTTCAACGCCACTCCGGACGAGCAGCGCGTCTGTGCCGACGACATCAACCGCTGGCTGAGCGAGGCGAAGCTTCATCCGCCGGTGGGCGCGACCTTCCCGCTCGCGCAAACGGCCGAGGCGCACCGCCTGCTGGAGACGAACACGCTGCACGGAGCGGGCACCCTGGTGGGCAAGGTGCTGGTCACGCTGTAACGGCTCACAGCACCAGTTGCATGCGATCACGTAGCCTGGGCGGCAGCTTTTCAAAGAGCGTCCGCCGTACCTCGTCGGAGTGGTAGCGTGTGCTGAAGTGCCCGCACAGAATGAGTTCATTTTCGAAACGGTCGGCCCGTTCGATGAAATCGTCCAGGTGCAGATGCCCAAACTTGTGGATCTTGTCTCGGCGATGCTTGGCCCGGACAAAACTCATCTCGGTGATGAGCACCTTCGCCTTGAACACGTCGGCGCAGGCGTCGATGCCTGCTGGGCTGGTGTCGCCTGTGTAGCAGACCAGCGGCACCCGCACCTCCCGCGTGATGGCCACGCCCGACTGACGCAGGTCGCGAATGCGGTCGCCCGGCAGGCCGAGGTATTCGTCCTTGAGCTTGAGCCGACGATCGTAAACGATGAAACCGATCGACGGGATGGTGTGGGTCGTGGCAAACGCTCGCACCACATGCTCACGCGATAGTTCCACCTCGTCGTCGGCCTTCAGCCCGCGCAGTTCACACACCTGACGGCCGCGATCGAGGCGTTGGAACAGGGCCAGCAGTTTGCGAACATCCTCGACGGCGTACTCGGGCAAGTAGATAGTGGGCGGTTCCATCTTCATCATGCGCCGCCGAGCCACATAGACCGGCAGAGCGGCAATGTGATCAAGATGGGCGTGGCTGATGAACCAGTTCTGGGTGCCGTTGAAATCCCAAGGATGCGCTCCGAGGTCGAAGCCGAGCTTTAATTCGCTGATGCGGTAGACGCTCTGCACGGCGGCGCGAGAATAGCCCTCGATGGTCAGGCCGGCGTGTTTGAAGGTGAGATAAGGACAATTGTCGAGCATGACGGCCTCGGGGCTACCAGATTCTCCTAGCGTAGTCATCCCGAGGACAGAAAACAACCGAGGCGAGTTCACGCGGAGGCTTGCCAACCCAGACACGGAGCGTCACCAGCCCAGACGGGCGGTGTCGATCACCGTGCCATCGTCGAGGCCGGCGGCCTGGTGGAGCAGGAGTGGGTCGACCTCGCGTCGCAGGCCCCGCACCGAGCCGTCGGCCGCCGCGAAGAGGACAACGCCTGTGTGCTTGCCGGCGAAACCGCTCCAACGGCTGGGAGTGGCCAGCCCGTCGCGCGTCGGGATGCCGCCGACGCCCATCCAGCAGACGACACTATCGCGAGCACCGGGCCACGAGCCGCCCAGATATTCGCCGAACGCCAGCGTGTTGCTCGTGCCATCGGTGATGTCGGCGAGGCGACGGCGAGTATCGGGCACGTAGATCCCCGCGAACGGCTGACCGGCTCCCAGCTGCCCCGCGCAGCCGGCGTAGTTGCTCTTGGCCAGATTGGGCTCGTGGCCGCGAAAGCCGCTGGAAAGGGCGTTGCCGGCGAAGGTGTGAACGTAGCCCCAGGTCCAATCGGTGGGAACGATGCTGTTCACGTTGTCGGCGGGGCAGACAAAGGTGCTGATCCGTGCGGTGCCGGCAGTGTAGGCGCGACCCCACCAGACGCCGCCGCCCCCAGGTAGGGCGAGCATCTCGGGCGGAATTTGCCGGTGGACGGCGTCCTGTTCGAGGAAAGGCAAAAGGTGCGGCAGGGTGCCGACGCGAGTGACCGAGCCAAACCCGGCGGGAAGGAATTGGTAGGTGCTCTCGTGATTGAGCGCGGCGAGGCCGAGTTGTTTGAGATTGTTGGTGCATTGGAGCCGGGCGGCGGCATCGCGGACCTTTTGCACCGCAGGTAAGAGCAGGCCAATGAGCACGGCGATGATGGCAATAACGACAAGCAGTTCGATGAGGGTGAAGGCACGACGGAAGAGAGGGCGCATGCGGGGAATCCTCATATACTCATGGGAGTCGGGATTGTCACACGAAGAGCACATTACGGAGTGCGCTGGTAGACGACCAGAAGCAGATGAGAAAAAAACGTGGCCAGGCAATGATTGATCGATAGAAAGACGACGGATCAATCATTTCTGTCGACCACGTTCACGGAGGTCTGTGATGCTGCGTCTGCTTGGTTTCGTCCTGGGTCTGACGTTGCTGGTGCCGTTTGCTACGGCCCAGGATGGCAAGAAGAATCCACTGATTGCGAAGCTGGAAGGCAAGAAGATCACCGGTCCCTTCACGCTCGTCGTGACCTTCACGGTCAAGAAGGGTGAGGAGAAGGCCCTGATGGATCTGGCCAAGCCCTGTGTGGAGGCCACTCGCAAGGAGAAGGGCTGCATCCACTACGATCTGCAACAGGATCTCGACGATCCGACCAAGTTCATCCTCTATGAACGCTGGAAATCTCCCGCTGCTCTGGAAGCCCACATGGCCGAGGAGCACACCAAGAAACTGCTGGCCAGCTGGGGCAAACACATGGATGGCCCGGCCAGCGTCCGGCTGTATCTGTTCGCTGAAGATCGCTAAGCGTCGCCTTTCCCGATTTCCCTTCTGGAGATTGTGTCGATGAGGAAAATGTTGCTAGCCGCGCTTCTGGGCATGATGTCCCTGAGCCTGAGCACCGGCGTGCGGGGGGATGATTGGCCCCAGTGGATGGGCCCCAACCGCGATGGCGTCTGGTCCGAGAAAGACCTGCTCGACAAGTTCCCCGCCGGTGGCCCCAAGGTCCTCTGGCGCGTCAAGATCAACGGCGGCTACGCGGGACCGGCCGTAGCTGCGGGCAAGGTTTACGTGATGGATTACGAGACGAAGGCCGACACCCGCGTCGACGCCGAACCGGTGATGCCCAAGAAGGCGATCAGCGGCAAGGAGCGTGTGGTGTGTCTGGA
>ERZ1066117.1375-NODE-1375-length-12297-cov-5.650547_pt1 | contig 12297 bp, 10 predicted proteins | sample MGYA00382764_ERZ1066117 | MGnify/ENA primary metagenome ERZ1066117 (study PRJEB33369, sample SAMEA5778347) | biofilm metagenome | biome: Industrial cooling water; feature: Water cooling tower basin; material: Biofilm | place: United Arab Emirates | collected...
CCGGGCCCTTGGGTTGGCGGGCGGTGCTCGATGATGATGGCCGCGCGGCCCCTACCGTCTTTGTGGCCGCTGTCGGCGGCGGCCTGGGCGGCGCCCGCGCGGCGCTGGCGCAGGGGCGGCTGGCCGGGCTGGCCGCCGCGCGCGATTGCGGCCACCAGGCGCCCGATGATGCGGCGACGCGGGCGGAATTGACGGCCCAGCGGCGCTTCCAGTTGGCCTTGTGGGCGCTGTTTGCGCCGCTGCCGCTTGCCGAGGACATCACCACGCCCGAAACCATCGTCTGCCGCTGCGAAAGCGTCACGCGCGGCCGGGTGGAGGCCCTGATCGCAGGCGGCGCCTGTGATGTGGGCAGCATCAAGCGCGCCTGCCGGCTGGGCATGGGCCGCTGCCAGGGCCGCTATTGCGCGCCCTGGCTCGCCGAACGGCTGGCGGGCGAGCCGACCCTGTTTGCGCCGCGCCCACCGTTCAAGCCGATGCGCGTGGCGGATATTGCCGCACTGGCCGATCCACCATGATCCGGCTGCTTGCGCTGATCCTGCTGTGGCTGGCCGCGCCGGTGCTGGCGCGTCCGCTGAGCGATATCCGCGCCTCTGGCGAGGTGCGCATCGGCGTGAACCCGAATTTCCCGCCGATGTCGGCCTATGGCGCTGATGGCCAGCTCGCCGGCTTTGATGTGGAGGTGGCGCGGCTGATCGCCCGCGATCTGGGCGTGCGGCTGGTGCTGGTGCCCACCGAAGCGGCCTCGCGCGTGCCCTTCCTGATCACCGGGCGCATCGATCTGTCTTTGGGGGCGCTCACCATCACGCCCGAACGGCAAAAGCTGATCGATTTTTCGGTGCCGCTGCACAGCGAGGCGATGGGCGTGATCACCACCAGCCGCACGCCGGTGACGCGCTGGCAGGATCTCAATCGCGCCGATGTCACGCTGGTCAACATGCGCGGCAACCAGTCGGTCGGCATACTGAGGGAGCAATTGCCAAAAGCGCAGGTGCTGCTGGTCGATGGCAATGCCGATACGATCCGCGCCATCGCGCAGGGGCGGGCCGATGCGCTGGTGGAAAACACCGATTTCTTCCTGGGCTTCACCCGCCAATATCCCGAAATAAGCTGGCGCGTGCTGCCCGATCCGATCTTCACCAGCTGGTGCGGCGTGGGCCTGGCGCGCGGCAACGAGGGCTTGCGCGCCGCGGTGGACGCCATCCTGATCGCGCGCCACCGCGATGGCAGCATCGCCCGCGCCTGGGCCGCCGCCTATGGCGCCCCGATGACGGTGCCGGTGGGCGCCGCGCAATTGAAACCGGCGCCGCCATCACGCGGCAGCGGCTATGCATTTGATTTCGCGCCGGTGCTGGCCGAATTGCCCTATCTGGCCGCCGGCGCGGCGCTCTCCCTCGCCATCGCCGGCATCGCCTTTGCCGCCGGGCTGGGCCTGGGGCTGGGCGCGGCGCTGGCCCCTGTGGGCATCGCGCGGCGCGTCGCCGATCTCTACGTGTCCGCCTTCACCAACACGCCGGCGCTGGTGCAGATCTTCATCCTCTACTATGGCCTGCCCGAAGCCGGCATAAGGCTTTCGGGCTTTGCCGCGGCCAGCATCGGGCTGGCGCTGAATGCCGGGGCCTATATCGCCGGCATCCTGCGCGGCGGCCTGGCCAGCGTGCGCCAGGCCGAGCTGGATGCCGCCACCGTGCTGGGCCTGCCGCGCGCCACGGTGCTGGCGCAGGTGATCGTGCCGCATGTGCTGAAAACCGTGTGGCCGCCGCTCGCCAGCTTCTTCCTCGTGCTGGTGCTGGGTTCATCGATGGCGGCGCTGTTTGGCGTGGAGGAGCTGACCGGCCGGGCCATCAACATCGCCACCGGCAATCTGCGCACCATCGAAACCTTCGCGGTGGTGGCCCTGCTCTACATCGGCCTCACCCTGATCGCATCGGCGGTGCTGCGGCTGGCCGGCCGGCTGTGGCTGAAGGCATGACCGAGATTTTCGCCCCCGCCACCTTGGCCTTCCTGGGCGAGGCGCTGCTGCGCACGCTGGGGATGACGCTGATCGGCTGTTCGGCCGGTTTTGCCATCGGGCTGGCGCTGGCGCTGCTGCGGCGCAGCCGGGCGGGCTGGCTGGCGCCGGCGCGCTGGCTGGCGATGCTGTGGGTGGAAGGCTTCCGCCGCATCCCCTTCCTGGTGATCCTGATGCTGGTGCTGTTTGGCGTGCAGGGCCTGGCGCCGGGGCTGCCGCTGATCGGCATCGCCACGCTGGCGGTCACGCTGGCGGCCAGCGCCTACATGGCGGAGATCATCCGCGGCGGGCTGGAATCGGTGCCGGCCGCGCAAGTGGAAGGCGCCGAGGCGCTGGGCCTGTCAGCGGGCACCATCACGCGCACCATCCTGCTGCCGCAGGCGTGGCGGGTGATCGTGCCGCCGGCCGCTGCCTTCATGGTGATGTTTGTGAAGGATACCGCGCTGGCCAGCCATCTGGGCGTGGTGGAACTGGCCTTTGCCGGCAAGATCATGGTCAATCGCGGCATGTCGCCGGTGGTGGGCTTTGGCGCGGTGATGCTGCTGTATTTTGCGCTGTCGTGGCCGCTGGGCCGGGCGGCGCGGGCGCTGGAGGTGCGGCTTGCTCGAACTTGAAGATGTCCATGCCAGCTATGCCGGCAGACGCGTGCTGCACGGCGTGTCGCTGGCGGCAGCCAGGGGGGAGATTGTCAGCCTGATCGGGCCATCCGGCTCGGGCAAATCCACCGTGCTGCGTGCCGCCATCGGCCTCACGCCGCTGGATGCCGGCACGGTGCGGCTGGACGGCGCGGCGGTGGATTATGCCAGCGCCGAAAGCCTCAAGCGCCTGCGCCGGCGGATGAGCATCGTGTTCCAGCAGTACAACCTGTTCCAGAACATGGATGTGCTGGCCAATATCTGCCTGGCGCCGGTGAAGGTGCTGGGGCTGGCCCCGGCCGAAGCCGAAGGCCGCGCCATGGCGCTGCTCGGCCAGATGGGCCTTGCCGACAAGGCGCGCGCCCGGCCGTCCCAGCTTTCCGGCGGGCAGCAGCAGCGCGTGGCGATCGTGCGGGCGCTGGCCATGCAGCCCGACATCCTGCTGCTCGATGAGGTCACCGCCGCGCTCGATCCCGAACGCGTGGGGGAGGTGCTGGATACGGTGCAGGCGCTGGCCAGCACCGGCATCACCCTCTTGATCGTCTCCCACGAAATGGCCTTCGTGCGGCGGATCTCGCACCGCGTGGTGATGATGGACGAAGGCCGCGTGGTGGAAACCGGCCCGGCCGAAGCGGTGTTTGGCGCGCCGCAGCAGGCGCGCACCCAGGCCTTCATGCGGGCGATCCTGCGGGATTAGGCCTGCGGGATCAGGTGGAATTTCACTTGGGCAGGAACGCCCCCCACGGCACATCCATCTCCGGCGCGCGGCCCTGCACCATGGCGGCAATGGCCTGCGATGCCGCCAGCCCCCCGGAAAAGCCCATCCACGGCACATAGTTGATGAACACATTGGGGTCGCCCGGCAGCGGGCCGAGGATCGGCAGCCAATCCGCCGTGCCGTTCACCAGCGCCGCCCAGCAGCGCACGATACCCAGATTGCCGATACCCGGCACCACCGCCTGCGCGACGGCGAGATTGCGGGCAAGGTTGGCCATGTCCACCTGCGGGCGGCCCTGCGCGTCCAGCCGCGCGTCCCAGCCGCCGCCGATCAGCAGGCTGCCGTTCTTCGCCTGTTTCAGCGTCAGCTTGTCCCCGGCGCAATAGACGAGGTGGGGCACGAAGGGCGCGGCCGGCTCGGTCACGCTCACCTGGATGGGGAAGGCCTGGATCGGCAGGTGCGCGCCCAGCTGCGCCGCCAGCCGGCCGGTCTCGGCGCCGGCTGCGACCACCAGCCGCCGCGCCCGCCAGCGCCGGCCATCGGGGGCGGCCAGCGCATAGCCATCGCCATCGCGGCTGATGCTGATCGGCCCCGTGCCGCTTTCGATCACGGCGCCCGCTGCGCGCGCCGCTGCGGCGATGGCGGGGGTGACAAGCAGGGGATTGGCCTTGCCCTCGCCGGCGCACCAGGCACCGCCCACGGCGCGGGCCGAAAGATAGGGCGCGCGCGCCGCGATCTCGGCCTGGCCGAGCAGCTCCACATCCAGGCCGGCTTCCCGCTCGATGGCGGCTTTTTCGGCCACTTCGGCCATTTCGCGGTCATTGGCCGCCACCAGCAGCCCGCCGCCAAAGCCGATCTCCAGCGGCGCGCCGATATCATCCTCCAGCCCCCGCCACAGGTTCAGCGAGGCGATGAACAGGCGGATTGCCGGCTGGAAGGCGCGCGCCCAATCGGCGCCAAGGTTGCGGAACGGATCGTGCGGGATCTGCGCGTGCAGGCTGCCGGCATTGGCGCTGCTGGCGGCGCCGGCCACCACGCCTGCTTCGATCAACCGCACGGGCACGCCATCGCGGGCCAGATAGAGGGCAGCCGCACAGCCGGCCAGCCCGCCGCCCAGGATGATGACCTCTTTTTCCACCCGGCTTGCCTCTCGTATTTTGGGCGCTATGCTTACATTTGTTCGCATACCGCATATCTCCGGGCCCGCAACAGGCCCCATCCAGCCGAAAGAGGGACCATGCCCCAGGCCGCTTCCAATGTCTTCCGTGGCAGCCATACCGTGTGCGTGACGCCGTTCAACGATGATGGCAGCGATATCGATATCGGCCGCCTGAATGCCTTCCTGGATTGGCAGGTGGAATGCGGCGTGCCCGGCGTGATCATGCTGGGTACCACCGGCGAATTCCTCACCATCAGCGACGATGAGCGCCGCCGGCTGGTCGATGCCACGGTGAAGCATGCCGCGGGCCGCTATCAGGTGATGGTGGGCACGATGAACGCCTACACCCCCAATGCGGTGCGCTACAGCCGGGAGGCGGAAGATCTGGGCGCCGATGGCCTGATGATCATCCCGCCCTATTACTATACCCCCACGGACGACGAGATCTTCAACTATTACAAGGCGATCTGTGCGGCCGTGCAGATCCCCATCATGCTCTACAACAATCCCGTCACCTCCAATCGCGACATGTCGGCGGCGCTGGTGGCGCGGCTGACGTCGGCGTTTGAACAGGCGCGCTACATCAAGGAGGCCAGCATGGACGTGGCCCGGGTGTACGACATCGTGGAGGCCACGCACGGCGTGATGAACGTGTTTGCCGGCGAACGGCCGGTGGAAAGCTTCCTCCTCGGCGCGGTCGGCTATGTGAACCCCTATGGCAATTATCTGCCCTATGCCACGCGGCGCCTGTGGGACCTGCTGGTGGAAGGCCGCATCCGCGATGCCGGCCATATCCAGGCGCTGGTCCACAAGTTTGACCGGATCATCGCCGAAGGCCACCCCACCTATGGCCACCAATGCTATTCCAAGGCGCTGGCCGGGGCGCAGGGCTATAAGGTGGGCGATGTGCGCGATCCGCTGACCAAATTTGCCGATCTGGGCGAAGAAGGCCGCGCCAAGCTGGCGCAGATCCGCGGCGTGTTTGAAGAGATTGATGCGCTGATGGCCGATATCGACAGCCGCTCTGCCGACGCCATCGCCGCGCAATGATACCTTGCCTGTTCACGCCGCTGAGTGTGCGCGGCGTCACCTTCTGCAATCGCATCATCCTCTCGCCCATGTGCCAGTATCGCGCTGTCGATGGGCAGGCGGTGCGCTGGCACCGCAGCCACCACGGCCGGCTGGCGCTGGCCGGGCTGGGCGGCGCCATCATCGAAGCCACCGCCGTGGTCCCGGAAGGCCGCATCACGCCGGGCTGCCTTGGCATCTGGACGGATGCGCAGCTGCCGGGCCTCACCGAAATCACCGCCATCTACCGCGATCAGGGCGTGCCGGTGGGCATCCAGCTCGCCCATGCCGGCCGCAAGGCCAGCGCTGCCACACCCTATGACGGCGCGCAGCCGCTGCCCGCCGATCACCCCCAGGCCTGGGCCAGCGTGGCGCCCAGCGCCATCCCGTTCGGCGCCAATTGGCAGACCCCGCGCGCACTGGATGAGGCCGGTATCCACGCGGTGATCGCCCGCTTTGCCGAAGCGGCCGACCGTGCTGTGCGCGCCGGCTTTGATTTCATCGAGATCCACGGCGCCCACGGCTATCTGATCAACAGCTTCGTCTCCCCCTTCAGCAACACGCGCGATGATGGCTGGGGCGGCGAACAGCGCCTGCGGCTGGCGCTCGAAGTCACGCGCGCCATCCGCGCCGCCATCCCGGCCACCATGCCGCTTTTCTACCGCACATCGGCGGTGGACGGCGTGGACGGCGGCATCACCATGGCCGACACGGTGGCCCTGGCCCGCGCCCTCAATGCCGAAGGCGTGGACGTGATCGATTGCTCGTCCGGCGGCGTGCTGGGCCCCTCTGGCACCGGTGCGCGGCCGGCGCCGGGCTATCTGGTGCCCTATGCCGCGCAGGTGCGGGCCGAAACGCAGGTCGCCAGCATGGCGGTGGGCCTGATCATGGACGGCGCGCAGGCCAACGCCATCATTGCCAGCGGCCAGGCCGATCTGGTGGCGGTGGGCCGGGAATTGCTGGCCGATGCCAGCTTCGTCTACCGGGCGGCGCGCGATCTGGGCCTTGAGCACCCGGCCCGCGTGCTGCCAGAAGGGCTGCACTTCTGGCTGGAACGCCGCAAGTGGGATGGGATGACGTGATGAAAAAGCTGATGTTCGCGGCCCTGCTGGCAGCGGTCGCCGCGCCGGTGGCGGCACAGGATTACGCCATGCCGGGCGTGCCCCCCTTGCGCGACCGGGTCGCCACCCATGATCGCCTGGTGAAGGCCCGGCTGGATCAGGTGGTGCCGCAGGTGATGCGCAAGGCCGGCGTGGACATGTGGATCATCGCGGCGCGCGAATATGCCGAGGATCCGGTGCTGAAGGCGATGCTGCCGGCCACCTGGATGTCGGCGCGGCGCACCATGGTGCTGATCTTCTTTGATCGCGGCCCGGAACAGGGCGTGGAGCGGCTGGCCGTGGCGCGCTATCCGGTGGGCGATTTCTTCCCCGCCGCCTGGGATCCGGAAGCCCATCCAGAACAATGGGCGCGCGTGGCGCAGCTGGTCGCCGAACGCAATCCCAAGCGCATCGCTGTCAACATCAGCCGCGATTTCGGCCTCGCCGATGGCCTCACCGTCGGCCTGCACCGCGAACTGGTCACGGCGCTGGGGCCGATGGCCAGCCGCATGGAAAGCCATGATGCGCTGGCGCTGGGTTTCCTGGAAACCCGCACGCCCGAAGAGATGGACGTGTATCAGGGCATCATGCGGGTGGCGCACGCCATCATCCCGCGCGGGCTGAGCCAGGAAGTGATCACGCCGGGCGTGACGACCTCGCAGGACGTGGTGTGGTGGTATCGCGAGGAACTGGCCAAGGCCCGGCAGGATGCCTGGTGCCAGCCTTCGCTCACCGTGCAGCGTGCCACCGCCGCCGGCATCACCCCCGGCCGGCAGACCCTGCCCGACAATGTGGTGATCATGCCCGGCGATCTGCTGCACGTGGATTTCTGCGCCGGCATGATGGGCCTGAAAACCGATACGCAGATGCTGGCCTATGTGCTGAAGCCCGGCGAGACGGACGCACCGGCCGGTCTGAAGGCCGGGATGGCGGCGGCCAACAAGGTGCAGGACGCGCTCGTCGCCAGCTTCAAGACCGGCATCACCGGCAACCAGGCGCTGATGGCGGCGCGTGAGAAGGCCATCGCCGCCGGGCTGGACCCGATCATCTACACGCACAGCATCGGGCTCAATGGCCACGGCGCCGGGCCATGGATCGGCAGCTGGGAAAACCAGAATCCCATCCCCGGCCGCGGCGAATATCCGATCAACGCCAACACCGCCTGGTCCATCGAGCTGGCGGCGCTGCACAAGGTGCCCGAATGGGGCAACCAGCAGGTGCGCTTCCCGCTGGAGGTGGACGGCTACTGGGATGGCACCAGCTTCCGCTGGATCGACGGCCGGCAGACGCAGCTGATGCTGGTGCCGCGGCCCGGGAAGTAGGGCCGCCCCTCACGGCATCGGCGGCGCGTTTCGCATCGCCTGCACCTGGCTCTCGTCGCCGGTCATTTCCCAGCGGGTGAGCGCGATGGGCACGATGCCGCTGGCGATGAAGCGATCGTGGAAGCGGCCAAGGTGGAAGGCCTGGCCTTCGCGGTGGCCCATCTCGGCCAGCAATTCCTCCAGCTGCAATTTGCCGAAATAATAGTTCAGGCCCAGCCCCGGCTGCCGCAGATAGAGCGCCATGTCATAGAGGGCGGTGTCGTCCCGCGCTTCCATCCAGTAGGGCGTGCGGCTGGTGAGCGAGGCGAGCGCCTCGTCAAAGGTCCACTCGTTCAGCTGCGCCTTGATCTCCGGGGTCAGCCGGGCGGCGCGGTTGGCCTGCAGGATATAGTGGATCTCGCGCGCCTTGGGCCGCGCATCCAGCCAGCCGGCCTGGATCATCAATTCTTCGAGATAGAAGGCCCAGCCTTCCATGCGGCCACTTTCGGTAAAGCCCAGCCGCTCATCCTTGCGGATCGGGCGCGGATCGCGGGCCTGGTACATGGAATCGAAGATGTGGCCGGGCAGATTGTGGGCGCGCAGGGATCGCGGGTCGCGGTCTTCGGCCTCGCGGAAGAAATTGCGGTTGATCGGCGGATCAAATGGCCCGCCCGCCGCCGGGTCCTGGTTCTGCGGCATCACATAGGGGCCTTCGGGCGGCGGCACCCCCAGCCAATCGGGCACGGTCATGATGTCCCTGGCCTTCAGATAGGCCAGGATGTCGGTATCGGCTTCGCGGCGCAGCGCTTCGCATCCGGCCAGGCTGGTGACGGGGTCCAGCATCGGCGTGCCGCGATGTTCATGCTCCTCCATCTTCAGGAAGGCCATGGAGCGCTGCCACTCGCGCTCGCCCAGCACTGCCATCTCATCGATGCCCCACGGATAATAGAGCACGTGGCGCAGATACCAGGCGAACGCCGCGCGGCCGATGCCGGCCTTGGCGGGCACGCGCGGGTGCATCTCGGCCAGCCACTGGCCAAAGGCGCGGCTGGCGGCGGCAGCGGCACGGGCCTTCTTCGCCAGCCTGGCGTCGGCCGCCAGCGTGGTTGCCATCCGGTCATACAGCCGTGCCTCGATGGCGTGATGCGCCAGGCCCAGCTGCACCAGATCGCCCTTCATGTCGGTCAGCGTGGCGCGGGCGGCGGCCAGCGTGGCGGGCACCGCATCCAGCCGGGCGGCGAGCGCGGCGCGGGCTTGCTTCTCGGCGGGCAGCGCCTTGGGCGGGGCAAAGGCGGTGTTGATCTTGGGCCCCCAGCCGATATCGAGCGTGGCCCACCAGCTGGGATCGCGCCGCCACTGGCGCAGGTGGCGATGCTGGAAGGCCACGGCGCGCATGTCGGCCAGGGCGATCATCCAGTCCACCCGCTGCGGCACCGGCCAGGCACTGTCGTCCAGCGCGGCCAGCTTTGCCAGCGCGCGATCGGCCACGGCGGCGCGGGCGGCCATGGCGGCGGGCGAATGATCGGGCACGCCGGCCTTCACCGGCACCGCCACATCGGCGCGGAACTGCGTGTAGAGCGCCACCAGATCGGCATGGGTGGCGGCCAGCGCCGGTTGGCCCATCAGCAGGGCCGCGATGAAAAAGCGCTTCAGCATGGATGGCCTCCCCCCGTTCTTGATGCGAACAATCGTATCCACAGCGAACGGATTGCGCTAGAGTGAGAAGATGATCGAACGGCCGTGGGCATTGCCCGAACACGAATGGCGGGGGCTGGTGAACCGGGTGCGGGCGGGGCGCAGCCTGGCGCCGGCGCGCTGGCCGCGCGGGGCGCGCTGCGCCGTGGCCTTTTCCTTTGATTGCGATCACGAATGTTTCGCGCTGGGGCAGGGCGATACCGCCATCGGCCGGCTGGCCTGGGGCGAATTCGGCCGCCGCGTGGGCGTGCCCAAGATCCTGGATGTGCTGGCCCGCCGCGATGTGCCGGCCAGCTTCTTCGTGCCCGGCGTGTGTGCCCAGATCGATCCCGATGAAGTGCGGCGCATCCGCGGCGCCGGGCATGAAGTGGGCCTGCACGGCTGGATCCACGAGAACAACAGCCGGCTGGATCACGCCACCGAACGCGATCTGATGCTGCGCGCCCGCGATGTGCTGGCGCCGCTGGTGGGCGGCGATGTGCGCGGCTTCCGCTCGGCCAATTGGGACCTGTCTGCGCACACGATTCCGATCGTGGCCGAACTGGGCCTGGCGTATGACAGCAGCCTGATGGCCGATGAAGCGCCCTACGAGCTGCTGCTGGATGGCCGGCCCACCGGCGTGGTGGAAATCCCGGTGGAATGGCTGCGCGATGATGCGGTGTATCTGATGTTCAACCGGCAGCCGGCGACGCGGCCCTGGCTGTCCCCCGATGATGTGTTTGCCATCTTCCGGCGGGAGCTGGCCGCCGCCCATGCCGAAGGCGGCCTGTTCCAATTGGTGATGCACCCGTTCGTGATCGGCTATCGCAGCCGCATCTGGATCCTGGAGGCGCTGATCGAAGCCGCGCGCGATCTGGGCGATGTGTGGTTTGCCACCCACGAACAGGTGGCGGATTGGGTGCGGGCCGAAGCGGCCCTGCCCGCACCCGCGCCGTTCACGGCTTGATGCCCATCGCCTGCACCTGATCCGTGGCACCCAGCCATTCCCAGCGGATCATGCTCACCGGGATCATGCCAAAGCCGTTGAAGCGGTCGTAGAAGCCTTTCACCGAGAAGGCGCTGCCTTCCTTTTCGGCCAGTTCCGCAAATAATTGTTCCACCTGCGCCTTGCCGGTGATGTAGCTGGGGCCATAGCCCGGCATGCGCAGATAGAGCGATTGTTCAAAGCCCAGCAGCGGCAGCGTGGGGCTCATCCAGCCGTTGGGCGTGCGTTCCACCTGCATCTTCATGGCGCCATCCAGATCGATCAGATTGGCCTGCGCATACAATGATGCCAGCCCGCGTGCGGCGCGCTGGGCCTGCATGATCCACACCACTTCGCGGCTGCGCGGTTCCTTGTCGAACAGGCCGGCATCCAGCATCATCGCTTCCATCGCGGTGGCCTGGCCTTCGGCGCGGCTCAGCCAGATATTGTAGAGCAGCGGCCCGCGGCGGATCGGCGATGCGTGCGGATTGGCCTCTTCGCGGGCCAGATCCCACCAGTGGTAGAAGTGCGCAAACAGCGCGTTGGGCGCGCGGCCCTGCACGATCTGGAAGAAATTCTGCCGATCCTCGGGCACCCAGTTGTTGATATGCTCGCCCAGCACCGGGCGCATGTAGGGCTGCACCGTCAGGATCTGCTTTTCACCCATGAAGCGGATGAAATGATCGATATCGGCCCAGCTCTTGGCTTCCCATTCGGCCTGATTCTTCGGGCTGGTCAGTGGCGGCAGATTCCTGTGGTTGTTTTCCTCCAGCCGCAGCCCGGCGTGGGCGCGGGCCAACTCGCGTTGCAGGATCGCCACCTCGTCTTCCCATGTGTAGGGCGAAAGCTGCACATTCTTCAGGAACCAGGTGTAGTTTTCGGTGCCCACGCCCGAAGGCCCGGTCTTCTTCGGCGCTTCCGCCTTGGCCCAGGCGATGAATTCGCGCGTGGCAGCCAGCGCGGCCGTGGTGGCCTTTTCGGTGGCCTTGTGGCCCTTCACCTTCGGCATCAACCCGGCCAGTGCCTCTTCCTGTTCGGCCAGCGTGACCAGGCTGGCGTTCCACAGATCCCTGGCATTGCCCGTAAGGTTGCCGCGCGCCTGGGTGAGCAGCGGCGGGATATGCGCCAGTTCCTTCGCCAGCTTGGCCGCATCGGCCTTCGAAAGCGGGAACTTGTATTGCCAGAGCTCGATCGGCTGCGGGTGCACCGGGCCTTCGTGGGCGGGCGTATCGGATTTGGCGCTCCACACGCTCACATACCAGGCGGGATCGCGCTCCCACGGCTTCAGCACCCTGAGATCGAAATCCAGCCCGTTCATTTCGGCGCGCACCAGCTGGTAATCCACCTTGTGATTGACCGGCCAGCCCGACGTATCGAGCGCCGCCAGCTTGGCCTGCATCCGCTTCAGTCCTTCGGCGCGGGCGGCATTGGCGCTGGCGGTGAAATCCGGCCCGCCGGCGGGTGTCACCGGCCCGGCCTGGAACTGCCGCCATTCGCCAAACAGCCTGGCCAGTTCGGCCGGGTCGCTCGCCGCCAGCGCCGGCCCGGCCATCAATAGTGCCGTCAATGCAAAGACCTTGGGGGCAAAGAATGTGCGGTGCATGTGCAGTCTCCTCTCATGTTCGCGTGGCAAGCAGCCAGCGCCCGAT
>ERZ1066117.1377-NODE-1377-length-12288-cov-4.712090_pt1 | contig 12288 bp, 2 predicted proteins | sample MGYA00382764_ERZ1066117 | MGnify/ENA primary metagenome ERZ1066117 (study PRJEB33369, sample SAMEA5778347) | biofilm metagenome | biome: Industrial cooling water; feature: Water cooling tower basin; material: Biofilm | place: United Arab Emirates | collected...
GCGCTGCGCGTAGTAGGTGCCGCCGCCGACCCGATTGCCGGCCACCACCTCGAGCCGGCCGCCGTTGCGCTCCGACAGCGTGCCGTCGGCGGCAACGAAGGCATTGGTCGGCACCGAGGCACCCACGCGGTTGATGTCGCGCCCCGCGTGCAGCGACAGGTCGCCGCCGCCGAGCGCACCGACGCCCTGCGCGAAGCGGGCGACATTGCTCCACCACGCCGCGGGCGTGTCACTGCCGCCGACCCGCCACAGCCACTCGTTGACGAGCTGATTGCTGCCGCCCGTGGCACTGATGTCGCGTCCGGCGCTCAGGCTGACGCTGCCGCCGTCACGGGTGAACTGCGGCGGCGGATTGAGCAGCGCCACCTGCGGGTTCGTGAATTCCGGGCCCGCGACCGATGCGACGCCCGCGCTGAACACCACCGAGCTCTGCGCCGCGAGCGTGATGTCGTTGGCCGCCGCGATGTCGATGCGGCCGGTGCCGGTGCGCACCGCACCGGCTGCACCGATGGCGACATTGCCGCGGCCGGCGACGGGCGCCGCGGTGGCCGCGGCACTGGCCGCGAACAGGTCGGCGCCGCCGGTGAGCTGGAAACGCCAGCTGTCGCCCGCTGCGAACGGGCGGAGCGTGAACGCCGCCGGACCGGCCTGGCCGGTGACGCCGTCGCTCAGGATCTGGTTGACGTTGACATTGCCGCCCGCGCGCAGGGTCAGCGCACCGGGATCGCTGGCGGCCAGCGTGTCGCCGCCGTAGCGCCACTGGAAGCTGCTGCCGGTATCGCCTGCCACGAGGCCGGCCGCGAAGTCGGTCGCGGCGGCCACCGTGATGTCGCCTGGCGTGCGGATCTCGATGCCGGGCCTGAGCGAGAAGCCGGGCGTGTCGGACCGGTTCAGCCGCGCAATGATGGCGGCGCGATTGGCGCTCGACATGTACGACTGCAGCGTCGCGCGCAGGCCCGGCAGCGGGTTGGCCGCCGTTGCCGCGCCGGTCGGCGACAGCGCCAGGTTGCCGGTCGCCGTCGCCAGCACTACGCCTTCGACGATTTCGCGTCGTGCACCCGGCGCGAACGACGGCAGCGGCGCAATCGCCACGTCGTCGCCAATGCGGGCGCTGCGCAGCGTCACGGTGCCGGCATCGGCTGCGGTGGCTGCCGAGACATCGACCCGCGCGCCCGCCGTGACGACGATGCCGTCCAGCGCCGGCCGGCTGGCCGCCGCCTCATGCACGCGCGCCGACAGCAGCACGTCGCCGCCGGCTTCGCCCGCCAAGCGCGCGCCGGCCTCGAGCCGCGCCTCGCCCCCGAGCAGCACCTGATCGCGCGCATGCAGTTCGATCCGGCCGCCGCGCTCGCCGGCGGCATCGAGCGTGCCGTCGATGCGAAGCTGCCCGGCAGCCGGCGAGGTTGCTGCATCGGCACCGTCCGCGGCGATCACGATCTGGCGCGCTGCGATGCGCTCGCCCGCTGCCAGCCGCGTGTCGCCATTGCGAACGCGCAGCGCCATCCGCTCGGCCTGCGCGCCGTCGGCACCCGCAGCGAGCGCTGCTGTCACCGCGGACAGGTCGTCCAGGCGTCCGGCATCCACCGTGATGTCTGCGCCGCGCGCGCGGCTGCCCGGCGCGGTCAGCACGCGACCGTCGAGCCGCACGGTGCCGCCGGCAGCGATGCCAAGCGTGCCGGCATCGCCTTCCGCTCCGGCACCGCGCAGGTCGATGCGGGCGCCGGCCTGCTGGATCACGTTGCCGCCCGCGCTCAGCGCCACCTGCCCGGCCGATGCGTCGGCATGGGTGGTGGCAAACGCCTGCGTGCTGCCGGCGACGTCGATGACCGCGCCGTCCTGCAGCACCAGGTCCTCCGCGGTCCCGGTCGCGCGCAACGCCACGCGGCCCGACGGCGCCGCGATGCGTCCGGAGACAGCGACCGATCGACCCTCGAAACTCATGGTCGCGCCCAGCGCATCCGGCGCGGTCGTTGCCGCGCTGCCGGTGGCGGCGATGTTCAGCGCGCCCGTCGCCGCCAGCGCATGCTGCGCGGCGCGGCCACCGATCACGCGCGTGGCCGCCAGATCGAGTGCGCCCGCCACATCGAGCCGGCCGCTGCCCAGGAGCTGCAATTCGCCGCGCGGCAGGCTGCCGCCGGCCGCGGCCTCGGCGCGCAGCTGCGTTCGGCTGAAGCCCGTGATGGCGATGGCGCCGCCGCCGAGCACCACGTGACCCGCGGCCTCGCCGCCGGCGATCGCGCGCAGCCGCAGTTCGCCGCTGCCGTCACCGGCCGGCAGCGCCGCGGCATTGCTGCCGTTGCGCAGTTCGATCCGGCCCGCGGTGATGGTCGCGACCCCGGCCGCGGAAGCGAAGCCATTGATCGAGCCGCCGTCGAGCGTGAGCGAGGCCAGCGTCGGTGCACCGCTGGCGTCGACTGCGCCGAGCGCTGCATTGCCGTACACGTTGAAGCCGCTGGCGCTGCGGACGCTGAAGCTGCGAGCCGAGGCGAACTGCGCCAGCAGTGCGTTGCTCAGGTTGAGGCCGGCCGTACCGGCCGGCACGTCGCCCAGGTTCACCACCGCGCCGCTCAAGCCGACGTTGCGTGCTGAGAGCGCGACCGATGGCGCGTAGTCCTGCGCACGGGTGCCGTCGAACAGCACCGACTCGGCCTGCAGGCGCACGTCGCCGGCCACGCTCAGTTCACCGCGGGTGGCGGTGCCGGCCGGCGAGGCATCGCTGCGGGTGAATGCAGGCAGCGTCGCGGCACTGCTGGCGAGCAGCGCCGCGCCGTCGCCGCGAACGGCGATGGCGCGCGTGGTCGACGGCAGGTCGGCACGCGCCTCGAGCACCGCGCCAGCCCGCACCTCGACCCGCTCGCTCGCATTGAGCAGCACTTCGCCGGCCGCCAGCCGGGCACCGGGCGCGACGGTGACGCGCCGCGCATCGCGCGTCAGTGCAATGCCGTTGCTGTCGTCGACGCTGACGCGTGCGCCGAGCACCAGCCGCTCGGCCTGCAGCGCGTTCAGCTCGGCGGCGGCAAGCTGCAGGTCGGCCTGCGGCGCACCGGCGGCCGGCACGCTGCCGTCGACGACCGTGATGGTCGGCGCCGACAGCGCGACATCGCCGCCGCGGCCGCCGGCGCCCGGCTGTGCATCGATCGTGCCGGCTAGCCGCAACGCGTCGCCCGCCACCGACAGGCCGCCGGCATCGCGCGGCAGCCGCGGCACCGCCTGCTCCGCCACGCGGGCGGCGGCGGCAAAGAACGCATCGGCCGAATAGGTCTGGAACTCGGCCAGACGGCCGAACTGTTCGCGCGTGTAGATGCGAAAACCGCTCCAGCGCGCCGCGGCGGTCCCGGCATCCCCCTGGCCCAGCCGACCGGCCACGATCGTCGTGCCGGCCGCTTCGGTGATCGCGCGGCCGGGCAGGATGTCGCGCAGACCGGCCACCGGCTCGACCGCGACGGCGCCGGGCAGCAGCGCGTAGCGCGGCGGCATGACGGTGTAGGTGCCGGCCGGGATCGGTCCACCGGCGGCGATCGTGATCGTGCTGCCGAAGGGCAGCGCGGCAGTGCTCGCGCCGGTCCCGGCCGCATTGGGCGCCGCCGCGTTGCCGGTCAGATTGGACTGCGTCAACGGGTCGAACGGGGCCAGGGCGGAACCGCGCGCCGGCAGCAACGCGAACAGCGGGTTGCGCTGCGTGGTGCTGCCGCCGGCAGCCGGCACGAAGTTGAGGCTGACGTTGACCGAACCGCCGGGGCCGGCCACGAACTCGGCCCCCTGCAGATCGCCGCCACCGCCGATGTCGATGCGAGCGCCCGGCGCCACATCGACACGGCGGCCGGCGATGTCGATGCGCTTGTCCTGCGCGCGCACGCCGCCGACCGAGGCGAGCGCCGAGTCGCCGGCGGCCGGGTCGTTAGCGTAGGTCCACAGGGCGCGGTTGAACACCGAGCCGAACGGCACCGTGCCGGAGCCCGCGATCGACAGCTCGGCGCCCGCGCCCACCGTCACGTCGGCGCTGGCGTCGATCGTGATGGCGCCGTGCGGAGCGATCACGCGCCCGGTCTGCACGTAGTTCGGCGAGCGGAACGTGACGCTGCCGGCGGCCGACAGCGGGTCGAGTGGCGCGTTGCCGCTGGCACTGACGCGGATGGTGGCGTCGGCCTTGTCGACCGTGCGGATGGTGAAGTCGGTCTGCGTCGCCGGGTACACCTGCGCCGCCGTCAGCTGGATGTCGGCGGCGGCGCTCAGCGAGCCCTGCGGCCGCAGTTCGTTCGGCTGGCCGCCGCCGCGCAGCCGCAGGTCATCGGCCGCGCGGATGTCGACCCGGCCGATGCCCTGCAGCGTGAGGTCGCCGACCAGATCGACGTTGCGTGCGTCGACCGCGAGCGTGCCGCTGCCGCCGCGCGCGGCGGCGTCGCTGCCCGCGCCTTCCGCGGCCGGCCGCGGACCCAGTCCCAGGCTGACATAGGGCGCACGCACCGACACGGTCGCGTTGTCGCCGGCGCGCAGCACCTGCGACTCCAGCACCAGCGATCCGCGGGTCGCGAGCGACTGGGACTGCGGCAGCACGATCGCGTTGGTGCTCGACAGCCAGACCTGATCGAAGCCGGCGCCGTTGATCAGCGCGCCGCGCACGTAGCCGCGGCCGGCGATGCCGGCAGGATCGAACGCGCTGCCGAGGCCGGGCAGCGCAGGGGCTGCCCCGCCGATGACCAGTTCCCGATCCTGCCGGTACAGCCCGTCGAGCAAGGCCTCCTCGATCGCCACCCCCGGCGTGCGCTGGTCTGCCGGCAACCCCGACAGCTGCACCGACAGCCGGCCGCCGGGCGCCTCGGGCAGGCCACCGCGCGCCTGCAGCATGCCGTTGACGATCAGGCCCTGCTGCGCAGCGAGCGACACCATGCCGCCGGCCGAGGCGATCTCGCGCCGCTCGGTCCCGATCGACGCCGGCAGGTCGACGCTGTCGCGCGCGCCATCGGCCACCACACGCGCGCCGGCATCGATCGCCACCGTGCCGAGCGGGGCGCTCAGCACGACGCTGCCGCCGTCGAGCACCTCGCCGCGGCGCACGCCGCGCGCGTCCTCGCGCACGGTGGACACGCCAGACACGTCGACCCGGGCATTGGCGCCCAGCTGGATCACCCGACCGGCGAAGTTCTCCACCGTCGCCGGGCCCCCGGTCAGCGGTGCGCTGCCCAGTGACATCGACACCGAGCCGCCAGCGGCAGCGAGTTCGCCGTCGACCAGCACCTGGCGGCCGGCCGTGAGCTGGACCCGCCCCTGGGTGCCGGCATCGATGCGGGCGCCGGTTTCCACCAGCACGCGACCGGCCGGCAGATCCGAGCGGAGCACGACCTGCGCCGGCCGCGGCAGCGCGTTGGCCGGCAGCAGCGCACGCGCCACCGAGCCGATCGGGCTGCCATCGGCCGTTAGCCGGGCATCCGGCTCGGCCGTCAGCAGGCGCACGCGCGGCTGCACCACCGCACCGAGCGCCACCCGCATCGAGTCGGTGCCGCGCAGCGTGAAGTTCTCGAAGCCGCGGTCGAACAGCGCCGTCGACAACCCGACCTCACCTGCCCCGTCGAGCCCGCCGACCTGCAACCGCGGGGCCGTGATCGACAGCTCGCCACCGGCCGTGAAGCCGAACCCGCTGATCCGCTGCGCGAAGCCGGCGCCCAGGACCAGCGTGCCGCCATCGGTGGCCAGCGGCAGGCCGGCCGCGGTCTGGCTGCCGCGCAACGACAGGGCGCCGGCGCGCCCGCCGGTGACCGTGCCGTTGCGCGCGACGGAGGCGCCGGCGTCGACCGCGATGCGGGCGACCGTCGTGAGGTCGAGGCGGCGCCCGCTGATGTCGACGCGGCCGCCGTTGCGCACGATCGGCGTGGCAGCGGCGGCATCGGCCGGCAGCGCGGCGTCGTTGGTGAAGCGGCCGGCGACGTCGAGTTCGATGCCGACGCCGAAGCGGACGCTGCCGCGCTCGGCCTCGGCCACCAGGTTGCGCTCGTCGCGTCGCACGCCCTGGGCGTCGCTGGAGGCGAGCGGGCGTTCGCCGATGCGGATGCTGCCGCCGGCGGCGCGCACCGAGGCGCCGATGTCGACCGCGTTGGCGTCGACCGCGAGGCGGCCGCCCGGACCGAGGTCGAGCGGCGCATCGGCGGCGAGGCTGAAGCGGCCGTCGCTGACCACGTCGATCCGCGTCACGTTGCCGCGGCGGAGCATGCCGCCATCCACGGCAAGCAGCCGGTCGCGCTGCTCGGCCGGCAGTTGCGACGTGGCGGCCAGCACATCGGCGGCGATCAGCACGTTGGCCCGCGACAGCGAGGCCTGCAGGTCCAGATTGCTGTTGTCGCCGTTGCTGCCGATGCGCAGCGTGCCGCCGGCCGGCGGCGTGCGCTGTCCGCTGCCGGGGGCCACGGCGGCGAGGATCTCGCCCCCGAGCGTGCCGCGCGGAGCGACGATCTCCACCGTGCCGGCCGCGCGGCCTTCGTCGAAGCCGCCGACCGTGCTCGAGCGCGGCGCATCGAACCGCGTGCTGCTGTTCACGCCCTCGCGCGGCGCATTCAGCTCGCGCGTGAAGCTGTCGGCAAAGCCGACGTAGCGGGTGCCCGGCTGCGCGCGCGAGATGTCGACGATGCGGCCGGTCTCGTCAATCAGCTGCGACGTGCGTCCGCTCGCCGACGACGTGCGCGTGCTCCCGCCCGAGACGTCGAGCACCGCGCCGGCCGCAACCTCCACCGCCCCTTCGGCCCGCAGCGCGATGGTGCCGCCGCTGGCATTGCGCTCCGCCTGCGTGCCCGCCACCGCCGCGCGGCGCGACGACACGTCGATGAACGGATGCTCCTGGGCGACGTTCAGGTAGACGCCCTGCCCGCGCAGAAAGCCGTCGCGCTGCAGCGGCGCATCGCGCAGGTCCGAGCTGGTCAGGCGGTCGATGAAGACGAAGTTGCGCGCACCGTCGACGGCCACGTCGCGCTCGCCGCTGACGTCGATCCTGACGTCACGGCCGATGGTCACGGTGGCGCGTGCGTCCTCAGCGCCGAGGATGCGCTCGGCCGCGCCGATGGCCGTGGCATCCGCACGTGCGGTCACCTGGACGTCGCCGCCGCGTGCCTGCAACACGGTGTTTCCGGCCGCGCCGTCGCCGCCGATGCGCACCTGCGCGCCTTCGATCACGATGGCCGAGCGCGCCTGCGCGGCGAACTCATCGTTCAGCGGCGCGGTGGCCGTGTCGCTGCGGTCGAGCACGACCTCGGTGCGCGAACCCGAGCCGACCGTCACCGTGCCGGTGCTGCGCGCCTGCAGGAAGAAGCCCGGCTGCGGCACGCTGAACTGGTTGGCCGGCGCGCCGTCGGTGGCCGCCTGGCGGGCGATCAGGCGGATCGACCCGTTTTCGCGCAGCGCCGAGGTCGCGGAGATCCGCCCGGCCTGGTTGACCGCCATGCCGATCAGCGTCACGTCGCCGCGCGCGGACTGGATTTCGCCGCTGTGGGTGACGCGGCCGCCCTCGCCCACCTCGACCAGCAGCCCGCGCAGCGTCGGCGTGTTGGAGCCGGTGAGAAACACGCGCTGGCCGGCAGCGAAGATCACCTGGCCGCCACCGTCGACCTGGATGCTGCCGGCGTTGTTCACTTCGGGCGCGAACAGGAACACGTTGCCGGCGCGCACGACGGTGCCGGCCTGGTCGCGACCGGCAGCGCGAATGGTGGCGCCGGCGAACACGTCGATGCGCCCGGCCGGGTTGGCCGCAGCGCCGTCGAGTCCGCCGGCGAAGACGGGCACCGCCACGCGCGGGTCCGACAGCAGGCCGCTGCGGACGCGGTCGTCGGCGATGTTCAGCGTCGAGGCGATGAGTCCGCCGACATCGACCCGGGCGGTCGATCCGAACAGCAGGCCGTTGGGGTTTATCAGGTAGACCTGCCCGTTGGCCTGCAGCGAGCCGTCGATGCGGGTGACGTTCGGGTCGTAAATGCGGTTCAGCGCGACCGCATTGGCGTCGGGCTGGCGGAACACCACGCTGTTGCCGGCGGCGATGTTGAAGTCGCGCCAGTTGAGGATCGCGGTGCCGCTGGTCTGGTTGATGGTCAGCGTGCTCGCGGTGCCATTGAGCGTCACGCTGCCGAGCGGATTGAATGTCACGTTCGGCCCGCAGGCGCCGGGCACGTAGGCATTCGGCAGCCCGATCCGCGGCGGCAGCGGCGGGGTCTGCGCCTGCGCCGCCTGCCAGGCGCCCAGTCCGAACGCGACCGCGACCGTCGACCAGCGTGCGCCGACAGCGCGCAGGCGCAGCCTGAGCGCCGGCAGCCGCAGCAGGCCGGCCAGGCGCCACATGAGTGCAGCGAGCAGGCGCGACACGGTGCGCCGACCGCACGCACGGCGGCGGGGCGACAGCTTGATGAGCGGCAGCTTCATGGCACCTCGCGATGGGACGAACGTGACTCAGTACTCGTAGCCGAGACGCAGATGCCAGCGATGGCTGTCGCGCTCGGTCACCGGGCCGGTGAGGCCGGCCGCACCTTCGCGCAGCGCACGCGCCACGTCGGCGGCCAGCCGCAGCCCCTGCCAGGTCCAGCGCAGGCCGAGCGCCACGCCGGCCAGGCTGCGATGGCGGAACTGCGGCCCTTGCGGGTCGACGATCAGCACCTCGCCGGCATCGGCAGCGACCAGCGCGTACAGCGAGCGCCGCGAGGGCGTCACCGCACGACCCAGCGGATGGAAGCGGAACTCGACCGTCGCGCGCCAGCCGCGGTCGCCGAAGAACTCGGCCTCGCGGTAGCCGCGCACGCTCTCCGCGCCCCCCAGCGCGAACTGCTCGTTCGGGATCAGCGGTTCGCCGCTGAACTGCCCCTCGGCGCGCGCGAACGCACTGAAGCGGCCGCTTAGCCCGCGCTCGTGGGACACGTCGGCCTTCCAGGCGAAGTAGCCGGCGCGCGCCAGCACGCGGCGGCCTTCGAACTCGGCGTCGCTGTTGCCGAGCAGTCCGCGCGGCGCGCTGCCCAGGCTCAGCGACAGCTGCGTGGTGGCGTCGGCCTGCGACAGCGTGCCGCTGTACGTCAGCGACAGCGGTACGTAGGTGATCGGTGCGAGCACGTCGACCGCACCGCCGCCGGCCGCGATGTTGGTCTGCCCGAAATCCTTGTAGTCCAGGCCGACGTTGAGCGAGTGGAAGTAGCCGCGACCGGCAGGCAGCGGCCGGATCCAGCGCAGTCCGCCCAGGCGGGCGCGACCGAGCACCGTGGAACTGCCGACCAGCGCCACCTCGCTGTCCGACCGGACCGCAAACAGCGACACCACGTCCGGCGCGTCGGCGAAGCGCCACAGGTAGGTGGCCACCAGCACATCGACTTCGTCGCGGTCCTCCGGCGATACCTGGTAGGTGAGGCCGACGCTGTGCTGGCGCTGCCAGAGGTTGTCGTAGCGCACCGTGGCCGACAGCCGCGTGTCGGTGGTGAACGGCGAGGCGCGATTGTTGATCTCGATGTCGGCGTGCAGCGGCAGCTGGTCCTTGACGTTCAGATCGACTTCCACCGTGCCGGGTATCGCGCCCTGCCGCAGCACCGGCGTCACCTGCCGGTCGGGCAGCCGGTTCACCTGTGCCAGTTGCGACTGCACGGCGTTGAAGTCGGGCACGCTGCCGGCAGCGAACTCGGGCACCGCCGCGCGGATTTCGCCGAGGCTGAAGTAGCGCGCGCCGAGCACGCGCAGGCGGTCCACCCGGCCTTCGACCACGCGCAGGCGCACCACGCCGTTGTCGACCCGCTGCTCTGGAATGTCGACGAACACGGTCTGGTAGCCGATGCGCTGGTAGGCCTCCTCGAGTGCCTTGCGTGCCGCCTCGACGTCACGCAGCGTCCTGCCGGGGCCCAGGTGCGGATAGACAGCGCGCTCGATCTCGAGCGTCGGCAGCACCGTGTTGTCTTCGACCACGTATTCGAGGATGTCGAAGCGTTCTTCGGCCGGCGCCGGCGATGCCGCGGATGAAGGCGATGCAGGCGCCTGCGCCACCGCGGCCACGGGCAGCGCGGCCAGGGCGGTGATGAGCAGCGCGCCGCACGCGTGCGTCAGGGAGCGGAGAGTGAGGGGACGCAAGGTCGTGAACCGTTCGCGCCATGCGTTGACGCGTGCCGGCATTGCACGGTGAAGAGATGACGGGGCGTTGATCCGTGACGCCGCTGTTGCGGTTGCCGCACGCGCATTGACGCGACGGTGACAGGGCATGCAGCGACGAAAATGCGCCCGCCCGGCGGGATCACCGCCGGGCGGGCCGTTGCGGAGTCAGGCGTGGGTTGAGGCCGGGGTCACTCCACGATCTGCGGCGCAGCGCAGCTGTTGCCGAGCGTGCGGTAGCGGGTGGCCTGCGCGGCGTACTGCGGATCGGACGAATCGGCGATGCCGGGCAGCGCCACGATGCCGTCGGTACCCGACAGCGAGGCGATCACCGTCGGCGAACCGGTGGCCGTGGCGAGCTGCTCGTAGAACGAGCGCACGGCGGCTGACGCCGTCACGCGCAGCGTCAGCACCTGCTCGGCGACCCAGCGATAGGCGCCGTTCTGGGCGTTGGCCTTGATCGGATAGACGCCGTCCAGCTTCAGGAAGCCCCAGTTGGGCGTGCCGGTGCCCGACCCCGGCGCGCTCTCGCGGGTGATGATGCCGGCCACGTAGCGGGTCAGGCCGTCGTTGCTGGTCCCCGAGTTGGCAGTGCCGCCCAGGAAGCTCAGCAGCGCGCCGCCCGAGCCTGATTCGGTGACGACGTAGGTCGGTCCGGATTCAGGCTGGGTTGCCGGCGCCAGGCCGCTCGGCGAGCAGGGGTTGTTCATGAACACCGCGTTGAACGACGACTGCGTGCCCGAGCCCGCGACACGACGCGCCCAACGCACCGTCTGCGTTGCTGCGGCCGGCGGCGCGCTGCGGAACAGCGGCGTCCAGTCGGTGTTCAGCGGGCCGGCGTTGGCGATCGACAGCGAGATCACCTGCGCGGTCGAGATCGTCGGTGCACACCCGCCCGGGAAGGTGGTGGCGCCGACCACGAGGTTCGGGCTGGTCGGCGTGGCGGTCGAGCAGGCCGCCGGCAGCAGCCCGGCGGCGATCTGGTCATCACGCAGCGCGTTCCACAGCGCCGTCGACGCACCGATGCCGAACACCACGCCCCACTGGCCGCGCGACTCGATGTTCGTGAAATTCGGCGTCGCCACACCCGATGGCAGATTCAAGCTACGGAACAGGGCAGGCTCGACGTCGGCATTGCCGACCAGCGCCTGCTGCAACGTGGCCTCGTTGCTGCAGCCGGTGAACAGGTTGACCCGCTTGCCCTCGATCGTGGTGACGGTCGGCGCACCGCAGGTCGCGATGTTCACCCGCTGCACGCCACCAGCCACCGTGTAGGGGGCCGCGCCACCCGCCGTGCCGGACACCGGGCCGATGCCCAGGAACGAACCGGTGGTGTTGTCGTAGTTGAAGTCGAGCGCGGTGAAGCCGGCGATCGCGGTCGAGTTGCAGGTGATGCGACGGACGTTGGTCGCGTTCTCGTACACGTTGATGGTCGGCGCCGCAGGCGCGGCGGTCGACGCACCGCAGATCGAACGGATGACGGCATCGCGGATCGTCTGGCGGGTGGCCGATGCGCCACCGCCGGCGAACGTCAGCGTCTGCGCCGACGCGGTGCCCGCGACGGCGAGGCCGGCGAGCAGGATGGAGAGCTGCTTCAGTTGCATGGGGACTCCGTGCTGGGAAGAGGAAGGCGCCGCGCACCGGACGCGGGTCCGGTGCGCAGGTCAATCAAGGCAACCGTCGAAGGGGTTTACTTGCCGCTCATGCGACGACGAGCGACGAAGCCCAGCGTGAGCAGGCCCGCGAGCATCATTGCGTAGGTGCTGGCCTCGGGCACTGGCGCGGTGTAGACCAGCGTGCCGTCACCGTTGAGCGTCCAGCTCGCAGCGCCAAACGAGTTGCCGTACGTGTAGCGCGTGCAGTTCAGCGACGTGCAGGCCGTGGTGCCGATGTTGTTGCCGGTGAACAGGTAGAAGCCCAGCGACTGACCGATGCTGCCGAGCACGCTGAAAGAGGTGTTGCCGTTGAAGTTGTTGCCCGTGCCGAAGAGCGAGCCGCCGTATCCGCTGTCGGTCGGCGCCGCAGCAGCGGTCGTCTGATAAATCGCAAACCCGTTGTTGCTGCCGGCATGCGTGCCGAGCAGGTTGTGCACGTTCTGGAACGGCGCGACCAGCACGTTGTTGATCGCATTGACGCGCGACAGGCCGGTGATGCTTCCGGCCGTGGCGCCAGTCATCATGACGCCCGTCGGCGCCACAC
>ERZ1066117.1378-NODE-1378-length-12286-cov-6.176028_pt1 | contig 12286 bp, 6 predicted proteins | sample MGYA00382764_ERZ1066117 | MGnify/ENA primary metagenome ERZ1066117 (study PRJEB33369, sample SAMEA5778347) | biofilm metagenome | biome: Industrial cooling water; feature: Water cooling tower basin; material: Biofilm | place: United Arab Emirates | collected...
ATGTATATCTCCGCATGACTCCGCCCGAACTGGAGAAAGCGCTGGCCGCCAACCTCAAACTCCGAAACGCGGAGGATCTCTCCGAGAGTGAGGCCAATCGGGCGAAATTGCAGGGCGCGGAGATCGAACTGCGTCGTCGCCAGCCGGCCAGCGCACGCAAAACGTTGGAGAAGATCGACGACCGAGCGCCGGCGGAGGTGTTGCAGCGTGCTCGACTGCTCCGCGCCCGCGCCTACCAGGATCAGGAGTTCTGGAAAGACGCGGCCTTGCAGTATCAGGCCGCGCTGGCAGATACCCGCTATGTGCCCCCGGATGCGCCCCTGGCACGTTACAACCTCGGGCTGTGCTATCGTGGGATGGAACTCCGAGGCGAGGCCATCCGAGCCTGGGAAGCGTGTCTGACCAACGCCAAGCCCGCCGAGTACACCGCCGCAGCCATCGCGTTGGCAGAGGCTCATCTCGACGAACCGGCACTGGAGCCGACTCTGGACGCCCTCACGCGAAGTGTGGAGCACCTGAAGCCCGGGGCGAAGTGGACGAATCCACATGTGGATCGTTCCAAATTGCTGAAGGTCTTCGACCGCGCGAAGGTGGCCTTCCAACAGGCCGAACGGTTCGACCTGCTCTACAAACTGGTCACGCCGCAAAGCAAATGGCTGAGTGCCGAGGCATCGCTGGTGGCTCGAGCGGAGGCCGCCTTGCTGTGGGGTCAGGCGCTGAAGAAGTCCTCGGGGCTGGAGGATATCCAGCGTAGCAACACTCTCCTGGTCGAAGCAGGCGACTTGTTTGAGCAAGCCTCCCGCGAGAAAGACTTGCCCCCGGAGAAGCAGGCCGACCGCCTGTTTCAGTCGGCCCTGGCCTTCCAGGCTGCCGATCAACCCGACAAGGGTGCCTCGTCACTCTTCCGGCTGAAAACCCTCCCGGCCAAGGCGGAACTACTCAGCGAGGCGAACTATCGCCTGGGCGAATACTACCGCAGCCGCGGCGAAAAGACCAAAGCGCTGGAGATGTACCGCGACTGCATCAAGTACGATAGTCGATATGTGGCACATGCTCACCTCCGGATCGCGATGTATGATCTGGAAGAGCAACGGATGGAGGAAGCCGAGGCCGGGCTGGTGGCCATCTTGCGTAATCTGGCCTGGGATGCGGACCCCGAGATCAAGGCCGAGGCACTCAACGCGCTGGCCAACCTCCTCTACACCCGCAAGGACTATCGGCGGGTGGTGTTTTACCTGGAGAACGCGCTTAAGCTCTTCAACGAGAATGCTGCCTACCGTAGCACGGCCAACTACACACGCCTGCGCTTCCTGCTCGCCGATTCGTACCAACAAGTGGCGGCCCTGGAGACCACCGAACTGGGCAACAAGGCCCTGACCCTTGAGAGCCGTCGCTTTCACGAGCAGAGACGCGAACTCTTTCTCCAGAAAGCCGTGAAGGAGCTCGATGGACTCGATTCCTACCTCCTTTCGGAAAAAGGAAGCTCGCACCTTACTCCCAAGCAACGGGCCGAGGTTCCGTTCCTGCTGGCCTCGTGTCTGTTTCGGCTGGGCAAATATGCCGACGCATTAAAGATCTACGAACGAATCGCCAGCAAGAACGATAACAGCCTGGAGTATATCGTCGCCCTGGGAGGGGCGATCAAGTGTCTGGGCGAACTCCGCCAGGAGGACAAGATCCGGCAGCGACTGCTTCAGATCGAGAACGCCCTGCCGAACGTTCCCGAGCCTCATGCGCAGAACTGGAAGGAGTGGGTCAAGAAGGCACGCATGGCCCTTGCCCCCATTCCGGAATGATGTGCCTCCACGAGTGACGCGGCGCGTCACTCAGGTGTCGCGGCCGAACAGGAAGCCCAAGAACGACAGGGCAAACCCCGCGGTGAGACTCACATCGGTGGGGCTCAATCCCATGATCGTCTCGGGCAGGTAACCAAGTGTCGGTCCCAAAAGGAAAACCGCAGCGGCAAGATACTGCATGATGCCGATCTTCCAGCTATACCATAACGAGGAGAGCAATAGGAGCACCCCGGCCGCGAGCGCCCCGATGCTGAAGACGCTCTTGCTCACCATTTCGGGCAGGGGCAGCGTGAAGGGCAGGTTTACCTTACCTGCCTTCATCTTGGCCTCGTTATACTTCGAGACCCAGGTGCTCGTCTGGTCGAGTGTGTCACTGCCAGGGATGAGATTCTGACTCCACGCCCAGAAGCCGCTGCAAACGAGCAGCACGCAGGCGAGCAAGAAGCGTGGCCCGCCGCCAAACGGAGCGGCCAGCAGGCGGTCCAGCCGCAACGCTGGGGCCGTGACTGCCGGTCGTGGCTGCTCGACCACCTCAAGAAGCTGGGCGACATTTACCCGGCGCGGCGGTGGTCCTTTTCGTGCAGGCACAGTGGCCGTGGGGGCCGGCTCAGGCGCCAGAGTCGCGTCGGGGTCGGCGGGAGCGACTTTTTTCATCTCGGCGGCGGCGGAAACCATCGCCTGCGCCACCTGCTCGGCCCGCGCCCTGGCCTCGCCAGCCGAGATGCCCTGGGCTTCGAGATTCTTCTGCTCGACACGTTGCAGGTGCGCCCGTTCTCGGGCTTCCTGTCGGGCTTTTTGCACGCGGTCGATCCACGCGACCACCGGCTCCCGCCAGGCAGCATGCCGACTGCGCGGTTTCGCGGTGAAGCGTCCCCGCTGGGCGATCTTGGCCTCGTAGCCGAAGAGCGCCTCAAAAAACTCTTCCCACGAGTCGCCCGCGAAGTCGGCAACAAACTCCTGAAGTGCCTCTTCGCTCAGGCCGCGCAGACGGAGCGTTTTCAGCATGCGTTCCACTTTTTCCAGCGACTCACGTCGTTGATCGGCGATGCATTTGTCGATTCCGAGGTAAAGGCCAAATGCCATCCCGACGCCGAGTGTGACCGCGAGCAGCCACCACGGTAGCAGACCCAGGAAGAACAATCCCAGCACGAAAACCACCAGGCCGCCGATCATTTTGAGGCCATCGACCCAGGAACTCCCCAGGAGCAGATCGCGGACCTTGCGGAAGAGGTAGCCCCGCTCGGCGGAGCCGCGCACCAGGAAGTACGAGACCAGCGTCGAGGCGCCCACGGCGAAAAAGAAGGTGCCCAGTCGCCACCACGAGATAAAGAGAAACAACAGACAGAACACCAGACAGGCACTCGTGAAGCCAAGCAGGGCCAGCGCGCGGATTCGCACCAGCGGCGAAGCGTAGAAGGCCCGCACACTGCTCTCCAGCACACCCAAATGCTGCTCCGTCGTCGCGGTCTTGGCCGCATGCAGACCCAAAAAATCTTCCAGTGCCTTGATGAGTTCGCCCATGTCGGCATAGCGATCCTCCGGGCGTTTGCAGAGCATCCGCTGGACAATATCGCCCAGAGCACGCGGCACATCGCGGACGACCGTCTCGGGACGTGGCGCCGGATCGGTCGCATGCCGCGTCATGATCTCCATGGCCGTGCGGCCCTTGAAGACGGGTCGGCCGGTGATCAGCACAAACAGGGTGCAACCCAGCGAGTAGATGTCGGCTCGGCCGTCGACGGCCGAGGCATCGCGGGCCTGCTCGGGGGCCATATACGAAGGCGTGCCCATGGCCTGGCCTGCCAGGGTGACGCCGCTGAGGCTGGAGAGGCTGCGTCCTATGGGGACCTGCGCCGCCGGGACCTCCAGAGCGGCTACGCTGCGGGCTGGAGGCGGATCGTCGCTCATGCCCGGAGTACGTACCAGCCCCAGATCGGCAACCTTGACGACCCCTTGTGTATTCAGCATGAGGTTGTCTGGCTTGATGTCGCGGTGAATCATGCCGCGCTCGTGGGCAAACTGTAGCCCGCGAGCGGCCTGAAGGATGTAGCCCGCTGCCACCTCCGGTGCGAGCTTGCCCTCCTTTTTCACCAGTTCGCCCAGCGACTGACCCTCGACAAACTCCATGCTAAAGTAATGGATGCCCTGATCTTCTCCGATATCGTACACCTGAACAACATTATGGTGGATCAGCTGGGCAGCCGCGTAGGCTTCTCGCGTGAATCGCACCAGGAAGTTGGGGTTCTTGGCCCACTGGGCGTTCATGACCTTGAGCGCGACGGGCCGATCGAGGCTCACCTGCCGGGCCAGATAGACGGCCCCCATGCCGCCGCGCCCCAGTTCGCGAACCACCTGGTAGCCCCCCAGCTGTTGCGGCAGTTTGTCCCCGCGCGAGGAAACTGCGGCGGGTGCAACCGGCGAAACCGATGCCACCTCAGTCGCATCCAGGGCCGATTCTTGGGCCGCTTCTGGGGCCACCGCCGGGACGGGGGCAAGCGTCTGGGACGACGCCAGGGTCTGCTCCGAAGCGGGAGCAGCCAGTAACGACGCGGCCACGGAAAAATCGGCGTTGTTCGCGGCAGAGGCTTCTGGCGCGACCAGAGTCGCTTCAGGCGCGGGTACGGGGATGGACGGCGAGGTCGGACTGGGAACCGAGACCTCGGTGGCCTCGGGATTAAAGACGGCACCCGAGGCTTCCCCTGGCAGGACGCTGGTGCGGATGGCGGGATTGGCTCCTTCGCCCACCTCAAGCAGAAACTGGCGACCGCATTTTACGCATTTGGGTTTGAACTTGCCGGCACGAATGCTTTTGGCATTCATCGTGTGCCCGCAGTGCGGACAAAGAATGGACATCAATCGATCCTCCGAACCGCGCGGCCCTGGCTGCCACCGAGTCCGGAGAATGAACGCGATAACAAAAATAGCTCGGTGCGTACCGCAAGCGAAGGGGGGCGGCTCGCCTATAGCCTACGCCCCCCTGTGCGGATGTCAAGCGGGTGTCAAGCACCTGTCGCTCGTTGCTCGCCGCCTAGTCGCGTGCCAGGCACACGATGCTCACGCCCAGTTTGTCGGCCAGGGCCACCGTCTCGGGCTGATCCAGTACGATGGTTTTCTCGGCCTCGATGGCCAGCACCTTGCCGCCGGCTCGGGCAATGTTCTCGATGGTCTGCATCCCCACCGTTGGCACGTCGAACCGCATATCCTGCGACGGCTTGGCCACCTTGACGACCGTGAAGCCGCCCTTGCGGCACAATTCCCCGGCACGGGCGATGGCGCGGTCGGTCCCCTCGATGGCCTCCACGGCCACGGCTACCTTGTCCTTGATCATGACCGATTGGCCGACGTCCAGGCCGCCCATGGCCTTGGCGAGAGTCCAACCGAAGTCGATATCGGCCTGTTCGGCGGGGGTCGGGGCACGGCGAGTCAGCACACCAGGTTTCACGAGCAACTCCGGGCACAGGTCCAGGGCCGAGGCGAACGACAGGCCATCGCGCCCCCATTCCTCGATGACGCTCAGGAGCACCGTGTCGTCCTTGTTGTCGCGACGGTGCCGAAAGTAATACCAACTCAGCGTTCGCCAGTCTGGCAGCCAGTGCAGCCAGCGCCACGGTCGATACATGAGGTCGGCCTTGTGGAGTTTGCCGGCCATCACCACCTGACGAGCGCCCGCAGCCTTTACCAGCTGGATCATGCGGCCCATCTGGAAGGGACCAACCGGATGATACCGCCAGCACAGCGAGGCGAGGACGGGGTCGGCGTGATCCATGATCCCAATGCCCACGACGCGCAAGCCTGCGTCGCGTGCCTTGGTGGCAAAAGCGATGGGAAACCGGCCCGCGCCTGCCAGCAGGCCGACGGGTTCATCGCCACGAATCATCCCGCCTCCTTGAGATTCATTCCCAGGCGTTTCTTCACCTCACGCATATCTTTGATCAGGTCGGGCAGCTTGGGCATGCTGACAAGCATGCGTCGCGCCTCACTGACGGGCATGGCAGGGGTGCCGAGTAGCTTTTCGCCGGCAGGCACATCGTTGGGCACCTTCGAGCTCGCCCCGATTTGCACGCCATCGCCGATGGTCACGTGATCGGCGACGCCAACCTGACCAGCCATCACCACATACTTTCCTGTGGTAGACGAGCCAGCAATGCCGACTTGCGAAACGATGAGATTGTGCTGGCCCACCTGACAGTTATGCGCGATCATGACCAGATTATCGATCTTGGTGCCATTGCCGACGCGGGTGGCCTGGAAGGTGCCGCGGTCGATGGTGGTATTGGCGCCGATCTCGACATCGTTGCCGATCTCAACACAACCCAGTTGGGGCACCTTGACGTGCTGCCCTTGGTGAAAGCGATAGCCGAAGCCGTCGGCGCCGAGCACGGTGCCCGCATGGACGACGACGCGATCGCCGACCTTGGTGCGCTCGTATAGGACGGCGTGCGGGTGGAGCACGACCTCGTTGCCGAGCACGCAGTGGGCACCGACGACGGCCCCCGGATGTACGACGCAACCGGCGCCAAGCGTGGCTCCCTCACCAATCACGGCAAAGGGCAGGATGCGGCAACCGGGGCCTAGCGTGGCCGTGGGATGGACGCTCGCCTGAGCAGAAATGCCCTCAGGCAACGGGGTGGGTGGCCCTTGAAGATGCGTCACCACCTTCACAAATGCCAGCAACGGGTCAGCCACTTCGATGAGCGTGAAGCCGCGCGGCACCAGCGTGCTGGCGAGGCCTTCGGGAGTGACCAGCACGCCGGCCTGACAGCCTTCGAGATGGCGCAAGTTGCGCTCGTGCTCCAGAAACGAGATCATTTCTGGCCCGGCTTCATGCAAGGGACCGGCCGCGCGAACGGGTCGGTCGCCATCGCCGTGGAGAGTGCCCTGAACAAGGGCGGCCAGATCGCGAGCAGTGTTCGACACGGGAGGATGCCCTTTCTTCCGTGAAAGGGGCCGCCATCGGCGGTCCGGGGATGATTGTTGAAACAGAACCTACCGCAGAGCTCGCGTGTAACGCAAGACGGATTTTTCGGCCCAGATACGGCTGCAACGCGAAATAGTGTCACCTCGGGGCGTCCTGGCCCCACTTTTCGGGTGAGAGTCGTATCCTTCGCTCTGGGAGAAAAGCCATGCTCGAAACCCCCGTCGTCTCAAAATCCGAGGCCACGCCCGAGTCCGACGCCACGCTGTGGGCTGCCGTCCGCACCGGCGATACCGCCTGTTTTGAGCGGTTTGTCGCCCGCCACCAGTCGCTCGTCTGTGCCATCGCCTACAGCGTGTGCGGCGACCTTGCCCTGAGTGAGGATGTGGCCCAGGAGACATTCTGGGCCGTCTGGCGGCAGCGCAACGACGTGCATCAACCCGACAACCTCCGCGCCTGGCTGTGTGGCATCGCCCGAAACTTGGCCCTCGCCCACGCGAAGGAGGCCAAACGCAAGGCCGACCGGGTCAGTGGCCACGCAGGCGCTGGGGAGGCTGCGAGCCGTGACACCGATCCAGCCGACTCGATCGGCGAACGCGAGGAGCAAGCGCTGCTATGGCGGACGTTGGAGCGATTACCCGAATCGTATCGGGAGCCGCTCATCCTGTTCTACCGCGAGGGACAATCGGTTGCCGCCGTGGCCGCGGCGCTGGAGCTTTCGCCCGATGCCGTGAAGCAGCGATTGTCGCGTGGTCGGGAGTTGCTCCGCGATCGGTTGGCCGACGTGGTAGCCAGCACGCTGGGGCGGACCCGACCGGGCCGTGTCTTCACAGGCGCGGTGCTCGCAGGGCTCTCGACCCTCTCGATGGGTGCCAAGGCGGCCCCGGGGGCCGCAGGCGTTGCCAGCGCGGCGGCAATGGGCACCCTGGGCGGATTGTTCGGCTCGTTCGTGGGCATTTTCGGTGGCTTCGCGGGGCCGTACCTCGCGGCCCAGGCGGCCCCCACGATGGAAGACCGCCGCGACATGACCCGCGTTGCCTGGCGACTCCTCGCGGCCGGCCTGATGTTCACGGCCGTGCTGCTGGTGGGCATCTGGTTCTTTGCGGGCAGCCAATCTGTGGTGGGGTATCTGATCTTCTGGGCGTTCACCTTCGGTGGCTTCTTCGCCTACGTGATGACGGAATCGACTCTGGCCGCACGTCGAGCGCGGCGTCGGCAGGGCCAGCCGGGGACGCCGAACGACTCGCCCCTTCGCCGACGGCTGGAGGTGGCCTCACGGGGCCTGCGTGGCCGGGTGTGGCGCAGCCGGTGGAGCCTGCTAGGTTGGCCGCTGGTGGAGTTCAACGTCTCCGATCCAATGCCGCAATCAGGCACAGAGCGGACACCCGGAACGGCGCGGGCCTGGATCGCTGTCGGCGACCGGGCGATCGGGTTTCTGGTCGCCATCGGCGGTACCGCCATCGCCCCCGTGGCACTGGGAGGCCGCGCGGTGGGGTTGATCAGCCTGGGCGGCATCGCGGTGGGCGGCGTCGCGATCGGCGGCCTGAGCCTCGGCGGCCTGGCACTGGGAGGATTGGCCATCGGCTACCTGGCGGCGGGCGGTGGCGCGCTCGGCTGGCAACTGGCCTGCGGCGGTGGCGCAGTCGCCTGGCATTCAGCCTTCGGCGGCGTGGCCTTCGCCAGGTATCTGGCCGTCGGCGGCGAGGCGATGGCGGTTCAGGCCAACACCCCCGAGGCACGAGCGCTGCTCGAGGCACATCCCCTGACGATCGGCTTTTTCTGGCTGGCCAAAAACCCGCTGTGGTTCCTCCTGGGCAACGCGCTGCTGTGCCTGCCGTTGCTCCTGCTGGCACCACTGATGTACCACCGCGAGGCAACACCGCCCGGTTCATGAAGACGCACCCACGAACACGCTCTTGACTCCTGAGCCGGCTTCGTGCGATGGATGCAGCCATCGTCCCTCGTTCCGCTTGCGGAGGCCGGGCATGGTGCGTCCGTCGCTGTCGTTGGTGCTACCCGCCTGGAATGAGGCGGCCGGGATTCGTCAGGCGGTCGCCGAGGCCGACGAGGCTCTGGCGCGCATCTGCGACGACTACGAAATCCTGGTCGTCGACGATGGCAGCCGTGACGACACCGCCGTGCTCGTCGCCAACGAGGCACGCCAGCGTCCGCACGTACGGCTGCTCCGCCACGAGGCCAATCGTGGTTATGGTGCCGCCCTGCGCACCGGGTTCGAGGCCGCGCGATTCGATCACGTCGCCTTCACCGATGCCGATTGCCAGTTCCACTTGGATGATCTCGCGTTGATGCTTCCGCACGCGGAGTCGCATCCCGTCGTCGTCGGCTATCGCATCGACCGTAAGGACCCCTGGCGGCGGCGTTTCCTATCGCGCGGCTACAACCTGCTGGCGCGGACGCTGCTGGGCACCGTCGTTCGCGATATCGACTGCGCGCTCAAGGTATTCCGACGCGATTCACTGCCACACCTTCTGCCCGAGTCGCGTGGCTTTTTCGTCAACACCGAGATGCTCACCCGCGCCCGGCAGCAGGGTCTGGCCATCGCCGAGGTGGGCGTGCGGCATCGGCCACGCGAACGGGGGACGAGCACGGTAAGCTGGCGCGATGTGCCGCGTACGCTGGGGCATCTGCTGCCGTTCTGGTGGTCGCGGGCCAGTTTCGCTGGCGAGCGACGCTCCCACGAGGGCGGCGGCTGGGAGGCGCTGCTCGGCTCCGTGCTCGTGCTATTCGTGGCCATCGTGCTGTTCTTCACCAGCCTGCGAGCGCCACTCCTGGAGCCGCAGGAGGCTCGTTATGCCGAGATTCCCCGGCAGATGCTGGCGGCGGATCGTTGGATCGTCCCGGTGCTGCACGGGCAGGATTACCTCGACAAGCCGCCGCTGTTTTACTGGGCGGTGATGCTGTCGTATCGCCTCTTTGGCGTGCACGACTGGGCGGCGCGGCTGGTGCCCGGCCTTGCGGGCGTGGGCTGCGTGCTGATCACGCTTCTGTGGGGCCGGCGAATGTTTGGCCCGCGTGGGGGGGTGTGTGCGGCGGCGGTGCTGTGCCTGCTGCCGGAGTTTCTGTATCGTTGCCGCATGCTCACGTTTGACGGCCTGCTGGCGTTGTGGACGACCGCGGCCCTGGCGGCGGCCTGGCGGGCCGTCGAATCGCGTCGGCTACGCTGGGGATGGTGGACGCTCTCGGCCCTCGCCTGCGGACTGGGTTTGCTGACCAAAGGGCCCGTGGCCGTGGTGCTGGTGGCGGTGCCGGTGGCGTCGTTGCTGTTTCTCGATGCCCGTCGGGCGCGGCCGGGACTGCGGGCGCTGATGCTGTATGGGGTCGTCACGCTGGCGGTCGCCCTGCCCTGGTATGTGCTGGTGATGACGCATCGGCCCGAATTTGGAAGTTACTTTTTCTGGAAGCACAATGTCGTTCGCTTTGTTGCGCCTTTTGATCATGCCAAGCCGTGGTGGTTTTACCTGCCGCAACTAGCCGTCGGTCTTGCACCCTGGCTGGTGCTGGTGCCTCTTTTGCTGTGGCATCTGTCCCGGCGGCCGATGCGAGCGGCGGCGCGACGCCCGGCCGGGCTGGGCTTTGCCCTGCTCTGTTTCGGCTGGATGCTGCTGTTTTTCTCGCTGGCCGGGAGCAAAAGGCCCGTGTATCTGGTGCCGGCGTTGCCACCCATCGCGCTGGCGCTGGGGTGGATGGTGGCCCGCTATGCCCCACGGCTGACGCGTGGCAGCGTGCCGGCCGAGTGGGTGGCCGTCTGCGGCCTGGGCGGGGGCGTGATTCTCGCCAGCGCGGGATGGGCGACGCAGATGGTGCGGGCCGAGGTGGCCGTGTGGCTGATCGCGGGCGGTCTGGTGGGGCTGACGCTGGTATTCGCGCGTCGGGGCCGGGTCGCCTGGGGCGAGTCGTTTGCCCTGTTGGGGATCGCGACCTACCTGGCCGTCGTGCATCTGTTGCCGGCCTACAACGCGGAGTTCAGCCTGCGGGGCGATCTGCGACGCCTTGCGCGGGCGGGGCAAACGCTGGTGTGCCATCCCACGCGCTATGATTCGACGAGCTTTTACCTGCCCGAGCATCCCGTCGAGGTGTTTGGTCGAGGCCAACAGCGCGAGTTGGCGGCGCATCTGGAGGCGAACCCCGAGCATCTCCTGCTCATCAAGTCGCCTGCATTGGACGGCCTCTTGCGGCAGATGCCCGATCGCGAATTCGTGGGCCGACGCACCGGGGCCATCAGCGTGGGCCGCATGGTGCCTGTGACACGTGTAACTAGCGCCCGATGACGTAGCGCAACGGATCGACCTCTTCACGAAGAATGCGAAGTTCGTGATCTGTCGGCGGCGTCGTCTCGCCAAGGCTCTCGGCCACCTCCAGCGAGAAGCCGGTGTTGTCGCGGACGCGCTGGAGCGTGACACCCGGGTGCAGACTGAGCACCTGCATGCGGCAGGTCTCGGGGTGGTAGCCCATCACCGCGAGATCGGTGATGACGCGATAAGGCCCTGTGCCGCGCGGCAGCCCGGCAGCCTCGCGTGCTCCCGGTCCCGTGAGGTAGCCCGGCGACGTGAGGAAATCGAGCTTTTCGACGAATCGGCGTTTGTCATGGTTGGTCACGACCAGGATACGCCAGCACAGGCTGGCCAGATCGTTGGCACCGCCGGACCCCGGGAAGCGGACTTTTGGCCGGGCGTGATCGGGGCCGATCTGGGTGGAGTTCAGATTGCCGAACGCATCGATTTGAGCCCCGCCGAGGAATGTGTAATCAATGAGACCACGTTGGCAGAACTCCATGACGTCGGCCATCGAGGTGGCCATGGCGGCGCGGTGGAAGGTGCGCGAATCGCCGACGCTGATGGGCATGGTGGGCAGACGCGGCGCGACGCCCCCGGCCTCGAAGACGATGGTGAGGCGAGGAGCATGGGTGCGTTGCGCGAGCATGGCGGCAGCGCACGGCACGCCGGTGCCCACGGCGACGGAGCGGCCATCTTCGAGCGAGCGAGCCGCACAGGTGATCATAAGTTCCATGGAGTTGTAGTGTGGCATCGCTCCTGATTCCTTGTTCGAGCAGGCGGCGTGGTGACCCGGGAAGGCAACGGGCGAACGCGGGGCCCTATTTGGCATGGTGCAACTTTTCGGATCAATCCGCAAGAGGGACCGGCGGCGTTGGGTCGAAAGGATTCGCGTGTTGCTATCGCGCATTTCCCCGACCACATGCGACTGGCTCGACCGCAGAAAGTTCCACCATGCATGCATTCCCCGGCGAAGCCCGCACGGAGGGACTCGCCGAGTAAGGTGATGCTGCCAGAAATTAGTCGCTGAGGCAGGACGCCGACTGCCCCCGGCTCAGCGAGAGGACTCGATGGCTGCCTTCCACTGGTTCAACTCCTCTCGGCGGATGCAGTGTCCGGCGTCAAGCAACGGAGACAAGACCACAAACCGCTGGTGAAGACAGACGAACGGAAGCGAGCCAAACAGATCCTCGGCGTTGCCCTGAGCCGTTTGAACATCGTGGAGGGTGAGATCCAACCGGGAGAAGAACCAGTCTTCGACCGTGCGTGGATCCAGTACAGGG
>ERZ1066117.1379-NODE-1379-length-12279-cov-5.471122_pt1 | contig 12279 bp, 10 predicted proteins | sample MGYA00382764_ERZ1066117 | MGnify/ENA primary metagenome ERZ1066117 (study PRJEB33369, sample SAMEA5778347) | biofilm metagenome | biome: Industrial cooling water; feature: Water cooling tower basin; material: Biofilm | place: United Arab Emirates | collected...
GCGTTGGGGTGCCCACAACCAGCGCTGGAAGTATTCGCCACGCAGTCGTTCGCGCACCAGGTTGAAGTTCACGCCGGGAGCCTCGAACACGCCCACGGCTTCCTTGCTACCCACCTGATGGCAGCCGACGCAGCCCCACTTGCTCTTGGCTGAGAGCATCTGTCCCACATCCGCAAGCTTTTCATCCACCTTAGTCTCCGGTGGACTCACGGGGGCCACGCCGTGCTCGGCCGCCAGGCCGTGGGCCAGCAACGCCGAACGCCGTGGAAACGCCGGCATCCGCGCCTTGAGGAACGGCCGGGGTTTGTAATCGAGCTTGCCGGCCAGGATCGCGGTCGTCCACTCGGGCCTGAGCTTCTCGCCCACCCAGGTCAACGGCGGGCGATTCTGTTCGGTCGACCACTTCGCGCTCTTGTCGTCCTCGGTCGGCTCCAGGTCGGCGACGAGCGCATCGTTTTCTTCCTTGAGCTTCGTCCACAGATCCTCCGCGCCGTCGCGCTTGTGGCACGAGCCGCACCGCATCGCCACCAGTTGCCGGGTCGCGAACTCGGCCGGGGTGTCGCGCCGCATCGCCGTGCGGTCGCCGGCCAGCAGCGTCTTGAGCGCCACCTGCTCGTCGTCGGCCAGGCGGAATTCAACGCCCTTGCACTCGTGGCCCTTGAGCGTCTCCCACTTCGCAGCCTTGGCGTGCGGCAGGGTCGCCTTGCGGTCGCCCACGAGGTGACACTGCACGCACCCCGCCGACTCGGCCAGTTTCTTGCCGTTGGCGACATTGGCCCCTTCCAATTTCTCGGGAAACGCCTCGCGCGGCTTCACCGAACGTAGATACGCCGCCAGATGGGCCGCCTCGGCCGCCGAGAGTTGGAAGTTGGGCATGCGAATCCATGAATAATGCTTGTCCGGCTGACGCAGGAATGCCTCCAGGGCAACGGGAACATATTTGGCTCCCACATCACGCAGAGGAATTCGGCCGTGCTCATCCTCGAAATTGTCTCGGCCAGGAGCAAGATGGCAGGAGATACAGCCCAGACGATGAAACAACCGTTGGCCCGCCTCGACGGCCTCGTCTGTGGGGGCCTTGCCCGCGTCGCCCGGCTTGCCCAGCGTTGCCAGGTACGCCGCCAGGTCGCGTGCCCGTGGATCCAGTTCCGCGTCGATCCCCTTGGCCGCATCGGGGAACGGCCGGGGCATGGTGGCGGTGGGTCGCAGGGCGACGGGATCTTGCAACCAGCGGGCCATCCAGCCCGGGGTGAGTCGACTGCCGATGTCGGCCAGCGAGGGCGTATCGGTCTCCAGTTCGGGCATGCCCCCCTCTTTCACCCACTGGGTCACCTCGGCCTGATGGCAGGCGAAGCAGCGCCGCGTCGCGGCCAACTCGCGTCCCTTGCGGAGGTTCTGGGCCACCTCCAGTGCGGCGGTGGGCTTGTGGCTGACCTGCTTGAGCGGGATCGGCTCGGGGCGAAACTCCTCCGACGCCCAGCGTAACTGCACCTCGGCATCCCCCTCGGCCGGGCTCTCGTAGCGGACGACGAGGGCATTGTCGCCACGCTTGAATTCCAGCGATTTTCCCGGCGTTTTGCTCAGGTCGCCCTCGGCTGCAAGCGCCTCGGCACCATTGACGGTGACGCGTAACTTGCCCTTACCCGTAGCCGTGAAGAAATATTCACCTTTGAATTCCAGGTTCAGGTACCCCTCCCAGGTGACGCTGAATCGTCCCGGCGGGATGCCCGGCGCGGCGGCTGATTTGACAGGCACATACAGCGCCACGAAGCGATCGCGCCGGGTGTCGGTATGTTTGCCATCGGCCGAGCGAAACGTGGCGAGCCAGCCGGAGTTGGCAGGGTCGGCCCCCTCATCAGCGAGAGTCGCGGCGGCCGAGGTAGGCGCACCCTGAAACGAGGCAAGCGTGGCCAGGATAACGGTCATGAGGCTGATCCAGGCAAGCAAACGTGAAGGCATGCGGAGATTCCCAGGCGAGAAGGTAAGGCGGAGCCCCGTTATGATAGCACGTCGGCCAGGGTTTCCCAAGACGCGCCAGCTTCACCAGAAACGACTCGCCGGATAGAATCCATTGGGCCGATCCTTGACCCTGAGCACGACGAACGAGGCAAGCCGATGTCTGCAGCCGAAACCTTCCGCAGTCTGTTCGACGAGGCCGGCCACTACCGCGCGGGCGAGGGCGAGGTGCCTGTCACGTTCGCGACCCTGGGCGGCAGCCGCTACCCGGGAAAACTGCATTTCCGGGGAGGGCTGTGCATCCGCGCGGAGATGAGCCGCGGTGGAGATTGGGCGATGCCCGACGCGTCGCCCCTGGATGGGCTCCGCTTCCTGCTCGATTTCGGCGGCGTGCCGCTGCGTGTCTCCGTTGAAAACGGCAAGCTGACCCCGCAGCGCGACCCTGCGAACGCTGTCCGAAAGACGCGTTTTCTCGCCAACCTGCGTCTCGCACGCGGGCTGTTCGCTCATCCTCCGATAGCCGCGGCCGAAGACGAGCAATCGCTCCTTCGCGCTGCGATCTGGCTAACGCCCCGGTCGGTTCACGACTTCGATGTGGCCGATTTCCCCGAACTTGGTTCCGCCCGGCAGCGGGAGGTGCAAGAGGCGGCCCAGACGTTCCTGCGTGTGGCCAACGCGGTGCCGGCCCAGGGATTGCCGACCATGGAGCAGTACCGGGAGGGTGGCCGGGCCTTGGAGAGGCTCGTGGCTCTGCTGGCATCTTATCTCCCAATACCCGATGAGAGCAAGCAAGTGGAAGCGGCCCTACGGTCGGTTTCCTTCCCGGACTGGGTGGTGAACTGGGATTACGAGTTGCGAGACAACTACTCCGACGAACCCGCGATCTACCTAACTCTTTATGCGGCCGAGCGGCCCAGTGTCCAGGCAGTTGCGAAAACCACCTCGGCATGCTTTCCCGTGGTTCGAAGCAATCTAAAGAAACATGGCATCGATCGCTGGCCTTACATCAACGTCCGGGACGCTTCGGAACACAAGGCAGGATGAGCCATAACCATGGGATTTCATGATGAACTCCTCGACGCCGCGCGAGGTATCCTTCGCCCCGATTCAGGACGATCGCCATCGGCAGCTGTCCTTCGACGTGGGGTCTCGACGGCCTACTATGCCGTTTTTCATCTCCTGATCCATGAGGCCATGGCAAGGATCATTCTCGACCCCGAGATCCGAGCCGACCTGGGCCGTGCGATCAATCACGAGCTGACCCGAAAGATTTGCCAGCAGTACGCCGATGCGGAGGAAAAAGGTGGAAGATTGACGCTCCGCCTGGGAGAAGAGATACCCGAGCGGCTACGGGACTTTGGATCCACCTTCGTGAGGCTGATCGAAGCCCGCCATCGGGCGGACTACGACCCCAGACCCGAGCAAGACTTCTCCCCCGTGCTGGCAGAGGCATTGTTGTCCCTCGCCGAGACGGCATTCGCCGACTGGCACGTGATCCAGGATGAACCAGCCACCCTGAAGTTCCTCACCCGCATCTTCCTGGAGAGCCTCACTCGACGCAAGGGGTAAGGACCCGTTGACCTGGGGTTGTCTTTCCTCCTTCGCTTGTGCCACAATCGGCGGCACGAGGAGGGACTCTCGCATGGCCAGTTATCGCGGTCACTTGATGGTTTCGGCCCCCCTGGGGGTGGCCTATGGTGCTTTGGTGCTCACTCGCCCCGAAGTCGACTGGGGGCTTGTCATCCTGGGGGCCACACTCACCACTGTCGGTGGGTTACTCCCCGATCTCGATTCCGATTCCAGCGTGCCGGCTCGCGAAATGTTCGGCATGCTCTCGGCCCTCACGGCCGTCATCCTGGTCCGACCCATCTCCCAGATGGATTTCTCCGTCGAGCAGACTCTGGGAATCGCGATCCTCGGCTATTTCCTCATGCGCTACGGTGGGGCCTGGGTGTTCCGTTACCTCACGGTGCACCGGGGCATGTTTCACTCCATCCCGGCCTCGCTGGTCGCGGGCCTGGGCCTCTACCTCGTTTACCCCTCGGGCGATTTTCGGCTCAAGCTCTACCTGGCCGGTGGCGTGACGCTGGGCTACCTGTCGCACCTGATTCTCGACGAGATTTATGCCTTCGATTTCAACGGCCTGGCGATCAAGCCGAATCAGTTTGCTGGCACCGCGCTCAAATTTGGTTCAGCTTCATGGCTGGCAACTCTGTTCACTTATGCCCTGCTGTTCAGCGGCGGCTACCTGGCCTTCTACGATGTGCCACCCAAGGCGCGCAACGTCGGCCAGTGGATCGCGTCGTTCTGGCCGAACCCGCAAACGACACCGGCACCAGGCCTTCAACCGAAGGGACCGGTGCCGATGAATGTGCCGGGCGAACGCGTTGCCGAACCGTTTAGCGCAGGACCATCGAACCCTGGCCGGTAACCGGGTGACCCTGCCAGGCCACCTCGCTCCTAGGCCTGGGCCGGGGCATCTGCAAGGAAATGGCCGTCGCGATCACCAGCGTCAGCAGAGAGAGCGGCGGCAACAGCCACTTACTCAGGCCAAAGTGGCTGACCGCTACGATCAGGACGATGTTGACCAGCGCCAGGGGCATGAGCACCTTCCAGGCCAATCCCATCAGTTGATCGAATCGAAATCGTGGAAGCGTCCAGCGGACGAACATGTAGAACATCACGAAGAGAAGCATTTTCGCCGCGTAGATGCAGAGCTTCAGGATCGCATCGCCCCAGCCACCCCATCCCGGGGTCGTCACCCCCGGCAGCAACCAACCGCCGAAGAACACGGCCACGACGATGAAACTGGTCGCGATCATGTGGGTGTATTCACCCAGGAAGAACAGCGCGAACTTCATCCCACTGTATTCTGTGTGGAAGCCGCCCACCAACTCCTGCTCCGCCTCAGAGAGGTCGAACGGCAATCGGTTACACTCGGCAAAAATGCTCACCACGAAGATGAGGCAGAGCACCGGCTGAAAGAGCACGTTCCAGCCCTGGTCGTACTGAAACAGAATGATCTGTTCCAGATTGAGCGACCCGGCCAGGTACATCGCCCCCAGCAACGACATGCCCATGGGAATCTCGTAGCTGATCAACTGGGCCGAACTTCGCAGCGATCCCAGTAAGCTGTACTTGTTGTTACTGGACCAGCCGCCCAGCACGACCGCGTACGCACCCATGCTGCCGACCGCCAGGATGAACAGCAGGCCAATGTCCACCCCCGGCGCAATGACGAATTGCATTGTCTGGTTGTAGTCGGCCAGACGCTCGGCATAGGGCTTTTCGCCGACGGACCGCGCTCGCGCCGCCTCGGCCGCCAGGACCATGGCTTCCTCGGTGCGGGTGCGCGGCCAGATCGGGCCACGCGCCTCGGGACGGAAGCGATCGGTGTTGGCCAGAGCCGCTCGCTCATCAGATGGGAGCGTCTTCTGCGAGAGTGCTACCTGTTCGTCGGTGCGGTAGTCCATCAGCACCGGCGGCGCGGTGGTCGGCCCAACGGGAATGACGGCCAGAGCCAGCAACGCCGTGCCCGTGGCAATACACGGAGCTAGCAGGTAGAAGATGCGATCGACACCACCCGGAATGACCTGTTCCTTGATGAGGAACTTGATCCCGTCGGCGATGGGTTGCAACAGACCAAAGGGTACGCCGAACTCGCTGCCGGCGCGATTGGGGCCGACACGGTCCTGAGCCCAGGCGCTGATCTTGCGCTCGGCAAGGATGAGATAGGCACACATTCCCTGGACGGCACCCATGATACTGCCGATCAGGATGAGCGTGATCCAGAAGTTCCATTCCGTAAATGCGAAATACACGCCGCTACTCCTCACGACCCTTTCGGGCTGTCTTTGAGGCTCTCAAGAAGGATGCCATAGGACCCCAGATCGCCCTTGGCCAGAGGGGCAAAGGCCCGGACTTCGCCGGCCAGTTCCTTGCGGAGAGTGGCCACATGGAGCAGACCGGTTCGTTGCATCAGGTCGAGATAGACCTGGCCCTCGGTTCGGACTTCCCCGCTGGGTGTCACCCCCCAGTGAATCGCCTGGGCCAACCCCGCATGGTTCACGAAGGTGCCTTCCTTCTCCGCGAACGCCGCTCCGGGCAACACCCAGTCGGCCGTGGCGCTCAGGGGCGAGGGGGCCAGATCCTGGACCACCAGGGTTTTTGCCTGGCGGAGCGTCTGGGCCTGCTCGGAGGTGATCCAACCGGTGCCACGCGGCGGGTATGAAGCAGCCACGAAGAGCGCCTGCACCTGCTTCGCCTTGGCCCAGCCGAGCAGATCCTCGAAGGTGTGGAGCTTGCCCTGGAAGTGCTGGAGCACGGCCGAGACTCCCTTGCGATTGGGGCACTTCTCCGCTCGGATCGTGAAACGCGGCTTGCTGCTCTCCACCATCGGCAACGACTTGCCCCTACGGTCCTTGGGGTAGTGATCGTCCTCCCCCACCACCGGCACCGGGCCGAGCACCAGTCGGGCATCGCGCGACAGCGACCGCACCCATCTGGCCAGCAAAAACGCTTCTTCGCAGGTCAGCCACGGCGAGATCATGGCCACGATGCCCGAACCGTTCGCGCTGGCGGCCTCCTGGAAGCTGGTGCGGATGCTGGCGACCGTTTCCCGCCAGGCAATTGCCTTCGGCTGCCCATTCACCTGCTGGAGCGGCTTCAGAATCCGGTCCTTCGAGTTGACGTAGTGGTAACCCAGCCGACCATCGTCGCACATGAAGTATCCCTGCGCCTGGGGATTCTCACGTGGTCGAAGACGATAGACGATATTCTTGTTGCCATCGAGGTGAATGGAGCAACCGGTGGAGCAATCAGGGCAGACGCTCTGGACGGACTTGAGGTTCCAGACGCGGTGCTTGTACAGGAAGTCGTTGCTACACAGGGCGCCCACCGGGCACAGGTCCACCACATTGCTCGCGAGCTTGTTGTCCAGCGCCTCGCCAGGGAAAACGTCGATCTCGGCATGATTCCCGCGATTGATGATTTGCAATTCGGCCGTCCCCGCCACCTCGCGGGTGAAGCGTACGCAACGGCTGCACATGATGCAGCGATCGGTGAAGAGCGAGACGTTCGGCCCCAGGTTGGGCTTGTTGGGGGGCGTGTTTTTCTGATCGATCATGCGGCTGGTGGCGCGACCATAGCCGAAGGTGTAGTCCTGCAGGAGACACTCGCCCGCCTTGTCGCACACCGGGCAATCGAGCGGGTGATTGATCAGGATCCCTTCAAGCGTTTGCTCCTGCGTGAGCTTCACCTTGGGCGTGTTGGTCACGATCACGCTGCCGTCCTTCACCGGAGTCTGGCAGCCGGGCACCACACGCGGTTGCATGGCGATCGCGCCATCGGGCTTGCGCTCGCCTACCTCGACCAGACACATTCGGCACGAGGCCACCACACTCAGTGCCGGGTGCCAGCAGTAGTGCGGGATGAAGGTGCCGGCTTTTTGAGCGGCCTGGATACAGTTGAGCTTTTCGTCGCCAATCTCGACGGGCACCAGAGCAACGGCCGTGTTGCCGATGTTTGCCTCGATGAGCCCGTCGGGCTTCTTTTCGTCGTTCTTGGGCGTGTAGGAGACGTAAACAGTTGCCATATCCAGATCACTCGTTCGAGGGAGGTCTCAGTTCTTCGGCTTGCTCAGGGTGTCAAACTTCGCCTTGTCCACCCGATATGGGGTGCCGTCGGCCATGAGGACGTAGCCGTCGTTGTCGGTCAGGATGCGGGTTTCGTACATGAGCACGGTGGAGGCATCGCCGAGCCGAGCCTGCGAGAAGGCGATCACCTCGCCGCGATCGACCATGCCACGCAGGGTGGCATAGTCCCGCAGAAAGGTGACCCACGCCGCCTTGTTCGCCGGCACACCGGCCATGTCGGCGTCGAGGCCAGTTTTGACCTGGCGCAGTTCGTTCATGATGCGAGCGTCCAGAGCGCGATCGCGAGCCTTGCCCAGCACCGTCGTCGAACCGCCCGGCGGACGGAAATCGATGTGCTTGTCCTTGTTGGGATCGACCACCGGCGGATTCGGCCCCGGAACGGGCGGCCCCTTGGCCTCTTCCTTCTTCCGGGCGCAGCCGGTTACCAAAACGGCCAACAACAGCAGGATCGCGAGTCTCATGATCAGTGCGCTCCGACGAGGGGAAGCGTGTGGGTTTTCTTACCACTCTTGATATACGACTCGAACTCCTCGCGGAACTTCCGAATCGCCAATTTCACCGGCCACCCCGCCCCGTCGGCCAGACCACAGATGGTCGTGCCCGGCGTGATCCCGATGCGATCGCCCACCTCTTCCAGAATCGCCAGGTCGTCGTGGCGGCCCTGACCGCGACGGATACGATCGGTGATCTTGGCCATCCAGCCGGTGCCCTCACGACAGGGCGTGCACTGACCGCACGACTCATGCTCAAAGAATCGGCAGATGTTATACAGCACATCGACGATACTGGTGTCCTCGTCGAAATAGGTGACGGCGGCGGTCCCCAGACCCAGGCAGCCGACCTTGCCGGGGCCGTTGAAGTCGAGCTTCATGTCGAACTCGCGTTCGGGGATGACGCCCATGCTCACGCCGCCGGGGATCGCTCCCTTGGCCTTCTTGCCGTTCCAGATGCCGCCGCCGTGCTGTTCGAGCAACTCGCGAACAGTCAGGCCCATCGGAATCTCGACAACACCCGGCTTGTTGACGTGGCCGGAGATGCAAAACAGCTTGGGGCCGGTGCTGCCGTTGTCGCGCGGGTTGTTCGGGTCGGGGGGAATCCCGATCGAGCGGAACCACTCGGCCCCGCGATCCAGAATGTGCGTCACGCAGGCCATCGTCTCGACATTGTTCACAATCGTCGGCTTGCGGAATGCCCCCTCGATGGCCGGGAATGGCGGCTTGATGCGCGGCCAGGCGCGTTTGCCCTCGAGCGATTCGATGAGGCCGGTCTCTTCGCCGCAGATGTAGGCCCCTGCCCCACGATGGATGAACACATCGAGATTGAACCCCTCCTTGCCCGCGACATTCTTGCCCAGCAGGCCGGCGGCATAGCACTCGTCGATGGCCTTTTGCATCGCGCGGGTGGGGTCGCCGTACTCATAGCGGACGTAGAAGTAGGCGGTGGAGGCACCGATGGCATAGCAGGTGAGGATGATCCCTTCGAGCACCTGATGCGGGTCCTGTTCCATCAGGATGCGGTTATTGAAGGTGCACGGTTCGCTCTCGTCGGCATTCACGCAGAGGTAGATCGGTCCGGGATGATTCTTGGGCAGAAATGTCCACTTCACACCGGTCGGAAAGCCCGCACCGCCACGCCCGCGCAGTTTGGAGTCGATAACGGTCTGCGTCACCTGCTGGGGCGTCAGGGTGTTCAGTGCCTTCTCGACGGCTTTGTATCCGCCATCGGCCTTGTAAGCCTCGAGCGAAGGCGAGGCCTTCTTGAGGATGCGGCGAAGCAGAACCGGTTCAAATGTGCTCATTGGTTTACTCCGGGGCGACCTCTGGGGGCGAGGGTGTATTCTGGCGGATGCGATGGTAGGCGAATCACTTGCGCAACTCGCTTAGCAATCCGTCCACCTTGTCCGGGGTGATGTTGTGTCGACCGCTGTCGTTGATGAGCACTGCAGGAGCGCCATCACAAACGCCGATGCACTCGGCGAACTCGACGGTGAATTGGCCGTCGGCCGTGGTGTCGCCGGGCTTGACGTGCAGTTTGTCGCAGACGGTGCGAAGGGTGTCCTCGCCGCCACGCAAGGCGCAGGCCAGGCCACGACACACCCACAGGCGCGTCTTGCCGAGTTTGTGCTTCTCATCGCGAAAGATGCCGTAGAAGCTCATGGTGTCGTGAACTTCCGCCGGCGCCAGGTCCAGCAACTCGGCAATCTCGCGGATCGCCTCGATCGGCACGCAGCGCATCTCGTCCTGCACCAGATGCAACGCCGGCAGCGTGACGGCCTGCTTGCTGGGATAGCGCGGCAGCAGTTCCTTGATTTGGGTCACAATCGCTTCGCTCAACACACCCATGAACGGCTCCCTCTCAGCGATCCAACTCGGCCGCGATGATGTTTAGACTTCCCAGCAGAGCCACAGCGTCGGAAAGCTGGTGGCCTTGCATCAGGTATGGGAACAACTGGAAGTGGATGAAGCTCGGCGGACGAGTACGGGCGCGATAGGCGGTGCCGCTGCCGTCGCCGATGACGTAGAAGCCCAGTTCACCGTTGGAAGCTTCGGTGGAGGCGTAAACCTCCTCGACGGGCGATTTCCACTGTCGGTTGGTCATGATCAGTTCGAAGTGGTGAATCAGCCCCTCGATGCTGCGATAGACGCTCATCTGGTTGGGCAGCACCACCTTGCTGTTGGCGTCCACGTTGACCGCGCCGCTGGGAAGATTCTCGATCGCCGCCTCGACGATCTTGACCGACTGAACCATCTCCTCCATGCGGACCAGATACCGTGCCAGGCAATCGCCCTCCGTCGCGGCGGCGATCTTGAACGCGCCGCTTAGTTCGCCGTAGGCCAGGTACGGCTCGTCCTTGCGCAGGTCACGCAGGACGCCGCTGGCTCGCGCGATCGGGCCGGTGGCACTCATGTTGATGGCCAGTTCCTTCGACAGCACGCCGATGCCCTGGGTGCGTTCGAGGAAGATGCGGTTGCGGTTGAGCAGACGAACCACGTCGCCGTGCGCCTTGGGAAACGCCTTGATGAATTCGCGGACCTTGGCGATCCAGTCGTCGTCCACATCGCGCAACAGCCCACCCACACGCGTGAAGCTTGGGTGGAATCGTTGGCCGGCGGCCGTCTCCTGGATGTCGTAGATCTTCTCGCGCAGGTTGAAGGCATAGAGAAACGCGGTGAAGCCGCCCAGGTCGAGCGCACAGGCACCGCAGCAGAGCAGGTGGTCGTGTACCCGCGACAGTTCGGCCATGATCGTGCGGATATATTTGGCCCGCGGCGTGATCTCGATATCGAGCAACTTCTCGACGGCGTGGTGCCAGGCCACCTCGTTGGCGATCGGTGAGATGTAGTTCATCCGGTCGACAATGGTGACATACTGGTTGAAATCCAGATGCTCGCCCAGCTTCTCGAAGCCCGAATGCAGATAGCCAATATCCGGCACGGCACGGACGACCGTCTCGCCATCCATGGTCAGGATGAGACGCAACGTGGTGTGCGTGGCGGGATGCTGCGGCCCAAAGTTCAGGGTGTAGAGATAGTCCTTGTCGGGACTATCCGGCAGCGCGATGGCATCGGCCAGTTCCAGCGGCATGATCTAACTCTCCGAACGGATGATGGCCTGGAAGTTGTGGCGTTCTCCCTTGCCGCGCAGCGGGTAGTCCTTGCGCAACGGGAACGACGTGAATTCATCGGGTAGCAAGACTCGCCGCAGGTCGGGATGGCCATCAAACTCGATGCCATACATGTCGTAGACCTCGCGCTCCATCCAGTCGGCCCCCTGCCAGAGATCAAAGACCGAGCGGAGCCGTGGGTCGGGATCGTTGGCGAAGGTCTTGACGATCAGCCGTTCGCCGGTGCTGGTGTTGAGCAGGCAATACCAGACGCCGTAGCGGTCTCTGGCATCGGGGTAGTGCAGGTAGTCGCCGCCGCCCAGTTCCACGAGCATGTCAAAGCCCATGCTCTTGAGCAGCGCCAGAAGCGCGTGGGCCTTGTCCGGACCAACGATCAGCCGACAATTGTCCCGGAACGTGCTGGTGGTGAACGTAGAGGCATCCACCTTTTCTCGGAGCCGGGCGACCGTGGCGTCGAAGCGTTCGCGGATCGCCTGATAGCGGTTGGGATCGGCCATGGTGTTCCTTTAATCCTGCAAGCGGGTGGCACTGGCGTAATTGCCCGGCGCGACAATCTGGTCGGCCGCGTTGACATCCTCGGGCCGCAGACGGGGTCCCTCGAAATTTTGCCGTTTGGCAAATTCGCGTGCCGTCAGCGTGCCGGTGCGCTGGACCTTGTCTTGCAGGTCGAGCAACGCCTGAATCACCTGCTCGGGGCGCGGCGGGCAGCCGGGAATGTACACATCCACGGGGATGAAGCGGTCGATCCCCTGCACCGTGGCGTAGGCATCAAACACCCCACCCGAACTGGCGCAGGCCCCCATGCTGATGCACCATTTCGGCTCGGGCATCTGCAGCCAGATACGCTGCATCACGGGCACCATCTTCATCACCACACGCCCCGCGACCAGCATCAGATCGCACTGGCGCGGCGAGAATCGCATTGCCTCGGAGCCAAACCGCGCGATGTCGTGTCGGCTCGCGCCGGTGGCCATCAGTTCGATGCCACAGCAGGCAGTGGCAAAGGGCATCGGCCACAGGCTGTGCTTGCGCACCCAGTTGGCC
>ERZ1066117.1385-NODE-1385-length-12241-cov-5.108813_pt1 | contig 12241 bp, 8 predicted proteins | sample MGYA00382764_ERZ1066117 | MGnify/ENA primary metagenome ERZ1066117 (study PRJEB33369, sample SAMEA5778347) | biofilm metagenome | biome: Industrial cooling water; feature: Water cooling tower basin; material: Biofilm | place: United Arab Emirates | collected...
ACATCTCGCACAGCGAATCGGCCGGGGCTGAGGCCGCCAAGGGCAAGGTCGAGGCCCTGTGCGAAGAGGTCAAAGTGGGCAAGATCTACGAAGGCACCGTGCGGTCGCTCAAGGACTTCGGCGCCTTCGTCGAGATCGCGCCGGGCCGTGACGGTCTGTGCCACGTCAGTGAACTCGCTGAAGGGTTCGTGAGCCGACCCGACGAGGTGGTCAAGGTGGGCGAGCGTATCCGGGTCAAGGTTGTGGGCATCGACGATCAGGACCGCATCAAGCTGTCGCGCAAGGCCGTCATCCGTGAGGAGAGCGGGTATGTGCCGCCTCCCGCCGGGGAAGCGCCTCCGCCTCGGGAGGAACGTCCGCGGCGCGAAGGCGGCAACGGCGGTGGCGGTGGTCGGGGTGGCCGGGGTGGCCGAGAGCAACGCGAACCACGGGAAGGGCGTGAGCCTCGTGAGGGGCGTGAACCCCGCGAGCCACGAGAACCGCGTGAGCCGCGGGAACCTCGCGACGCGGAATAATCTCGCCTGAGGATCGAAACACAGCGGGCCTTTCTTCGAAGAGAAGAAAGGCCCGTTGCCGTTGGCTGGTGGTCGAGTCTTGTTGGATCAGTGCGTCACCGAGGAAAGGAGCAGCGCCGATCCGCTTAGTTCACGTTTCGCAGGACGATCAGCACCTGCAGTGTGCCAGGTCGTGCCGTCGGCCGGCTCTCCAGGAACTTCTTTACCTCAGGAGCTCGGACTCGGTTGGCGGGCAGTGCCAGGACGATGCCGGCACTCTGGCCACGAGCGGAACTACCAGGGCGGGGTACACCACGGCCATCGAGTGTCTCGTTGATGGTTGCCCCGGTCGATTCCTCAATCGATTTGTGGATGTCCACGCCGGGCGAAGATCCCGACACGCCGGACGACGTGGTCGGCCGCACGCTCAAAGGATCGATGCCCAGCAGATCCTTCAGTTCGCGGCGATCCACGCGAGCCGTCTCGCGAACGATCAGCGGCCCCTCGAAGGTCAGTTCAGCGGGGCGTTTCTGAGCGGCGGTGCGGTCGGCGAGGCCGGCCTGCTTGAGGGCTTCGAGCAAGTCCTCGGGAGCCACATTTTCCAGGAACAGGGCGTAGTCGCTCCGCAGGCCTTTCTTCAGCCGCAATTGGACGTCGGCGGGGAGGGTCCACTGCGTCTTATGAGCAGACAGAGCCAGTCGCACGCGTTCCAGGCCGCGGGTGGCATCGCGAGTGGGAATCTCGACACGGTAGCCGCTACCCAGAGCGAGTTGGTCGCGCAGAGCACGATACTGCTCGGGCACATCCAGCCCATGGAAGATATGCACACGCGGCAACGCAAACTCGACTCGCTCCAGCTGGTTGGGCAGTTCCTGGTGCGGCGAAGCGAGCACTGGGGAGCGGGGCACCTCGTTGGGCAACGGCAGAGGCCGGGGTGCAACGGGCAGATCGATTTCCTCGGGCTCCTCGTCGGGGATCACCTTCACCGTCGGCGGGAATTCCGGCCAGCGTGGCGCGGGCATCTCACGCACGATCGGATCCGGTTCGCGTACCGGAGTCTTCTCCGGTGGGGTGGGGCCTGGCGTTTGTTTCGCGAGGCTGTTGCCTCCGTCGGGACGCGAGGCCATCGGCGTGGGACCGGGCCGATGCAACAAGAAGGAGCCGCCGCCCACTACCAAAAAGACGGCAGCGGCGGCGGCATAGCCCCAGTACCAGCGGACGGGAGTTGCTGGTGGTGAGGCAGGGGTTCGTGGGGCCAAACGCAGCGGGGCGGGCCCTTGGGCGGCCGTAGTGGTGACTGTCGTGGTGGTCGGTGTGGGCCGAGGCGGTTGCTGGGCGATGGTCGAAAGAACCTGCGCCGCGAAATCAACCGGGGCCGGCACGGCGGGGAGGGCTTGCAACTCGCGGGAATCGCGCACCAACGAGCGAAGGAGTCGGCGTGCTTCGGGCCGAGCGCGCACCAATCGCTTGACCGCGCGTTGCTCGCGGCGGGAAAGCGTGCCATCGACGTAGGCCGTCAACAGCTCTAGTTCGCGCGGGGTTAACATTAGCGACTCTCTTGTCCTTTGGTGGGCTCTTGTGGCCAGGCGAAAGGGGACCTAATCGGGATCGGTCTCTTCGAGGATGGCCCGTAGTTCCAGTCGGGCACGATGGAGACGGCTACGGATGGTCCCGATGGGCACCTGAAGCAGTTCCGCCATCTCTTCGTACTTGACCCCTTCCATATCTTTCAACACCAGAACCGTCCGATGTTCCTGCGATAATCGGGCCAGGGCCTGGTGCAACCGGCGACCCTCTTCCGCACGATTCATTTGATGCGACGGATCGGCCCCTTCGGATTCATCGACCGGACTGACAACCGTCTCGCCTTCCTGGCCTATCTCAATGGATACCACCATCTTGCGTCGTCGCCGAAGACTGATGGCGGCATTCATGGCGATCCGGCACAACCAGGTGAAGAACTGGGCATCGCCCTTGAACGATTCCAGTGCCTGGTAGGCGTGCAGAAACGCTTCCTGGACAACATCCTGAGCGTCTTCTGCACTGTGGACGATTCGGTACACCGTGTTGTAAAGACGATCCTGATGGCGTCGTACCAATTCTCCGAAGGCAGCCTGTTGGCCTCGGAGGCAGTCCGCGATCAGTTGATGATCGTCCACGAATCGCCCTTACTGTCTCTTCGACGATGCAGATGCAGAGATGGTTCCCTTGGGAACAAGATTTTCCGCTGGACCATTAGCTCATCATGCCATAAGCCCTGCGACCTGTCAAAACCGCGATGCCTGCCTTTCCCCTTGTTTCCCTCTCACCATCCTACGCTCGATGGCCCTCATGGACCTGCCTCTTGCGGGAAATACGCTTCTTCGGACAATAGAATGCGACCACAACCGAGGTGACCCTCCCTTTTGCTCCCCAGCGGAGACTGCAAGGACGGCGAGACTATGATCATGCCATCCGTATCGGTAGGCGATCTCGCCTTTCCACCCTATGCCCATGTGCCCGGACGTTTTCCCCATCCCCAAAGTGATCCCGCCGGCCACCATCACACCCATCCTCAGGTGGTACCGCCAGAGGCTCGCTTCCCCTGGGCGCTGGCCCTGTTCCACGCGGGCTTTTACTGGGAGGCCCACGAGGTGTGGGAGTCGCTCTGGCGCGAACGGCCGCACGGCAGTGCGGAACGTTTCTTCCTGCAGGGCTTGATCCGCCTGGCCGCCTGTGGCCTAAAGCATCGCGAACATCGCATCGATGGGATTCTCAGTCACGCCACGGGAGCCGCTCGCCTGTTTGCCCGAAGTGGGCAGGACTGCTTTGGCCTGCGAGTGTCCGATCTGCTGGCCTGCTGCGAACTGGCGGCAGTCGTGCCGGCCTCGTTTCCCGACCCCGAGCCGCTGGTCCGGGTGGTTTTCTCCTTTGTGCTGGTGCCGGACGCCTCACCCGGTGCAAGCCGCCCTTGATTCGAGTTCGCTGCGGATCTATAGGCCAGACTCTTGCCTCTTCCAGGGACGAGGGTTGGACCGTGGGCGACACGAGCACCACCGTGGCTGAATTACGCCAACTCATGGCGTCATTTGTCGCTGAACGCGACTGGCAGCAGTTCCACGCGCCGAAGAATCTGGCGATGGCCCTGGCCTGTGAAGCGGCCGAACTCATGGAGCATTTTCTCTGGATGGAGAATGCCGAATCACGCACACGCATGACCGACCCCGCTCAACGTGCCCCCGTGGCCGATGAACTGGCCGACGTGTTGGGGGTGTGTCTGGCGCTGGCCAACGCCCTGGATCTGGATCTCGCCGATGCCTTCCGGGCCAAGATGGCACGCAACATTCTGAAATACCCCGCCGACAAGGCGCGTGGCCGCTATCGGTTGGAGGATTGAGCATGCCCGCTGCGCTCTGGCTTGCCCTGCTTTTGCCCGGCCAGACCATCTGGGCTGCCAAGGGACAACCGGCTGCGGCTGTTCCGGTGATTGCAGCTTCGCCCCAGGCTCGCACAGGCAGTACGGTGGTCACCATTCCGTTGGAGACTCCGCTGGCCCCGCCCGATGATGGCCTTCGTCCCCGGCCGATTGTCGCCGTTCCGTTGGCTCCCCGACGTTTGCCCGATGATGTCGTCCGGGCGGCACTTGCCCGTGAGGCAGCACGAGAGGCAGCCCATGAGGCAACTCGGGAGGCAGCCCGCGAGCCAAGCCTGGTGCGGCCGACGGAAGGTCGCCTCGAACCGGTGAGTTCAGTGGTCAATCTTTCGCCGGTCCCCGCCCCGAGTTCTACCCCACTCCAGCGCATTTCCTCGGGCGTGCAACTGCGAGTGCTTCTGCCTGCTCGTGTCGCTCAGGGACAACCGGTTCCCTGTGAGATCCTCGTGCAGACGGGCGATCAGGCCCTCGCAGGAGTGGAGATCGAGGCACCGCTGCCGCCCCACTGTCGGGTGTTGTCGAGCGAGCCCCCGTTGGGAGAATCGCCGCGAGCCCTCCGCTGGGTCATGGGAACGATTCCTGCCCAGACCACCCGGTCACTGAAGGTCGAACTCTTGCCGCTACAGGGCACAGAACTGCGGCTCCAACCGTTTGCGCGGTTCACGCCGATTCAGGTGCCCCGAACGGAGATCGTCCTGCCGCCGCTGGGGTTCCGGGTCGAGGCCCCCGAGACCGTCGCACTGGGCGAGGCTGTCACCGTTCGGCTTCACCTCCAGAACAACACGCCCCACACTCTGCGACGGATTCGGCTCGCGTGCAAACTGCCCGAGGGATTGCTTCACGCCCAGGGACAGGAACTGGCCGCCGAACTGCCCAACGATTTACCGCCGGGACAATCACGCACTGAGGAGTTGGCCCTGCGTGCGCAGGGAGGTGGGACCAACAGCCTCCAGCTTCAGATTCAGGCCGATGGCGGCGTTCGGACCGAGCAGCGAACGCGAATCGTGGTGCAGGCGCCCGTCGTGTCGCTCCAGGTGCAGACACCACGGCGGGTGCGTGCCGGGGAAGAGTTTTCCGTGCGTTTGTTGGTGGCCAATCCCGCACGCCAGGCCACTCCGCCGCTGCGGATCTTTCTGCCGCTGCCCGCCGGGGTGGAGTTTGTCTCCGCCGGACAGAAAGGGCAAATGCATCCCGCAGGCGCTTGCCTGTACTGGACTCTCGACCCACTCGCGGGGGAGAGTCATGTGGCCGTAACGGCGACGTTACGCGGACGTACGGGAGGGGACTGGGCGCTGACAGGCGTTGTCCAGGGGCCTGGGATCCGAGAAGTGCGTGGCACCCAGGCCGTGCTGGTCGAGGAGGCACCGAAACTGACGGTGGAACTCACCCGTCTGGAGGACAACCTGACCCTGGATGGGGAAACCTACTACACGCTGCGTGTCTACAACCCTGGTCCGCATGTGGCTCAGCACATCCAGCCCTTCATCGATCTGCCGCCTGAACTGCTGCCCGTGCAGGCCGAGGGACCCGCGCACTGGCGAATCACCGGGCAACGGGTGTTGTTTGAGTCGCTGGCCCGATTGCCTGCGCGGATGGATGCGACCTTCCAGGTTCGCGTTCGTGCGGTGCGAAGTGGGACCGGTATCGTTCGCGGTGCCATCACGGCTCATGGTCTGCCCGGCTCGCTCCATCGCGAACTATCGGCTCGTGTAAAGTAATGCCGGTGCAACTATTTCACGGAACGAAAATAATTCCCTTCGCGAAAAGAACCTCGCCGCTCAAGGTTCCTGGTCCTAGATTAGGATTCGCACCGTGATTCACGGTCAGGAGGACTGGTCGGAGGGGGAAGGATTCCCCCGTTTCTTCCATCCCAAATCACCTTCTCCGTCGGCACCAAAACCAAAAGAGCCGCTCCTTGCCCCCGAAGGCAACAGAGAGCGGCTGTCGGTATGATTCCGGAATGCTGTGGGCGATCAGCGGCGTGCCCCACCGCCCCCTGCGGGACGTCGAGCGCCTCCACCTCCACCCATGGCCCCGATGGCCCCGGCCGTCGAGCCAGCCGGTCCCTGACCGCCGCTCAGACTTTGGAAGTAACCGCCGGTATTGAGGAATGTTGCGGCGTTGCCCGTGATCAGGGCGTTGCTACCCGTGCCGCCCCGACCTGTGGTGATCAAGTCGCGGTTGGTGGCCACATCTCCCTGCAATCCCTGGATCGCGGCCCGGGCCGCAATCTCCGGCCGAACCAGACCGAAGTAGTTGAAGGTGGTGCTGTTGCCGCGTCGGAGCAGGTTCAGATAGGGGCTGAACGTCGGGCGGGTATTCTGGCCAATACCGCCGGGTCGAAGCGGTGCCTGCGCCTGGACGGCCCAGGGCAATCCCAAGGCGAGCACGGCGACCAGGAAAAATCTCTTCATTGTGTTGCTCCTGGGAAAGAGAGCGGCAGACCCATCTGCCGCTCCTGTTATCCTACCCGATGGACGACACGGGGAGGGTTAGAATCCGCCGCCGAAGCCGCCACCGCCGGCTCCCTGTCCACCCTGGAGAGCCCGAACGGTGCCGTTACCCAGCAGGGCGAAGCCGAACATCCGCTCAAACGGAGTCAACAGTTTCGACAGGGCGTTGTCGAACGCAATGATCGGCTGAGCCTGCACATACACGCGGTCGCCGGCCATCAGCTGATAGTTCGTTCGCGTTCGGGCCGCCGAGGTCACCCCCACCCAGTCCACCGGGAGAATCTGGTCACAATCGTGGTTGGCCGGGGCAGGGCGAGCGACCCAGACACGATGCTCACTTGAGATGGGCGTCAGGCCGCCTGCCTGGGCCAGCACATCGAGCACGGTGTCGTTGCCAGTCACCGGCAACCGGACAATCTGCTGACCGTTGCCGCCGCCATCAAAGACCACGTAGATGAGCTTGGAGTTGTACGCCGCCACATCAACCGACACTTCAGGCGATTGCAGATACTCGCTGAGGTGTTGCTCGATGGCCGCCTTGGCCTGCCGGACCGTGAGGCCAGCCACGGGGACCTGACCGTAGGTGCCCAGTCGGATGTAGCCGTCGGGCGTGACCAGGTGCTGGCCCCGGACCATCTGCATGCCGCGCGATTGCCCCAAAGCCACAAACGGGCGGGGGTTCTTGATCTCTTTCTCCAGGTGTTTGGTGATCTTTTCACGAATCTCCGGGACGGTCAGGCCGGCGACCTCCACCGAGCCATACGATGCCCCCAGAGTGACGGTCCCCTCGGGTTCGATGGGGTAGAGACCGTCGATGGGGTCCAATTCGGGTGCCCCGGGCACACGGATGACCAGGGCATCGCCCGGTCCGACCTTGTAGGGCGGTTTGGGAATGAGCGACACCGCATCGACCAGTAGAATATCGGGCGGTTCAATCACGTACTCGGGCAGACGATACTTCGACAGTTCGCGGGGCATCTCCGGCACCGGCGGAGGCGCATGGTGCGGACGCAAGCTATGGCAGCCCGTGATCCCACAGACCACGAGCACGATCAGGGTCAGGCAGCGAACCGTCGTTCGAAGGGCGTGATACATAAGTTCAACCCCATGGAAAAAGTTGGGAACGCCCCTGCCCCGATGGGGTAGAGAGCGATAGGTGGGTTGGTTGATCGAGGCGCGGTGGTCGACACAGTCTGTATAGTCGTCACAAACCGCGAAACACCTTTGATCAAACCAGCCTTCCGATTCCACGGATTTTTACGAACCCCGCAGCTTGCCCAGTTCGTCTTCGATGGCTTTCCTCTCCAGCGGATGCAGACTCGTTGGCTTGTACCCGGCCTGATCGGCCTGTCGCAGCGCATTGCGCGCCGCGCGGAACTCGCCCAGTTTGGCATACGCGAACGCCAGTCGTGCATAGCTCGCCGGATCGGGCGTCAAACGCACCGCCTGGTCGAGCACCTCAGCTGCCTTGCGGTGGTCGCCTCGGGCGAGGAAGATGATCCCCTGCGAATCGAACAATCCCGGATCGGGGCCGGCAATCTGCAGCGCCTTTTCGATCGTGCTGTTTGCCTCCTCGAAATCTCGTACCTCCAGCGCCAGTAGCACGGCCAGATTGTTCAGGGCCAGCAGATTGCGCGGATCGCGTTCCAGCGCGGCACGATAGCCCGCAATGGACGCCTTGCGATCGCCGAGCAGGTCGTCGATGTTGGCCAGCACCAGATCGTAGAACACCTCGGTGGGCGCCTTCGACTTGAACTCCCGCACCCAGCCGACCACTCGCTTGCATTGCTCGGCCGTACCCTTGCCGTCGCGCAGGGCATTGACGGCCAGTTCGGCGATGTAGAGCGGTTGCACCTTGCCACGCAACGGCTCGCACAGGTCCAGCGCCTCGCCGACCTTGCCCCGGCGTCCCAGGTGCTGGATCAGCGGAAACACCTTCGTCGGGCTGGGGTCCATCGATTTCGCGATCGCTTCGCGATACATCGGTTCGGCCGTCTCGCCAAATCCCAGCGCGTCAGTTAGCCGGGCCACGGTTAGCAGCTTGGCCGGCTCCTTTTGCACCCGCTGGGCGTACGCGGTGAGCGAATCACGCGCTTCGGTTTCCTGTTTGCTGGCCTTGAGCAGACGGGCCCGCAGGCCCACCACCCGGAGCGAGTCGGGCTCTTCCTTCTCCAGGAGCAACAGCGCGTTTCGCGCCTCGGCCAGTTCGTTGTGCACCACCAGTTGCTCGATGTAATACGCCAGGAACAGCGGATTTTGGCCATCTCGACTGCGCCGCAACTCGACGAACTGCACCTTGGCTCGCTCCCACTCCCCGTTGGCCACCAGCAGGGTCGCCAGGAAGAAACGCTCGTTGGCCGTGGGTAAAACCCGGGCGAACGATTCTTCCAGGTTGCGGACGGCCTCACGGCGATCGCGCGGCTGACGGGCCTGGATGAGCGCCTTGGCCCGCTGATCCTCCGGCGAGAGCGCCCCACGCCGTGCGTTGAGTTCAATGAGCGCCAGCGCCTTTTTGTACTGCTCGTAATCGCCCGTCGCGCCGGTCGCCAGGGCAAGACTGCGACGCGCCCAGCGGGCCGAGGCGGGATCGGTTGCTTCGCGCTCGATGAGTTGCTGGAGCAGCGGTTCGGCCTGGCTGACCTTGCCCCGACCAATCCACCACGAAGCCACCGCTCGCTGGGTCGCCGCATCGCGGGGGCGCTCCGTCAGGGCCGTTTTGTACGCCTGTTCGGCCTTCTCGAATTCGCGAGTGATCTGCCGACAACTGGCCACGGTCAGCAGCATGGTCTCGGCAGGCAGGGCCCGACTGGCCGCCTCGATCTCCGCCTCGGGGGATTTGTTCATCCCCTCCTGCAGGAAACTCACCAGGGCCAGGTGCGCCTCGGGTCGTTTCCCATCCAGGGCCACCGCCTTGCGCAGGGCAGCCTCGGCCTCGGGCATTTTCTTCAGTGCCCAGAGAATCTGGCCGCGCATGAGTTGCACGCTGGCCTCACGGGAGTCCTCGGGGAGCGCCTTGAGCAGATCGTCGATCTTCGTGGGCGATTTATCGGGGCTGCTCAGCGCCAGATTGGCCGAAAGCCCGACCAGATCGGTGGAGAGCGGGATGAGATCGCGATATTGCTTCAAGATGTTTTCAATCTCACCCTCCTTGCGCTGACTGCTGAGCAATCGCACCAGCCGAGCGACGACCGTCGGCGTGACCTCTCCGCGTTCCAGCGCTGCCTTGTACTGGGTGATCGCCAGGTCATTGTCGCCGCTCGTCTCGGCAATTTGACCGGCCAGCAGGTTGGGCTTGCCCCAGCGGGGTCGGCGCCGCTCGGCCTCCTTGAGCCAATCCATGGCCCGGCTGCGGTCCTCGCTCTTCCCCGTGCTCGCCAGCAAAAGGGCTCGCCCCAGTCGCCAGGTGGCTCCCTCGTCGCCCTCCAGCTTTTCCAGAGCGGAGATGACCTTCTCCATGCGGGTGGGATTGCCGCTGCCGGTACTGAGTTCAAACAAGGTACGCCAGGAACGCAGGTCATTGGGCTTTTGCTCGACGACGCGCTCCAGAAGCGACTGAGCATGCTCGCGCTCGCCCCGAGCCAAAAAGTATCCGGCCAGGCCGCGGAGCCGAATCACTTGCTCCGCTTCGGGTTGCGTCAGGGCTTCCTTCTCGGCACGGGCCAGGCGTTCCTGGGCTGCCTTGGTGTTACCCTCCTGGTCATCGAGCCGCGCATTGAGAAGCACGAAATCGATGTGCGGTCCGGCGGCCTTTTCGCCTTCGGTCAGGATGGTCCGGGCCGCCTTCACGCCGCTGGCTGTCCCCTCGTTGGCGGCGATGGCCGCGAGCGTCCAGAGTCCAACCTCGGTGGGGTGCCGGGTGTAGGCATCCTGCAACACGGTGAGCGCCGCCTTGCGGTTGCCGCTGATCAGTTCGAGTCGGCCGCTGGTGAGGGCGAAGCGCGGGGAAGCCCGCAGGGCCACGGGCATCTCGAAGAGTTGGTTGCGAATATCGGTCCAGTTCCGTTCGCCAGCGGGACGCCGCAGCATGGCATTCATGCGTAGACCGACGGCAGCGAGTCGGGCTTCTGGCACGCGATTTTGCAGCGACTGATAAACCACCAGCGCCTCGGCATCGCGATTTAGAGCCGCCAGCGCGTCGGCACGGGCCAGGATGCTGGACAGATAACCGGGGTTGAGATCGAGTGCGGACTCGGCGGCCTCCAGTTCGCGATCGTGATTGCCCATCTCGCGCTGCACCCGCGCCAGGCTGAGGTAGATGGTCTGCTGAAGTTCCAGAGGCAGCCACCGTGCCTCGCGTGCCCGTTGCAGGAGTTTCGAGGCATCCAGCCAGCGTTCCTCGGCGATTGCGAGCCGGGCATCGAGGTAATCGCGCACCGGTGCCGATTCCTCGTTGCGCAGCACCCGCTCGATCAGCTTTCGCGCCTCGGCCCTATCGCCCGTTTCCAGCAGCAACTCGACCGTGGTCAGATAGTCGCTGTTGAGCGTCGGCAACTCGCCACCCACGGTTCGCAGCAGTGCCAGCGCCTCCTTGGTGCGGCCGGCTCGCAATTCCAGGCGGACCAACTCCTGGACCAGTGGCAGCATCTTGGGGTGCGCCTTGACCCCGTCCCTTAGCAGGGTACGCGCTGCGTCGATGTTGCCGGAATCGATCTCATAGCGGGCGGCCATCACCACCAGTTCGGGCATGCGGGCGAGATTGGTCTTGGCCATCGCCACCAGCCGTTTGCGGACCTCCTCGCGCTCGTTTGCCTTCAGATCCGTCTCACGCAGATATTCGGCCTGAGCGACGCGCAGCGAGGGGTTGTCGGGATCGTTGGCCACCATGCGAGCGATCAGTTGGTCGGCCGCCTTGGGATCCTTGAGCCGATTCCGCACGATCCGGGCCTGAGCGAGATAAGCGGCCGGCTGCTCCGGGGCGACCTGCGTGGCCCGTTCGTACCACTGGGCCGCCTGCTTCCAGCGGCGCCGGAGAGCCTCGTTCTCGGCCAGTTCGAGAAGAAGTTTCACATCCTGATCGTTGGCTGCTTTGCTGAGCGCTTCGAGATGGAAGACGGCGTCTTCGGGCTGATTGAGCGCCGAGGCCAGGTTGATGGCCTGGCGACGCAGGTCGGCCCGTTCGGGCAGGAGGCGTAGTGCGCCTTCGATGAGGTAATACGCCTGCTCACGCAGGCGAGGGTTGTTGGCCTGCTGGGCGAACAGCAGGGCATAGCGGGCACGCGTCTCGATGTCGGACGGCACCAGGCCGACGTACGTCTGGAGGTATTGCAACTCCCGCCGCGTCTCTTTCTTGGCCTGGGCATCGTCGGCCTGGACCAGCAACACGCTGGCGTTGCGGCGAATCTGCCATTGCCGAAGGAAGTACGACCCGGCCCCAAGCACCACGATCGCCAGCATGAGCAGGGCGATGGGCATGAGGTGGATCTGCCGGGGCGGCCGGGACTTGGCGGTCGAAGCCGAGCCCGGGGTGGGCGTGTCCGCCGGTGTAGCAGGAGTGGGTTGGATCGGAGTGTGCGGAAGCGGGAGCGAGTTCATAGGAGCATCTCACAGGGGGCGGAGAAACGACAAGGGCGAGCGATTCGCACGGAAGACCGCCGAATCGCTCGCCCGGAAACAGACGAAGCCAAATCCATTACGCCTGCTTACGTCGACGCAGGAAGAAGAAGCCCGCCAGAGGCAGCGCCCCCGAGGCGAGCAGCGCCACGGCCGGCGGCACGGGGACGGCGGTCACGCTGGTGGTCCCACCAAGGTTGCCGGTGAATGTGGTACTGTTGCCCGGAATGGTCAAAGAAAGCGTGTTCGTGAGACTGTAAGTCGAGGGGAGGGAGACGATTTGGCTTACAGTTGTGGGTTGACTACTCGTAATGGCAGAGGTGAGCGAAGGG
>ERZ1066117.1387-NODE-1387-length-12229-cov-5.504025_pt1 | contig 12229 bp, 6 predicted proteins | sample MGYA00382764_ERZ1066117 | MGnify/ENA primary metagenome ERZ1066117 (study PRJEB33369, sample SAMEA5778347) | biofilm metagenome | biome: Industrial cooling water; feature: Water cooling tower basin; material: Biofilm | place: United Arab Emirates | collected...
GGCTGTGGTTCAGCACATCCTCGCCGGTGACCATTGCATCCTGATAATCGCCAAAGCCGGCCAGCCGGTGCGCGATGAAATCATCGAGGGCCTGCAGCGCCTGCGCGCGGGTGACCGGCCAGGCAAAGCCATCGAGGCTGCCGAAATGATTGCCGAAGCGCGCCGCCACCTGCGCCATGGCTGCGCGGGTGATGGCATCGGGGGCAAAGCGCAGCGGGGGCGTGAAGCGGTGGCCCTTGGGCACGCTCTTGCGGTTTTCCTGATCATAGTTCCACTGGCCGCCGACCGGCTGATCCCCATCCATCAGCAGGCCGGTCTGCCGGCGCATGATGCGGTAGAAATCCTCCATCACCAGCCGCTTGCGCCCGCCCGCCCATTCGGCGAACTGATCGATGGCGCAGATGAAGCGATCATCGGGCAGCAGATCGACCGGCAGGCCGGTGCGCGCCGCCCATTGGCGCTGGCCATCGAGCACGCGCCATTCGCCGCCGGCCACGCTGATGATGCGGCTGGCGCCATGGCGCTGGGCGGCGCTGGCGACTTCGCCGGCGAAATCGCCCGTGTTCTCCGGATCATCGATGCGGATGTAATCCACCTGCCAGCCGGCGGCGCGCAGTTCCTCGGCGAAATGGCGCATCGCGCTGAAGAACAGGGCGATCTTCTGCGGGTGGTGGGGGACATAGGTGGCCTCCGCCGCCACCTCCATCAGCAGCACCACCGCATCCGCCGGGCGCGTGGCCCGCAGGCTGGCGAGATCGTGGGACAGCTGGTCCCCCAATATGGGCACAAGGATCGTCATCGGGGCGGGATGGCTGGTTGGGGGCGGGGGAACAAGGCGGGGCGGTGTCGCGGGGGCGGCGTCGGCAGACGCAAGAAGGGGGCCTCCGGCGGGCAGGGCCTGAGGCCTTGGCAACCCACTTTTGTTTTGGGCGGTGCTCTTGTGGGCGTTGGCGTGCTGCGGTGAAAGGAAGCTGGGCCCCGGGTCAAGCCCGGGGTGACGTGTGCATTTTGGTGCGGGTGTGTGCATGCCTCGCCGGGCACACACCAAAGGAAGGTGGGTTGCCAAGGCTTCAAGCCCTGCCCGCCGGAGGCATTCTTCCTGCTTGAAACTACCGCCGCGGCGACCAGTCCGCCATGTTGACCTGGTTGTTCACCACGTAGGGCCGGCCATTGGCGCCGATGAAGAAGCGGTCCATTTCGGCGCGGTTGAAGGGGCGGGCGCCGAGGCGGCCGAGGATGGCGATCTGGCCGCCGGTTTCATCGACGGCGCGATCGCGATCGAGGCCCTTGGCAAGGCTGAGGGCGGGGCCGCGGGTGCGGGCGAAGGCGATGAGTTCGGGCATGGGTTTCGGCGAGAAGCCGTAGAGATTCGGCTGGCTGCCGGGGCTGGTGAGTTGCAGCACTTTCAGGCCATTGCGGCCATCGGCGACATAGGCAAACAGCGAGGCGTTGGTGCTGGCGACGACCACGTCCTGCGCATCGGTGAGCGTGCCGCCGGCATCGTAGCGCTGGTAGAGGCGGGGCGTGCGCGGGGCCTTCACATCGGCGATGATCAGGCCTTCGGCGCCGGCCGCCACATAGGCGTAGGTGCGTGCGACATAGACGCGGCGGGCATCGCGGATGGGCAGCAGCGCGCCGGCGACCGGCTGCGGCGCAGTGAGGCGGGTGATGTCCAGCACTTCGAGGCCGCGGGCGGTAGTGACGAAGAGGTAGCGGAACTGCACGGCGGTGGCGCGCGGATCGGCGAGCGGCACGGTGGCGGCGAGGCGGGGCGCCAGCGGCGTATCGAGATCCACCACCACAACGCTGCGCGGCGTGGTGATGTAGGCGATGTGGCCGGCCAGCGTGATGTGGCGGGCGCCGGTGAGGATGCCATCGGGATTCCAGGCGGTGCCGCCGCCGGTGAATGGGCTGCGTTTCAGGAAATTGTTGCGCGGCTCGCCATCGGCCAGCGTGTCCACATTCACCAGGATCAGGCCCTCCACCGCATCGGTGATCACGGCGTAGCGGTGGATCTCGTGGAGCTTCTGCTCCTGGTTGTAGCCGGCCAATGGATCGGCGAGCGGCTGGCCGGCGGCGCGGGCGGCCTGTTCGGCCATCATGCGATCATTGCGCACCATGGCGATGGGCTGATTGGTGGCCAGCGCCATGCAGGTGGCATTCCTGGTGCGCACGCGGGTATCGTGGCCGAGCGGAGAGAAGGGCGCCGCGACGATGCGTTCGGAGACGCCCTTGTTGGCGATATTGGCGATATCATAGGCTGCAAAACCGCCGCGGCCCTGCGCCACGAAGAGATATTCGCCGCGATTCTGGACGCAGGTGGCGGCATCGGGCGTGCGCTGGTGGATGTTGCGGATTTCCTCCGTGCTGTCGGTCTCGCCAGAGAGGCGCTTGTCGAAGGTCTTGCCGCGCACCCAGTTGATCAGCGCGCGCTTGTTGCGCTCCACATGGGCCTGCCACTGATCGGGGTAGGCGTAGCGGTGCAGGTAGGAGCCGAAGACGGCCTGCGGCTCCCCGAATTCGGTGACGCGCACGGCCTCGATGCCGGCGCCTTCGCCGACCCAGGCGTGCATGCCGATGAAGTTGACGGAATTGGTGCCCTGCAGGGTGAGCTGGGCGAGGATGGCGTTGTTGTCGTCCGCATCGCTCACGTGGCAATCGGTGCAGGTCTTGGTCTCCTGCTTGCGCACCGTGTGCGGGAAGTGCGGGGCAAAGGCCTGGGAGCTGTGGCCGGAGGCGGCGATGGGCGGCTGCTGCACATAGATGCGCTCGCGATTGATGTTGGTGCTGGTGAGGATCAGCGCCGATGAGGAGCGGATCGGCGCGATGATATTGCCCTTGCTCGTCTGGTGGCGGCCCAGCTGGAACATCTCGTCCCGCGCCACCTGCGGGTTGTAGGTGGCGAAGTTGCGGGTCTCCTGCTCCTCGTACTTGTGGGTCTTGGTCTTCCAGTTGGCCTCGATGGGGAGGTGGCAGCCGCCGCAGCTGGTGGTCCAGCTGGTGTGGCAGGCGTAGCAGGCCATGTTGTCGTCGTCATGGGCGCGGGCGGCCACGCCGGGGCCGAATTTCATGCTGCCATCCTTCGCCATCAGCTTGGCGCGGGCGGCCCTGGCGTTGAAATCGGGGTGATCGCGGGTGACGCTGTCCTTCACCAGGCTGAGGCGCCATTCCAGCCCGGGATTGCTGACCGAACGCTGCACGAGGACGCGGCGGCCGCCTTCTTCCAGCCATTCGAAGCGGCGGCGGCCATCGGGATTGCGCAGGCGGGTGAGATCATTGCCGGCCGGGCTGGCGGCCAGATTGCTGGTGCGCAGGGTGGGGTAGGCATCGGCGGTGCCGTGGCAATCCTTGCAGCCGATCTCCACGGCGTTGGCGACTTCGCCGTGGATCATGCCGGTGCCGTGGCCATCCTGGGCGAAATGGCAATCGGCGCACTGCATGCCCACTTCGGCATGGATGCTCATCATGTGCACGGCCTTGCCGGGCTGCCCGCCGGTGGCGGTGGGGGCCACGAACTGGCCATTGCCGGCCTTGCGCCATTTTTCGGGATCATCGGGCGCCACGATATGGGCGGTATCGGTGCCCCACGTCGCCATGTTCCCATCGGCATCGAGCAGATTGCCTTCGCGATCGCGCTTGAACACGGCGCGGAAATTCCAGCCGTGACCGTGATAATCGGCGAACTGCGTGTCCTTCATCAGCGGGTTGCGATCATTCACGGTGCGCAGGAAATCCAGATCGCGCCACAGGCCGCGCGCGGCGGCGCCTTCCGGGTTGCGTTCATTGGTGGCGCGCGCCTCGGCCGCGGTGGGGTAATAGGGGCGCCTGTAGCGCTGCTGCCATTCGGCTTCGCCCATGCCTTCGGGGCGGGGCAGCGCGTTTTCCGGGCCGGGCCACATGCGCGGGGCATCGGCCTCATAATCCCACATCGTGTAGCCATAGTAGGTGTTCACGAACATGTTGGGCTGGTGCATGTGGCAATTCATGCACAGCGATGAGGGCATCGCCCGCGTGAAGCTGTGCTTGATCGGGTGGCCGGGTTCACCCTTCGGAATGGTGGGATCGGCGCTGGCGCTGGTGCCATCGCGGCCAAACTCGGCCCAGGTGCTGCTGTGGCGCGGCTCGCGATCATTGGCATAGACGATGTGGCAGGCGCCGCAGCCGGACGTGCGGTAATCGCCGGGCTGATCATTGGTGCCCATGAACCAGGTGAAGGGATCATTCAGCCGCGTCTTGTGGATGTTGATCACCGGCACGGCGATGCGCAGGCCGGTGCCTGGGCCGCGATTGGATTGGCGGATATCGGGCCGGCCCGGCTCCTCCAGCCGCTGGATGGCGCCCAGGCTGTTTGGCAGGCCGATTTCGGGGAATGTGGGATTGATGGTGCGGCCGCCGCGCTCAAACACGCGGAAGATGTCGCCGGGCGGAATCACCTGCCAGGCCGGCAGCGGCGCCAGCAGCGGCAGCGCGCCGCGGGCCTTTTCGGGATCGGCGAGCACACCGATGCCGCGACCAGCGGTGCCGGGGGCGAAGAGCGTGGCGGGCGCAATGGGATCGTGGAGGATGTCGCCGTGCCCCTTGCTGGCCACATAGGCTTCGCCCAGCAGGTAGTTCTTGTAGGGGAGAATCCCGTTGTTGTAGGCGGCCCCGCCCAGCAGCATGGCGCCCGTGGCCATCAGGCTGCGTTCGGCGGCTTCGATCACCGGCAGGTGGCAGGCGCCGCAGGCATCGCGGGCAGCGCGATAATCGGATGGATTGACGAAGCGCACATATTCGGGCGCCTCGCGGTTGAGCAATGTGTAGCTGCGCTCTGGATTGGCAGAGGATGGCCAGTGCCAGCTTTCAGGGAAGCGCGGCAGCACATGCGCGGCATCGCGGGCCTGCACATAGCGGGGATCGGCCGGCGCGAGCGTGATCGCCGCCAGCACTTTCGGGTTGCCGCCATGGCAATCGGTGCAGCCCAGCACCACCGATTGCGGCCGGTGCATGGTGGGGGCATCGCTGGCGCTGTGGCAGGTGAGGCAGCCGGCGCTTTTCGCGTCTGCCTGGCCTTGCGTCTGCGATTTCGGGGCGGGCGGAGCGTGGACCAGGCTGTAATCGCGCGCCACCGGCTTTTCGCCTTCCGATGCGATGGCGGCCCCCATCAGGGCCAAGGCGGCGAACGCAACAAGGCGGGGCCAGCGCAGCATCAATAGGCCAGCACGGCGTTGAACAGCACGGAATAATAGCTGCCCGTGCGGGGATTGTTGGTAAACAGGTCCTTGAAGCCGGCGCCGGGCAGCAGCAGCGCGGCGGAGGCGCGAAACACCAGATTCTGGTTGAAATGCGGGCGCCAGGTGGCCGCGCCCGAAAGATCAAAGCCGATGGCGCGCGGGATGGAGCCTTCCACGCGCAGCGCCTGCAGCACGGCGGTGTTGGCAAACCACAGGTGATTGGCGCTGCCCGAAAGCCTGAGTTCCGGCAGCAGATCAAGATCGCTGCCCACGCCCAGCAGCACGGTGCCCGGATTGGTGAAATTGGCCTGGCCCTGCTCCTTCGAGGGCCTGAGATCGTTGATCAGGCCGTTGCGGCCATTCACGGCAATGGCGCGGCCGCCGCCGGCAAAGGGGATGGTCTGGCGCATCCAGTAGCTGGTGTCCGCGCCGGCGAACTGCGGGTTTTCAAAAACGGCGGAAAAGCCGCGATCCACATCATCATAGGGGTCGCCATCGCCGGATGACCACAGCAGGGAGGCGCGAAAGCGTGCCCAACCAATATCATAGCTGGGCTCGGCCGCCACGAAGAAGCTGCGGATGCGGGCGCGGCGATCGGTGAAGATGTTGCCGCGATTGCTGCCCAGCGCGTAGCTGCCGCTGAAGCTGAGGTTGATGCGCCCGATGCGGCCATCGGCGTTGTAGCTGAGGTAGAGCACATCGTAATCACGCCCGCGCAGCGTGCCGAGCAGTGCCGGGCGCACCGGAAAGCCGTTGGTATCGATCTGCACATCATCCCGCTCGCGGTTGCGGTTCCACAGCGCGCTCACCTGCGAGGTGAGACCGGGCAGCGGGAAATCCTGCCGGTAGAGATTGGCGACAAACACCAGGTCATCGCGGGGGCTGCGCAGGATGGCGTTCAGGCCGCTGTTGCTGTCCTTCTCCAGCCGCCAGAAGGCGGCGAGATTGTACTGCACGCGGTTGTTGTCGCGATTGCCGAACAGGCGGATGCCGAGCTGATTGTCCTGGAACAGGAAGCCGCGGAAATCGCTGGAAAAGGGCTGGATGCCGATGCGGATGGAATCGAAATCATAGCGGTCCGACGTGTTGCGCAGATGCTTGTCGTAGAAAAGCTCCTGCACGCCCACGAAGGCATCGGAGCGCAGGGAGCGCCGCGATGGCGCGACATTCAGCACCCGCCGCTCGGTGACATCGACATGGTTGAAATTGAAGGCGATGGCGGCGCGGATTTCATAATCGGGCGGCTTGAAGGCGGTGGAGCCCTTGGTCAGCGCGGCGCCCAGGATGAAGGTCTGCGCGAAGACTTCGCTATACTGCCGGCCAAACACATCATTGCTGCCCGGCCGCTCGGTCGTCTGCACGCCCACCGGGGTGGGAAAGCTGCGCGGTTCGGCCACCGTATCGGAAATGGCGGTCAATTGCAGGAACAGATCGTGGGTGCCGCACAGCGGGCGATCGCCCTTCAGCGTGTTTTGATTATAGGGGTCCTTCCAGTTGGATTTGACCAGCCCCAGCGTTTCGATCAGGCGCCAGCGATCCGGCACCGGCAGGTGATCGGCGGGGAAATCGCCCTGCCGCGGCGGCGCCACCGCGCCTTCATTGGCTTGCACGACCGGGTCCCAGGTGGTTGGCCGGCCGAGGCCGGGGACGCGGCGGCCTTCGATGGGGGCGAGCGCCGGATCGGCGGGCGGGGCGGCTGTTTCGGCGGGCAGGCGCTCCGTGCCCGGATCAAGTGTCTGGTAGCAATCAAACCATTTGGAGAACGGCCCTGCCACCGCCGGCGCAGCGCTGGCCAGCAGCAGCAGGCCGAGCGCGCTAGAGGCCCTGGCAGACATTGTTCTGGGCCGTATCGAGGAAGGGCGCGAACGGGCAGCCGACAAAGCGCAGCCGCACCTCGCGCTGATCGGCAAGCCGCACCATGATCTGATCGGAACGCACATTGGCCGGGGGCAGGCCGATGCCGCCCACGCGCGCCGCCGCGTTGGCGAGGCCGAGGAAGCTCACCATGTCGTCCTGATCGATGCCGTCGCCAGACACGCCGATGGCACCCACCAGCACGGCGCCGCGGTAGATGGGCACGGCGCCGGGGAAGATCTGGATGCCATTGGCCAGCCGCTTGCCGCCGCCCGGCGTGGCCGGCAGGCCGGTGCACTGGCGCGGATCGCCGCCGCCCAGCACGCTGGCGAGATCAGGCGCAATCAGCGCCGATTGCAGCCCGGTGGAAAAGGGCGACCACTGCTGAATCGCGCGGGACAGCGGCCCCGGCGGGCGCGCCACCTCGCCATCGGGATAATAGGGGCGGGCGATATTGCCGATGGCCCGCGCCGTGAGCGCAAAACGCCCGGCCAGCACATCGCCGGTGCCGAAGAAGGCCGCCGTGCGCGGGACGAAATCGCGGACATTGGCATCGGGCGCGCCGCCGGGCAGCACCGCCTGCGCCAATTCGCTGCCGGCCACGGTGCTGGAGAAGAAGGCCGCGGTGCGCGCCTTTTGCAGGGACACATCGATGCCGAACACCGGCGCATCGGGGGAGCGCACCAGCCCCAGCACCGCCCCGCGCGTATCAACGAGGCTGATCGACACCTCGGCCCGGCTGTCCAGCGGCTGGCGGATCTGGGCGCGGGCGCGCGCCATCACGCGGAAGGCTTCCTCCAGCACGGCACGCGCTTCGGCAGCGCTGAGCGGCTGCGCCACATCGCCGGCATCGGTGCCGCCGCGCACCGGGTAGCGATTGCCGCCGCTGCCGTCGCTGAGCACGTAGGCATCGGGATGGGCGAACTCGGCGGCAGTGGCCGGGCGCACGCCGCTGGCTTCGCTGCCATAGGCCACCCCGGCAACGATGCTGCCGGCGAAGAAGCCCGGCACCGCCACCACGCTGCCGCTGATGCTGGCCAGCGCCGGCGGGCTGGCGGGATTGCTGAGGCGGCCGGCGGGCGCGCCATCGCTGTAGCGCAGCAATGTGCCATCCACGCTGATGCGATTGGCGCGGATGGTCTCCGGCGCGGCATGGGCGTGGGTGGCGGCCAGGGCGATATGCTCCTCCGCATCATCGTCCACATCCAGCACATTGGCATCAAAGCCATAATCGCCATCGGCCATCACGCCGACGCCGCCCACGACCACGCCGTTCCGGTAGAGCGGGAAACCGCCCGGATCGGCCGCCAGCCCGAGCGGCGAGCGCTTGGGCCCGATCATTGGGCTGCCCACGCCCAGCCGGCTGACCAGATCACCGCACGGCAGCTGGCTGAACTGCACGCCAAACAACGGCCCCGATTCGAGGCCGATGGTGGTGGGCGCCGGCGGGAAATGCGGCTGCACGATCATCGATGCGGTGCGCGTGGAGAAGGCGTTGCCGGCGGACGACAGGTAGGCGCCGGTGATGGCCTTGGCGATGGCGGCCAGCTCGGCCGGCACCGCCACGCCCTCGGCATCCAGATTGCCATTGGCGTCGGCACGCGTGGTGGCCGTGGCGGGCGCCCCGGCCATGCGGAACACGCCCAGCACATTGCCCACGCGATCGACCACGGCGATCACCGCCGGGCGGTCACGCGCGCTGGCTTCGGCGGCGGCGCGGGCGAGGATGGACTCCACTTCGGCGGTGGTGAGCGCCTCAGTAGCCGGGCGCTGATAGAGCGGGCCTGTGGGCGTGGGCGTGGGCGTTGGCGCCGGGGCGAGCGGCGCGCTGCTGCTGCCACACCCCGCGAGCAGCAGGGCCAGCGCCAGCAGGCCGGCGCGCCTCATTGCAGCGCCGCCACCCGCCCGGCGATTTCGGCCAGGCTGGCGCGGAAGGCCGCCGGCTGCCAGCGATTGGCATCGCGGGCCTGCGCGTACGCCTTGTCGATCACCGGGCGCATCGCCGCCACCTGCGCACGGTCCAGCCCGTGGTCCGCCACCAGCGCCGCCAGCAGGGTTTCGGCCGCCATCACCGCCTGTGCGCCGCCCTGGTAATCGGTGTAGGCGCCGGCATTGCCGATCAGCACCATGTTGAGCATCGCCAGCGTTTCGGCGCGGCTGAACGCGGCGGCGGCAAAGGCGCGCGCCAGTTCGGCTGCCGTGCCGCGCAGGGCGGCGGCGGCCTTCAACCCGGCGGCGCGATCCTGCCCGATGGCGGCATGGAAGGCGCGCAGCTGGGCGCTGTGCCGGGCGGCGATGCGCGGCGCCACCACGCGCGCGGCGGCATCCAGCATCAGCAGATTCTCATCATTCCACACCGGCGTGCCCGGCGGGACCGGCCGCGCCGCATTGGTGCGCGCCACCAGCGGCACCGCCGGATCATCCGAGAAGGTGCGGTGGCAGGATCGGCAATCGAAGAAACTGAAATCCGGCATGGGCGCGCCCGCCGTGCGCGGCCACAGCGACAGCGCGCGCTCCGTGGCCAGCGCCTGGCCCACCGCCCATAACTTCACGCCGCCGGCGCGCAGCTTGCGCTGCCGGTAATCGGCGTCTTCATCGTGATGGCCCTGCAGGCTGGTGAACAGGTCCAGCTCGAACACCAGCCGCGGGTGGCCGGCGGCCATGATGCGGTGGGAGACAAACTGCCCCGGATTGGCGGAACCCCAATGGCAATCGAGGCACACGCCGGCGCGCACCGCCGGATCATTCAGCGCCCACATGCCGCGCGCCACATTGTCGGCATGGGTGGCGCCCACGGCGGCATGGCTGGCCAGCCAGCGCTCGCCGCCGCCGTGGCAGGCCTCGCAGCCCACCCCGTCAGACTGCTGCCATTGCGGGCTGCGCCGGGGCGCCGGATCGCCGTGGCAGTTGATGCATTCACCGCTGCGGCTCACATCCGCGATGCCCAGCCGCTGGCCGATGGCCTGGGCGCGGGCACCCTTCAGCGCCGTCCAGGCGCGGCTGTGCGCACCGGTCAGGCTGGCCGGGTCCTGCCAGCTGATCAGTTCATTCTGGCGGACGCGCGGGCCCGTAGCCTCCTGCCGGCCGTGGCAGGTGGAGCCGGCGCAGCTGGCCACACCCAGGTGCAGCGCCGGATCAGGGGCGGCCGCGGCCGCGGGCACCGCACACACACAGGCGACCAAAAGCCGAATCACCCCGGCCCACAATGCCTGCGATAAAGCTGCCCACACCATCGCCACGAGCGGCGCCCCCTTGGCCACAGAGTCGCAAAAAGCTGCCGGTGATGCAAGGCGGGAGATGGACAATCTGTCGCACATTTCTGGCCAGAGTGGCTGATTTCGCGCGCTTTTCGCCGGCCCGTGAAATCCGGTTGCGCAGCCTGCGGCGCTTCAGCAACTTTCCATCGCAGGCCCATTGCGGCGCCATCCGCCTGCCACTAGTGTCAGTGGTGCATGGACGGCGGGCAAACCGCTGCCAGCGCCCTCCAAGATCGGGCGCAGCCTTGGGACACAGGAGAATAGCCAATGGATCTCGCTTCCCGCGATCTCGCCGCCAGTCTGGCCGCCGTTTCCGTCCGCAGCATGGCCGATGTGCACAGCGCCGCCGAAGCGCTGCGCGACATCGCCCTGCAATGCGGCAACCTGCACGTGGTCGCCACCGACAATATCGCTTCGAAGAACCCGATGGTGGATGCCGATGGCACCGTGCTCGCCGCCGATGTGTTCGGCTGGACCGGCGAGAATGAGCGCTGGTGGACGGATTCGCGCCTGGCCCTGTCCTCCCCGCTGCCGCGCGCCTGCCGCTATGAATCCGAGGTGTTCTGGGCCAATGCCGAAGGCTTCCGCACCCGCCAGCCCAATCCCTATCTCGACGAGATGAGCCTCGACAATTTCGAGAAGCGGGCGCTGACCAAGGCCGCCATCGTGGTGCCGGTGCACCTGCCCTTTGGCCAGATCGGCGCCGTGTGCTTCCTGTCGCGCGATCCCGAACGCACCGATCTGTCGGCCGAATATGAAGCCTGGGCCGATCCGCTGGCGCTGCTCTCCCACCGCTTCATCGCCGGCTATGCCAAGGCGCACCGCACCCGGCGCTGGCTGCCCGGCGATTGCCAGCTCACCAAGCGTGAGGTGGAATGCCTGCGCTGGGCCAGCATCGGCAAGACCGACAAGGAAATCAGCCTGATCCTGTCGCGCAGCCACGCCACGGTGCGCTTCCACATCCAGAATGCCGGCGAAAAGCTGGATGCGGTGAACCGCAGCCAGACGATCTTCAAGGCGGCGCAGCTGGGCTATCTGGGCGCCGCCGCATAAGCCTGTTCATTGCACCGCAACCGGCGCTGCGGCATGGGCAGCGCATGTTGCGCGCGCTCATTCCTGCCCTTGCCCTGCTCGCTGCCCCGGCGGCGGCGACCACGCTGTCTGATGTCGCCGCTTCCCTGAAGGCCACCACCAGCCTTTCGGCGCGGTTCACGCAGGTGGGCGCCGATGGCAAGTTGCTCACCGGGCGGCTGTGGCTGGCGCGGCCCGGGCGCATCCGCTTCCAGTATGACAAGGCGCCGCTGCTGATCGTGGCCAACGGCCGTACCTTGAGCTTCATTGATTATGAGGTGAACCAGGTTTCCGAATGGCCGGTGCGGCGCACGCCGTTGCAGATCCTGCTCGCCTCCGATCCCGATCTCACGCCGGTGGCGCGCATCATCGCCGATACGCCGGCCGGCGTGCTGGTGGAGGCGCGCGATCCCAAGCGGCCGGAATTTGGTACGCTCAACATCGCCTTCACCCGTGATGCCAGCGCGCCCGCCGGCCTGGCGCTGGCCGGGTGGACGGCACGCGACGCGCAGGGCGGCCGCAGCGAAGTGCGCCTGGCCGATCAGCGCTGGAACGCCGATCTGTCCAAGGTGTCGTTCCGCTTCAAGGACCCGCGGATCAACCTGCCGCACTGATCTGGCGCCCAGCCGTGCTTTTTTGCCGGCAGACGCAACTTTGCCGCACCCCGGCCGTCCTCATGCTTAATTTTGTTCATGGGGAGTCAAGGTGGCCGCTGGCATACATGGTCATGCGGATGGATGCCGCGCCGGAATTTGCCCCCTGTTGTCCGGCCGTGCTGCGTATCCCCCATCCGCTGCGTGACGAGCGCAGACCCGGCCCCCGCTGCATGCCCCC
>ERZ1066117.1388-NODE-1388-length-12190-cov-5.146766_pt1 | contig 12190 bp, 9 predicted proteins | sample MGYA00382764_ERZ1066117 | MGnify/ENA primary metagenome ERZ1066117 (study PRJEB33369, sample SAMEA5778347) | biofilm metagenome | biome: Industrial cooling water; feature: Water cooling tower basin; material: Biofilm | place: United Arab Emirates | collected...
TGATCCTCGAACCCGGCCTCGAACCGATCCCTGGCTACACCCTGAGTCAACCGCTGGGCAACGGTGCGTTTGGCGACGTCTGGGAGGCCGTCACTCGCACTCACGGCGAGGTGGCGCTCAAGTTTCTCGATTGTCGGAAACGCTCCAGTGCCATGGTTGCCAGCGAGGTGCGTATCTTGCGAAGCCTGGCCGCGCTGGATCATCCGCACATCATCAAGCTTCTGGGGGTCCACACCTGGGGTCGGTATGTGATCCTCTGCATGGAACGTGCGGATAGCAATCTTGAGGATTTACGACTGCTGTATCGTTCCCGAGCGGGTACCGAGGTTTCTCGCACACATGCTCTGGATCTGTTGGCCCAGGCAGCCCAGGCGCTAGACTTCATCGCCAATCTCAAACTCTCGGGCATGACCGGCTCGCGCGGCATGCAACATTGCGATATCAAACCCACCAACCTGCTGCTGTGCGGCTCCACTCTCAAGGTCGCCGACTTTGGACTTTGTGCCGGTGCCGGCTGGCAAACGCACACAGGCGGTTGGCGGGGCACGCTGCCGTTTGCGGCCCCCGAACTCTTCAACGGTGCCGCCACCCAGGGTACCGATCAGTATGCGTTGGCCATCACCTATTGCTGGTTGGTGATGGGGGAGAAGGTCTTTTTCCCGCTGGAGAATCATCGGCCCGGCGAACGACCGGTGGATCTCACCCAGATGCGGACCGAGGAGTGCCCGGTGCTGGCGCGGGCCTTGCACCCTTATCCTTCGTCCCGTTATGCTTCGTGCCAGGCGTTTATTGAAGCCTTGCGCCAGTCGCGCACCCGGCCACTGGGCACGGGGCGCGCTAATGTTCGCCGCTCCTCAGGCCTCATTCGCCGTTCGGGTATCCTTCGTGCCCTGCAGCGCACCCCTTAATCGACCGCACTCGGGCCGCGGGCTCGCTCGTCACTCCCCATTCAGGGGGGCCGGGCCTAGCGTCACGATGCGATACGCGCCGGGCGGATGGCGTTCCAGATGGGCCGCGATGCTCGCCGGCGTCAGCCCGTCGATGGCCGATTGAATCTCGTCGAAACTGCGTACTCGGCCGAGATTGTACCAGTCCGAGGCGAGCGAACCCGCACGGGCGCTGGTCGATTCCTGTTGCATGATCAGCGACGTCTTCAGGCCGACACGCACCCGCTGCACCTCGTCCTCGCTGACCCCTTGACGCAGTCGGCCAAATTCCTCGATCATCTTATCCAGCGTCCGCTGAGCCCGTTCGTTGCGCGAGGCGGCGTAGCCGACCACATAGCCGCGTTCTTTCTGGGGCGAGAACGAGGCGCTCACGGAGTAGCACAGGCCCTCTTTCTCGCGGATCTCCATGAACAGACGGGCCCCCATGCCGCCCGAGAGCACCTGCACGGCGGCAAGTGCCTGGTAATAATCCGGGTCGCCGTGCTTGACGCTGGGGTAGCTGACGGTGAGGTGGGTTTGTTCCACCTCTTTGGTCACGTGTCCGTGTCCGCTCGGTTCTGGACCCAGAGGCGGCATCGGCTCGGCTTCGCCGCTCCAGTCGCCAAACAGGCGTTCGACCTGATTGCGCAGGGCATCGAACTCGAAGCTACCCGCGACGCTCAGAATGGTGCCGCCCGGCCGAAACGTCCGCTGGTGGTAGGCTCGCAAATCGTCCACGGTGACCGCCTGCACCCCCTCGACGGTGCCCCGGTGGTCGTTGCACAACGGCGTCGGGTACAGCTTGCGCCGCAATTCGACCATCAGCCGCGACGCCGGTTCATCCTCAAGGGAACGCAGATCCTGAAGCGACAGTTCGACGGTCGGCTCCAGTTCGTCTTCGGGCAGATGGGGCCGACGTAGCACGTCGGCAAAGAGTTCCAGCGCGGAGGGTAGGTTGCGGCCCAGGGTGCTGCCCCAGAAACGCATGTGGTGCACGCCGACGCTCTCGCTGCGGTCGACGCCCAGGTTATCAAACGCCAGCATCAGGTCCTTGCTATCGCGCGAGCCGGCCCCCCGGGTGATCATCTCGGCGAGCACCCCGGCCAGACCTTCCCGGCCAACGGGGTCGCGGCTACAGCCAGCGGGCAGTAGGAAGTTCACCGCGACGGAACGGACATGCTCCATGCGCTCGGCGAGAAGAGTGAGTCCATTGGGAAACGTATGTTGAAAAGTGGTTTGCGCCACGGGGAACCTCGTTAAGGGATGAACGCGTGCCGAAACGGCGAGGAGTCACTCGAGAGATTCTTGGGTGGGAACAGCCACGCCGTCGGCGCTCATGCGGACTGCCTTGTACACCACCTTGGAACGACGAAAGCCCAGCGATTGGTACAGCCGCAGCGCGGGGGTATTGCTCACGGTCACTTCCAGTTGCGCACGGCCGTAGCCCGCTCGCTCCAGGGCATGCAGCATATGCAAGAGCAAGGCCCGTCCCAGGCCGCGACCCTGTTCCTCGGGACGAATGCCGATGTTTTGAATGGCTGCGATCGCCGTTCGCTCGCGCAGCGCCTGGATGGAGCCGCACGGCCCCTGAGGGCCGACCAGCAACCAGGTGGATTCCGGAATGAAATCGCGCCGACGGACAACTTCGGTGAATAGCTTCAGGCACCCCTCCCGGCTGCCCAGCGTGGGAAAAATCTGCGCATCGGTGGCTCCGCAAAAGCAGGCGGCCAGCACCTCGGCATGGGCCTCCAGGCAATCGGGCTGCCAGGCCCGAAAGCGATAGCCCATGGGCGCAGTCGCCTCAGGCAACCCCGCAAGGGGACGCTCCATGCGGAACCGTTTATGGTAATCCACCGCAAAACTCAGCATGCCCCCATTATAACACCCCCCCAGGCTCTGGCGAGTCCTGTCTCGTTCCTGGCTGTAGTTCGTGGCGACTCGCTCCCGCGAGTCGTGCTCCGGCAGATGACGGCCAGTCGAGATCACCCTCGGCCAACGCTTTGCGATGCTCTGTATCAAGGGGCGCGTGCCTACTGGCTCTTTTTCTCGATCTGTTTGTCGAGTTGCTGCTTAATTTGCGATAGACTTTTCGTAATTTCGCGGCCTGACTCTTTGTCGAACTCGACCTTCTCGACCAGATGGACTAGCACGATGCGTACCAGTTCTGCCAGTTCCAAACAGCGTTCATCGGTGCCCGAATGACGCCCTTCGCTCAGCACTCCGTACAAGCGCCCCAGCGGGTTTTCGCCCTCGATCTGGAGTTGTCGTGGCAGCAAATCCTTGGCGATTCTTATCTTCGCGGTGGCATTCTGTCCGTCCTGCACCTTGGAAAGTTCCTCTTGATACTTCTTCAAACTCGCATCGTCGCTGAAGAACATTTCTAGATCTTTCAGAAGTCCATCGATTATCTTTTCGAGTATCTGGCGGTAGTATGCAAATGCACCGATACCGAACCCATGTGTCTCGCACGTTCTACCCTTGCGATAGTCCGCTGCGTGGGCGCCCAAGCCGCGCTGAAGCAGCTTGGAAGGCTTGACATCCATCGGCGGGTGCTGACCGATCTTGAATAGGCCGCCTTTGACTTCATCGACCCCAAACAGAAATCGGTGTTGAAACCGCTGACATTTCATGCAGGCGAACGTCACGGCGACAGTTTCTCCCACCAGTTCTGGGGTGGGGTTGGCAATCCGTTGCTCGGCGCGCCAGGTATCTCGATCCGCCCAGCAGGCGCGAAACGTCTGGGTAGAATCGCAACGGTCGCATGGAAGTGTCAGCGGGGCGTAGCTGCCCAGTTCGACGAATGCTCCACCGTCCGAAGGTAGCAACACCGGGTAGACACGGTAGAGTTGTGCTGTCTCAAAAAAAGCCGCTGGGATGAATTCTGCATCCGGTTTTGGAGGCGGCGGTGCTGGGTGCATCCACACTTCAGGAGGCGATATTTGCTGCTTGTATGTCTGTTGGCGTGGTTCTGGCGGATTGAGATGAAATAGTTTGACCTCTTTCTGACATGACGGACAAGCTACGACTGCCTGGAAAGATAAGCTTTGATGCCAATTCGAGGGAGCAAAGCAGACTGGCTTTCGACAGTGGGGACACTCTGCGTTGACACTTTTGATGCCTTGGTGGTGTGGGTGTTGTTGCACAGACTCAGGTGAGATTCGGATCAACAGAAGGGCCTCCCAAATCGGTGTCAAGCACAATGGGCGATATCGCGTTGCTTTGACTTTAAGTGTACCCGCACTCTCGCTTGGTGCAAGATCTCGCAAATGGTTTTCTGAACGTCGGTTCACTTTTTGCCGCGGGAAGTTCCACCGACACTTCTGCTGAGCGGTGGCCATCGTTCTGCTTCTCAAAGCGGCCGCAAGGTCAAGGGCTTCCGTTCGTTCCTCCCCGCTCGTTCCCGTTTCGTAACCTATGCTTGCGATGCGACCCATTCGGCCGACGGAGGGAGATCATGCTCGTTTCGCTTTTGCTCGTTCTGGCCAGCGAACCGCTGACGCTTGATTTCGCCTCGGGGAAGCTCGCCGGTTGGGAGGGCGCCGGCTTTCGCTTAACCGACGGTCGCCTTAGCAGTGCCTCCGCACCCACCGGGCTCTTGCATCGCACCTTTCGGCTGCCGCCCAACGCGGCCGTCTTGCGCTTCCATGCCGCGGCGTACCGCAGCGAGGCGGCCGATCCCAAACGGCCGATGGACATCGTGCTTGAGGGGCCGGGGCGGACGTATCTGCCGCGACTGGTGTTGCGTGAGGGCAAATGGGTGAAATCCGAGGCGCTCGACCCGCCTGGGACCGAGCGTGAATTGACCGAGTATATCTGGCAGGTGGACAAACTGGCCGGCAAGTCGCTGCGTATCGCCCTGGTCGATGCCGATGCGCGCGAAGGGTCCTACCTGGTGTGCTCGGGCTTCGAGATTGTTACTCGCGACGACCTCAACGCCACGTATTTCGAGAAAGACATCGTCGCGGTGTGCGAGAAGCACTCCCTGCCGGTGGCCAAACGGTTCACCACCGAACATTTCGTGGCCTACAGCAACGCCGAGCGGGTGTTCACCCAGGATCGGCTGAAAGATTGCGAGCGGATGCACACGGCGTTTTTCCGCCACTTTCGCCGCAAGGGGTTCCCAGTCACGCCCCCGGCTGAGAAGCTGATGGTCGCCATCTTCGCCACGCAACAGGGTTTCGAGGCCTTCATCGGCATGCATCCTGGAGCGCATGTCACGGGCATGTACCACACCCCCACCAATCGCCTGGTGGTCTACGATTTCGGTACCAATACTTCCTTCCTGGCCACCAAGAAGGAAATCGAGGACGACACCAAGCGGACGCGCTCCGATGTCGACCGGATGGGACGGTCGCTTACCTTTGATCGACTCCTGCGTGATCATCGTGACGATACCAATGTCAGCACCATCATGCACGAGGTATCGCATCAACTGTCGTTTAATACCGGTCTGCTCAATCGCGGGGGCGATGCTCCGGCCTGGCTCATCGAGGGGTTGGCCATGTATTGCGAGCCGACGGTCGCGGGCGCCTGGCAGGGGATCGGCGAGCCCAACCCCATGCGTGTCAAGGTGCTCAAGGAGCACCGCCCCTTCAAACTCCGCCAGCTGGTCCGCGACGACGACTGGCTCCGCAAAAGCGCCCGCGTGGAGGATGTCGTCGCCGGGTACTCGCAATCGTGGGCGCTGTTTCGCCTGCTGATGGAGGAGCATCCCAAGCAGTTGCGCAACTACATGACAACTATCTACGACCGTCGCACGCCCGATCATCGCCTGGCCGACTTCGGCGAGGCATTCGGCAACATCGCCGAACTGGAGAAACGCTACGAGGCGTATTTGGAGAAGCTAATTCGCGCCGGCGGGTGAGAGCGTGCTCGCCTTGTACCAGGCCACCGTCGCGGCCAGTCCCTGGTCGAAGGTGTATGGGGGGTTGTACCCCAGTTCCTTGCGGGCACGCTCGATGCTGTAATCGAGGTTCAGCCCCAGGAATTTCAGACGCGCCTGGGTCAGGCGGGGCGGTTCGCTGGTGCCCAGGGCGCGTGACACCGACTCCAGCGACCACGCCACCAGTCGCGCTAGCCACATCGGCACGCTGCCCGTGGGACGCGGCACGCCCACGCCGTCGGCGATCCCCTCAATGAATCGGCGCTTGCTCACCTGTTCGCCATCCGTGAGATTGTACACCCGGCCAATCGACTCCGGACGATCCAGCGGCAAAAAGGCCGCCGCCACCAGATTGCCCACGTAGATGGTGTTGAGTGCCTGGGTGCCATCGCCCAGGTACTTGACGATGCCCTTGCGAAGATTGTCGATCAGCTTCGGCAGCACGGTTCGGTCGCGCGGCCCGTAGATAAACCCTGGCCGCAACACGGTCACCGGCAGGCCGTGCTGGGCGTGGTAGGACAGCGCCAGTTTCTCTGACTCCACCTTGGTTTGGGTGTAGCCATCGATGTGTCGCTCGGGTAACGGCTCTTCTTCTGTCGTGCCGTGGTGATCGCGGGCCGCATAGACCCCGAGACTGCTGAAGTGGATGAAGCGCTGGAGAGAACGGCCCCGACATGCCTCCAGCAGGGCTCGCGTGCCCTCGACATTCACCGCACGGTAACTCTCGGCCGGCCCCCAATCTCCGACCTTGGCCGCCGAATGGAAGACGATATCGACGCCCTCCAGAGCGGCGGGCAGGCTGGCCGGTTCGGCCAGATCGCCGGGGATCCGGGTGATGGCGGGATGAGTCAGGGCCGAGGTATCGCTCGCGGCCCGAACCAGGGCACGAACCTGCCAGCCGCGCTGAGCACAGGCCTCCGCGAGATGTCCACCAAGAAAGCCGGTCGCGCCGGTGATCAAGCAGGTCGTCAACGAACTCGCCTCAACTGCAATTCTGGGCATGAAGTTGTGATGCAAAATCGGCAAGGTCGCGACAAGAGGCTTGACAGGGTATAACCGGGTCATACTATGGATGACGTCGTACTACCTTTGGTTGTCACCGGAGAGGTCTGATGAAACGCCGTGGATTTACTCTGATCGAACTGCTGGTGGTGATTGCGATCATCGCCATCCTGATCGGCCTGTTATTACCCGCCGTACAAAAGGTCCGTGAGGCCGCTGCACGTATGCAGTGCAGCAACAACCTGAAGCAATTGGGGCTCGCTCTCCACAGTTATGAATCGACATACAGTACTCTGCCCGGGATGCGCTCCGTGGGCGCGAGCAACGCTACCTCATTTGGTTACTCGGTTCATGCGCAACTTTTGCCCTTCATCGAGCAAGAGAACCTCGGTCGACAGTTTAATTTCAACAACGATCTATTTGTTGGCGTCTTTCCAACTCCGTCGTTTCAGCTGAACCCCTCCGTTGTCGCGACTGCCTCCACGGTGGTGAAGACGTTCCTCTCACCCGGCGATGGTCAGCAACCGCTGTTTACGATCAACAGTGGAGGCGGCACGCATGCGGGCACCAACTATGTGGTCAACCTCGGCTCGGGCGTTGGCGGGGCCGGTGCGGGCATAGTCAACGGTTACGACACGCGTTTTCCGACCGACGGCATGTTCTTCTACGGGCCGGGGGTGCGGATGCTCGAAATCACCGACGGGACGAGCAACACCCTGTTCATGAGCACCTGCTTGCTCGGTTTGAACGTCAATCTGACAAAGCCCTTTAGTGAACTGACCGTCAACGAACGCAAGCGTCAGACCGCCAGTCTAACTGGCAAGGGGTTGTTCACCGGGCCAGGCGGAACCAACCCGGGCTTTGGTGCCAGTCCCCCCATCGCCGAGGGCGAACACACCGCCGCAACTTCGTGGCGTGGGACTCGGGGCGGTTCGTGGATCTGGGGCAATGCCACCGCCAACGGGTTCACCGCAGCCCTGCCACCTAACTCACAGCTGCCGGATTCGACCGCGCACGGGATGGGCTTCCTCACCGCTCGCAGTAACTTCGCCGGTGGGGTGAATGTGGCCATGGGCGATGGCTCTGTTCGCTTCGTTCGCGACAGCATCAGTCTGGCAACCTGGCGGGCACTCGCCACTCGTGCGGGCGGCGAGGTGATCGCGGGCGACTTCTGATCGTTGCTCTTCGGCGTTGTCGAGATTCGTATCCTTTTCCTCGTCTCCTCCGGATGCTTTTTTCCGGGGGAGACGTTCCTACGTTTCAGGGAGACCTCCGCATGATCTGGTTGTCGTTGCTTTTCATGACCGGTGCCGAGGCGTGGCCGGGCTTTCGCGGCGATGGCACGAGCGTGACCACGGCCAAGGGCTTGCCACAGACCTGGGCCCCCAGCGAGAACATCGCCTTTCGCACCACACTGCCTGGCTATGGCCAGTCGTCGCCGGTTGTCTGGGGCGAGCGCGTCTTCCTCACGGCCATCGACGGCCCGCAGAAGGAAACGCTGCACGTCCTGGCGCTCAACGGCATCACCGGTAAGGTTGTCTGGAGCAAGGAGTACAAATCGAGCCAGCCGGGCAAGAATAATCCGATGATGAGCCGGGCCGGCCCCACCCCGGTGGTCGATGCCCAGCGGCTCATTGCCTTCTTCGAGTCGGGCGATCTGGTCGCCCTGGGGCACGATGGCAAGGAACTCTGGAAACGCTCGCTCACGGCCGACTATGGCGCGTTCAAGAACAATCACGGGCTGGCCAGTTCGCCGGCCCAGAGCGACGACACCGTGTTCCTCCTTGTGGATGACATGGGGGCGTCGTACCTGCTGGCCATCGACAAGGCCACGGGCAAGAACCGCTGGAAGACCGATCGCAAGGCGCGCGGCTCGTGGACCTCGCCGATCGTCACCAAACAGGGCGACCGCACGGTCGTTCTCGTCAGCAGCAGTGGCAGCGTGACTGCCTACGACGCAGCCGATGGCAAGGAACTGGCCCGCGTGGACGATGTGGTGGGCAACAACATCCCCTCGCCGACGGTGGCGGGCGATCTGGTCATCATCGGCGCGGGCATCAATCGCATGAAACCCGATAACGAAGCATCCGCCAAATCCAATTGCGCCTTGCGCCTGAAGATCACCGACGGCAAGGGCGAACTGGGCACCGCCTGGCAGGGCAAGAAGGCCATCTCGCACCACGCCAGTCCGGTGGTGAACGGCGACGAGGTCTACTTCGTCACGCAGGCGGGCGTCGTCCATTGCCTCGATCGCAAGACCGGCGAGGAACGCTACAGCGGCCGACTGGCCGAGCCGTGCTGGGCGACACCGATCGCGACGGGAGACGCGGTCTACTTCTTCGGCAAGTCGGGCATCACGACGGTACTCAAGGCCGGCCCCAACATGGAAAAGCTGGCGACCAACCGCCTGTGGTCGCCCGAAGACGCCACCAAACGCTTCGAGGCCGCCAAGGCCAAGGCCGCCAAGGAGATGCCCACGCCTCCCAAGGAAGGCGCTCCCAAGGGACCCGGCGGACCGCCCGTTCCTCCCGCCGAACGTGAGGCGGCACGCTACTCCGCCGTCGGCGATGTCGTCTACGGCATCGGAGTGGCCAATGGCACCTTCTACGTCCGCACCGGGACCGAATTGATCGGCATCCGCACGGCTTCGAGCAAGTAACCTCCAGAGGACCTTTTTATGCTCATTCGTTTTGGCATCGCCGCATTCCTGGGCCTCGCCCTGCTCGCGGCCACTCCCAGCGCGCCGGCTCAGGCCAAGAAGACCGCCAAGCGACCGCTGACCCGGCTGTTTATTCAGGATGAAAAGGGGACCACCCTCAAGTGGGCCGACGTTCGCCAGGGGGCCGACGGCAAGCTGACGCTCAGCCCGCTCGTGAGCATCGAGGGATTCCCAAAGCTGGATGCCGAGAAGCAGAAACTGGTGCAGATGCGCGAAAGCAAGGGCACCGTGGTCGTCGGCGTCCGCGACAACAAGGACGGCACCGACCAGAGCGGCTGGGTGCTCCTGCGCACCGGTGTGAGCTATGCCGAGCACGGCGACCATGGCCACTGGGACTTCAAGAAGAAGCCGAGCGTGATCGACTCGCGTCTGGACGCCAAACAGGGCAACCCGGCGCACGTCTATCAGTACGGCGGCAAGTTTTACCTCGCCAACGACAAGCTCAATGGGTACACACGTCTCGATCCCAGCAAGTATGAGGGCGAGTCGAGGGACACGCCGCGCTTCCTGGTCGGGGGTGGCAACCACATCACCCTGGCCGTGATCGACGACAAGGTCGGCTACTCGGCCTGGATTGATGGCGGCGGTCCCAACAAGGGTCGTGTCGACGTCACTCCCGTGACGGATGCCACCAAGACCGAGCCGACCTACTCGTTCAACCTTCCCGTGGGCGGCATCCACGGGGCGACAGCCAACAGCGGCAAGGTCTTCTTCGCCCCGGCCGAGGGCATCGCCTGGGTCGAGGCAGACCCCACGCTGAAGCGCAAGCCGGCCGAGGTCAAGGTGCATCGCATCGATCTGGGCAAGGACGACGACAAGCCGCGTCGCACCGGAGCGTTCGCGAATTACAAAAACTACGTCCTGTTCGTGACCGGCAAGGAAGAGACGGCCTCGCTGGTACTGCTCGACGCCAAGGCCGACGAGCCGAAGCCAATCACGGTGGCCCTGAACGTGAAGAAGGGCTGCCGCGCCCTGACGCCGAGCGTGGTCACGACGCCCGAGGGCAAGAGCTACGCCCTGGTATTCCACGATCATGCGAAGGGAGCCGAGGTCGAGGACGCGCTGCAGATCATCGCCCTGGACCCCAACGGCGACAACAACTGCGCCGACGCCAAGGTGCTCCAGACGCTCAAGGTCGGCAGCAGTGCCGTCGAGGGCCACTCGGGTCATCACGATGTGGCGTTTGACGCCGACGGCCGATTCGCCTTCTTCACGAATCCGGGCGACGGCACGATCGCGGTGCTGTCGCTGAAGACCCTGGAAATCGTCGAGACGTTCAAGATCGGCGGCCAACCGGGCGCGATCGTCGCCCACGGCGGCATCGAGACCGACGACTGATTCGCCCTTGGTAGCGCCCCGATGTACCTGGATCGAGCAAAAGCTCTACGGGAGGTGAACAGCGCGGTAGAAGCGCTGTGTGAACTCGATCCAGGCAATCGGTCGGGCGGCGATGGACCGCCTGACACGGGCGGACGGGACGGCGGAGAACGCTTCCGTCAACGCTGTGGGCCGAGCCTTGCCGTCGCTCACCTTGGCCGGGCATCTCGTCAGCACTGCCCTTGCGGTCGCTGCGGGCAAAGCGAGCGAACAACGGCGTTGGCTGGCGGGAAGGCCAGCTTTTGCTCGATTGCTTGCTGGCGGCAAATCTTGCGGACTGCCTGTGACTGCTAAACTCCGAATCCGTAGCCCTGTCACCACAGATGACTTTGTGGGGGAATGGGTTGCCCTGGCTGGTTCGCCCATCACCACAATGGTCAACCAGTTCTGCGGTCTGTGCCTGTTTTCTCGTAGAGGCACGCAAGGCAGACTGGACAGTATCCAATCTCGGCCCTTAGTTTTTCGTGGCAATCAAAATAGCGATCAAAGTAGGCATCAATGTTACGATCACATTCGTATTTCAAAATATGCTTGCAAGTGTCCAGATATGAAACAGATAATTGATGCAACAATTCTGAAGCTCTTGGGGACAGGCACTCCCTGCATACGATGCCTTGAGATTGTAGGTCGTCAACCACGGGGGGCGGCGACCCAACCAATCGACTCGCACTCACCACATGTCGGCAACCGAAACGGAAATCGCAGTCTCCGTGCGTTTCACAGACGAAGTGCATCAGGTTCCCCCTACCTTGGACCGGTCGTGATGTTCACCCAAAATCCGTCCTCCATCCGTCGGAGGAAGTCTCCAGCCGAAACAAACGTCACACCCGCTGCCGAGAGAAGATCCGCGCGCAGATATGTACACCGGCACCCACTCGCCGGTGAGGGGCACCGCTTCCACGGGCAGCCAGTTGCCGTCGTGGGATGACAGCAGATGCCCGGGCTTCAGTTCCCCCGCCGCGGTCCAGTCCATGCCCGCCACCCAGAACGGGTGCTCCAACGTGGTGCGGATCTCCCGACCGCCCACCTGGACGCGGACCACAAAGGCCTCGGCTCGGAAGACCTCCAACGCCTTTTGGGGCCGAACGGGGTATTCCAATCCCGTCTCGTGCCGCGCCAGCACCAGGTCGCCGGTCCGGAACTGTTCGATGGGCTTACTGCCCTCGGGCGTCAGCAAGGGCGTGCCCGCCGCGAAGCAGGCCCGGATCGTGTTGGGGCGTGTGGCGTGCGCGATGTCGGCTGCGACCTCGGGCAAGTTGATCACCGGCGGCGCGGCCGGTCCGG
>ERZ1066117.1389-NODE-1389-length-12186-cov-5.222405_pt1 | contig 12186 bp, 8 predicted proteins | sample MGYA00382764_ERZ1066117 | MGnify/ENA primary metagenome ERZ1066117 (study PRJEB33369, sample SAMEA5778347) | biofilm metagenome | biome: Industrial cooling water; feature: Water cooling tower basin; material: Biofilm | place: United Arab Emirates | collected...
ACTCATTCCCCAGGCGGGACACCCACTTCCTCGCCTGTCCCGCCACCCTTGCGTCCGAACGCACGCGCAACCAGCGCTCCAGCGCCCCCGGGTGCCAGTTCAGCCCCGCCTTCTCGCACAGCCGCACCTCGGGCGACTTCACCGTCGCCGGCCCCGCCCCCCACGCCACACCCGCCCACACCACCACCGCCGCCACGCTTCCATACCGCTTCATGGGCAATCTCCTTCGGGTGCTCATCCGTTGCGGTGGCTCTTCTCCTCTTTGGTCAGGAAGCCCCACCGCAACGCCTGATCCTGCGTGTAATTCTTCCCCAGTGTCAGCGCCGTCACTGCCTTGGCCATCTCATAACCCAGATAAAACGCATGCGAGGGATCGATCTCCTCCCGCTCCATCATCCGGGCAAACAAGGCAAACGGATCCTCATCCGCATCATGCATCGCCGCATTCATCGCATGAATCTTACCATCCTCGGCGAACAAACGGAAGTTCTTATCCTTGATCGTCGCCGCCAGTTCCGCCAACGCCTCCGCGCCATACTGCCGCGTCCTCGGGTCGCGCAGCATCACCAGGCTCGGCTCCAGCCGCTTGGGTACCTGTCGGCGACTTACTGCGAAATGCATCAGCCGCCGGGCCAGATCCAACTCCCGCACACTGCTGCGCGCCCAGCCGATCACCTGGGTTGTCAGCACGCACCGGATGCCCACTTCCTGGCAAAAACCGGCCAGCAACACATTGATCCCCGCCGAATCCACATCCGTCAACTCGGTGACGTTGCCCACACCCATCATCATCTCGGCCTCGGGGTATCGTCGTCGCACCTCCAGGTAGCGCCCCAGCGACGGCGCAAACCCCAGGCCGATCGGCTCCAGAATCGGGTCCAGCCGATAGCGCACGCCTTGCCGCTCCAGGGTCGCAATCGTCGTCTCCAGGCCCCCGAGCGTCGCGATGTCGTCGGGCACCGCCACCACCTCGGCCCCCCACTCGCCCGCCCGCTCTGCATTGCTGCCGTTCACGCTCAGCACCAACTCGGCCCCAGCCCGGCAGGCCGCCGCCACCTCGTCGGGGTGAAAGCTATCAATCGAGACGCGTAAGCCCGCGTCCCGCAGCGCCCGCACCGCGTCCCCCACCCCGCCCCACGGGTCGCCCGGCTCGCACCCCACATCGATCAGGTCTGCCCCGTCGGCCACCATCGCCCGCGCCTGAGTCAGCAACTCCGCCCGGCTCAGGCGCGGCGCGTGGTTGATCTCCGCGAGAATCTGTAGGTCGTACGCCCCATAGCCCGCACGCACATCGGCCGTCGTCCGGAAAAACTCCGGCAGATCACGCAGGTCGTCCGGCCCCCGCTCCACCATCGCCGCCGTCACCGCCTGCAGTTCCGCCAGATCGCCCCGACACATCCCCGGGACGATGACGCGCGTCACCCCTTCAGGAATGCTCAGGTGCCGAACAATCCAGTTCACCGATGCCAGCGCCACCACGCTGATCGGCAGCACGGCCACCTCGGCGACCAGCCCCACACGTGGCGCAATCTCGTCCACCAGCCGCCGCAAGGCCTGCTCGGCCAGTCGCCCCGTGACAAACAGTACGCGCCCGCTCACTCGCGGCGATTCTCCCTGTGCCATTTCTCCCAGGCGTCGGGCAACGCGTCAAACGTCTGGCCGGTCGTCGCCTTGAGCGCCGCATGGGCTGCCCTACGCACCTGCTCGTTGGAGTCGCGCAGCATCTTGATCAACGACGCCACATGCGTTTTCACCTGCTTCGTCCCCGAAGCCAACGCCGCCGCCCGGCGAATCTCCGGCTCCTCGTCCAGCAGATAATCGCCCAGGGTCGTGTCCTTCATGCGCGTCAACCGCGCCGTTAAGGCTTGCCGAGCATCGCGCTTGGCCTCGCCATCGAGTCGATGGATCGCGGCCACCAACGCCTCGGTATAAGTGACGCCCTTGCTGTCGCGCAACTTCTGGATGATCTCGACGCGACGCTCGGCCGATGCCGCCTTGAGCAGATCCGACGCCAGGTTCCGCGCCTCGCGCTCCTGGGGCGTTCGGGTGGGCAACTCCAGTTTCGGCCGGGCATCAGGGTCTCCCGAGCCCTTGGGACCGGAGCCCTTGGGCTCCTTGCTCCCCTCGCCCGGTTTCTCGATTCCCACTACGGCCGGCGGATCTTTCACCCCCGGTCCGCCCAGTTCGCCCCCCGCTTTCAACCGCCGATCTCCCGGGTCTTTCAGGCCCGTTAGCTTGTTCCCCAGGTCGGCCGTCAGGTTCGAGCGCTTCAGAAACAGCAAGGCGAAACACGTGTCCGCGTAATACATCGCATATTCACCGGCCCATGTCCCATCCACCGCCTGGTTGGCCAGCAAGATCTCCGCACCCCAGTTGTACCAGTCTTTCTTGCCGATGGTCGAAAGGTTCAGTGCCACACAGATCCGCTCGAGCGACCACAGAAAATAGTACGATTTTCCCCCGGCGGCCGGCACCGCCGGCGGCTTCGGACCAAGCCCATCCCACCCCAGCGGATTGCCGATATTCGCCCCCAGCAGCAGCAGCCCCGCCTTCAGCCCGTTGTCCTTGCTCACGTCGGCACTATCGCGTTTTTTCAACTCGGCCGCCGACCCATTGCCGACCGCCAGCGCCAGCACCCCGGCACACGTCATCGTCGCCGTCGATCCCCCCAGGGCCGGCACCCCCGGAGGCGTCGCGGTGTAGCCCCAGCCCCCATCCGTCGCGTTCTGGCTACGACGGAAATACTCATAGGCCCGTACCAGCGCGGGTTGTGTGGGCACCCCATAGCGTCGCCCTGTCCAGAGGGCCAGCACCGCGAACTGGGTGTTCGAGTTATCCCCTCCGCCGAATGCCATCACCCCAGCTGGTCCGGGAGCCACCAGCCCCCGCTCGATCGCGACCAACTGGTCACGAACGCTCTCGGGCAAGTCCTTCACGGTCCGCTTGCCACGCTCGGGCAGTTTCTTCAAGTCGCCGCCCGCACGCAACACCCGCGACCCATCCATCTCGCCGACGATGCGTTTCATCTCTGCATCGCTCAGGTTCGGCGTGTCGTAATGCCACGCCCCGCTCCGCCGCTGTCCAGCCAACAAACGCACGATCATCGATTCAATCAATGGCGTATCGCTGGCATATCCCAGCCGATCGAGAAACAGAATGCTCAACGACAGCGAATACACATGCGTGCTCGTCAGCGCCTGCTTCCGGACATATTGCGCCGCCTTCTTCACCGCAGGATCATTTCGCGGCACCTCGCATTCCAGCAACGTCAACGCCGCCAGCGAGGTCGCCCCCAGAGAGGTGTTGTGCCACGAACCGTCATCATTCTGCGCCTTCTTCAGTGCCGCCACGCCCCGGTCGATCGCCGCATTCACGGCCTTGCGATCCACCGCAAACGCACTGGACACCGTCACCACCAGCAGCCCCAGCAGCAGCAGACGCATGGCACACCCCCCTAATCTTATTCTCTCAGCATACCCGCCGGCAGCCTTCGCCGCAACCAGTCCATTTCCCGGGCGATCCCCTCCGCCAACTCGGTCACGCGCAACTCTTCCGGGAGCACCCCCCAGGCGTAGGTCTCCACCTCGAAATGCTCGCACTCTCCCGGCCGCAACGCCTCCAGACACGCCCCGATCGCCCCCTGCATCGCCTCCAGCAGCCCAAACCGCTCCAGGTAGATGGGCACGTGAAAATGCGTCCGATATTCCTCACCCCGTGGCTCCGCCAGCGCCAACGGCAAATCCTCGAAAAACCGTGGCGTCGCCTCCCCCGCCCGCCGCACCATCGTCTGATGCAAATAACGCGGTTCCACAAACGCCTGCAACTGGTCAAACGCCGCGGCGCGATCACGCTCGGCCAGCTGCGACACTTCCAGTCGCACTGCCGCCGAGACCTGCACCTTGCCGACCGCGATGCCCGCCCGGCGGTACGCCCCGAGCACGTCGGCCTGATCCTCGAACATCACCGCCGCGTGGCACACATCGTGGCACACTCGCAGGTAGCGCCGCACCCGCTCCTCGTCACTCCCCGGCAGCAGATACCCCTCGAAAAACGCCACCACATCCGAGGCCGTGTCCAGGGTGCAGCCCGGCTCTGGCTCGAGATTCACATGGATCAACCGCCCCGTCTCCACCTCCAGTCGGTGCAGTTCGTCGGCCAGTTGCCGCAATTGCGATGCCGCTGCCCGCAGCTGAGCGTCGCTCGGCGTTCCCCAGGCGATTGGCACCGTCGAGATACTTCCCGCCAGCCCGGCCGGAAGCACCCCGTGCAGAATCGTCACCAAATCGCGCGTGTACTCCAGTCGCTCCCGTTCCCACCACGTTGGCAGATACACCGCGTGCTTGACCACCGGCTGATGGAAATCGCCAAACGGAAAACCATTGAACGTGAAAGGTATTAGTTGTCGTTCGCCCAGCCAGTCGCGCAACCGCTCAATCTGCGTGTCCGCAACACACTCCCGCGCTCCGGGCGACGCCAACCATAGCCCCACGCCCATTGGCCGACCCGGAGCGTAACGCGCCTGCACGGCCAGCGTGTGCCGCTCCAGATTGGCCATCGCCCGGGCCAGGTCCGGCCCTGCATGCACATTCGTACAATACGCCAGCAGGTTCATGACTTACCTGCCGAGGGCAACGCCGTCCCCGTCACCAGTCCATCCACCGAAAATCGCCCCGGTCCGGTGAACAGAATTCCGACGTACACCAGCAGATACAAAAGCGCCATCTCTTTCGACGCCCCTCCGGTGGAGATCATCGGGTCGGCCGCATGCGCAATGAAGGCCGCCACCACCATGGTCACGATCAACGGAATCGCCGAAAGCCGGGTCAGAAAACCGATTGCCACCAACCCCGCGAATACCGTCTCGTTGATGATCGCCGCCGTCAGGGCGTTGGCCTGTCCCATACCAAACGGATCGAGGAATCCTTTTTCTAGAATTACATTATACATGTTCCACTTTGCGAACCCATGAAACATCATCAGTACACTGAATCCGACACGCACCACCAAGAGCCCCAGATCTACTCCCAGACCCATTGGCCCAGCAAGAAACGATTGCCACCATGGCGGCCCAATCGGCGTTCCAGCAGACATGCAATTCCCTCGTTGACGATCTCGGGCGACTCCTCCATTCTAGACCCCGCCTCTGCGAAGGACAGCCATCCCCGCGTTCCCGTCTGGTCTCGCCTCCTCATTCGTCCTATGCTTTGAGGGGAACACCTGGCTCGGTACCCGAGGTCACCATGCGTCCGTTGTTGTTACCGTTCATACTCCTGTCCGCACTCTTGCTCGCCGAGGAACCCAAGAAGCCCTCTGGCCCCACCGAGTCCCAGGTCGATCAGGCGCTCAAGGTCGTCAACAAGGCAATGGGCAAGGCCAGCCGCGATCCCTCCAAGAAGGTCGTCGCCGTGATGTTCGGCGCACATAGCCGAGTCACCGACGAGGTCATGGACGCCCTGGCCCCGCTCAGCGATGTTGTGCTGCTCGATCTTCACTTTGCCGCCATCACCGACAAGGGCATCACACGCCTGAGCAAAATGGAGAAACTGCGGACTCTCAATCTCTCGGACACCCGCATCAGCGACGAGGGGCTCGTTCACGTCGGCAAACGTACCTCCCTGGAGAGCCTCCGCCTCCACGAGACCAAGATCACCGACAAGGGCATTGTCCACCTTCAACCGCTTACAAACCTCGTGAGTCTCGACCTCGGCCTCACCAGCGTCGGCAATCGCGCCGCCAAGTGGGCCGCCACCCTGGAGAAACTCAAGATTCTCGACCTCGAAGGCACCCAGGTCACCGATGCCGGGATCGAATGGCTCCGGGATTCGCCCAGTATCCTGTCGCTCAATCTGGCGCGTACCAAGATCACCGACGTCAGCCCGCGTCAGTTGGCCAACCTCACGAGCCTTCGTCGCCTCATCCTCGCCAACACGCCCGTGACCAGCAAGGGAGTCGAGGCCCTGGCCAAGCTCCAGAATCTCGAAGAACTGAATCTGATGGAAACCGCCGTCGACGACGCCGTCGTCCCGGCCCTGGCCAAGCTCGAGAACCTCCAGTCGCTCAGCCTGTCGCGGACACGGGTCACCGGCACCGGTCTGAAATCGCTCGGCTCGCTTCGCAAGCTTCAGACGCTCTCGCTGGCCGATACCAGCCTGAGCGATGGCGACCTGTCCGCTCTGGAAGGGCTGACTTCCCTCCGCACGCTCACCCTCCTGGGCACCAAGGTCACCGGCGACGGGGCGGCCACGCTCACCAAGAAACTACCCCGGCTCAAGGTCATTCGCTAATCCGCGGCAAAGTGCAGGACACCGACGACGCATCCCGGCAAGGAGACCCTCTTGGCCAGCCTGACCCATCCGCTCCGCAGCGCGGGCATTTTACTTCATCCCACCTCCCTCCCGGGCCCTTACGGCATCGGCGACCTGGGACCCATCGCCGCCACCTGGGTCGATGGGCTGGCGCACGCCCAGCTGTCCTGGTGGCAGATGCTCCCGCTGGGCCCCACCGGAGCGGGCGATTCCCCCTACCAGAGTCCCTCCTCCTTTGCCGGCAACCCGCTTCTGCTGTCGCCGGAGCTACTGGCCCGCGATGGTCTGCTCTCCGGCTCCGATATCGCCCCCACCGGCTTCCCCCGCGCCCAGATCGACTACGCCGGGGTCTATCGCTACAAGCATTACCTGCTCACCCGGGCGTGGGATGCCTTCAAGGGTGGACGGGGCCAGGGATTGCGCACGGGCTTCGATACCTTCTGCGAACGCGAGGCGTCGTGGCTCGACGATTACGCTCTCTTCTGCGCCCTCAAGGAACGTCACGGCGACCGCCCCTGGTATGAGTGGGAGCCGGAACTCGTTCAGCGAGAGCCAGCTGCCCTCGAGGCCGCCCGCGAAGCTGCTCGCGACGCCATCGACCGCCACCGCTTCACCCAGTTTCTCTTTTACCGTCAGTGGGACGCGTTGCGGGGCTACGCCCGCTCGCGCGGCATCTCGCTCATCGGCGATGTGCCCATTTTTGTCAGCCTCGACTCGGCCGATGTCTGGGCCAACCCTGAACTCTTCCGCCTCGATGCGGACAAACGCCCGACTGTGGTCGCTGGCGTCCCCCCGGACTATTTCTCGCCGCTGGGCCAACTCTGGGGCAACCCCCACTACGACTGGCAACGCATGGAACGCGACGGCTTCGCCTGGTGGGTGTCGCGCCTCAAGGCGACGCTCCGCCAGGTCGACCTGGTCCGTCTCGACCATTTCCGTGGTTTCTCCGCCGCCTGGGAAGTCCCCGCTGGTGCCAAAACCGCCCAGAAGGGCGAGTGGGTGCCCGGCCCCGGGCGTAAACTCCTCGACGCCCTGCGTGAGGGTCTCGGCGGTCTACCCCTGATTGCCGAGGATCTGGGCGTCATCACACCCGACGTGATCGCACTGCGTGATGCCTACTCCCTGCCAGGAATGCGCGTCTTGCAGTTTGCCTTCGATCGCCCCGAGAATCCCTTCCTCCCCCACCACTACACCGCCAACAGTGTCGTTTACACCGGCACCCACGACAACGACACCACCATCGGTTGGTTCTGGTCGCTCCCCGAGTCCGGCCGCGCCACCGTCCGACGCTTTTTCCCCTGGGTAGGCAACGACATCGCCTGGGAAATGCTCCGCATCGCCTGGTCCAGTGTTGCCGATTTCGCCATCGCGCCCCTCCAGGACGTCCTCACGCTCGGCACCGAAGCCCGCATGAATTACCCTGGCGTCCCCGACGGCAACTGGCGTTGGCGTTTCACTGAGGGCCAACTGACCCGCGGCCATCTCGACGGCCTGGCCGAGCTCACCGTCGCCTACAGCCGCGATCCCCTCAAGCTCGACATTCCCGGCGCTCCTGTTACTCCTTTCGGAGGTTGATTTTCCCTCCGCAGATGGTATAGCTTCGCGTCGAGATAGGCTCCCGCTGGGTTCGTTCGTCCCTGCGCCTCACGCCCCGCGAGGCCCACGACCGATCCCAGGACAGGAGTCTTCCTGGAGTCTCGACCATGCGCAGTGTTCTCTTTCTGTTGTTGGCCGCCCTCCCGGTCTTCGCCGCTCCGCGCACTGGGGTCGTCAAGATCGACAAGGCCAACGTCCGCAACGGCGCCAGCGAGAAGTTCGAAATCACCAACGAACTCCAACAAGGCACCCAGGTCGAAATCCTCGAAGAAATGCCCGGCGACTGGCTCAAGATCAAGCCCCCCGCCGGCTCGATCAGTTACGTGAGCATGACTCTTCTCGACACGCCCCGACCGGACGGAAGCATCCTGGTCTGCACCTTTGAGAACACCACCGTCCCGGTTTACCCGGGGTCCGTGGTCAACTCTGGCCGTACCAAGGTTTTCAGTACGCACCTCAAACGCGGCGAAATCGTCGTCCCGCGTGGTCAACCGATTCAAGACGCCGAGAGCAACTGGCTCCCGATCGATCCTCCGCCGTCCGAAGTGCGCTACCTCCAGCGTTCTGCGCTGGAAATCAAGACCGGGACGCAGATCCTCCAGGTGTCGGGTTCCGGGGGCACCACCGGTGGGACGTCTGGCGCCGCTGGCACTCCGCCCTCCAAACTGCCCTCCGCCAACCAGGAAACCACCCCGGAAGAGGACTGGCGTGTCGCCGCCGACGCCGCCTATCGCGGCCAACACAAAATCGCGATTGATCTTTACGAGGAGTTGGCCAGGCGAACGCGAACCTCCCACCCGCATATCGCCAGTGGGGCGCTCCGCGAAGCCGACCTGTCCCGGCAGAAGCTGAAGATGCCCTCGGCAAGTTCCACCACGCCAGAAGAGGACTGGAAGGTCGCCGCGGATGCCGCTTACCGTGGCCAGCACAAGCTCGCTGTCGACCTGTACGAGGAACTCGCCAAGCGGACCCGAACGTCGCACCCCCACATCCACCAGGGCGCCCTGCGTGAAGCCGAACTCTCGCGACAGAAGCTGAAGCCGGGCCAGGATGCGCCCTTGGGCATGCGGACCTCGGGCACCGCCACTAACAACCCGCGCCCCATTCCGCCATCCGACAGCGGTGACACTAGAACCACCGTCGCCGGCGAAAAACCGCGTGCCAACACCTACAAGGCACGCCTGGCCCGCGCCGGTTGGTCCCTTGACCGCCGCCCCACCTACCGCATCGAGGTTCTGCTCAACGGCACCTACCAGGAGGCCGGCTACGCGATTAGCGGCAATCCGACACTGAACCTCGAACCGTGGATCGGCAAGGAGGTCGAGGTCGCTGGCTCCGTCTGGTATCACGGCGCTGCCCGACGCAACGTCATCACCGTCAGCAGCATCCGCGCCCAGCCGCGCTAGGTCGGGGCATCAGCCGAGTCGGATCTCCACCTCGTGGCTCCGCTCCTCGGCGAAGCAATCCACCACCCGCCCGGGCACCGAGATGACCAGCGGTTCATCTGAATCTGCAACGGCCCCGTCGCTACCGCCGCGGGGCTGATCACGCACATCCCATCCCGGCCAATATCGCGAAGGGTCGCCACGATAGGTCGCACCCCGGCCGGTTGGAGCGTGATCTGCTGCGTTAGCGGGAATCGCTCCTGCGCCGACTTCTCCGATTGGGTATGGAGATACGTCTGTAAACTGCTCAGCAGGGTCGGCCCCAACTCGGCCAGCATCTGCTCGGCCCGTGTGCGGTTGCAGTCCACTGGGTCCAGACGAATCCGCACGGGACTCAGCCCCGTCACCGTGTCTGCCGTGCCGATCCGCACCTCAACCTGCAATCCCGGCACTCGCCCCAGACACCGGTCCCACAGGTTGCTTTTCGATTGCAACTGATACAGCGTCCGTCGATCCGACCGCGACACCTCCACCGCCTGCCACTGCTCGCGGAAACCCTCCAGCTTCAGCTTCACCATCCCGGCCGGCAAACGCGCCACGGCCCGCTGCTCCAGGTGCTGCGCCGGGGCAATTCGGTAGTGCATCAGCCCCGCCGATCGTGTCTCCTGCCCACGGCTCGCGTTGGCCAGCAATTCGTCCAACGGCTCCTTCCAGTTCGGTGGAGCGGCCGACGCCGGTGTCGGGGTCGTCTCCTGCAGACTTGGCCGCATCAGCCCGGCCTGGAAACTCGCACTGGGCGCGATCACAGTCGCCTGGCCGCGCTGTCCCGATTCCTCAAGCGCTAGCAAAAACTCCCGGCACGAGCGAAAACGCTTCGCCGGATCCTGATGCAGCGCCTGCAACACCACCGCCCGGTCCGGTCCTGGGAGCAGGCTCACATCCGGCACCCCACGCAACCGAGGATTGGCCATCTGTCGCGCGTTCAGGTTTCGTAACGGATGCAGCCCCACCAGCAACTCTTGATAGATGAGCGCCAGACTGTATTGATCACAGGCATCGCTTAGCAATGATTCAAACAACTCCGGCGCACTGTAGCGCGGGCTCATCTGGGCCGGCTGGAGGTTCTGGGGCAACCACCAGCATTCTGCCATGCCAAACTCCAGCAACCAGTGCGACCCCGGCCCCTGCACCAGATGCCGGGGCGTCAGCAACAGGTGCTGCAACTCATGCTCGTGATACAACTCATCCAGTCCGCTGGCGTACGGCGTGAGCATCGCCAGCAACTCATTCCGGGCGATCCCTGGCATTCCTGAGCCGTGGCACTCCCGAAACCGCTCCCACAGGCTGCTTTGTCCCATCGGGGTGATGAGCGCGACCCGCTCTGGCCCCGCCGGGACCACCTGCATCCGGGGCAGATTCTCATGCCGCAACCCGATTACCCGCTCCAGACCGACGGGCACCTCGGGCGAGCCGTTGGGTAACGCGATAAAACGCAGCAGGCAGAAATCTCCCTTGCTGTTTCGTGCCCGCCACAACTCCCCGGCCGGCCCCCTCCCCAGCGAATCCAGCAGCGTGAACCCTGACAACGTCTCGGCCACCTGCGGCGGTGCCGTCGTCCGCACTGCGGGCATAATCCGGCTCCGCCGCCGATACACCCCCGACCCGCTGGAGACGGAGCCCGGCGTGGTCGCCAACTCGTCCAGGCTAAACTCAAAGGACGTGTTGCCCGACTTCCCGACCGGAAGCGTCTCGGGCACTCCCACCGCATCCAGTTCGTCCAGAAACTCCAGACAACTGGCAAATCGCTCCCTGGGCTCCTTCGAGAGCGCCCGCCCCACCACCACCCGATCTTCCGGCGGCAAGCCTCGCAAATCCGGTGGCTGACCACACACCTGCATCATCAACTGATTCAAATTCCGAGCCGTGAACGGTGGGGAGCCCGTAAGCAACTCCACATACGTCACTGCAAGACTGTATTGATCACTGTAAAGTGTCACCTGCCCTTTGAATGTCTCCGGTGCCGCATACAACGGCGTCAGGCCCCCACGACGGCCCCCCGGACCATTCAGTTCCGCCAGACTGGCCGCCAATCCAAAGTCCGCCACCTTGATATGCTTGCCGACCAAAAAGATATTGCGGGGCTTGATATCCAGGTGCTTCACACCATATTCTTGATTGAGTAGGTCCAGCACTTCGGCCGCCTCGCGCAGGTAGCCGACCAACTCCCAGCGGGGAATGCCCACCTGCCCACGGTCGCGATACTCCCCCAGCAATTCATGCAGCGACCGGTCGGCTAACTCCATCACGATGACCAGTTCTTCGCCCACAAACTCCAACCGCTCGGTGCTGAGCAAAAACGGATGCCGGATCGCCTTGATCCGCTGCATCGCATGCAGTTCTTGCTCGGCGTTACCATTGGGTCGATCAAACGATTGCCCGCCTGAGACGAATTTGATCGCCTTGTGCAACCCACCCGGTGCCTCGCATTTCCATACCTCGCCAAATCCTCCACGGCCCAATGGCTCGATAAGTCGATACCCGGGAAGTGGTTCATCGCCCGGCGCATGGGGCGCAATTCGAGCAGGCTCATTGTGAACAGGAAACATGGAACGGGGGCCTCACCGCCAGCAACGGGTAGGGGGATGTTCCAACCATAGAATATTTTTCCCCACGACGCCAAACGCAAAAACCCCCCACGCCCCGTGCGTTCCTCTGATACGATGAATGGAGTTCTGAATGGAGCAGAACCCTGATCGCCAAGCATGATCCTGACATCAAACCGGTAGTTTACGGCCGCCCGATAGCCTCTCCTTCGCCACCGGGCTGACTTCGCAATCAACTCAATCTTCTATCGTGCATGAAGCCTATCGAATTGGCTGGCTCGGACCGATGGTGCGTCC
>ERZ1066117.1390-NODE-1390-length-12174-cov-9.262480_pt1 | contig 12174 bp, 8 predicted proteins | sample MGYA00382764_ERZ1066117 | MGnify/ENA primary metagenome ERZ1066117 (study PRJEB33369, sample SAMEA5778347) | biofilm metagenome | biome: Industrial cooling water; feature: Water cooling tower basin; material: Biofilm | place: United Arab Emirates | collected...
CCCCCGAGCCGACGTTGCCGCTGCTGTCGGCCACGGTCGCGGCGCCGCTGGCCACGCCCGCCGCGGCCCACGACGCGATCGCGATGGCGCTGTCGCGCCAGCCCGCGCCGCTGCGGATGCCCGTGCTCGATGATCGGGACGTCGCGCTCGACGCGGTCGCCTCGCTCGGCGAGGTCGTCGCGCCCGAGCGACTGCCGGACGGCGCGCTGCCGCTCTCGACCGCCGCCACCCTCGCGCTGCCGAAGCTCGATCTCGCGCAGGCCTTCCCCGCCCCGGTGCCGCTGCCGTCGAAGCACTTCGCCGAGGACGTCGGCGCGCGCCTGGCGTGGATCGCCGAGCAGCAGGGGGGCGAAGCCACGCTTCGCATCGCGCCCGAGGGCTTGGGGCCGGTCGAGGTGCGGATGAGGCTCGACGGCGATCGCGTCGAGCTCGGCTTCACCGCCACCCAGCAGGACACCCGACAGGCGCTGCAAGAGGCGCTGCCGAAGCTGCGCGAGATGCTCGCGCAGCAGGGCCTGCAGCTCGGGCACGCGGACGTGGGGCACCGGCAGGCGCCGTCGTCGAATGACGCCCAGGGCGGCCGCCGGTCCGGAAACGGCGACGATGGCGAGATCGACGCCGTCGCGCTCGCGCCGTCGTCTCGCGCTGCGGTGCGGGTGATCGGACGCGGCATGCTCGACCTCTACGCCTGATCGGCGCCGCGCGGAGTGCGGAGCGCGCCGGGAGGGCGCACGAGTCTTGCTACAGTCGCGTCATCCCCCTCGGCCGTTGACGATGGATCGCCGCGTTTCCCGCTCCACCCATCGCCCCGGACGCCGCGATGCGTGAGGCACCGCCCCTCGACACCCTGCACCAGGTCGAAACCCCGGAAGGCGTGGCCCTCGTGCTTCGCGCCGCGGGCGCCGCGCCGCGGGCGCTGGCCTGGCTGATCGACCTCGGCGTGCGCGCCGCGGTGTTCTTCGGCGCGTCGACGGTGATCGGTCTCGCCGGCGATACCGGTGCGGGCGTGCTGCTGGTGCTGCTGTTCGCGCTGACCTGGGCCTACCCGATCCTGTTCGAGGCGCTGTGGCACGGCCAGACGCCCGGCAAGCGCGCACTGGGCCTGCGCGTGCTGCGCGGCGACGGCGCGCCGGTGGGTTGGCTCGCCTCGATCACGCGCAACCTGCTGCGCACCGCGGACATGCTGCCGGCGTTCTACGGCGCCGGCCTCGTCAGCATGTTCGTCGATCGCCATTCGCGTCGCCTGGGCGACCTCGTGGCCGACACCGTCGTCGTCTACGTCGACCCGCCGCGCCGGCCGTCGCAGCTGCCGCCGGGCGAGGTGCAGCGCTGGCCCGTTCCGCTCGGCCTCGAAGAGCAGCAGGCGCTGGTCGCGTTCGGCGAGCGCAGCCGCACGCTGAGCCTGGCGCGCCAGAACGAGCTTTGCGAGCACCTGGCGCCCGTGACCGGGCTGCGCGGCGACGCGGCGCGCGAGCGCGTGCTCGCCGCGGCGCGCTGGTTGGCGGGCCGGAGCGCCGGCGATGCGTAGGCAGGAGCCCTTCGTCGCCCACCATCGCGCGGAGTGGGCGCAGCTCGCCGACTGGCTGGACCGCCGCGAGGCGGACGCGCCGCCGGCCGGCCCGCCGCCGCTCGAGGGCGTGCTCCGCGATGCCGACTTCCCGGCGCGCTACCGCCGCGTCTGCCAGCAGCTGGCGCTGGCGAAGCAGCGCGGCTACAGCCCGGCCGTGGTCGAGCCGCTGCAGTCGCTGGTCGAGCGCGGGCATCGCCAGCTCTACCGGCCGCCGCGGCCGCGCTGGGCGGCGGCCTGGGACTTCGTGCTCGCCGGCTTCCCGCGGCTGGTGCGCAAGCACGCCGGCTGCATGGCGCTGTCGGCGGCGCTGTTCGTGCTGCCGCTGGTCGGCGTGTTCACGCTGCTGCAGGTCCGCCCGGACCTCGCCTGGCTGCTGTTCGACGCCGCGATGCTCGCGGAGATGGAGGCCATGTACGACCCGGCGGCCGAACACTTCGGTCGCGAGCGCGACTCGGGCAGTGACGTCGAGATGTTCGGCTTCTACGTCATGAACAACATCAGCATCGGCTTCCGCACCTTTGCCTCGGGGCTGCCCGCGGGCCTCGGCGCCCTGTACGTCATCGTATTCAACGGCGTGATGATCGGCGGCGTCGCCGGCCACCTGCACGTGTCGGGCTACGGCGAGACGTTCTGGCGCTTTGTCGTCACGCATGGGGCGCCCGAGCTCACCGCCATCGTCATCGCCGGCGGCGCAGGCCTGCGCATCGGCCTCTCGCTGATCGCGCCGGGCCGGCAGCGGCGTCGCGATGCCCTGGTCGACGCCGGGCGCGACGGCGCCAAGCTCTGCCTCGGCGTGTTCGCCATGCTGCTGGCCGCCGCCTTCATCGAGGCGTTCTGGTCGTCGAAGTCGACCCTGCCCGACTTCGTGCGCTTCCCGCTCGCCGCGGCGCTGTGGCTGGGCATCTTCTGGTGGCTGGCGATGGGCGGGCGAGGGCGCGCCGATGCGGATTGACCGCCTTGGCATCGCGCTGCGCACGCGCAGCGGCTGGGAGGCCGTCGACCTCGGCATCGCGCTGGCGCGCCACCACGCGCGCGCGTGGCTGGCGCCGTGGTGGCTGTGCGCGGGCCTGCTGTGCGCGCTCGCGCTGGCGCTCGGCCATGCGCTGGGCATGCCGTGGCTCGCGCCGTTGGCGGTGTGGTGGCTGAAGCCGGCGCTCGACCGCCTGCCGCTGTTCGTGCTGTCGCGCGCGGTGTTCGGCCACGAGCCCACCCGTGCCGAGGTCTATCGCGCCGCGCTGGCCTGGGGCTGGGGCCCGACGCTGCCGCGCCTGCTGTGGCTGCGTTTCGATCCGTTCCGCGCGCTGTCGATGCCCAGCGACCTGCTGGAGGGCCTGCCGCGCGTCGAGCGCGGCCAGCGCCGGGCGCTGCTGCGGCGCGAGGGCGGCGCGCACGCGGCCGGATTGTGGCTGCTGCTGCCGTGGTTCGAGGGTGCGCTGTGCCTGGCGCTGTGGGCGCTGGTCGGGCTGATGATCCCGCTCGAGTGGTGGGAGGCCCGGGGCGGCGACTGGTTCCGGGCGCTCGGCGCCGAAGAGGCGCCATGGCTCGAGCTGATCGTCAACGCCGTGTGGTGCGTGGGCGTGCTCGCGATCGAGCCGTTCTTCGCGGCGGCAGGCTTTGGGCTGTACCTGAGCCGACGCGTGCACCTCGAGGCCTGGGACCTCGAGCTGGGCTTCAAGCGCATGGCCGCGCGCGCCGTGGCGGCGGGCCGCGGCGTGGCGACGGCGCTCCTCCTGCTGTGCGCCGTGGGCCTCGCGCTGCCGGAAGGCGTCGAAGCGAAAACGAAGACGGTCGCCGCCGTCGATGCCCCGGCACCACCGACGCCGCTGCCGGCCGGCTTCATCGAGGCCGATGCGGCGGTGCGGCTGGAGTCCGCGCTGCGCACGGCGCGCGACGATGCCTCGCTGGGCGGGGTCGAGACGGTGGAGCGCTGGCGCATGAAGGACCTGCTGGGCGACTCCCTCGATGACGCGGAGCGCGAGCCGCTGCTGGACTGGCGCGATCGCCTCGGCCGCGCGATCGGCGCCGTCGTCGGCCGGGCGGCCGAGGCGCTGCTGTGGGTGCTGGCGCTGGGGCTGCTCGCCTACGTGCTGTGGCGCTACCGCGACTGGTTGCCGTGGCGCCGGGAGCGTGCCGCCGCCGCGCCCGTGCCGCCACCGCTGACGCATCGCGGTCCGACACCGGAGGACGTGGCCGCGGCGCCCGAACTGCTGCTGCGCGCCCGCGCCGCGTGGGCGCGCGGCGACGGCCGCGACGCTTTCGCCTGCCTGTACCGCGCGGGGCTGCGCGAGGTGTCGGTGCGGCGCCCACGGCCGCTGCCGCCGGGCACGACGGAAGGCGAGCTGCTGCGCGCGGCGCGGTCGCTTGCCCATGCCCCGGCCGGTGAGCACGTGCGTCGGCTGGTGCTGGCCTGGCGCGCGGTCGCCTATGCGGGCGCGCGGCCGGACGCCCACGCCTTCGAGGCCCTGATCGCGGCCTGGCCGCAGGCGTTCGGCGAGGCGCGGCCGTGAGCGTCGCCGTCCACGCCGTGCGCCGCCGCAACGTCCTGATCGGCATCGCCCTGCTGGCGGCGATCGGGCTGCTGGGGGCGCTGTTCCTCGCGACGCACGAGCGCGTGCGCGTGGAGGTGCCCACGCCGCCCACCGCCGAGGCGCGCGCCAATCCGCTGCACGCGCTGGCCCTTGGCCTGCGCGCGGCCGGCCAGGAGGTCGTGCTGAAAGGCCACGTCGATCTCGGGCGGTCACCGCCCCCGGCCCGCGGCACGCTGGTGCTGCTGTACCCGGAAGCGCAGGTCGAGACCGATGACGACGCTTGGGCCCTGCTCGACTGGGTCGACCGGGGCGGGCGGCTGGTCCTGCCGATGCCGAGCGGCGCCGCCGCGCCCTCGCTGTCGACGATGCTTGCCGACGCGTTCGGCGTCGAGGCGCTGCGCGGCGCCGCGGCGGACATCGACTGCGCCCGGCTGCGGCTTCCCGGCGTGCGCACCGAGGACATCTGCGGCACGCCCTTCCGCGTGCAGAAGGGCGTCGATGCCGCGGTGTGGCCGACGCGCGCGGCCGCGCGCTTCGCCCGCGTGGGCTACGGCGAGGGCGAGCTGCTCGTGCTGAGCGACCTGCGCCCGCTGGAGAACATCGCCCTGTACCGGATGCCCACCACCGGCGACGCCGACGTCGACGACGGCAACGTGCGCAACCGCAATGCGGTGACGCGGCTGATGGCGCAGCTCGCCTCGCCGCTGCTCGACGGCGACGCGGTGTGGCTGATCAGCCACCGCGGCGGCTCGCTGGCCGCGCTGCTGTGGCGCGAAGGCTGGCCCTTCCTTGCCGGCGTTGCGCTGGCCCTGCTGGCCTGGCTGCTCTACGCCACGCAGCGCCTGGGCCCGCCGGTGCCCTCTCCGCGGGCCCCGCGCCGCGCGCTGATGGAGCACATCGACGCGGCGGGCCAGTTCGCCTTCCGCAATGACCACGGCGCCTCGCTGCACGCCGCGCTGCGCGATGCCGTGCTCGAGCGTCTCGCGCAGCGCCATGCGCTGGCGCGCCTCGACGAGGACGCCCTCGCGCAGGCGCTGGCGGACCGCAGCCGGCTGCCGCGCGAGGCGATCGCTGCCGCGCTGTCGCTGCCGCCGCGCGCCACGCCCGAGGCCTTCCGCGAGGCCGTCGCGACCCTCAACGCCGTGCTGCAACGACTGTGACCCCCGTCCCCGCCCAACGCGCCGGCAAGCCCGCCCGCGCGCACGCCCCGATCTGCCCTGATTCGACGACCCGGACCCGCCCATGAACCCCGACCTCTCCGCCCCGCCGCCGCTGCCCTTCGCCGACCTCGCCGACCGCGTCGCGGCGGTGCGCCGCGAGATCGGCCAGGCCTTCATCGGCCAGGAGGCCGTCCTCGACCAGCTTCTGCTGGCCTTGCTCGGCGGTGGCCATGTGCTGATCGAAGGCGTGCCCGGCCTCGGCAAGACGCTGCTGGTGCGCGCGCTGGCCGCCGTGCTGCGCTGCCAGTTCTCGCGCGTGCAGTTCACGCCCGACCTGATGCCCAGCGACGTCAGCGGCCACGCCGTCTACGACCCGAGGACCGAGACCTTCAGCGTGCGCCGCGGGCCGGTGTTCACGCACCTGCTGCTGGCCGACGAGATCAACCGCGCCCCGGCGAAGACGCAGTCGGCCCTGCTCGAGGCGATGCAGGAGCAGCAGGTCACCATCGAAGGCCAGAGCTTCCCGCTCGCTGCGCCCTTCATGACCATCGCCACGCAGAACCCGGTGGAGCAGGAAGGCACCTACCCGCTGCCCGAAGCCCAGCTCGACCGCTTCCTGCTGAAGATCCTGATCGGCTACCCGTCGCTGGCCGACGAGGTGCGCATGGTCGAGGCGGTCAGCACCGGCCGCGCGCGGGCCGACTTCGACCTCTCCACGCTGAAGGCCCTGCTCGCGCCCGAGGACGTGGTGGCCATGCAGCAGGCCGTGGCCTCGGTGCGCGTCGATGCCGCCGTGCTCGACTACGCCGTGCGCCTCGTGCACGCCACGCGAGAGTGGCCGGGCATCGCGATGGGCGCCGGCCCGCGCGGCAGCCTGGCCCTCGTGCGCCTGGCGCGCGCGCAGGCGGCGATGGACGGTCGCGATTTCGTCGTGCCCGACGATGTGCGCGAGGTGCTGCTGCCGGCCCTTCGCCACCGCATCGCGTTGAGCCCGGAGCTGCAGCTCGAAGGCCAGTCTCCGGACGCGGTGCTGGCCGCGCTGCGCGAACGGGTGAAGGCCCCGCAGAAGTGAGGCCGACGCGCGCCACCATCGCGCTGCTGGCCCTGTGGGGCCTCGCGGGCTTGGCCATTCCGCTCGCCGGGATGGCCACCCTGCATTGGGCCGTGGCCGGCGTCGTGCTGGGGCTCGACGCCGTGGCGCTCTCGCGCCAGCCCTCGCCGGGCGTCGAGCGGCAGATGCCGGCGGTGCTGCCGCTGGGCCCGTGGGCGACGGTGACCGTGCGGATGACGAACGCGGCGGGCGGGGCGCTCCGCGGGACCCTGCACGATGGCCACCCCGGTGATTGGACCGTCGAAGACCAGCCGCGCGATCTGCGCATCGCATCGCGCGAAGTGCTCGAACTCGCCTACCGCACGCTGCCGCCGCGCCGCGGCGAAGCGCGCTTCGAGCCGGCATGGTGGCGGCAGCTCTCGACGCTGCGGCTCTGGACGCAGACGCGCCGCCTGGGCGCGCCCACCGACGTCCGCGTGTTCCCGAATTTCGCCCCGCTCGCGGGCTTCGCGCTGCACACCGCCGAGCAGGCGACGCGGATGACCGGCGCGCACCTCGCGCGGCGCCGCGGCGACGGCACCGAGTTCCACCAGATGCGCGAATACCGGACCGGCGACAGCCTCCGGCAGATCGATTGGAAGGCCACGGCGCGCGCGCGCCGGCTGATCTCCCGCGAGTACCAGGAGGAGAAGAACCAGCGCGTCACCCTGCTGCTCGACTGCGGCCGCCGCCTGCTGGCCGAGGACGGCGGGCTGACGCACTTCGACCATGCGCTGAACGCGGCGCTGCTGGTGGCCTACACCGCGCTGCGCCAGGGCGACAGCGTCGCGCTGCAGACCTTCGGGGCCACCGACCGCAGCGTGCCGCCGGTGCGCGGCGTCGGCGGGCTGGATGCGCTGGTGGAAGCGACCTTCGACGTGCAGCCTGCGGCGGTCGCCGCCGATTACCTCGAGGCCGCGCGTCGCGTGCTGGCGCAGAACCCGCGCCGCAGCCTCGTCCTCGTCGTCACCAACGTGCGGGACGAGGACGCCGACGACCTGCTGGCCGGCCTCGAGCTGCTGCAGCGTCGGCACCTCGTCTGCGTGGCGAGCCTGCGCGAGGGCGTGCTCGACGCCGCGATGGCGCTGGAGCCCGTCTGCTTCGAGGACGCGCTGCGCGTCGGCGCCACCCAGCAGTACCTCGCCGCGCGGACGCGCGCCCATGCGCAGCTTCGCGCCCGGAAGATCGACGTGCTCGACGTGCGCTGCGAGCAGCTCCCCGCCGCCCTGGTGCAGCACTACCTCGCGGTGAAGCGGGCTGGGCGGCTGTAAGGAGGCATCGAGGATCATCGTGCGCCCGGCACGATCTGCCTTGCCGCCGGCTTGATCGCGAAGTCGCCACGCTGCGCACCATGCCCGAACTGCTCGAACTGACCCCCGAAGGCCTGTACTGCCGCGCCGGCGACTTCCATGTCGACCCGTGGCGGCCGGTGCCGCGTGCGGTGGTCACGCACGGCCACGCCGACCACGCGCGCGCCGGCATGGGCGTGGTGCATGCGGCCGAGACGGGTCTCGGCCTGCTGCGCTGGCGCCTGGGGGAATCGCAGCCGCTGCGCGGCCACGCGTACGGCGAACGCTTCGAGCTCGGCGATGCGCGCGTCTCGCTGCACCCCGCGGGGCACGTGCTCGGCTCGGCGCAGGTGCGCATCGAGGTCGACGGCGAGGTCTGGGTGGTCAGCGGCGACTACAAGCGCGACGACGACCCGACCTGCGCGGGCTTCGAGGTGGTGCCCTGCGACACGTTCATCACCGAGGCCACGTTCGGACTGCCGGTGTACCGCTGGCGGCCGACGCCCGAGGTCGCGGCGGAGATCCGCGCGTGGTGGGACGAGTGCGCCGCCCGCGGCGAAGCGGCGCTCCTGCTGTGCTACGCGCTCGGCAAGGCGCAGCGGATCCTCGGCGAGCTGGCGCGCCTGCCCGGCGGCATGGAGCGCGAAGTGCTGCTGCACGGCGCCATGGTGCCGGGCGTGGAGGTTTATCGCGCCGCTGCGGTCGAGCTGCCGCCCACGCGTCCGCTCTCGGAGGAAGCGCGCGGCAAGGACTTGGCCGGTGCGCTGGTACTGGCGCCGCCGTCGGCGGTGGGCTCGCCGTGGATGCGGCGCTTCAAGTCGGTGAGCGTCGCCTTCGCTTCCGGCTGGATGCAGCTCCGGGGCAACCGCCGGCGTCGCGGCGTGGATCGCGGCTTCGTCGTCAGCGACCACGCCGACTGGGATTCGCTGCTGCGCACCTGTCGCGAGACCGGGGCGCGTCGCGTGCTGGCGACGCACGGCAACACCGACGCGCTGGTCCGCGTGCTGCGCGACGAAGGCATCGAGGCCGCGGCGCTGAAGACCGAGCTCGGCGGCGAGAACTGATGCTGGCCTTCGCCGCCCTCTACGACGCGCTCGATGCCAGCACGTCCTTGAACGACAAGCGCGCGGCGCTGGTGCACGGCCTGCGCCTGATGCCGGCGGCGGACGCGGCATGGGCCGCGCATCTGCTGGGTGGCGGGAAAATCACCGACGGCGAGCGGTCGGGCGTCGGCCGTACCGGCGTATCGCGCAAGCCCGGGAAGATCGCCAGCAGCGGCGAGATGCGTCGCTGGCTGCAGGAGGCCTCGGGGCATCCGGCGTGGCTGATCGAGGACAGCTATGCGCACGTGGGTGACCTCGCCGAAACGATCGCGCTGCTGCTGCCCGAGCGCGGCGACGTCGTCCTTGGCCTTAGGCCGGTCGCGCCGTCGGAAGCGTCGCCCCCGGGCCTCGCCGAGGAGATCGTCCGCCTTCGCGCCGTGGCCGGCGCCGACGAGCCCGCGCGGCGTGACGCGGTCATCGAGGGATGGCGGCGCTGGCCCGGCAGCGCGCGCTTCGTCTACACCAAGCTGCTGACCGGCGCGCTGCGCGTCGGCGTGTCCGGCGGCCTGCTGCAGCAGGCCTTGGCCGAGATTGCGCAGGTGCCCGCGGCGGTGATGGCCGAGCGCCTCGTCGGCGGCGTGGCGCCGACGGCCGAGGCATGGGCGGCGCTGCTCGCGCCCGACCCGGTCGCCTCGGACGACGCGGCGGGCGAACCCGACGATCCCGCCGCGCCGCGCGCGCCGGGCGCGCGGCCCCCCGCGGAGTCCGCGCGGCCCTACCCCTTCTACCTCGCCTCGCCGCTGGAGGCGGCGCCCGCGTCGCTGGGCGACCTCGCGGACTGGCAGGTCGAGTGGAAGTGGGACGGCATCCGCGCGCAGCTGATCCGGCGCGGAGGCCGCGTCGTGCTGTGGTCGAGGGGCGAGGAGCGGCTCGACGGCCGTTTTCCCGAGGTGGAGGCCGCCGCCGCGGCCCTGCCCGATGGCACCGTGCTCGACGGCGAGCTGCTGGCGTGGCGCGACGAAGCGCCGCTGCCCTTCGCCGTGCTGCAGACCCGCATCCAGCGCCGGACGCCGGGCGCGAAGGCGCTTGCGGAAGCGCCGGTGCGCTTCGTCGCGTTCGACCTGCTCGAAGCCGACGGCGTCGACGTCCGCGAGCGGCCGCTGCGCGAGCGTCGGGCGCGGCTGGCATCGATCATCGAGGCCGCGCCGTCGCTGGGCCTGTCGCCGTCGCTCGACCCGCCGGACTGGCGTGCCGCCGCGGCACTGCGCGACGCCGCGCGCGCGCAGAACGCCGAAGGCCTGATGCTGAAGCACCGCGACGGCGCCTACCGCATCGGCCGCAAGCGCGGCGAGGTGTGGAAGTGGAAGCTCGATCCGCGCAGCGTCGACGCCGTGCTGCTCTACGCGCAGGCCGGCCACGGTCGGCGCTCGACGCTGCACACCGACTGCACGTTCGCGCTGTGGGACGGCGACGCGCTGGTGCCGGTGGCGAAGGCGTACTCGGGCCTCACCGACGCCGAGTTCCTCGAGCTCGACCGCTGGGTTCGCGCGCACACGCGCGAGCGCTTCGGCCCGGTCCGTTCGGTCGAGCCGCAGCTGGTGTTCGAGATCGGCTTCGAGGGCGTGCAGCGCTCGCCGCGCCACAAGAGCGGCGTGGCGGTGCGCTTTCCGCGCATGCTGCGCTGGCGCCGCGACAAGAGCGCGGCCGACGCGGATCGGCTCGACACCCTGAAAGCGATGATCGATGGCTGAGCGTCGCCGTCGCGCGCCCGCGGTCGATGCGAACGATCCGCTCGAGCGCTGGTTCGCCGGGCGCGGGTTCGCGCCGGCCGAGTTCCAGCGCGCCACGTGGGCGGCCCAAGCCCGGGGCGACAGCGGGCTCGTCCATGCCCCGACCGGCAGCGGCAAGACCCTCGCCGTCGCCGGCGGGCCGCTCCGCGATGCGGTGCAGGACGTACCGACCGCGCCCCGCCTCCTGTGGATCACGCCGCTGAAGGCGCTGGCCGATGACACGCGCCGCGCGCTGCAGGCGGCCGCCGAGGGCGTGGGCGCGATGCAGGCGATCGCCCCGCCGCCGTTGGCGTCGAAGGCCGCGGTGGTCCGTCGACGCGCGCCGAAGCTCGAGCCGCTGCGCGTGGGCCTGCGCACCGGCGATGCCAGCAGCGCCGACCGCGCGCGCGCGCGCCGCGGCGCCGACGCCTGGACCGTGACGACGCCCGAATCGCTGAGCCTGCTGCTGACCTATGCCGATGCGGCCGGGGCGCTGTCCCATGTGCGCTGGCTCATCGTCGACGAGTGGCACGAGCTGTTGGGCAGCAAGCGCGGCGTGCTGCTCCAGCTGGCCATCGCGCGCCTGCGTGCCGTGAATCCGCGGCTGCAGGTCTGGGGCGTGTCGGCGACGGTGGGCAACCCCGAGGACGCCCTCGCGGCGCTGTGCCCCGATCCGTCCGATCCGCATCGCCCGTCGCCACGGGCCGTGCGCATCGTCGATGCGCGCCCCAAGCCCATCGAGCTGACCACCCTGCTGCCGGCCACCGGCGAGCGCTTTCCGTTCGCCGGGCACTTGGGCCTGAAGCAGCTGCCGCGCGTGCTGCAGACGATCTTCGGCGCCGCCTCGACCCTGCTGTTCACCAACACCCGCGCGCAGGCCGAGCTGTGGCACCAGGCGCTGTCGGCCGTGTGGCCCGAGGACCTCGGCACGCTCGGCCTGCACCACGGCTCGCTCGACGCCGAGGCGCGCCGCGCGGTGGAGCAGGGCCTGCGCGACGGCGGCCTGCGCTGCGTGGTGGCGACGTCGAGCCTCGATCTCGGCGTCGATTTCCCGGCCGTGGCGCAGGTGCTGCAGGTCGGCAGCCCGAAGAGCGTGGCGCGCCTCGTGCAGCGCGCGGGACGCAGCGGCCATCGCCCCGGCGAAACCGCGCGCGTCGTGGCGGTGCCCTCGCACGCGCTGGAAATCATCGAGTACGCGGCGCTGCGTCGCGCCCTGCGGGACGGCCAGCTCGAGCCGCGACCGCCGCCGCGGCTGTGCCTCGATGTGCTGGCCCAGCACGTGGTCAGCTGCGCCGTCGCCGCGCCCACCGACGCCGATGCGCTGCGGTCCGAAGTGCGCGGCACGCACGCCTACGCCGGGCTGCCCGACGCGGCGTGGGCGGCGGTGCTGGCCTACGTCGAAACCGGCGGCGGCGCGCTGCAGCACTACCCGGAGCACCGCCGCGTCGAGCGCGACGCGGAGGGCCGCCTCGCGGTGCCGGACCGCCGTCAGCAGCAGCGCCATCGCTTGAGCATCGGCACCATCGTCGCCGACGGCAGCGTGTCGGTGCAGTGGCTGAAAGGCGGGCGGCTCGGCAGCGTCGAGGAGAGCTTCGTCGCGCGCCTCGCCCCCGGCGAGAGCTTCCTGTTCGCCGGCCGCGCGCTGGAGCTGGTGCAGCTGCGCGACATGACCGCCTACGTGCGGCTGGCCAAGGCCAAGCCCTCCGCCGTGCCGCGCTGTGGCGG
>ERZ1066117.1394-NODE-1394-length-12154-cov-5.565171_pt1 | contig 12154 bp, 13 predicted proteins | sample MGYA00382764_ERZ1066117 | MGnify/ENA primary metagenome ERZ1066117 (study PRJEB33369, sample SAMEA5778347) | biofilm metagenome | biome: Industrial cooling water; feature: Water cooling tower basin; material: Biofilm | place: United Arab Emirates | collected...
GGGTTGCTTCGCCAGCCATTTTACTGCCGCCTCCACCTGAAGGGCAGGTGAGTTGCGGGAGGCGACCCCCAGTTCGGGCGACCACACGCTCTCCTGAAAATAGCCCGGCAGTACATGCCCCAGCGGGTTGCGCTTATTGAAAAAGCCCACCCCGCCAACGCAGTAGGTACGATACCCCAGAGCCACGAATCCCGAGAGCAGATCAGGCACCTCGCGAAACACGTACGTCGTCGCGGCCGTCGAGAGAGAACCGTCAAACTCCAGCGCGAATAACCGCGGGTGCGGCCCCTCGCCCCCGGGCGTTGGCCAGAAACCGTGGAAAAACGCCAGATGGGCCGGCAAGGTGAAGGTGCCGGGAGTCTCGCGGCGTTCCCAGATTTCGGGGAGATGGGGCGTCTCGCCGGCCTGAGTGCAGAGCGTTGCGACATCAAAGCGCAGGCAATCGAATGTGATCCACAAAAAATCGACCTGACCCACCAGCGGATTCATATCGACAATGGCAGGCAGCGGTGTGAGAGGCATCGTGTCACTTGCCCTGCATGAGCTTGCCATACGCTTCGAGGCGCGAGTAATCCTTGTTCCAGGTGGTGTAGACGAATCCACGCACGTTCTTGATTCCCCTGGCCGCCTCGTGCCAGCGGGTGAATCCCGTGGTGCCCGGCGAATCGTAGAAGCCAGCGATCATCTGCGGATGGCCCCGTTCGGCGAAGAACTTCAGACTCTGGGCCGCCTTGCCGCCGTTCCAGTTGAGGATGACCACGTCGGCGGGCAGGCCTTCCCACGACCCTTTCAGGCTGCCGTTGACGGCGTAGTAGCGATCGACCGCGTTGTGGTGCGGATCAAACATGTCCGACCAGATCAACAGCTGACTTTTGGGGCTCTGCTTGCGAACGATCTCCACACACCGCCTAGCGTTGTCGGCCAGCAGTTGGCCGGGTTTCTTGCCGCTCTTGCGGGCCAGTTCGCACCACCCCGCGACGCGGATCTCATCGTGGCTGAGTAGCCAGGTTTTGGGCGACAGGTGCTTATCCACGAGCGCGACTTGCTGGGCAATGACCTCGAAGACCTTGGGTTCGACCAGGCTGCACATCACCTGATAGCTATGGATTTTGATCGGGTGGTACCAGCTGATCTTGATCGTCTCGCCGTCCTTGATGCGGCCGCCCGCCAGGATGCGCACGGTTGGACCGGCATGATCGAAGGCATACTCGCCGGCGTAGGGCACCCTGCCGAGCTTGGGATCGGCAAGGGGGGCGAAGTCCTTGCCCTCGGTGTAAGTGATGGAACCGTCTTCATTCGTGACGCGCAAGGGACAACCTGGCCGACGCAGCACGTTGACCAGGGCGAGTTCCTCCAGCTTCAAATCATCGATCCACGCCTTGCCCTTCTGGCCGTCCCACACCCCGGCGTAGAGCGTCACTTCGTTGTTGTCCAGGGAGTTGAAGACGACATCAATGGCCGTCCAATCCTGGGTGGACTGGGCCTCGGCATCCTGAAAGGTGAGTCGGCCGGTACGCTGGCCCATCACGAGCAGACGGAGGTTGCCGGCCGGTTCCAGGTCCTGCGTCTTGACGCGAGCCGAGAGTCGATAGCAGGCGAAGGGGCGGACCTTGACCCGTTGCGTGATGCGGGCGTTGGCCGCGTCGCCGCCCTTGCGGAAGTTCTCCAGACGCACGGCCACCTTGCCCTCGGCGACGACGGTGCGATCGGCGAAGGTCTTCACGCCAGGGTCGTCCTGGAATCCCCAGCCGGGGAAGCGGTCGCCCTTGGCGGTCTCAAGGTTGCCGTTGCGAAAGCCAGTGTCGAAGGGGACGAGCGTGGCAACGCCCTTTTCGACGCGAAAGGGCGCGTCGCGCACCGGCAGGCCCTCGGCGAGGTTGGGATCGTGCGCCAAAATCCCCGACGAGTAGCCGACCGGGCAGACCGCGGGAATGATCTCCATCTTCGCGGCGGCGGCAGCCTTCTTCACCTTTTCGAGGTTGGTGAAGTAATGACGTGGCACGCGATCGAGAATATGTAGCTTGTAATCGGCCAGGATCAAGCCATTGTAACCCGCCTTGGCCGCCCGCGCGATCAGGTTCACCAGGTCGTCGGCGTTTTTCTCCACCTGGAGATTGGTGCCCACGTAGAACCAGCGCTGCTCGTAGCTGGCATGAGCCAGAGGGCTGCCGAGGAGAACGACGACGATGGCCAGGGTGCGAAGCGACATGGGGACGCTCCTAGGTGGTGGGTGGTGGATTGCCTTGCAGGCATCGCACCACGGCTTCCATCTTGGCGCGTTCGGGGCCTTCCAGCGCGGCCAGATTTTCATGCGCCTCGATGGCATTTCGGCGAAAGGCAATGGGATCGACGCCGTCGGTGTTCAGGAGGGTCCAGACCGGCTCGGGCGGCAGGGCCGTCTCTTGCCCGAGGGTAAACCCTTCCTCCGAGGCCATTTCTTGCAGATTCTTGACACAGGGCAGTGAGGGGGCAACCAGCACCGGTACGGGCAGGCCTCGCGCCTCGGTCATGCGACGTAGCGTCCAGAGCGTGCCGATGAACGTGCTATCGAGATGGGTGCAATCGCGCAGGTCGAAAACGATGTGCCGTACCCCAGCATCGAGCATCTGTTCGGCGACCTGACGCAACGGCACGCCATGCGCCATGACGCCTCTGCCCTGTACGTGAAAGAGCAAGGTGTCGTCATTGCGACCATAACGAATGGTCCCAAGGTTGGCCGTCATCGGAGTGCCTCCGGCAGGGCAGAGTCTCCCCTTCACGCTACCGCGCGGCGGCATAAGATACAACCCATCACTCCCTCACCCTGGAAAAATGGGGTGCGAAAGAGGGAGTGGGAGAAATGGGGCGTCGCCTCGGGAGCCTGAATCATGTCTGCCACGGAGCCTGAACTCCTGATCGAGTCCTCGGAAGGCGTTGTTCGCCTAACACTAAACCGCCCCCAACGCCGCAATGCCCTGTCGCTAAGCCTGTTGACCCAGGTTGAGGCTGCCCTGGCCCAGATTGCCAGCGACTCCACCGCCCGGGTGGTCATCCTCGGTGGGGCCGGCCCTGTCTTCAGTAGCGGCCACGACCTGAGCGAGATGGTCGGCCAGAGCGAGGCCGCCTACCGCGAACTCTTCGCCCTGTGCTCCCGGGTAATGCTGGGGCTACGGCGATTGCCCGTGCCCGTGATCGCCCGCGTGCAGGGCCCCGCCTTTGCCGCGGGTTGCCAACTGGTGGCGGCGTGTGATCTGGCCGTGGCCGCCGAGACAGCGACGTTCGCGACGCCGGGGGTCAAGATCGGCCTGTTCTGCACGACGCCGATGGTGCCGCTGATGCGTGCGGTGCCGGCCAAGGCCGCGATGGAAATGCTCCTGTGCGGCGAGGCCATCCCGGCAGCCCAGGCGCTGCAGTGGGGGCTGGTCAATCGCGTGGTGCCCGCGGCGCAACTCGACGAAACCATTGCCCAGCTGACACGGCCGATCCTGGCCGCCAGCCCGCTGACGGTGCGGATCGGCAAGCAGGCATTTTACGCGCAGCAGACGATGAACGAGGCGGCGGCGTACGACGCGGCGGTGAACGTGATGACCGACAATGCCTGCCGTCACGACGCGCAAGAGGGGATCGGGGCGTTTCTGCAGAAGCGCCGTCCGGAGTGGCGCGGATCTTGACACCGGGACGCCACCGGGGCTAAGATCACATTACCTATCGCCGAGTGTCTCTCCCTACACTCTGAACAGGACAAGAAATGATCGATGCCGCCAGGCAGGTGGCGTCGCAAGTGCCGTCCGGAGGCGGAGCATGCTTCTCTGGCCCCCCTGAGAGGATGCCCGCTTCCGGGCCTTTGTGTGTCATTGCCCGGTCGTTGAAGGCTTGGTCGCGGAATAGGAGTAGCCGATCGCTCGGATCCGGTCGTCAATGTGATCGCGGTAGAGTTCCTGGCAATCGGTCGGGAGCGACGAGCGACCGATCCATTCAACCACCTTATCTCTCGATGCGACAAAGCGGTCCAGAATCCTCAAGGCACGTTGCGGGACCAAGTCCAACCGCCGCGCGAACTCGACGAAGTCATCACGAGCGTAAAAGGCGTTCGCCTCAAAACTCGGCGTCGTGAAATCGCCCTGAAAGAGATCGAGTGCCGTGCGTCCTTCACCGGGCAGATGAAGCCGCGTGTTCAAGAGGTCGTAGGCCGGCGTCAACCGATGCTCGTCCCCTTCCTGTTGGATGAGTGAGAAATTCTTGATGTGGGCGTCTCCGTTATTTACAATATAGTTGAATATAACCAGAGTGAAGAATCGCTCCAGGTCGACACGGTACGCCGCAACATGTTGGCGAATCAAGGATCCAATCTCTTCGTAGGAAAAATCATACTTGTAGTTTCGTCCATGCGACTCCTCGGTGCGGCCGGCGACCTGGGCGAAATCCTCCTGCAGCCATTTGCCGCCATTGGGTTGCACATCGAAACGGCGGGTGAGATAGGCCGGCTCGCCATCAGCGAAGTGGACCAGCGCGTTCGCGGCCACGTCGATGTCAAATACCTGGCGAGCGATCTGCATGGTCAGGTGTTCGTTGATCGGCACCACATTCAGCCGCTCAAAATCGCCGCGCGGAATGGGTTTCAGGATGTACCGTCCCCCTGAGTTGACCATCTCGAGACGACCTTCAACCAGTGCAAGCGAGATCTTGGTCTGGACTCCCGAGATCGAGAGCCGCTCTGAAGTGCTCGCACGCCTGATTTGGTCGTAGACGGGCCGAGCGAACGGCAAGGTGGGCGACACGTTCTGACCATCGAACAGTTGGGTGCGACACTTCTTACAAAAGGTGCTAGTCTTCATGCTTTTCAAGCAAGAGGGGCAGGCTGTCATCGCAGTTCCTTCACGGTCACGCCGCTGATCGTCTCGACATGGCACGTTCGCAGCAGTCGGGTGAAGTGGTCGTCTTCATCAATGCGAAGAAGTCGGCATTGCAGTGCCTTATCATCGCCCTCGGCCAGGAGGCCGAAGAAGAAAGGGAACAGAACCGGCGACGTGTACGGGGCTTCGCGTTTGGGCAACGTAAGACTAATGGCCGGGGCGGTGGCGTTCTGGAGATACTCGGGAAAGTACTCGAAACGATAGCCGGTCGAATCACGCGACAGCAGGCCGGCCCGGATGCCCAGACAATAAACTTCAGCTCGGCGCATGGTGACTTCGCTCAACGAGTATCATCTCTAGCCCCAGCACGTCCGCGATCTTGGCCAGTTGCCGCAGCGTGGGATTGGCCCGGCCGCGCTCGATGTCCGTCAGGCCGCGCAGGGTGACGCCAGCCATCTCGGCGAGATCGCGTTGGCGCAACCGCAGGTGTTTGCGTCGTGACCGGACACGCTGCCCAAGCTCTTCTGGGGACATCGGTCGGCTCCGAGACGTGAAGGCAAAAGCGCACTCCGATGCGCATCTGACCTTATCGTACCACCGTGAGAGGTGCGATCAACCCCGAATACGCACTCGGATGCGCTTTTTGCGCTCACGCCGTGGCGCGTTGGCGGGCGAACAACTGGCGAATCGTCTCGGCGGCGGTTTGCGCCTGGGTAGCCGACACATCGAGATGGGTGCAGGCGCGAAGTGTCGTCGGGCCGGCCAGTTGCACCAGTACGCTGTGTTCCCTGAGCGTGCGGGCCACCTCGGGGGCGTTGGGCACCTCGAACCACACCAGATTCGTCTCCACCTTCTCCGGCACCAGATGGAAGCCGGGGCACTCGGCGATCGCGCGGGCGATCACCTGGGCGTTGGCGTGGTCTTCGGCCAAACGCTCCAGGTGATGATCCAGCGCATACAGGCAGGCCGACGCAAGAATGCCCGCCTGACGCATGCCGCCACCGAACAGTTTGCGGATGCGTCGGCCCTGGCGGATGAAGTCGCGCGGGCCGACCAGGGCCGAGCCGACGGGGGCGCCCAGACCCTTGCTGAAACAGACGCTCACGGTGTCGAACTCGGCCGCCCAGGTGGCCAGGGGGATGCCCGTGGCGATGGTGGCGTTCCAAAGACGAGCCCCATCGAGGTGCAAAATCAGGCCGTTTTCACGCGTCCAGGTACGGATGGCGCGGATCTTTTCCAGCGGATAGACCCGGCCACCGCCGCGATTGTGGGTGTTTTCGAGGCACACGAGGCGGGTGCGGACGATGTGATCGTTCACGGGGCGGACCTTGCCGCGCAGCTGGGCCACGTCGAGAACGCCGTGCTCGCCCTCGATGCAACGGGCGGTGACGCCCGAAAGCACCGCCGGGCCGCCGGCCTCGTAGTTGTAGATGTGGGCGCCCGCGTCGAGAATCATCTCGTCGCCCGGCTGGGTGTGGGCCTTGATGCCGATCTGGTTCGACATGGTGCCGCTGGGGACAAACAGGGCGGCCTCGTGCCCCAGCAGGCCGGCGACGCGCTCTTCCAGCTGGTTGATGCTGGGGTCTTCGCGCATGGTGTCGTCGCCCACCTCGGCGGAGGCCATGGCCGCTCGCATGCCCGGAGTGGGTCGGGTGGCGGTGTCGCTACGCAGGTCGATCATTCGCGTGGTTTCCGTTTGCGGGCGGCTAGCTTACTTCTCGGGTGGGGTGAACGAGTGCGCCAGGTACCACTTCCCGTCGCGCGGCACCAGGCGGATGATGCGGTCGGGGTAATCCTCGCTGCGAACGATGGCCGCGATCTTGCCGACCTCCATTTTGCCTTCCTTGGCCAGGCGGGTGAACTGTTTGATCACCAGGGCGTCCATGCGAGTGCGGGTGTCCTCGACCTGCTCGTCAAACTTGCCCGCATAGACACGCTTCACCCGGTCGTCGATAAAGCTCGGCTCGGCCAGGTGCGCCGTCAGATAGCGGAAATCCTTGGCCTCGATCGCCTTGAGAACCGAGGTCAGCGCCTCCTTGGGCGTACCTTGCGGGTATTTGGTTGCGTCCTCGGCAACTCCGTAACGCTCGGCAGCCGGGACGATCAGAAGCAGCAACAGCGCGGCCTGCATGGTGGCAACTCCGGCGAGTGGGCACCAGTGGGTATAGCATGCCGATCGCTGCCGGCAAGTGGGCTCGCGGAAGCGAGTTTCGGCAAGTGGCTCTAGGCGATCGGGTCGGAGTCTTCGCGTAACTCGGTTCGGCGTTGCGGCAGAGGGGGCAACGGGCGGGCACGGTCGATCAGCGGAATCGGTTCATCGGCCTCTTCCAGGTCGTCGTCGGCCAGTTCTGGCACGGCGAGTTGTGGCACGACATCTTCTGCGCGGGGCAGGGGAGGGGGGGAGCGGAGCAGACCCGCTTCGGCCTGGACCCGGAAGACATGGTGACCCAGGGTCAGTTCATCGCCGGGATTGAGCCGACCCTCGGTGACCCTGGCCCCATTGATGCGAATGCCATTGGTACTGTCGAGGTCGCGAACGAAAAGATAATCGTTGATCTGCGCGATCACACAGTGGCGTCGCGAGATCTTGCGCGAATCAATTTGAATATCGCACTCGGGATGTCGGCCAATGAGCAAGATCGGTTTGTCGATCAAGATGTTCGGCCCATCACGCAGAGCAACCAACTGGGCTGGCATGGGGAGCCTCAAGCATCGGGGTTTAAGTTCACTATAGCAGGGAAATGGTCGGCAAACGAGAGGGGGCGGAGGAAGGGAGCCAAGGGACGTCGGCATCTTCCGAAAAGTCGATTCGACAGGTTGCGCGGGCCGACGTGCTATTGACACCCCCCGTGGGGGGCATCTACGATTCCCACATATCCCAGATGCCGTGGGGAGAAGAGCCAAGGTTTGGAAGCGATCCCCGGCACGACCTGACATTCGGAGCCTCTCGTGGCGTCGATTCTCTACACCGAAGTTCGCAAGGGAATGGTGATCCTGCACGAAGGCAAGCTCATGCTGTGCCTGGAACGCGACCTGCGCACCCCAGGGAACTTGCCCTCCAAGCTCACGCTCAAGATGAAGGACCTGAAAACCGGGTTCGTCATTGAGCAGCGTGTCCACCCCGAATCGAAGGTCGAGCAGGCCTACCTCGAACGCCGCGACATGGAGTATCTCTACAAGGACGGCGACGGCTACGTATTCATGGACAAAGAATCGTTCGAGCAGGAGACGCTCAGCGAGGAACTCGTGGGCGACATGATGCTCTACCTGAAGGAGAACAACTCCTGCCAGGTCACCTTCTACGATGGCAAGGCGCTAAGCGTCGAATTGCCCGCCTCGGTCGAACTCACCGTCACCGAAACCGACCCGGCCATCAAGGGCGCGACGGCTGCCGCCCAGTACAAGCCCGCCACGCTGGAGACGGGCCTGAAGATTCAGGTGCCGCCCTTCATCGAAATTGGCGAAAAGGTGGTCGTCAACACCACCGACGGGACGTACCTTAGCCGGGTGAAGTAAACATTCCCCCCGAGTCCCACTCTTGTCGTTCCTGGACGAACGGTGCCAACACAACCGCTCGTCCAGGGCAAGGCTGCTGGTCATGAACCGTTCGCTGGTTGTTCTGCTCGTCGATGACCAACCCATCGTCGCCGCCCAGGTGAAGCAGATGCTCGCCGGCGAAAGCGACATCGTGCTGCACTATTGCCAGGAACCCGCCCAGGCCATTCAGATGGCCAACGAGGTGCAACCCACGGTCATTCTGCAAGACCTGGTGATGCCCGATATCGATGGGTTGATGCTCGTCAAATTCTTCCGCGCCAACAAATCCACACGTGATATCCCCATGATCGTCCTCTCCAGCAAGGAGGAGCCGGCCATCAAGGCCAAGGCCTTCGCGCTGGGGGCCAACGACTATCTGGTGAAGTTGCCCGACAAGCTCGAAGTGGTCGCCCGCATCCGCTACCACTCGCGTGGCTACATCGCCCAGCTGGAACGCAACGAGGCGTACGAAAAACTCGCCGAGAGCGAACGCCACCTCGCGGCCGAGGTCGCCGGGGCAGCCCGCTACGTTCGCTCGCTGTTGCCCGTCCCCACTCACGGAATCGAGCAACTCTTCGTCCCCAGCATCCAGCTGGGCGGCGACATGTTCGGCTATCACGATCTCGACAAGGACCACTTTGCTCTCTACCTGCTCGATGTGTCCGGGCACGGCGTCAGTTCGTCACTCCTGGCCGTCAGCGCGGCCAATGTGCTGTCGGCGCGGTCGCTGGCCGATGTCGATTTTCGCGAACCGGGACAGGTGGTGGCCCGGCTCAACGATGTCTTCCAGATGGAACGTCAGGACAACAAGTATTTCACCATCATTTATGCCGTGTTTCGACGAAGTGATCGCACGTTGGCCTACTGCAACGGGGGCCATCCCGATGCGTTGCTCTACACCGGCGAGAGTGCCAGCACGGCCCAGCTGGTGAAGATGGCGTCCACCGATCCGCTGATTGGCATGATGCCCGAGGGGATGCCGTTTGAGACGGTACGCGTACCCCTGGGGCCTTATGCACGGCTGTTGCTCTACTCCGATGGCGTTTTTGAGGTCGAGCGGTCCAACGGCACCATGTGGCCGCATCAGGAGTTCATCGATCACGTCTCGGCGCTCGTGCCTGATGATCAACCCCTGCTGCAACGCCTGCTCGATCACGCACGCCAGCTTCGCGGCCAGGACATGCTGGCCGACGACTATTCGTTTCTGGATGTGCGTCTCTAGCGACGCGGTTATGTCGTCTGGAAGTGGAGTGTCGCAATGCGCTGGCCGAACTCGGCACGGGCGGCGTCGCGTTGCTGGACCAACTCCGCCGAGCGAGCGGTGATGGTTTCCAGGCGGTCTTCCTGCTCCGTCAGGGTTCGCACCAGTCGTTCCCGGAGCGCCTTCTCGGCGCTCTTGTCGCCCAGTGCTTGCAGATTCTCGCGGATGCGACCCTGCTCGCGGTGGATCTGTTCGCGCTCGCGTTCCAGTTGCCCCATCTCCCGCTCGATGGCCGCCACCCGCTCCAGACTCTGGGCGGCGAGGCGTAACGCCTGCCGCGTTGGCTCATCGAGGTATTTTTGCTCGACGATGGCGAGCAACGCTTGCAGGTCCAGTCCGCCCAGGCGTGTCGTCTGCCGAAGCGTCTGCTGCTGCCGCACGGCGAAGGCGGTCGTCTTGCCCGCGGGCAACGCGAACTTGAATCGCCAGAAGTTTTCGGTCGTCTCGGCGGGCTCGGGGGTGTCGAACAGTTTCCACGCCGACCCGTCGCGCGGATGATCCAGATAACACACGTATTCCTGCTTGCTCTTGTTGGCGAACTGATACGTCATCGTCTGGATGCGTCGGCTCTCGGCGATTAGCTGCCCGTCGTGGATGCGCACGCGGTGGGCATCCTCGGTGCCGCTCTCGATGTTGTCCAGCACGCGGACGCTCAGTTCGACGGCGTAGGGCACCAGGCGATGTTCGTCGGGTTTGAGCGTGTCCAGCATCGCCTCGCCGACGTAGCGGTCGCCCTCCAGCACCGTCAGCGGCCCGCCCTCTAGCGTGAGCCCCGTCGTGTTGGTGAACTCCACCGCCCGCATCGGGTTCTCGGGTCGGGTCGCCCGGTTGTGCAGCAGCACCGTGCGCCCCTCGAACGGCCGCAGGACGATGGGGACGAGAGCGGACTGATTACGCCGAATGGTGACGGGATGCTCGATCTCGTACTCGAACAGGTCGCCCACCTTGCGCTCGCGCACCTGGGCGGGGCTCATCTGTTGCGGGGCCATCGCCTGCTTGCGGGCCCGTGCGGCACCGGGAGCCGAGCGTGCCACCGCTGCCATCATTGGCGCGGGGGCCATGAGTTCGATTGCAGACTCGCCGTCGAAATCCATCAACTCGACGCCCTCCTCGACGACGGGAGGCAGCACGCCGGTCGTCTCCTTGACCGCGACCGCCGGGCGGCGGATGTAGCGTGGCGTGTAGAGATCGTGCGTGAACGACACAGGCAGCCCGGCGACGAGCGAGAGCGTCACGCCGGTCCAGTCCTCGTCCTGGGTGTTATCGACGACCGCCCATCCCTGGATGTACGGCGGTTGACTGGCACCACCCTCGGCCCCCACCTCGGGCAACAGCACGCGATAGGTGGCTTTCCACACCGGCGCTTCCAGGGTGTAGCTCATCCGCACGCGCCGGGTGCCCTGGCCCTGGGCAAAGAAGGTGAACGTCCGCGCATCTTTCTTCTTGGCCGAGAGTTGTGTGCGGAGGTAGTATTCCAGATCGCGGCGGAGCGCGGCATCGAGAATCTCCAACTGGTTTAGCCCGTGCAGGTCGAATTGCCGTACCGAGCCCGCCTCGTCGAGCAGCGAGAGCAGCACGATGGTGGTCACCCCGTCCGCACTGCGGCGCTCGGTGCGATCCATGCCCAGGAGCCCTCCCTCGGCCCGCACGCTGCCGTCGGTCACGGCGATTCGCGCGCCCTTGATCTGCGGCAACAGACCGACCAGGCTGCCCTCGTCAGGAATCGAGAGCGCCACATCGGCCAGGAGTTGCTCCAACGGCTTGGTGGAATCGTAACTGACGCTGGCGACATGGCCGCCGTCGAGATCGAGCACGGTGAGGGATTTGAGCACGTCGCTGACCTCGGCCTGACGGAAGGTGAGCGCGAGATTGCTCTCACCCTCGACCGTACCCTCACGCTCGAAATGGCCGACACCGTGCTTGTAAAGGACGACACGGGTGATGGGAAAGGCGGTGGACATGGCCGGGGCCTCCGAGGGGTGCAAAGAAGGGGTAGTGCCCCCATTCTACGAGCCCGGAGGCGCGAGATTACTCGTCGACGACATCGTCCAGCCGTGAGATGGCGACCACGTCGCGACGAAACACCAATATGCGGCGTCGATTGCGTTTGATGCCCGTATCGCGTGAGTGGACGATGTAAATCTCGCGCGTCGTCTCGGTATCGCGCAGATCGTGCAGGTCGGCGCTTTTGAGTTCAAAGACGTCGTCGTTGAAGCCGATCAGCGTGCCCAGGCAGACGTAGGGGCTGCTCAGGTCGATCACCACCTTTTGGCCGATGTAATCGTCGAACATGGCACTCTCCGAGCCGCGTGGTTGGCCGTGCATGCGATCATTGTAGGAGGAGGCAGCCCGGGTGGGCGCGAGGCGACAGCATCGCTACACTAAAGCAGATAACGCCCTCCGCGCCCTCTTTCCTTCCGTGAAATCTGGATCATGGCCGAACCCACTGCACCGTCTCGTTCGCTCACGATGTTCGATCGGCTGGCCCTGGCGACGTTTCTCGTCGTTTTGGTGGTCGGCGTTG
>ERZ1066117.1403-NODE-1403-length-12095-cov-11.531728_pt1 | contig 12095 bp, 7 predicted proteins | sample MGYA00382764_ERZ1066117 | MGnify/ENA primary metagenome ERZ1066117 (study PRJEB33369, sample SAMEA5778347) | biofilm metagenome | biome: Industrial cooling water; feature: Water cooling tower basin; material: Biofilm | place: United Arab Emirates | collected...
GCGCCGAACCGCTCGCCGGCGCCGCGCCCGCGGCCCCCGCCGCGCCCGCGGCCCGCCCGCGGCCGGCGATCCCCAGCTTGCAGCTCGAGCGCTTCGACATCGAGCTGGCGCGGCTCGAGTACCTCGACGAAAGCGCCGAGCAGCCCGCGCCCTTGGCGGGTCGGCTGCGGCTTTCGACCCCGCGGCCCCTGCGCCTGCTCGATCCGCAGCCGGAGCGCATCGAAGCCCTGGAGCTGTCCCTGGAGGGGGCCGTCGAGCCCGGCCTCGAGCGGCTCGGCTTGACCCTGCGGGCCGAACCCTTCGAGCTCGACCCCTGGGCGGAGCTCGAGCTTGGTTTCGATGGGCTGCACGCCGGCGAGCTGGCCAAGCTGGCGCCGGCTTGGTTCGAGGGCCTGGACCCGGCGGCGCTGTCGAACGCCAGCTTCGGCTTGCGGGCCCGCGCCGAGCTGGATCTGCCGCGGCGCGAGATCCTGGACTTCGATCTCGCTTCTGGCCTGAACGCGAACCTGCGGCTCGATGGCCTGGCCCTGCGCGGCGAGCCCCAGGGCCCCGCCCTGGTCGGCCTCGAGCGCCTCGAGGTCGAAGGCCTGCGCTATCTGCCGGCGACCGGCGACCTCAGCCTGCGCTCGGTCGAGCTGACCCGCCCGGCCGGGCGCGTGCGCCTGCTTCCGGAGGGGCTGCAGGTGGCCGGGCTGACGCTCTTGGCGACGGCCAAACCGGCCGAGCCGGCGGCTCCGCCCGCCGCGGCCGCCCAGGATTCCGCGCCCGCGTCGACGCCAGAGGGGAGCCCCGCGGCGGCCCCCACGCCGCGCCGCGGCGACGTCAGCATCGGCCAGCTGCTGGTCAGCGGTCTCGACTTCGAATTGGAGGACCGCACCGGCGAACGGCCGCTGACCCTGCCCTTCAACCAGCTTGAAATCGACGTGCGCGGGCTCTCCACGCGTGCCCTGCGCGAAAGCCTGCCGCTGAGGTTCAATTTCTTCTTGGGCGCTGGCGAAGTCGAATTGCGTCGCAAAACGCGCGCCAGTTCGCTGCTGGCGGGAGTGGTCGGAGCCGCCGGCCGGGCCGTGGCCGGGGCCAAGGACCAAGTCGACTACGAAATGCGCCCCTTGATGCAGGAGATCAGCGCCGTGGGGCGGTTGACCCTGCACCCGGCGCCGGAGGGGCTGGTGCGCCTGGATGTGGCCGGCCTCGAGCTGCCCGCCTTCTACGGCCTGGCCAAGCGCGCCGGAGTCGAGATCGACGATGGCGTGCTCGACCTCAAGCTGCGCACGCGCCTCGAAGGCGAAGCGGGGCTGCAGGTCGATTCGCGCGCAACGCTCACCGACCTGTCCTTGACCGAGCCTGCGGATGGCCCGATCGCGCGCTATCTCAAGCTGCCCGCGCCCCTCGATTCGGTGATCTTCCTGCTCAAGAACGAAAACGGCGAGGTGGCCCTGCCGGCATCGTTTTCAGCCGGCCAGGGCGGCTTGAGCGCGGCCACGCTGGCCTCGACGGCGGTTTCGACCTTGGGGCAGGTGATCGCCAGCGCCGTGGCCAGTTCGCCCCTGCGGGTAGCCGGCAGCGTGACCGGGCTGTTCGGCCTGGGAACTGCGGATGAGCCCAAGCCGATCGAGGTCGAGACCCTGGAATTCCCGGCGGGCTGGGCCGAACTGGATCAGGCACAGCTGCGGACCCTGGCGCGGGTGGCCCAGAGCTTGCGCTCCGACAGGAAGCTGCGCGCCGTTTTCGCCCATGAATTCGGCGCGGCCGATTGGGCCCGCGCACAGCAGCTCGCCAACCCTTCGCGCGAGCAGGCGGAGGCCCTGGCGCGCCAGGTACGCCAGCGCCGAGATGCGCTCGAACAGCGCCGCGAGGCCTTGGCCGCCGAGGCTCGGGCCGCCACCCTGCTGGGGCTGTTCAGCGAGTCCGAACAGGCCCGCGAGCGGCTCTTGGCCCTCGATCTCGAGCGCCAGGCTGCCGAAAGCGCACTCGATCGGTTGTACGCGCTGCTGCGCCCGGGAGCGGAAGCGCGCGCGGAGGCGCGCACCCGCGAGGCAGCCCTGGCCGTGGCCGGTTCGCGCTTGGACGCGATCTACGCGGCGATCTTGGCCGCGGGTGTGCCGCGGGCCGAGGAACGGCTCGAGTTCCGTCCGCCGCGCGCCAGCGCCGCGGCGGAGGGCCCGGGGCGCGTGCGCGTCGAATTGCGACCCACGAAGTGACCCGCATCCGGCGTTCCGGCGGCTGGGCGCGGGCGCTGCCCCGGCCGCCGCCGGCGACCCGGCTCAAGCCGCGCCCGGGGCGCTCCGATCGGCGGCCTCGAAGTCGCGTCGGCGCTGCTTCGCGCGGCGGCCCAGGGCCACGGTCAATCCGGCCCACAGCGCGGCCGGCAGCAGGCCCAGCAGGCTGAGCTGGGACAGGGCGGTGCCGAGCTGCAACACACGCTGGATCGCCCAGGCCCCTGCGGCGTCCGCGCCGCGGTAGACCGCCGTGTCGATGAAGTTCTTGGCGCGGTACTTCTGCTCGCGCGGCACCAGCGTGAACAGGTACTCGCGCGTGGGCTTGGCCAGGCCATGGGCGATGGTGCGGCTGCCCACGTCGAACAGGGTGAACAGCGCCAGCACCTGCGGCGCGCCGCTTTCGATCGCCCACCACAGCCCGGAAAGCCCGAGCGCCGCCCAGAGCGGTTGGACCAGCAGCGTGCGGCCGACCCCGATGCGCTTGAGCAGCCAGGCGTTCAGGAAAAGCTGGCCCAGGAGCGTGAAATAGCTGGTGTACTTGTTGAGGTCGGCCAGGAAGGAGCCGCGCGCCGCCCGGCTGGCGATCTGGTCCTGGAGCAGCTCCGACTGCAGCTGGTAGTAGATCGAGCCGTTGAGGCTGGTCAGGCTCACGCAGGCCACGATCGCCAGCAGGTATGGGGAGCGGAAGACGACCGCGATGCCCTCCAGCACGCCGCCCTCAACGCGCTGCTCCCGGGCCCCGGCGGCCAACGGGCCAGCGCCGGCCGGGGCCGCCCCGGCCCGGGTGACCAGCTTGTCGAGCCAGAGCATGCCCTGGCGCGCACCCTCGAGCAGCAGCAGCGCCAACACGACCAGGGCCTCGATCGAGAGGCTCTCGCGGAAGCTGCTGACCAGCTGCGAGGTGGCGATCGTGCCCAGGGTTCCGCAGGCGGCCACGGGCCCGAACAGGCGTTCGGCGGAGCCGGCCCGCAGCAGGTCCGTGGCGAAGCTCCAGAAGACGCTGACCACGAACAAGCTGTAGACCGAGCAGAAGATGTAGAAGCCAAGCTCCAGGGGCTGGCGCCAGGCCTCCGGCCCGTAGCGCAGCAGGCCGGCCTGCAGGGCCAGCAGCAAGCCGAACAGCCCCAGGGTGCCCCCGAGGAAGCGCCGCCGCGGAAGCCGCGCCACGGCCCAGCCGAACAGGGGCGAGGCCAGCAGCATGACCACGAACACCGCGGTCCACAGCCAGGGGATCTTGCCGGGGTCGACGGTGGCGATCTCATCCCGCAGGGGCCTCAGGACGTACCAGGAGCCCAGCACGAGGAAGTGGATCGCGCCCAGCCAAAGCAGCAGCCGACGGGGTGCGGGGAGGGGCGGTGCGTGCTCCATCGGCGGCGAGAAGCGCCGCGGTCGCGGCGAGATTTCAGGAATATGCGCCCTGGAGCCGCGTTTTGGCGCCGGCTTTTCACGGACCCCCCTCGATGCTCAACCGCAGACACCTGCTCTCCGGAGCTGGCGCCCTCCTCACGGGCGCCGGCGCCCTGGCCGGCTCGGCCGCTTCCTCCAGCCCCTCCCGCCGCCCGAACCCCGGCCAGCAGGCGGCCGCCCAGGGCCGCCCCGACGGCGCCGCCCCCTCCGAGGCGGCCAGCCTGCTGGTGCTCGGCGGCACCGGATTCCTGGGCCCGGCCGTGGTCGACGCGGCCCTGGCCCGCGGGCTCAAGGTGACGCTGTTCAATCGCGGCAAGACCAACGCCGACCTCTACCCGGAGCTCGAAAAGCTCTACGGCGACCGCGATCCCGAGAAGGGGGATGGGCTCAAGGCCCTGCAAGGCTCGCGCCGGTTCGACTTCGTGGTCGATACTTCGAGCTACCTGCCGCGCCTGACCCGTGCGGTGTGCGAGCTGCTCTCCGGGCGGATCCGTCGCTATGCCCTGATCTCGACCGTTTCGGTCTATCCGGACCTGTCGATCGTCGGTCTCGACGAGAGCGCCGAGCTGGCCAAGCTCGAGGATCCGACCGACGAAAAACTCGACAACGGGACCTACGGCGGGCTCAAGGTGCTGTGCGAGGCGGCCGCCGAACAGGCCCTTCCGGGCCAGGTTCTGCACCTGCGCCCCGGATTGATCGTGGGCCCCCGGGACCCCACGGACCGCTTCACCTACTGGCCCGCCCGCATCCAGCAGGGCGGCGAAGTCCTGCTGCCCGGGGATGGCCAGGATCCGGTGCAGTGGATCGATGTGCGCGACCTGGCCGAGTTCGCCGTCGATTCCCTGCTGGCCGAGCGCACCGGCGTTTACAACCTGGTGGGGCCGCACTACGGGGCGACCATGGCCGACCTGGCCCACGGCTGTCGGGCTGTGACCACCAGCGACGCCCGCTTCACCTACGTTTCGGCCGAGCGCTGCGCCGAGCTGGGCCTCAACCCCTGGGGCGAGCTGCCGGTCTGGTCCCCGCGCGGCACCGAGCTGGCCGGCATCAACGCGGTCTCGAACGCCAAGGCGGTCGCGGCCGGCCTGCGCACCCGCTCGCTGGCCGACACGGCCAAGGCGACCCTCGATTACTGGAACGGGCTGCCCGAGGAGCGCCGCGCCCGGCTGCGCGCGGGCATGAGCCGGGAAGCCGAGGCCAAGGCGCTGGCGGCCGCCGCCCAGCCCGCCAGCGGCGGCTGATCGGCGGGCTCCCGCGACAGCCTGGAAGCGCTCGAGCGCGGGGAAGCCCCGCGCCGGGCGCGGACCCGCCTGCGCTTTGGAGGCCAGCGGGCCGCCGTGCCAGGTTGCTTGGGTCGGTCGCCGCGGGCGGCTTCGGGCCTGCAGCTGTGCCGCGCGGGCCTGCGGTCGGCGTCAGCGCGGCCACCTCGCCTCGGGCTGCGCCGCACCGCAAAAGGGGCCCCCGGCCTCCCGGCTCCCCGGCTCCCGATCGGGACCGACACCGGCGGCCCCAAGCCCGGCGAGCGTCGCGGCGCGCCGAGCTGCCGAGATTCTGAGCCGCGGCATCGGGCGCCGCCGCCGCGTTGGCCCGCAGGCCTCAGCTGCCGCGGGGCTTGCGCGGCGGCTTGGGGATGTGCTTCAGCAGCCAGCCCTCCGGGTCCACGGCGTAGGGCTGCCCGCCCAGCTCGATCGCGGCCCCCTCCGCGGGCACCTCGATGCGCTGGATGCTCTCACCGACGCGGACCGGCACGGGCATAGGGAAGGGAAGTTCACCGGGGACCTTCCAGGACAGCTGCAGGCGGTCCCCCTCGACGCTTTCGATCAGCTCGGGCAGGGCCGGCTGGCGCAGGTAGAGCTCGAAGAACCAGTCCAGTTCGCGGCCGGTGACCTGTTCGGCGATCGCCAGCAGCTCGTCGGTGGTCGCCAGGCGGCAGGCGCTGCCATCGCTGCTGGCCTCCAGGGCCGGATCCGGGTAGGCCCAGCGCCGCAGCACGCGCGCCATGTCCTCGTCGCCGAGGAGCCAGCGCAGGGTGTGGCAGATCCACGAGCCCTTGGAGTAGATGTCGCCCCCGGGCGAACCGCTCTCGCGTCCGGCGAAGTACATCCATTGGGAGTCGCGCGGCTCGCGCGGGGCCACCGCCCCCCGGTTGAGGATCCCACCGCGATCGAGGCGCATCTTCTGCAGGTAGGCCTCGCGGCCGAACTTCTGTTCCAGGAACAGGGCCTGCATGTAGGTGCCGACACCTTCGTGGATCCAGAAGTCGTTCCAGTCCCGGGCGGTGACCAGGTTGCCCCACCATTCGTGGGCCAGCTCGTGGTGGTGCAGCCAGTCGTAGTCGAAGTTGTCATCGCCTTGGTAGGCGTTGCCGTAGGCGATGATGGTCTGGTGCTCCATGCCGAGGTGCGGCGTCTCGACCACCCCGTACTTGTCGGCCCGGAACGGGTAGGGGCCGCAGGTGCGCTCGAAGAAGGCCAGGTGCTCGACGATCTGCGCCAGGAAGCGGCGCCCTTGGGCCTCGTTCTCCGGCAGGACCCAGAAGCGGACCGGCAGCTTGTCGCCGGCGGTGCTCTCGTATTCGCTGCGCAGTTCGACGTAGGGCGCGATGTTGAGGGCGACCGCGTAGTTGGAGATCGGGGTCGAAACGTGCCAGCGCTGCCGCACCCAGCCTTCGCGGGCCGGCTCGTCCGCCACCAGCCGTCCGTTGCTGGCGCAGAACAGCCCGCTGGGCACGGTCACGGCGATGTCCATCGACTCCGGCTTGTCCGAGGGATGGTCCTTGCAGGGCCACCACAGGTCCGCGCCCTCGCCCTGGCAGGAGGTGGCGATGAACGGCCGGCCGTCGGCGGTCTTCTTCCAGGTGAAGCCGCCGACCCAGGGCGGGGTGGGCGCGCGTCGCGGGACGCCCCCATAGCGGATGGTCAGCGAGAAGCGCGTCCCGCTGGCCAGCTTGGCGATCGGCACGCGCACGCGCTGCTCGGCCTCACGGACGTGCCCGACCGGCTGGCCGTCGAGTTCGACCGCCTCGATCTGCAGGGCTTCATCCAGGTCGAAGATCAGCTCCTTCGAGGCCGTGAGCAGGGCGGCATCCAGGCGCAGCTGGCCGGCGATCCGGCGCTGCTCCGGATCGACCTCCAGCTCGAGGTCGTAGTGCAGGACGTCGTAGCAGGCCTCCTCGGGCAGGAGCTCTCCCCCGGAGGTGTTCTTGATCGGCCGGGTCGGTGCTTCCTGCGCCTCGGGGGTTGAGGCGGAGCCGCACAGGTACAGGGCCGCGATCGCTAGGGCATGGACGCGCATGCCGAGAGCTTAGCCAGATCGTTCCGCCCTGGGGCGCCTCAGGCCGCCCGCACGTGCTTGCCCTTGACCACGTGGTCGGCCACGCAGGTGGCGCACCAGGCGTCGGGCTTGAGGCGCACCTCGAACCCCGAGCCGCGCCCCATGCCCGCCAGGGAGCGGGCGTAGCGCGAGGAGCGGTGGCGTTCGTCGGGATTGGCGTCGATGTGCACCACGATCGGACGGGCCAGGTGACCGCTGATCTCCGTGGCCAGCTCGATCGACAGGTGGGCCTCACGGAACAGCCGGTCCGCCAGCTGGTTCATGCGCTTCTCGCGCAGGCATCGGTAGACCACCCGCCAGCCCTCCCCGGGTCGCTGGATGGCGACCACGAGCACGAAAAAGGTGTGGTCCCCGCGGTTCTTCGAATCCGAACCCACATGCAGGGACAGGTCGCCGCTGGCCGCCAGCTCCTGCAGCATCCTTGGCAGGTCCGGCACGGCAGCCCCAGACAGGTTGTGCCATTCACTCTCCATACCACTCTTCTAACCCGTCCCCGCCGTCTTGGGCAGGGGGGGGCTCCGCGCGGGTCCCAGGCGGGAGCCCGGGGCCGCCCGGTCGGCGCATCCGCGCGCCCCCGAGCGGCGAAACTGAACTCCAAGGAGCCACCCCCGTGCACGACCTGAACCTCTACCTGACCGCCCTGCCCTGGCTGCTCGCCGGGATGAGCCTGATCTGGGCCCTCAGCCTGGTGCTCAAGGACGCCAGCATCATCGACCCGGTCTGGCCGGTCGCCTTTTTCGCCGCCTGCTGGGTCTACGTCCAGCCGACCCTGGCCGGCGAGGGCATGGCCGGCGAGGGGGGCAACCTCGGGGCGCGCCAGTGGTTCGTGCTCGGTTCGGTCGGGCTGTGGACCCTGCGTCTTTGCGGTTACTTGACCTGGCGCAAATGGGGCGAGCCCGAAGACCGCCGCTACACGGCCATGCGCGCCGGCCAGCCGCGCTTCTGGATCCGCTCCCTGTTCATGATCTTCTGGTTGCAGGCGGTCCTGGCCTGGATCATCTCCCTGCCCATGTTCGGAGCCCTGGCGGGGCCCGGGGGGCCCTGGGGGGTTCTGGACAGCCTGGCGCTGGTCCTGTTCGCCATCGGCTTCCTATTCGAAGCCCTGGGCGACTGGCAGCTGCTGCGCTTCAAGCACGATCCGAAGAACCGCGGGCAGGTCATGGATCGGGGCCTGTGGCGCTACACGCGCCATCCGAATTACTTCGGGAATTTCTGCATGAACTGGGCCTGGTACCTGGCGGCCTGCGCGGTCGGAGCGTGGTGGAGCCTTCCGGGGCCGCTGTTGATCAGCTTCCTGCTGCTCAAGTTCTCCGGCGTGACCATGCTCGAAAAGGACATCGCCGAGCGCCGTCCCGGCTATGTCGAGTACATCCGGCGCACCAACACCTTTTTCCCCGGCCCGCGGCGCGCCTGATCTGTGCGCAGCGGGCGCCGGCCGCCGCGCCCTGGCTCAGCGCGCCGGCTGCGGGGCCAGCACCGGCCCCTGATCGCCGTCCGAGGCCCGCACGATCAGCTTGGCATAACCCGAGGCGTCCAGCTGCAGCTCCAGGCGATCGCCCTGGAAGGTGAGCAGCACGCTGCCGCTGCCGTCCGGCACGCCCTGCGCATCGAAGCTGATGTGCGTTCTTCCGGCTCCGAAGTCGACCTGCTCGATGCTGACCCCCCGGAAGACGGCGTCGCGCCCGTAGTCGCGCTCGAAGGGCAGGGCCGTGCGCGGGTTCTGGATCAGGACGCCGGCGCTGTTGGCGATGCGGTAGCCGCCGTTGCTGAAGGAGACCCGCGTGGTATCGGCGGCGAAGGCGGCCCGCTGCTGGGCGATCTTGAGGTCCTCGACCAGCAGCTCGCCGGCGTTGCGCAGGGTCACCGTGCTGCGGTCGAAGTACCAGCTCATGCCGGCGGAAGCCACCACCGCCAGCAGCACCAGCATCAGCACCAATTCAAGCAGCGTGAAGCCGGCGCGCGGGGTACGGGGGGGCATGGACGGGCAGTGGGGGCCGAGCCAACCCCTCTGATCGGCCAGCGCGCCCTGGGACTTGATGCCCCGGACGCAGGCAATGGGAATTCCTAGCCCCCCGGCGGGGTTGCGGGGCTCTGACCGCCCCGGGGCCGACTTTCCCGGGGGCGCGTGGCCGAAGCCCGAGGTGGGCCGGGAGCGGAGTCCCGTTCCTCGAGCTGGTCCTCGGCTCCCCTGTCGACTGCCCCTCCGCGGGCGACTAGCTGCCTTCGGCCAAGCCATTCTGGCGTGCCGAATTGGACGCCAGGACCGCCCGTCTGCCCCGTGCTGGTCGGCCCCCGAACCGGTCCAGAGCTTGGCGAGCCGCCCCTCGCAGCACCGCCCATGACCGCAGGACCCAGCCCGCGCCCTCCCCGCATCCAAGGCCACCCTGGGGGCAGGCGCCGCGCGCCGGGGGGGCCGCGGCTGTGGCTGTTGTCGCTCCTATTGCCCCTGGGGTTGCTGGGCCTCTGGCTGAGCGGCGGCGGGGAAGGCGCCCGGGGGGCAGCTGTCCAGGCGCCTGGACAGGCCCCCGAGGTCGGGGGGCAGCTCGCGCAGCAGCCTGATTTGGACGCCGGCGTTTCGGCCGGGTCGTTGCCTGCGACGCCTTCGATTCAGGCCCAGGCATCCCTGCCGGCGCCCGAGCGCGCGCCGCTCGAGTCCGCAGCCCCTGGTGCTTCCCAGGTGGCCGCCTCCAGCCTGGAGCTGCGCGTGGTCAGCCACCTGGCCCGGGCACCCTTGGCGGGCGCCGAGGTGCGTCTGCTGGGTCCCCAGGCGCCCGCCAATAGGGCCGGTCGCGTGGCCCTGCCCAGGGCCTCGCACCGCGATCGAGAGCTGCTCGCCACGGTCGAGGCACAGGCGGACGGGCTGGCCCGGATCGAGCTGCCGGCCGGGGTGCCCCTGGACAAGCTCCTGGTGGAGGGGCGATTCGATTCCCTGTGGGGGCGCCTGCGGCTGTCCGGATCGGTGTCGGCTGAGGTGCGCGAACTGGTGCTTTGGCCCGATCGCTGGATCGACGTGCGCGTCGTTCGCCAGGGGGACGGAACCCCCTTGGCGGGGGAAGAACTCGGCTTGTTCTACCGCGAAGGCAGCGACCTGGGGCCGGTGGACAGCGCCGTGAGCGACTCCGCAGGCCAGGCCCGTTTCCACCACACCGGACAGCATTTCGCCTGGTTCTGGCCCCACACGGAGGAGATGCGCGTGCGGCCCCTCGAAGTTCTGCCCCAGATGGACGGCGTCCTGATCGATCCGGAGGCGCCCCAGCAGGCGCTGGTGCTCGAGTTGCCCGCGCGGCGCTCGGTTCGGGTTGCGGTCACCGCACCGGGAGGGCTGCCGGTGGCCGAACCCGGCAGCGTGTGCTTGGCTCTCAGGGAACCTGGGGATTTCGCGGTCCCCGATCCACAGGACCTCGAGGTGATCGCCGCGGCCGATCTCCAGGCGGGCAGTGCGCTCTTCCGTGGCCTCGAACCCGGGAGCTGCTTCTGGGCCTGGCACCGCGCACCCCAGGTCCCGCCCTCAGCACCCGTGCCCGGGGTGGTCGCGCCCCTGGAGGCTCCCGAACAGGAGCTCCGAATCGTGCAGCCGCCGAGTCCCGGTCCTTGGCTCCTGTTCCGTGTGACCCGCGCCGACGGCACGGTCTATTCGGGATCGATGCTGACCATCAACGGGGAATGGTCGTCATTGAAGCCCGATGCCGAAGGCCGCCGCCGATTGAATCTTTCGCTGCTCGGGGGCCAGCGCGGCCAGCCCCCGGCTGCGCTGGAAGTCCGTGTGGATGCCGTTGCGGATTTCCCTGGCCGGGCTTCGGCTTCGCTGCCGACCATGCCGGCCGGAGCGAGCCACGACTTGGGCACGCTGGTTCTCGAAAACAAGGCCGCTCCGCTGCTCCTTTCCGGGCGCGTGCTGGACAGCCAGGGTCAGCCTGTCGTGGGTCGGAATCTCCTGGTCGGCAGTATCGAGGCGAGGCGCTTGAGGATTCTCGCAGGGCAGCGCACCGGCAGCGATGGAAGCTTCATTTGCCCGGCTGGAAAAATGGCCGCCCCTGCGGAAGTCCACGTCGAGCTCACCGCCCACGGGGAGTCGACGCGCTTCGGGCCCTATCGAGTCGGCCAGACCGGCGTCGAGATCCGGTTGCCAGACTCCGGCTGCTTGGCGGGCTCGGTGCTGCTCGAGCCGGCTTGGTGGCGCGACTTCGTCTGGCTGCGCCTCGTGCGGCCGAGCTCGGACGGCTCCGGGCAAGAAGCCACCCTATATCCAGAAAAAGCGATCGATGAATTCGGCGAATTCCAGTTCCGGGCGCGGCCTGGCCACTACCGGCTCGAGGCGGGCATGGACTCCGACCAGGCCCCGATGTTGAGCTTGCCCGGGCTCGAGGTCCGCGCTGGTGAGACCAACCGCGACCCGCGTCTGCAGGGGCTGGTGCTCAGCGGCCTCGGGCGCCTGGTCGAAGTCGAGGTGCTGAACGAACGCGGCGAGCCGCTCACCGAAGCCACCGGCTCCCTGCGCCATGGTTCGCAGAGCATGCGTGTGGAGGAGGACTACGGCGATGAGACCGCCGATTGGCGCGGGCGGCTGTTCTTTTTCGTCTCCTCCGACAGCCTCAGCCTCCTGATCCAAGCGGATGGCTATCGATCTCGGTCGCTGCCGCTGCCGCGAGACCGGCAGACGGTCGTTCTGGCCAAGGAAGTCCAGCTCGAGGTGTGCCTTGCGAGCGATTGGGTGCCCGTGTTCGACAGCTGTGAATTCCACGCACTCGCCCGCTTCGAAGACGGCTTCGATCTCGAGCACCTACTCGAATACAAGGAGGAGGACGGAGACGAGCCGGGCCATGTCCTGTGCTGTGGGTGGTCCGGGGGGAGCGAAGTCGTGATCCGCCTCAAGCGCTTCGTGAGAACCGAGCACGGTGCATCGGAGCAACGGCTGCTCGACTTGGGCCGCTTTGCGGTGCGAGAGACCGACGGCCGGGCGCAGGTCGACCTCAAGCTCTCCCCCGAGCTGGACCAGCGCATCGGTGAGTGGCTGTCTGCGGAGGAATGATCCGCTGCTCGAGAATCGACCCGGCGCCCACCTTGCCTCGGTTGCGCCCCGGCGGCCGATCGGGAAAAAAGGCGGTCCAGCGGGCGCTGCTGCCCGCTGCGGCGCGC
>ERZ1066117.1405-NODE-1405-length-12082-cov-5.947036_pt1 | contig 12082 bp, 10 predicted proteins | sample MGYA00382764_ERZ1066117 | MGnify/ENA primary metagenome ERZ1066117 (study PRJEB33369, sample SAMEA5778347) | biofilm metagenome | biome: Industrial cooling water; feature: Water cooling tower basin; material: Biofilm | place: United Arab Emirates | collected...
ACCGTCGCCTTCGTCTTGCCCGTCGTGCATGGGGTCTGGCTCCTGAATGAGTATTCACTCTAACCCAGAGGCACGCCGCGCGTCAATCGTTCGCGCCAGGCGATAAGAGTGGTATCAGCCGAGGATGGACGCTACCGCTCACCAAACCGCCAAACTGCCCCTCTTCGCTCGCTTCGTTTTCAAAGGCATGCCACCACCCGTCGCCCTCGCGCCACAGAGTAAACACCGCCCCCTTGGGCAGATAGAGCCAACTCAGTCGCCGTGCCTGCGACGAATGCCCTATCTCGTGCGCCAAAATCTCGCTGCAACTCGGCCACGCCTCGCCCCCGGCCGCACACCGCCGTTGCGGATCACGCAAGCGCCCACCGCACACCTCCAGCGGATGCCCCCGACTCACCGGACAGGCCACCTGCTCGCGAATCACCTCCTCGGCCACATCCCAACCACAGGCGATCACCGAATCAGTCCAGGTAATGAGCGTCCCGGCCCACATCGGCCGCATCCAACCGCCGTCGGCATTCCGCCGATGCGTCGCCATGACATCGAGCACGCGCCAGGCAGTCTCGCCGCGTGTCTTGCCATAAATCTGAAACGCCCGCTGCCCCAGCGACCGATGCAAGGAGGTGAACCAACGATTGTACATGGTCCATCACTCGCCCGCACACTTGCGCATGTACGCCAGGCTTTGCGTCGCGATCGTCTCGGGGTCCGGGGTGTAGTCGAATACCTCCACCGATACCCAGCCGGTGTAGTCGATCGCCTTCAGGGCCGCGAAGATCGGCACGAAATCGACCGCGCCAAAACCGGGGCCGCGCTTGTTCGGGTCATTGGCGTGGAAGTGATACAGTTCTGCCTTGTGCCGATGGATCAACGTCGGCACGTCGTCCTTCTCGGCCGCCATCGCCTTGACGTCCAGATGAAGCCGAAATGCCGGCGAGGCCACCCGCTCCATCAGCGTCAGCGCCTCGGCCGCGCTGGTCAGGAAGTCGGCCTCGGGAGGAGCCAACGGCTCCACACACAATTTCACGCCCGTCGCCTCGATGCCCGGTGCAGCCCGGCGAAAAGTGTCGACGGCCCAGTCCATCGCCTGGGCGTGCGTTGCCCCCGCCGGGATGCGACGCTGGGCCGGCGAACCAAACACCAGGATGTCGCCGCCCAGGTCGGCCGCCGCTCGCGCCAGTTCCACGATGTACTCGGCCGTCGCCCTGCGCACACTCTCGTCGGATGCGGTCAACATCAGTCCCGTCGTTTTCGCCAGCAACCAGTGCAGGCCGATGATCTTCAATCCAGCCCGTTCGGCGGTCGAACGCAGTTCACGCCGCTGGCTGGCATTCACGTCGGTGATACGTTCGGCCAGGGTAAACGGAGCAATCTCCAGGCCGGTGTAACCCAGCGAGGCCACGTAATCACAAACGCGGGCGTGTTCCCAGCCCTCAAACGTCTCGTTGCAGATGGCGTAGCGCATGGGCCTCACTTCTCTCCTCACTTTTCGTTGAGGGTGATATCGTCCGACTGCCCCTCGGGATTTACGATCGTCAGCGTCACCGATTTGCCAATTTTTGCCAACGCCGCGTTGTACTCCGCCGGGCTAGTCACCTGTTTGCCATTCACATGCGTGACGAGCTTGTCTGGCTGGAGTAGAGCGGCGTCGGCCGGACTGCCGGGAATCACCTCGCGAATCACGACGCCCTCGGGAAGCAACCGCAATCCCGGAAAGGGGTTGCGCTGATTGAGAATGCTGGAATGATCCACCCGCAAACCAAACCGCGCCGGGGCACGCTTCGCCGCCAAAATCGGCCCGGGATAGAAAAATTTACCCAGCTTCACCTTGTTTCGCACCACATTGATGCCACGTCGTGCCTCCACCTGCACCGTGTTCCCGGCCAGGCCCATGCCGACGTGGAGCAACAGGTCGCTATGGTTGCGTACCGGTTTGCCATCGACCGAAATGATCACATCTCCGCCCACAAAGCCGGCACGACCCGCCGGCGAGCCGGGGGCCACTCGCGACAACCGCACGCCATTTTGTCGCATGCCGAGGAAATCGGCGCGATCGAGCACGACGCCGAGAAAGCCATACTCCACTTCCTCGCCACGCTTCAACACGTCGATGATCCGTCGCGTCCCGGCATCAAAAGGAATCGCAAAGCCACCTGGCCGATCGCCCGTGACCGCCACCAGCGCACTGGTCAGCCCAACGGCCTTTCCGTCCAGATCGACGAGCACGCCCCCGCTGCATCCCGGCGCGAGTTTGGCATCCACCTGCAACAGCGTCCCGTAGTGATGCAGCGTCGGCTTGTGCAACTCCGACTCGGCCAGTTTCGCATCGGGGGGCGTTTGCCGCAGGGCGACCACCTGGCCGGAACTGATCTCGGGGGCATCGCCCTTGCGAAACCCCGGCGTGTAGGCATTGCACAGGGTGAGCAGGAATTGCCCCTCGCGGACGGTCCCCCCGTCGCCCACTTCCAGCGCTTTCAGCCCAGCCGGCGGGGTGAGCAACTTCAGCACCGCCAGATCGCTGCGGGGATCTCCGGCGTGAATGTTCGCCCACGAGCCCCCCTTGCCCGGCAACCGCACGTACAGCTTGGTAGCACCTTTGACCACATGATAATTCGTGAGAATCAGCCCGGAGTCATCCACCACCAGCCCGCTACCAAACGACTCGGGCACCACTTTCGGGTCCGACAGGTCGTGGTCGGCAATCGCATTCGACAGCCGTTCGCGTTGCGGATGCTCGGCCACCTTCTTGCGGGCGGCCTCGGCATCAAACATTCCCAGATCGCCGGCGTACTCCAGGTTCGGAGGAGTGCCCCAGGGGGCCTTGTGGTAGGCGGGCGAGCGTGAGACATGGATGCACACCACCGACGGGCCATTTTCCTTGGCGGCACGTTTGACCCGTTTATCCAGGGCGGCCAGGATCTCGTCGTTCGTCTGCGCCTGAGCAGCGGGTAACCCCACCAGACACAGGCTCAGGCAAATCACCAGCGGCCAGGCTTTCATGCATCTACCTCGCAGGGGGCATCCCTCTTTTGTATCACACCACCGGCGTCGGCAACATCCCCACCGCCTTACGCACCAGTTGCATCGTCGCTTGCGCCTCGGCTCGTGCCCGGGCCGCCCCCTTTCGCAACACCTCCTCCACCGTCTCCGGCTGAGCCGCCAGTTGCTTGCGTCGCTCACGGAATGGGCCAAAGGTCTCGTTGATCTTGCCCAGCAGCAGCTTCTTCGCGTCGCCGTAACCGAAGGGCCGCCCTTCGCGTGACTCGGCATCCTCCATCGGATGCTGATACAGCGATTCTAGCTTGGCGATTTCGCTCTCGCTGGCCATCAACCGATACAACGCCGCGACGTTGCACTTCTCCGCATCCTTGGGCGCCTCCACCGCCGTCGAGTCGGTCACGATGCTCATCACCGGCTTCTTGAGCGCATTACCCTCGGCGAAAATCTCAATCGTATTGCCGTACGATTTGGACATCTTCTTCCCATCGATCCCGGGCACCACGGGCACCCGGTCCAGCCGCTCCTGGGGCATCGGAAACACATCCACCTTGTAGGTGTTGTTGAAGTAGCCGGCCATGTCGCGCGTCATTTCCAGGTGCTGCACCTGGTCCTTGCCCACCGGCACGATGTGCGAGCGGTAGATCAAGATGTCGGCGGCCATCAGTAGCGGATAGGTGAACAGTCCAACGCTGGCCTCGATACCGCGCTCGGTCTTGTCCTTGAACGAGTGAGCTCGTTCGAGCAACCCCATACCCGTAACAGTCGCGAGCATCCAGGCCAGTTCGGTCACCTCAGGAACGTCGGATTGCCGAAAGAAGGTCGCCCGCTCGGGATCCAACCCCAGGGCTAGATAGTCCAGGGCGACATCACGGACATTTTCACGCAGCACGGCGGGGTCTTTTGTTGTCGTGAGCGCGTGGTAGTCGGCGATGAAGTAAAAACAATCTCCCTGTTCTTGCAACGCGATATGATTGCGGATCGCTCCGAAATAGTTGCCCAGATGCAACTTACCCGAGGGCTGGACGCCCGACAGAATCCGCTTGCTGGTCGACACGTCGATCCCTCCCAGAGGAACGGCGAGTGCCCCTCGCTGCTTGCGGCAAGGAAACACTCGCCCGATGGCCACTTCTCGAATTACGGATACAGACCGCGTTTCATCTTTTCACGGGCTACCTTCTCGACACCCAAACTCAGGGCGGCGGTTCGCATGCTGAGCTTCCGCTCCCGCGAAAGTTTGAGCACCTGATGGAACGCCCGCAACATCAGTTCGCGCAGTTTGTCGTTCACCAACGACTCGCTCCACATCAACTGCTGGATGTCCTGTACCCATTCAAAGTAGCTCACCGTCACGCCGCCCGCGTTGCATAGTACGTCGGGAATGATGAAAATATCCGAACGCGACAAAATCGCATCGGCCGCCACCGTCGTCGGCCCGTTTGCCCCTTCGGCCAGAATCCGACACCGCAGATTCGCCGCGTTTTTCTCGTTGATCACTCGTTCCGACGCCGCCGGCACCAGCACGGTGCAGGGCCGCGCCAACAGATCCTCCGAAGCGATCGGCTCGGCCTCGGGGAACTCCTTGAGCAGCTTGCCACTCGCGACAAACCGCGACAGGGCGGGAATATCGATGCCCCGCTCGTTGGCAATCGCGCCGTAGCGATCGCCCACGGCCACGATCTTCACGCCACGCTGGTACAGTTCGATACAACTCACGCTACCGACGTTCCCAAAGCCCTGCACCACCGCGGTCGCTTCGCTCGGGCGAATGCCGATCACATCCAGCGCTTCCTGGATGCAGTACACCACGCCACGCCCCGTCGCCTCGCGACGTCCGACGCAACCGCCCAGTTCGACCGGCTTACCCGTAACGATCTCCGGACAGGCATAACCGACCTTCATGCTGTAGGTGTCGTAAATCCAGGCCATCGTCTGTTCATCGGTGCCCATGTCGGGCGCCATCACGTCCTGGCGTGGGCCGATGATGGCCAGCACCTCGTCGGTGAAGCGCCGGGTGAGACGTTCCTTTTCCCCCAGGCTCAGCGCTTGCGGATCGCAGGCGATGCCGCCCTTGGCCCCGCCAAAGGGTAGATTCATGATGCCGCACTTCCACGACATCCACATCGAGAGTGCCACCACCTCGCCCAGATCGACCGCTGGGTCGTAGCGCAGGCCCCCCTTGCTCGGCCCACTGGTGAGCGAGTGCTGGACCCGGTAGCCCGTGAACATCCGCAGATTACCCGTGTCCATTCGGACAGGGATGCTCACAATCAACGCCCGCTTGGGCAGGCTTAATCGGTCCAGAATGCCCCGGTCGAGGTCCATCGCCTCGCCCACGGCATCCAGCTGCGCTCGTGCCATGCGGAACGTCGGAGAATCGCCGTACATCGACGGCATATCGGAATCATCGGGGTGCGACATGATCGCCTCACGCGGATTGGAGAGAAAGCCGCCTGCCGTGGCGGCCCTATCTCATTTTACCGAAGAGGCGGAATCCTGCAAACTCGTGCCCGCGTTGGCGCGTCGTCTCCATTCCTGAAGTTGGAAGCCAATGAGCGCCGCCACGAGGAACCCAAAAGCAAAACTCACCGCCAGATGTTTCCAGTAATCCAGCGGGTTTCCGCGGGTCTCGGTCGTGGGTGTTTCCGCCGGCGCGTTCTCCTCAGCACGACGGAACGCTTCCCATTCGAAATCGGTCTTGAATCCCTTCTCGTGGATCGGGGCCATAAACGCCGACGCCACCAGGAGGTGCCCCGATGCCCCGGGCAACAAGGGGGCTCGTCCCATCGCCATCCCCGCCGCGTAAAACTGAAACGTCGGCAGCCGCGTCCCGAATGCCCGCATCACCGTGGCTGCCTCGTTCAGCAGTTTGCGATGTCGGCGTAAGCCCTGGAAATCGAGCCCCTCGTCCACCAGATCGTTCAGCACCCGTGCCGCCACCTCGATCCGGCCAAACACGGCGCTCAGTTCGCCGAACTGCCAGTACAGCCGACGGTCGTGCGGCACGGCGAGCAGCAGCCGCATCAGGGTATCCTCCGCGTCCACGGGTAGTCGATCGCGCACCCGTTGGGGCAGGTTCCACGGTTCGTAGTCGCCCTCGGTGGTCTCGACCTGAAAGCCGGGAAACAGCGGATCCAGCGCTGCCTGTCGCGTCGTACCGCGTCGTTGTTCCTGGGAGCGGTTGCGGATCACGTTGCGAAACATCAATTCGACCGCTCGCGCCCGGGCCAGATCATCCTGTGTCCAACCCGGCAACACCGACGGCCAGTTCCGCAGCAAATCCTCCTGGTAGCGCTCGGCGCGGTCGTAGTTTCCTGCGTCAAAATAGGCCGTGGCCAGGTTGGCCAGGATCAGCGGATGCGTCTTGTCGCCCGCCTCAAGCAAGCGTTGGGCGTCGTCGAGCCGTCCGAGGCGAATGTAGGCGGCCCCCAGTGAGACACGCTCGGGAGTCGAGAGCATGCCCTCGCTCTGGACGATCTCCAACCGTCGGGCCAATCGTTGAATCTGCGCCCGGGGCGAATCAGGATCTAGCCGCCCTGGAGGCTCGATCGCTACCGCCCGGCGTTTGAGCACCTCATCGCGTAGGCGATCCCACTGGGTGAACGCCGGCCGCTGGTCGCCGAAATAGAGTCCCGCGCGAGCGAACGAGGCCAACAGCAGTAAGAGCATCACGGCCCGCATGAATCCACCTCCCAACGCTCATTCTAGGTGTTATTTTATTGCCTGGCATCCACTTGCCGATCCCCCGCCAGCGGAAAAACATATACTCTACACTGCCCCACTCGCACACGGTCGTCCCCATGCTCGCCTTGACCTTTCAGATTGGCACGCACCGCCTGGCGCTGGACATCCGGCGTATCCGCGAGGTCGTGCCGCGCGTCGATCTGCGTTCCCAGGCGGGGGGTCCGGCCTGGCTCGCGGGGATCTTTGTCTATCGTGGCACTGCCGTCCCCGTTATCGACCTGCACCGCCTGCTCCAGGCCGGCGAGTGCCCGGCCCATCTTTCCAGCCGCATCATCCTCATTCCCGTCGAGGGTGGTCTGCTTGGGCTGCTTGCCGCTCAGGTGGCCGAACTTCGCGAGGTCACCCCCACGGGCAGCGGCCTACCCTCGCTGGGCGGCCCCGACCTTGGTCCGCTGGTCGTTGATAACGGCTCGCTCATCCATCTTCTGGATCTGGATCGCCTCCTCCCCGAATCCACGCGTTCCTTGATTCCACGAGGCCCGGGATGAACTTTGCCCCCGTCACCCACGTCCTCACCCGGCAACTGGGGCTCGATCCCCATTCCCTGGGCGCCTCGTCCCTCCGGGCCACCCTGGTCGCCTGCATGAAAGCGGCCGACTGCCACGACCCTGAGCAGTACGCCCAACTCCTCGAACGCGACCCCCGTCTTTTGGAACGCCTCATTGAGGAAATCGTCGTCGCGGAAACCTGGTTTTTCCGTGGCGGCGACCTGTTCTGGTTCCTCGCCGAGCAGATTCGTCTGGCCCGGCACGAGCGACCGGGCATGCCTTTTCGCGTCCTGAGCATCCCCTGCAGCACAGGCGAGGAGGCCTACAGTCTCGCCATCGCCGCTCTGGAAGTGGGCCTGACCCCGGGCACCTGGAGCATCGACGGCGTCGATATCAGCCGCCGTGCCCTGCTGGAGGCCGGTCGGGGACAGTACAGCGGATTCTCGTTTCGACAGACCGAGCCGGCCTTGCGGGACCGGTACTTCCGCAAGATCGGTGAGCGCTGGGAGATACGTCACGAACCGCGTCAGGGCATCCGCTTTCTCCAGGGCAACCTCATCGCGCCCAATCTGTTGATCCTTGAGCGCCCGTACGATCTGGTATTCTGTCGAAACGTGTTTATCTATCTGACAGCCGAGGCTCGTCGCACCGCCCTGGGCAATCTCGCTCGCCTGCTTCGGCCCGACGGCCTGCTCTGCACCAGCGTCACCGAGGCGATGCCCCTTACCGAGCAACGCTTCGCACGCTGGGGGCCGCCTGCGTACGGCCTGTTTCGGCGGCTGGCCGATCGCCCCTCCTCGCCCGAGATGCTCCGCTTCCCCCTCACCGTCCCGGTGCCCCAGCCCGTAACGCCGCCCGCAGCGCCGCCCGTGGTAACGCCCATAACGCCGTCTCCGCCGCCCGTCGCCCGGTCCTCCTCGCTTCTGGAGGATGCTCGCCGGCTGGCCAATCTTGGCCGGCTCGACGACGCCCTGACCGCCTGCATGGCCATCGAAACCGCGCACGGTCCCTCGGCGGATCTGTTCGCCCTGCTCGGCGTGATCCATCAGGGACGCGGCGATGAAAATCTAGCCCGCGATGCCTTTCGCAAGGCTTTGTATCTCGAAGCCACCCATCGCGAGGCGCTCACCCATCTGGCCCTTCTGACGCCACCCGGCAACGACTCCGCCGGCGCGCGGGGCATGCAACGCCGTCTGGCTCGGCTTGGCCCAGCTACCCCCGATTCGGAGGATTCCGCATGAAGATGCTGCCCGTCATCAACGATTGCTGGAACCGCATCGGCGTCCGGGGAGACCGCTCCTGTCCCGAACTCCCTCGTGTGGGTCATTGCCACAATTGCCCCGTCTTCTCTGCTGCGGGCCGTGGCTTTCTCGATGCCCCTTCGCCCGATGGCTACCGCGAGGAGTGGACACGCCGCCTGGCCAGCCCGATCGAAAGCGATGCCAGCGACCTGCTCAGCGTGCTGCTCTTTCGCCTGGGCGAAGAATGGCTCGCCCTGCCTGTGGAGGTGCTGGTCGAGGTCACCGCTCCGCGACCGCTACACCGCGTGCCCCACCGCAGCGGCCTGCTTGCCGGAATTGTGAACATTCGTGGCGAACTGCAACTTCAGGTGAAAATTCACGCCTTGCTCGGCATTCCAACCAGCGAGGCGCCCCCGTTTCTGCTCGTGGTCCGTCGCGAAAGCGAACGCTGGGTCTTCCCTGCCGACGAGATCGACCAGGTCCGTCGCATTCCCACCACCGAACTCAAATATCCTCCCGCCACACTCAAACGCGCCAGTGCCGCACTAACCCGCGGCGTCTTCGCGACGGAGAACCACACGGTGGGCCTGCTCGACGATGCCCGGGTCTGGGCTGCCTTACGCACGAGGGTACGATGAGTGACGATATCTCGCTCCTGGATCTCTTCCGCGAAGAAGTACGCTCGCATAGCCAGACGCTGGCCACCGGCCTCGTCGAACTCGAAGCCGACGCCACCGACTCTCGTGCTTTCGAGCCACTCATGCGTGCGGCCCACTCGATCAAGGGTGCCTCGCGCATCGTGCAAATTGAGGCCGCCGTCCGTCTCTCGCATGAGATGGAGGATGTCTTCGTCGCCGCCCAGAATGGCACAATCCGTCTTTCAAGTGCCGATATCGACATTCTCCTGCGTGGGGCCGATCTTCTTCAGTCGCTCAGCGAGGTGACCGAGGCGAACAAGAACGCCTGGGGCAGCACCCACGCTCTCCAACTTGAGCCGCTGCTGGGGCAACTCAAGGCCATCGTGCAACGCCCGGCGAACGCCCCCGCTGCGCCCCCTCCGCCGCCCATCTCGCCGCCTGCGCCGACAAAGCCGCCGCCCACGACCCCAAGTTTCCCGCCAGAGCCACAACTGGATCCCGAGTCGCCCCTGTGGGAACTCTTTCGCGACGAGGTCCGCCAGGCGGCCGGCGTCCTGCAATCGGGTCTCCAGCAGTCCACCATCGCCGAACCGTTGCTGGAAGCCGCCCGTACCATCCGCGGTGCCGCCCGCCTGGTTCAACTCAACGGACCAGCCGAATTTGCCCGACTGCTGGAGCAGATCCTCGCCGCCCTGGCCCAGCAGCATTCCCCGCCCACCGATTTGCGTGAACGTCTCCAGATGACCGTGGGCGTCCTCTTTGAACTCACCGATCAGCCGCCCGATCAGGTCGCCGCCTGGAATCAGCGCCACCTCGATTCGCTCCGGCAACTGCTTCAGCAAGTGCCCCCGGCCGTCGCGGCTCCGGTTGCCGCGCCGCCAGTCGTCAGCGTGCCCGAACGCAAGGAACCCCTGGTCCTGACCCCGGTGGCCACCCCAGGCGAGCCACCTCGTGCCCGGCTCCCGGTGGGACCACCCACGCCCCAACCCATCGACACCCAGCCGCCCCCGGCTCCCCCGGAAGAAAAGCCCGCCGAGGCCGTCGTTCGCGTTAGTGCCGAGAGCCTCACCCGGCTCATGAGCCTGGCCGGCGAGTCGCTCGTTCAGGCTCGCTGGCTCAGTCCGTTCGCCACGGCGCTTTTGAAGCTCAAAAAGGCGCAAGATCACCTGGCCATCCTGCTCGATTCGGCTGTCGCCAACCGCGATCCCAACGCCCTGGCCGAAGCTCGTCGGCAACTGGGCACCTGCCGGGGCGTGCTTACCGAACGCATGCGCGAATTTGAGGACCACGCCGCCCGCGCGGAAGACCTCAACGCACGGCTCTACCGCGAGGTGATCGCCAGCCGGATGCGTCCCTTCAGCGACGGTGCCGTTGGCTTCCCACGACTGGTGCGCGACATGGCCCGCTCGCTGGGCAAGCAGGTGCGGCTCGACATCCAGGGGCTGACCACCGAGGTCGATCGCGACATCCTCGAACGCCTGGAGGCACCGCTTAACCACCTGCTACGCAACGCCGTCGACCACGGTATCGAATCCCCCGAACGTCGCCGAGCGGCAGGCAAACCCGAGCAGGGCACTCTTCGCCTGGAGGTTCGCCACCGCGCTGGCATGCTCGTCATTCAGGTGGCCGACGACGGCGGCGGCATCGACCCGGAACGACTTCGGACCAAGATCGTCGATCGCAACCTCACCACGGCCGAACTGGCGGCCACGATGACCGAGGCGGAGTTGCTGGAATTTCTCTTCTTGCCGGGTTTCTCGACCGCCAACGCGGTGACGGAGTACAGCGGACGCGGCGTGGGGCTGGACGTAGTGCAGACCACCATCCGCAAGATTGGGGGCCAGGCGCGCGTCACCAGCCGCCCCGGTCACGGCACCACATTCCATCTCACGCTGCCGCTGACGCTTAGCGTGGTGCGTGCCGTGCTGGTCGAGGTAGCGGGCGAACCGTATGCCTTTCCTCACAATCGCATCGACCGGCTCTTGCGTGTCAAGCGCTCCGATCTTCAGTCCATCGAACACCGCCAGTTTATTCTGGTCGACGGGCAAAACGTCGGACTCGTGCATGCGTCGCAACTCTTTGACATGCCTGGCAGAGAACCCGCCGACGAACTCGATATCCTCCTGCTTTCCGATGAGAGCGGTAGCTACGGGCTCATCGTCGAGGCCGTGCGTGGTGAGCAGGATCTCGTGGTGCGTCCGCTCGATCCCCGACTGGGCAAGGTCCCCGACGTTTCCGCCGCCGCCCTGCTCGACGATGGCCAACCCGTGCTCATTGCCGACGTGGAAGACATGATTCGATCCATGGATGTCTTCATTCAATCGGGAACGTTGCGTCGCTGTGACGCGATCCTGGAGATTCAGCAACGCCAGATCCCGCGCATCCTGGTGGTCGACGATTCCATCACCGTCCGCGAGGTCGAACGCCAACTGCTCAAAAACGCCGGCTACGACGTTCGCGTTGCGGTCGATGGCATGGACGGCTGGAATCTGGTCCGCGAAAGTCGCTACGATCTGGTGGTGAGCGACATCGACATGCCACGGATGACGGGGCTGGAACTCTTGCGAAACATCCGCAGCGACGATCGCCTTCGCGACCTGCCCGTCATCATCGTGTCGTACAAGGATCGCGCTGAGGACAAAAAACGCGGTCTGGAACTCGGGGCCAACTACTACCTGACCAAGAGCAGTTTTCACGACGATACCTTCCTGCAGGCCGTCGCGGACCTCATCGGCGAGGGATAGAATAGAGGATGTCAAACGGACACACAAGGAAGATTCCTCATGCGCGTGGCCATCGTCAATGATCTGAAAACCGCTCAGGAAGCGTTGCGGCGAATCGTCCTGCAACTCCCCGGTGCTCAGATCGCCTGGATGGCCGACGATGGCGAACAGGCCGTCGAGAAAGCCGCCCGAGATAGGCCGGATGTCATTCTCATGGATCTGGTGATGCCCCGGATGGATGGAGCCGAGGC
>ERZ1066117.1407-NODE-1407-length-12067-cov-16.226690_pt1 | contig 12067 bp, 10 predicted proteins | sample MGYA00382764_ERZ1066117 | MGnify/ENA primary metagenome ERZ1066117 (study PRJEB33369, sample SAMEA5778347) | biofilm metagenome | biome: Industrial cooling water; feature: Water cooling tower basin; material: Biofilm | place: United Arab Emirates | collected...
GTCAGAGGATCCCGTCCTCGCGGTGCCGTTTACACCGTTCTTCTGACACTCCCGTCCGGGGGTCTGTCTTTGTGAGGCTCGAAGACATCACATGCAATGCGAGCGCATCAGCTGAGCTGTTGCTGGCCAGGCGATGGGACGGGACTGCGCGCCCAACGCAGAGGATCCTATCCGGAGGAAGTCGCGCGGATGCTCTTGCTCCTCGCGACGGGCCGGCTCGCGACTTCGTCCGGATAGGATCCTCTGCGTTCGAGGGAAGCGTCGAACGCCGACACTCCTCGTTCCCCGCAGCCTAACGCCACGCCCCGCACCTGCAACCCCAGCTCCCCACGCTCCCGCCCCCACCATCACCGCCCTTCGGCACAACCACCTAACTCCGCACCACGCTCCCCCGGCAACCCCGCACCAGGAGACCCTTCCATCCCAGCACCCGAACCACCCGCCTCACCACCGCCCACCCCGAACCCGGCATCGATCCCCTCGAGCGGACTCCGGATTCCGAACGGTCCACGATTCAGAACGTGCGTGTAGATCATCGTCGTGCGCACGTCCGCATGGCCGAGCAGCTTCTGGATCGTGCGCAGGTCGGTCCCACCTTCGAGCAGGTGCGTCGCGAACGAATGGCGCAGGGTGTGGCACGAGGCGCGCTTGCTGATGCGGGCACGCAGCACGGCTTCGTGCACGGCCTTCTGGACCGCACTCTCGTGGAAGTGATGGCGACGGCGCTGGCCGGTCTCGGGATGGAGGTAGGTGCGCGTCGCCGGGAAGAACCACTGCCAGGCCCATTCGCGGCCGGCGTTGGGCAGCTTGGCGGCGAGCTGGAACGGCAGTTCGACCCAGCCGGCACCGCGGCGGAGGTCGTCCTGGTGTTGGCGTTCGGCTTCGGCGCGGTGGCGGAGCAGGTCGGCGCGCAGCGGGGCGGGAAGGAGGGTCTGGCGGTCCTTGTCGCCTTTGCCGGCGCGCACGGTGAGGCAGCCGCGGTGGAAGTCGACGTCCTTGATGCGCAGCTGCACGGCTTCGAGCAGGCGCAGGCCGGAGCCGTAGAGCAGGCCGGCGACGAGACGGGTGGTGCCTTGCATGGCGGCGAACAGGGCGGCGACTTCGCTGCGATCGAGCACGACCGGGAGGTGTTCGCGAGGCGAAGCGCGCACGAGCTGGTCGAGCCACGGCAGGTCGACGTGCAGGACCTCGCGGTAGAGGAACAGGAGGGCGGCGAGGGCCTGGTTCTGCGTGGCCGGCGCGCAGCGTTCGGTGACGGCGAGGTGGGTCAGGAAGGACGTGACCTCGTCGGCGCCGAGCTCGCGCGGATGGCGCATGGCGTGGAAGCGGACGAAGCGGCGGAACCAGTGCAGGTACGCGTCTTCGGTGCGCGGGCTGTAGCTGCGGGTGCGCAGCGCCGCAGAGAGGCGGTCGGACAGGCGGAGTTCGCTCATGCCCTTCTGGTGCACGGTCGCGGGGCCGCAGTCGCAGAGTTGGGCGAAATCTGCGGCAGACGGGGGCGAACGGGCGGGAGGGCGGCGGCAAGCGCAGGAGGGCGTGCGACCGGAGGGAGCGGCGTCAGCGATCGGCCGACAGGCGAACGCGCACGAGGAAGTCGTGCAGCGCCTCGGCGACGTCGTGCGGCAACGACGTGGGCAGCGGCGACGAAGCGGGTGCTTGCTTCAGCTCGGCGAGCAGGCGTTCGAACTGCAGGCGATGGAACGGCAACTCGGCGGCGTCGAGCGTGCCTTGTTCGGCACCGTGGCGCTTCCGAGCGATCAGCGCGTCGACGTGCGGCAGCCCGGCCGCGGCGTTCAACCCTTCGAGGTCGGCGATCAGTTCGCCGGTGCGCAGCAGGTGCAGGCCGGTCAGCAGCACCCGATACACGTAGAGCAGCGGCTTGACGCGCGGCGGGTCCTCGCCGGCGAACAGCTGCCATTGGCTCGAGGCGAAGCCGAGATAGTGGCGCACGTGCTGGCGGGTGACACAGCGGCGGCCGAGCTCACACAATTCGGCGTGGAACGGGGTGGTGACGACGACCAGCGGCGACAGCAATTGCTCGAGCACGTAGCCGTTCGGCTTCGCCATCAGGCGCACGAACTTGCCGACGTCGTGGGTCACGAGGTCGAGGTCGAGGCCCTGCTCGTCGGCCATGCGCTCGAGGGTCTCCGGGCCGCGGCGCAGGCCGATCACTTCGCGCAGCGGCAGCACGTGCACCCCGCGCAGGTCGTAGTCGGAGTCGGGCGACGGGAAGCCGTAGAGGTGCGCGCCACTGATCGTCGCGAACAGCAGCGGGCGCGGATGCGCCTTTGCGATGGCGTGGAGGCGCGGATCAGCGGCGACGTTCACGGCAGCGAGTCCTCGAGCGCAAGGCGGCGCGCGCGGCGCAAGAACGCGTCGGCGCGTTCGTAGTCGGGGCGAACGGGCAGCGACGTCACAGCCGCGGCGGCGGTGAACTGCCGGTGCAGCTGCTGCCGCCACGCTTCGACCTCGGACCACGGCAACGCGCCATCGCGCACCGCGAGCAGGCGCTCGCGCAGCGGCCCGACGGCGACCGGAACCTCGCCGGTGGTCAGCACGTGCACGCCGGCGGCGAGCAGGCGCAGCAGGTGCATCACGTGCTTCCACTTCGGCGCCCCGTGCTGGCGCACGTCGGCCTCGATCTTGCGGAACTGCGAGGCGACGTAGCCGGAGTAGGTCTGGAACACGAGCTGCGACAGGAAGCACGCACGCATCGCCAGCAGTTCGCGGCCGAGCGCCGTGGTGTGCTCGACCTGCGGCGACCACAGGCACTCGAGCACGTTCGGATTGGCCTTCAGCGCCATGACGACGAACTTCTGCAGCTCCCAGTAGGTCTCCTGGGCCGGCTCGTCGTCGATCTGCTCGGGCACACCGAACAGCGACCAGTGCAGTTCGGCCGGCGGCAGGAACACGCCGCGGCGGTCGGTGTCGCTGCCCGCGTGCTCGAGGCCGTAGGCGCGCGAGCCGACGACGACGCGCAGGATCACGCGTTCGAACAGCGCCGAACCGCCGAGCTGGGCGCCGAGCGGCGGGCCCGCGAGTTCGCGATCCTGGTAGCGCGCCAGCGTCGCCAGCTGGTCGCGGCGCAGCGACAGCTCGGCCCCGTCGACGAGGCGCACCCAGTACGGATGCTGCAGGTCGTTCGGCGCCTTCAGGATCGTGCCGAGCGCCCCGCGTGGAACGCGCACGCCGCCGGCGTCGCCGCGCAGATCCGTGGTCGTCACCACCTGCGTGCCGACCGGCAGGATCGGCAGCTCGCCGCGCGGCCCGGTCACGTCACTTCCCGGTCTGCAGGATCTTCTGCACGACGTTGGTCGTCGAGCGGCCGGCGACCAGCGGCACCAGCACGACCTGGCCACCGTGCTTCTCGACCCACTCCTGGCCGACGACGCCCTTGTCGCGCCAGTCTTCGCCCTTGGCGAGCACGTGCGGCGTGACCTTCTCGATCAGCAGCTTCGGCGTGTCGTCGTCGAACGGCACCACGTAGTCGACCGCCTGCAGTGCGGCGAGCACGGCGGCGCGGTCGTCGAGCGTGTTGAACGGCCGGCCCGGGCCCTTCTGCTGGCGCTGCACCGAGGCGTCGGTGTTGACCCCCACCATCAGCGCGTCGCCATAGGTGCGCGCCTTCTGCAGGTAGTCGCAGTGGCCGGCGTGCAGGATGTCGAAGCAGCCGTTGGTGAACACGAGGCGACGGCCTTCGGCGCGCAAGCGGCTCGCCACTTCCGCTGCCTGCTCGTGCGTCAGGATCTTGCCTTCGCTGCCCGGCGCGGTGTCGCCGAGGCGGGCCAGGATCTCGCGGCGGCTCGGCGCCCAGGTGCCGACCTTGCCGACGGTGATGCCGGCGGCGTGGTTGGCGAGGCGCAGGCTCTCTTCGAGCCCGACGCCGCAGGCGCGCGAGTAGGTCAGCACCGACACCACCGTGTCGCCGGCACCGGTGACGTCGAACACGGCTCTGGCCTCGGTCGGCAGGATCTTGTGCGAGCCGTCGCCGGTCTCGAAGAAGATGCCGTCCTTGCCGAGCGTGATGACCGCGGTCTGGATGCCGGTGATCTCGCGCAGGCGCCGCGCCGCGCGGTGCATGTCGTCGGTCGTGCGGATCGACATGCCGGTCGCCGCTTCGGCTTCTTCGCGGTTGGGCGTCAGCAGGTCGACGCCGCGGTAGATCGAGTAGTCCTTGCCCTTCGGGTCGACGACGACGACGCCGCCCTGCGACTTCGCCGCGGCGATCGCCGCCTGGATGATGCGCGGCGTCAAGACACCCTTGCCGTAGTCGCTGAGCAGCACGCTCTTCCACGGGAACGGCCGCTGCTCGAGCAGCGCCAGCATCTGCGCCTCGGCCGAACCGGCGACCGGCGCCCTGCTCTCCTCGTCGACGCGCAGCACCTGCATCGTCTTCGCGACGTAGCGCGTCTTGCGCGTCGTCGGTCGCGAGCTGTCGACGACCAGCGCCTGCGTGTCGATGTCGGCGTCCTGCAGCAGCTGGCGCAGCGTGCGCCCGCCTTCGTCGTCGCCGATGACGCCGAGCACCGACGTCGAAGCGCCGAGTTCGCGCAGGTTGGCGGCGACGTTGCAGGCGCCGCCGAGCAGGTAGCGTTCTTCGCCCGCCTCGAACACCAGCACCGGCGCCTCCGGCGACACCCGCTGCGCCTTGCCGTCGGCGTAGCGGTCGAGGATCAGGTCGCCGACGACGAGGATGCGCGTCGTCGGCAGTGCGGACAGGATCTCGGCGAGACGGCGGTTGGTGGCGGCGGTCATCAGCGTGGCTCCGACAGGCAGCCGCGGGCCTCCGCGGTGCACAACAGGGCCTGATGCAAGAGCGGCAGCACGATCTCGTGCATCGCCAGGATCGACTTGCCTTCCTTCGGCGGACGCTGCACGACGTTGGTGAACGCGCGGTACTGCTGCAGCATGTCGAAGTTCGCGGTCAGGAAGTCCTGGCCGAGCTGGCCGCGGTTGCGCGCGATCGACACCGCCTTCAGGAACACCTCGGGCATGATCACGGCCGAGCCGATGTTCAGCCACACGCCGTGCTCGAGGCGGCCGACGGTGTCGGCGAACGTCCAGAAGTCGCGCTGCGTCGCGGCGCCGAGCGCGGCACCGTCGAGCTCCGGATCCATGTGCGTGATGTCGCAGCCGAACGCGACGTGGATCGTCGCCGGGATGCGAAGTCGCGCCGCTTCGGCGAACACCGACAGATGGCGGTACGGCAGTTCGTCCTCGAGGATCTGCCGGCCGATCGCCTCGCCGAGCCCTTCGTTGCGCTCGCCGGCGCGCTTCGTGGCGCCGTTCAGCCCGGTCATCGTCTCGCGCCAGAAGCCGAACGACCCGTCGGGCAGGTTCTGCGCGACGTCTTCGCTGGTGGCGCCCTGGTAGGCCGTCTCCCAGTCGTGGATCGCCGACGCGCCGTTGGTGGCGACGTGGGTCACCAGGCCGCGGCGCATCAGGTCGATCAGCAGCGGCGACAAGCCGACCTTCAACACGTGCGCGCCGAGCGACACCCCGACCTCGCGGCCCTGCTGGCGGGCGGTGACGACGCGATCGACGACCAGCTTCAGCGCCTTGCTGCCGTAGATGTCCGGCAGCGCCTCGAACCACCGCAGGAAGCCGTCGACCGGCGGCAGCACCTTGGCGAAGTCCTCCTTGCGCACGAGGTTCTTGCGTTCGGCGAGCGGGCGGATGCGCAGCGGGCGAGGCGGCGGAGACGAGTTCGGATCGGCCATCGGCAGCCCGGCATCGTGCAGGTGCAGGCGGTGCCGGTCCAGAGTTCGGCGCGGGTGGCTGCCGGTCGCGTGCGATTTTCATCGGACGGTCCCGTGGCAGTGCTCCGGCGCCTCGCCGGAGGGCGCCCAACAGCGCCGCGACGTCGAAGATTCTCCAGTCGGCTGTAACCGGAAGGGCGGAACCCGACACAGAAGAGGTCGGCGCCGGGGTGCGCCATACGAGGAACTTCACGGTGCTACCATGCCGACCATGCTGGACGCGACGCCGGTCACTGCCGAGCAACTCTTGGCCCTGCGCGAGCCGGGCTACCGCCATGAACTCGTCGCCGGGGAGCTGCGGCGCATGAGCAATGCTGGCTGGTGGCATGGTGCTGTGGCAATGCGCATCGGCGCCCGCCTGGAGCAGCACGTGGAGTCGCACCGACTCGGGCTCGCGTTCGCCGAGACCGGCTTCGTGCTGGCGCGCAACCCGGACACGGTGCGTTCGCCTGACGCCGCGTTCGTGCGGAGCGAACGCCTGCCGCCGGCAGCGGGCCGCGGCTACTTCGAAGGCGCGCCCGACCTCGCGGTCGAGGTCACGTCGCCGAACGACGGTTACGACGACGTGCACGCCAAGGTGCACAGCTGGCTCGCGCACGGCGCCGGCGAAGTGTGGGTCGTCGCCGCCGGGCCGCGCCACGTGGTCGTGCACCGACAGGACGGCACGTCGACGGTGTTCGGCGAAGGCGACGTTCTGTGCGGCAGCCGCGTGTTGCCCGAGTTCACGATCGCCGTGCGCGAACTGTTCCCCGCGATCGGGTGAGCTCGCGCCAGCGGCGTCGACCGGAGTCGACGCCGCGCCCACCGCTCAGCGGTAGACGATGCGCAGCTCGAGCACTTCGCTGACGCCCTGCGTCTTGTCGAGCACCAGGTCGAAGCGCACCATCGTCGCGTAGTCGCGGTTCACCGACGTCGGGCCCGCGGCGAGCTTGCTGCGCCACGGACCGACCGAGCCCGGCGCCACGGTGCCGGTCAGCGGATCGAAGCGACCGCCCTGGAAGCGCAGCTGCACCGGACCCGCCGGGTCGTCGGCGGCGAGCGGCGACAGGCTCGCATCGTCGCTGAACAGCACCGGCAGGCCGTTGATGCGCACCAGCAGTTCGTAGCGCACGTAGACCGGCAGGCCCGGCGACGACGGCAGCAGCCAGACCGACCGCGAGCCGGTGCGCGCGTCGACATCGGTCAGCGTGCCGGTGTTGGTGCCAGCCGCGAACGCCGGCACACCGGTGCCGGTGAACACGATGCCGCCGAACGGCTGCTCGATGCGGTAGAAGCCGTTCGAGCCGGCACCGGCTTGCGCCTGCACGGAGATCGTCTGGGGCAAGATGCCGCCGACGCGGCTGCCGAGGCCACCGGACGTGTCGACGACGCCGGCGAACTGCACGAGGCCGTCCGCCTGCAGCAGGACCGAACCGCCCGAGCCGCCACCGCCCGGCGACGAGATGCCGTAGTTGGAGTCCTGGACGGACGGCGACGCGAAGGGATCATCGCCCAGGATCAGCACGCCGTTGCCACCGCGGGCGCGCAAAGCCGCAGCGCCGCCAACGACGAGTTGGCCACCCGCCCGAATCGCCAGCGCACCACCACCGCCAGTGCCGGCATGGCCAGCGAGGAAGCGCTCCCCGACGGCGGTCGTCGGCGACCCCGCCAGCAGCCCGAACGTGTGCGAGCCGCCGCCGCCGCCACCGGAACCACCGACCAGGAAGTGGTCGAGCGAGCGGAAGCCGACCGGGGCCGGCTGCGGCAACGGCAGCAGCGGGAACGCGTTCGCCTGCGGCACGGGCGCCGAGCTGAACGGCTGCGAGCCGACGCCCGAGCCGATCACCGGCAGCGTGGGGCCAACCCCGGCGAGCATGTAGCCGCCGCCGCCACCGCCGCGCGAGAACGCCGCCCGCCAGACCGACACCAACTGCGTCAGCGCCGTGGCGTTCAGCCCGGTGCTGGGCGCCAGCGGCGAGCCAGCACCGCCGGTGCCGATGGCCTGCGCCAGGTAGGCGTGCGCCGCCGAAACGCGCACGTCCTCGCCGTTCTGGCCATTGTTGAGGAACACCGTCACCCCGCCGACGACCTGCGTCGCGGGGCCGTTGCCGTCGCACTCGTTGCCGCCGTTGCCGCCGCGGCCGCCACCCGGACCACCCGGCCCACCGACCTGGCCCTGGGCCAGCTGGTTGAAGGACCCACGCGCGTTGAAGTTGGTGACCCGCTGGCCGTTGCCGAGGCCGACCTGCCCGATCAGCCCCGGCATGTCCGCCGCCGACACGTCGATCGTGCCCTGCACGTCGACGCGGCCGCGCACGAACAGCTGCACCGGCGCGCTGCCGACGAAGCGCACGGTCACGCCGGCCGGCACGACGAGGTCGGAGAAGAAGAAGCGGCCGTCGGTGACCACTTCGCTCTGCCCGGACAACGTCGCCGAACCCGGGATCGTCTGGTTGTCGGTGTTCCACTCGAACACGTTGTTGCCGAGGCTCTGGCCGAACGCCGCGTCGAACGAGCCGTGCCGGCCGTCACCGCCGATCCGTGCCGGCGACACCGCGCCGCCGCTCCACGTGTCGCCGGACGCGGCGAGGTCGCGGTTCGTCGGCAGCGAGAACGACTCGATCAGCTCGCTCTCGGGCAGCGGCAGGCCGAACTGGACCTGCAGGCCGTTGCTGGTCGCCGCGAAGCCGGCGGCGCCGAGCTGCACCGCTTGCGTCGCGTAGCGCGCGCCGAGCAGGCTCGGCGAACCGGGCAAGGCGATGGACTGCGTGACCGGCAGCGTCGTGCCGAGCAGCGACAGCACCAACGGTTCGACCAGCAGCGGGCAGGTCTGCACGCCGACCGGCAACGGCAGCGGCAGCGGCACGCCGGCGAACTGCGCCGTCGACAGGCCGAGCGCGGTGACGTTCAGGTTGCCGTTGTTCGGTCCGGTCACCTGCAGGCGGTGCACACCGCCGAGCAGCGACTGGTCGCCGGGCACGAGGCCGATGCGATAGTTGGCGACCGCGCACGGGGTGCCGAACGCGAACGCCGCCGGCACCGGCGAGGCGACGTAGCGCCAGGCTTCGATCGCGCCGCCGTAGTTGGTGACCAGCAGCATCTCCTGCCGCGCCGCGAACCACGCCATCGCCGTGCGATCGCTCGGCACGAACGCGCCGCCGATCGCCTGCGGCACACCGAAGCCGAGGCCGTCCCACTCCGTCGTCGCACGGTTGGCGAACGGCTGCAGCAGCAGCGCCTTGCCGCGCCGCGCGTCGAACGCGACCTCACCGAACTGCGGGCCGCTCGGCTGCGTGGTCAGCGGCGTCCACGCCGAGCCGACGAGGCGGCGCACTTCGTAGCCCGGCAGGCCGCCGAGGTGCAGCTGCACTTCGCCGCGCACGGTGTCGGCGACCAGCTGCGCCGTCGGGGCGGCGAACGACGGCCCAGCGGCCCAGCCGTTCGCCGTCGAGAAGAACCAGGTCTCCCACGCGCCGGGGCCACTCTGCCCGATCAGCACGGCGCGATCCTGGCCCGGCACGCCGACCATCGCCAGCGACCCCAGCGACCCAGGCGACGTCGGGCTGACGAACTGCTGCCACAGCAAGCCGTCGAGGCTGGTCCAGGTGTCCGTCAGCGGGCCACCCGCGCCCGTGCCGCCGAACACGAGGAAGCGTTCGGTGCCGAACGTCGCGACGGCGGGGTTGTCGCGCCGCGGGAAGCCGAGGTTGACCGCGCGCCAGGCGACGCCGTCGAAGGCGAAGTCGCTGGCGCCCGGGTTGGCGGCATCACCGCCGACCAACAGCACGTCGCCGCCGATCGGCAACAGCGCGAAGCCGGTGCGCGCCGGCGGCGCCGAGGCGACCTCGATGGCCTGCCACGGGGACTGGGCGAGCAGAGACGACGCCGCAATGAGTGCGCTGACGCTGCGCACGAGGTTCTTCCGAGCAACGAACATGAAACTCTCCGTTGGTGAGAGGGGGCAGGCAGCGGTTCCCACGCCGGGCCTGACGTCGAGGGGGCTCCGTCAGGGGGATGACCCGGGTGGACGATCCCGTGCCACCGGCATGTTGGATCATGTCGCAAATCTGTCAAGCCCCGCGGCAAGGGCGCCTCGCGCCAGCTCAGGCCAGGCTCACTGCGGCGCGCGCGAGGGACTGCCACCATCGACGCCGCCGCGGCGCGGCAGCTCGGCGAGCACGCGGCGCTTCTCGTCGTCGCGCATGCCCCACCATCCGGCGATCTCGGCGATCGTGCGCTTGCAGCCCGTGCACAAGCCGCTCGGCCCGTCCATGCGGCAGACCTTGATGCACGGCGACAACGGCGGTCCCGCGACACAGCGCGGATCACGCGGGTTCATCGCGTGCTGCTCCGCTGCGCATCGGTGCGCGGGTAGACGCCCTTCGACTGCAGCAGCGCCACCAGCAGGTCCTGGTTGCCGGTCTCGCGCGCGAGCTCCACTTCGGCGTCGGTCGCGCCGACCAGGTGGAACACGTCGACGCGACCCGACGGCAGGTCGAACGACGACGCGTAGTGCTTGGGCTGCTCGACCAGCAACCAACGGATCGCCGACTCGAACGCCGGCGTGATCGAACCGTTCAGCGGGATGCGGTTGCCGTACTCGAGCAACTCGGCGCCTTCGTAGGTGCCGACGGCGACGAGCAGTTCGTAGGCCATCAGGTTGTGCAGCAGCGGCACAGCCCAATCGGCCGGTTCGCTGCTCTCGATCGCGAGCTCGAAGCCGAGCCCGGAGAAGCCCGACGGGTCCTTGCCCGGCACGTCGAGGTTCCACGGGTTGCTGAGCCCCGAGGTCACGTAGAGCCACGACGCGCGCTGCGAGTTCGGCGGGCAGGCGAACACGCCGTGGTTGAGCCAGCCCGGATGCGGCTGCTTGCCGTAACGGCGATAGACGCTGTCGCCGGCGGTGTAGACACCGTCGCCGAGCGCGCCGAACAGCGCCGGATAGACGCGGTCCTCGCGCTCGGACCACACGTTCTCGAACCACTGGGCGAAGGCCTGGTCGGTCATCGGGGCGAACACGCTACCACAGGCGAGCGCGACTGCAGCCAGCCGGTTGCCGCCTGCACGGCGTCGATGGCACCGTTGGAATCGCGGCGGCGAGCGGCTACGGGTGCCGGCGATGAAGCGCAGCGACAAGGCGGCCCGCATCCAGGCGATCCTGGACGAGCACTTCCCCTCGCCGCCGATCCCGCTGCAGCACGCCGACCCGTTCACGCTGCTGTGCGCGGTCGTGCTGTCGGCGCAGTGCACCGACGAACGCGTCAACCTGGTGACGCCGGCCCTGTTCGCGCGCGCGGCGACGCCGGCGGCGATGGCGGCGCTGCCGGTCGCCGACGTGCACCAGCTGATCCGTTCGTGTGGCTTGGCACCGCAGAAGGCGAAGGCGCTGGTCGGCCTGTCGCAGCGGCTGGTCGCCGAGTTCGGCGGCGACGTGCCGCGCGACCTCGCGGTGCTGGAGACGCTGCCCGGCGTCGGCCACAAGACGGCGAGCGTCGTCATGGCGCAGGCGTTCGGCGTGCCGACCTTCCCGGTCGACACGCACATCCATCGCTGCGCGTGGCGCTGGGGCCTGTCGAACGGCACGTCGGTCGAACGCACCGAACGTGACCTGATGCGCACGTTCCCGCGCGAACGGTGGAACGACCTGCACCTGCAGATCATCTGGTTCGGCCGCACGTTCTGCTCGGCGGTGAAGCACGACGTCGCTGCGTGCCCGATCTGCTGCTGGGCGATGAGTGCGGTGCGGCAGCGCGACGAGGCGAAGCGGCGGGCGCGCTGAGTTCGCGCGCGTGGGGATCGCTGCCGGAGATTTCCGCGCCGACTGCGACCGAGCGATGGCGAGCGTGCACTTAAGCCTCCGCGCACTTCCGCGCGCGGAGGAAGGACCTTGCTACCATGCCGATCATGCCACTGCCGAACGTCACGACCGCCGACCAGCTGCTCGTGCTGCGCGACCCACCGTGGCGCCACGAGCTCTGGCGCGGGGAGCTGCGGCGCATGAGCCCCGCGGGTCACTGGCACAGCAGCCTGGCACTGCGCCTCGGCGCCATGCTCGAAGTCCACGTGCGCCGCCACCGCTTGGGCCGCGTCTACGGTGCCGACGGCGGCTTCCTGCTGGCGCACGACCCCGACACCGTGCTCGCTCCCGACGTTGGGTTCGTGCACCGCGATCGCCTGCCGCCGAACGGCAGTCGCGGCTTCTTCCCCGGCCCCCCGGATGTCGCCGTCGAAGTGCGTTCTCCCGACGATTCGCAGCGCGAAGTCGCGGCCAAGGTCGACACGTGGCTCGCCCACGGTGCGCGCGAGGTCTGGGTCGTCGACCCGAAGCG
>ERZ1066117.1411-NODE-1411-length-12008-cov-51.684431_pt1 | contig 12008 bp, 13 predicted proteins | sample MGYA00382764_ERZ1066117 | MGnify/ENA primary metagenome ERZ1066117 (study PRJEB33369, sample SAMEA5778347) | biofilm metagenome | biome: Industrial cooling water; feature: Water cooling tower basin; material: Biofilm | place: United Arab Emirates | collected...
ATAATTGTCCTGTTTTAAGTTTACGCTTGATGTAAACCTATTTCAGGACTAGACATCTTTTCCGCAGACGCAGTCTGTTTTGAAGCCGACAACAAAAAAGTAAAGGGCCTGAAGGCATTGGATAAAAAAGAGAAAGCCTGGTTTGGCAGCATGGAGAAAATCCACAGCCTGAAAATCGCCAAGCCCCTAATCAACGGTAACTTTTTTAGCGTGGCCTACACGTGGGATGTAACCTACAAAGGCCAACCGCGGGGGGGGGGCTGGAAAGAAATTGGCGTGTACGAAGTGAAAGACGGCAAGGTGATTCTTGAAAAATACTTCTATTAGCCGTAGCCCACAACCACATGATTAAAAAAAGCACAGCAAACCGGCCAGCCGGTTGTTCGCCAACAAAAAACAAAACGAATTGCATTGGTTCCTTCGCCTGTGCAAAAATCTATTCATCCAAAAAATCCAATTCGTTACTTTCATGCTATGGAGCATTCGAATGAACAGACGCTGAAACTCGCCATGGCTGGCGACATTCACGCATTTCAAAAGCTGTATGCTGAATTTCAAAACCACCTGAAATCGTACCTGTACCGTTTACTCGCAGACCGCAACGATGCCGATGACCTCGCACACGATACCTTCATTCGTGCCTTCGATAAGATCTCCACGTTTAAGGGAAAATCGTCTTTCAAAACCTGGGTGTTTCAAATTGCCACGATCCTGGCGTACGATCACCTGCGCCAATACAAACGCTGGACGGTGAACACCAAAGAACTGGCCAAAGGCATTGTCATGGCCAACGCCACGGTACGCAACCACATTTTGAAAGTGGGCAACGAATCGCCCGAAGGCACGTTCGAGATGCGCGATCACATCGATCACTGTTTCACCTGCATGGGCAAAACCCTCGCTATCGAAAAGCAGGTGGCGTTGATTTTGAAAGATGTGTATGATTTTTCGGTGAAAGAAATCGCACTCATCATCGATAAAAGTCAGGATGTGGTGAAACATCTGTTGCAAGACGCGCGGCATACGCTGATGGATGTTTTCGACCATCGCTGTGCGTTGATCAGCAAAAAAGGCGTTTGCAACCAGTGTTCCGAACTCAACGGCATGTTTAATCCCAAGCAAAACCAACAGGAAGCGTTGAATCATCTGGATCTCGTCAAGGGGTCGAAAAAATTCAATCGCGAAGAACTGTTCGACCTCCGGTTGCGGCTGATTAAAACCATCGATCCGCTGCGGGGCAAAGGGGCCGACTTACAAGACTTGCTGATGAAGTGCGACCGCATGGCCATGGGCGAACTGCCGGTACCGGCAGACAACGCGCAGAACTGAGTTCAGCCCCTGCGCGTTACCGAATCACCTTATTCAACTCCTTCCACATTTCATCCTGAAACAGAAACGGCACTAGCGAAGTATCGGGCGCATCGCCCATGCGAATCACCACCAAACCCTGGCTCGGCACCACATTAATCAACTGCCCGTTTTTGCCCATGGCAGCAAACAAATCAGCAGGGGCATTCGGACTAATCGATTGGTTAAACACCGTTTGCAAACCCGGCACCATAGACGAAGCCTTGCCATTTAGCCACGTAAGGTAGCCGTACGACAGATTGATGTTTTGCGAAGTGGTTACCATCAAATCAAAATACGCAGGCGGAATCACCTCGGTTTGGTCCCACTTGCCCTTGTTCAGCAGCAGCAAGCCAAACCGCGCCATGGCGCGCGGTGTGCTGTAGTACACGTTGTTGTTGCCCGTTTTAATAAACGTGCCATCCATGCCAATCTTGCTTTCAATCTGCTCGTTCACAAACACATTCAGGTCTTTGCCCGTGGCCGCGCTAATCACATTGTCTAACAACGTGTAAGGCGCGTTGTGGTAAGCCCAGCGTGTGCCGGCATCCGCTTTGTACACCAGACATGCTTTTGTGGTGCAATCGGGATTTGCTACGCCATCGTCCAGGCCGCTGGTCATCGTTAGTTGGTTGCGCACCGTAATTCTGTTTTCCTGCGCCAGCGTCAGGCTCGTCCAGCCCACGCCCAGGTAGTCCGATGTTTTCGCATCCAGGTTAAGTCTACCCTGCGCGTTGGCAATGCCCACACAGGCACTGGTAAGTGTTTTTCCGGCCGAAGCCCAATACCAGTTGCTGCTGACATTGAAGTCGAGTGCGGGGTTGGCCAGTTGTTTGCCAAAGTAATTCTCCATCACCAGCTTACCATCTTTCAACACCAGAAAGGCGCGGGTATTATTGCTACTCAAAAAGGCGAGGAAACCGGGTATGGCGCTTTCGTTCCAGCCCAGGCTTGCGGGCGTGGTGGTTTCCCATACCGTGCCCGTCACGGGCGGAAAGTACATCGCTGCCGGAAGGGGTTCATCCGCATCAGCGCAGGCCAGCAACGCCAGGCCAAGTAAAAAAATCAAACGCATAGAGCATAAATAGAAAAAAAAACGTTGTGGCGGTTTAAACCCGTTCATTTTTTTGGGCGGCTCCCTCGCCCCCGCGCGCGTACTCCGCGGCTCGGGCCCGGCTTTCCGCTGCGAGTCCTCGGGCGCGAAACGCACCCTGTGGGCCCCGACTGAACGAGGGCTCTCGCAAAGCGGAGCTTTCCGCTGCAATCCTTGCCGCAGTGCACAGCCACCATTAGCGCTCGTTCAACGCCACGCGATTGCCTTCGCTGTCTTCAAACTCCGCTACAAATCCGTTACTGCCAATCGCGGTCTTGGGGTACAGCGTTTTGCCGCCCGCGCGTTGCACTTTTTTCAACACCTCGTCAATATTCGTCACGCCAAAATAAACCAGCGTTCCGTTGTGCGAGGGCTTGTAAATTTCGCCCTGCGCCAGCGCGCCCGTAATGCCGGTGCCCGCCTCAAAAAAAGGAAACAGCGCCATGGTGTTGTGGTCAATCACCTCATCGGTAAAATCAAAACCAAAAACCGCGGTGTAAAACCGCTTTGCGCGGGTTACATCGGTAACCGGTATTTCGAAATAAACCACCGGATTAGCATTCATCCTCGTTGTATCAGATGTTTTGTAAAATAACTCGCCTGCGGAATCGCCCACAGCATCTTTGCCCAAAAACAGCAGGAAGCCGAAGGTCAAAACTCCGGTTATCGTCACCGCCAGAAACACCTTTTTCATGCACTCTTTTTTTCGCGAAGATAGCAGAACCAATCCACGCGTATTTTTGGCCATGTGTTAATGGGTGTGCGCTCTACCAGCACGCCTCTCATCACATCGGTCCGCAGCGTTACCCGGAAATGTTTAGCTTTGGTAGCCCATCCCACTCAACCAAATGATGAAAATCACCCTTGCTGCCCTGGTGGCAGCTGCGGCACTTCTGGTAGCGGCCACGGCTAACATCAAATCACGCTTTCAGTTTCACGAACAGGTGCGGGCAAATGCCGCGCCCCCGGTTTCGCTCTGCGGCACCCCCGGTGCGCGCACCATTTTACAATGGATGGACACCACTCGACAAATGGCCCCCCTGCTGGAGAACCTCGGCAGCTATGGCATGGTGGTGAGTACCAAAAATGAAATGGCCCAGAAGTTTTTCAATCAGGGGCTCAACCTGTATTACGGCTTCAATCATCTGGAAGCCTATCGTTCCTTCAAAGAAGCCGCCCGCCTGGATGCGTCCTTGGCAATGGCGTATTGGGGGCAGGCGCTTTGCCTCGGCCCCAACATCAACTTACCCATGGACCCGGCCGATACCGAAACCGTGTACAAAGCCATGCTGCGGGCAAATGCCCTCATCAAAAATGGCAACGCACTTGAACAGGCGTTGATCAACGCGTTACGTCAGCGGTACACATCAGAGGCCTTGAAAGACCGCAAGCCCCTGGATGAAGCTTATGCCTCGGCTATGCGGCAAGTGGCCGCGCAATTTCCGGATGATCTGGACGTGCACACACTTTTTGCAGAGGCGCTGATGGATTTACATCCGTGGGATTTTTGGAAAGCGGGCAAGGCACAACCGTGGACAAACGAACCCGTCAGCATCATTGCTTCGGTGTTGGCGAAAAATCCCAACCATCCAGGCGCCAATCACCTGAACATTCACCTGCTTGAAGCATCGCCCGATCCCGATCGCGCAGCGGCCAGTGCCGATCGCCTCACCCATCTGGTGCCGGGTTCCGGCCACCTCGTGCACATGCCTTCGCACATTTACATTCGCCTGGGCCGATACATTGAGGGCGTGCGCTCGAATGAGCAAGCGGTAAAGACCGATGAAGAATACATTGCCGCTTGTCGCGTGCAAGGCGTGTATCCGCTGTTTTATTATCCACATAACTATCATTTTCTGCTGGCGTGTGCCCAGATGGCCGGCATGCAGCAAAAGTCCATCGAGACGGCCGAGGCGTTGAAAAAAACGATACCCAACGGTTTGCTCACGAACCCGGGTTTTGCAACTCTTCAACATTGGTATGTGATGCCGTGGTACAACCTGGCGCGGTTTGGTCAGTGGCAAAAAATCATGGAGATACCCGACCCTACCGATTCGCTGAAATACGCAAAAGCGGTTTGGCACTATGTACGCGGCATGGCGTTACTGCGCACCCATCGAGATAAAGAAGCCGATGCCGAACTGGCCGCGTTGCGAAAATGGTTGCCCGATCCGTTTATGGAAAATGGCATTTCCGGGTTCAACAGCTTTCGATCGGTTTTAACGATAGGGGCAAATTTGTTGGAGGGTGAGTTGGCAGCATCGCGCAAAGATTTTGACCAGGCGATTGCGGCCATTACCAAAGCGAAAGACATTGAAGACGGATTGCTCTACCAGGAGCCACCGGATTGGTACTTGCCCACGCGCCAGGTGTTGGGCGCGGTGCTGCTGCAAGCGAAGCGACCGGCAGACGCGGAAAAATATTTTCGGGAAGACTTGAAACAATACCGCGACAACGGGTGGTCGCTGTATGGATTACGCCAGGCCTTACTGGCGCAAAACAAAAAGAAAGCGGCTGCTGAAGAAGAAAAGAAATACAAAGCGGCCTTTGCGCAGGCCGACATCCGGATCAGCAGCTCGCGGTATTGACCACAATCATGTGTAACATCTGCCCGATCATTTCGTCTTAGCCCTGATGTGGTTTTTAACATTCATTGATCGCTGGAAGCAGAAGGGCTTTCTCCAGATTTTCACCATCTACCTGCGTTACCTCATTGGTGGTGCGTTCATCATGGCCGCTTTTGGCATGGGTAAACTGGATGGCACTTCAAACCTGATGGGTTCTATGAGCGCGCCCATTCAGGATCTCGCACCCATTCAACAGTTTTTTCGTGTCATGACGGACTCGGGTTTGTATTGGAAGTTTATCGGGTGGTCGCAGATTCTCGCAGGCGTGCTACTCATGAGTCAGCGCCTGGCCCGGGTTGGCGCGTTGATGTTTTTTGTGATCATTCTCAACATTTTTGTGATCACCGTGGCCTATGAATTTACGGGCACTCCGGTTGTAACGGGTTTAATGCTGTTGGCAACAATTTATCTGTTGGTGTGGGACGTTCGTTCCTTTTTGCCCTTACTGATTGAGCTGCCGCCACACCCACCTGCGCGGTTGTCCATTGCCGACCACCCGTACTGGCAGTGGCTCGGTGCCGTAATGATTGCCCTTGTCGTCACGGTGTCGTGGCTGCGCATGCATTTGCTGTTGCAACTCGCCCTTCCGGTAGGCGTGGGTTTGCTGGCGTTCATTTTCTTCTTTGCTGTAGTCCGCAGGCGTAGCCGTTGAACCTCGCGTGAGCGATTGAGCGGCCTGTCTGAGCCCCGCCTTCGCTGCGTGTGCATGGGCGGGCGGCCGAAGGCGGGCGAGTAGCGAAAGCGCGACCCCGCGGCCAGGGGCTGCGCGGTGTCCGACACCGTGGGTTGGGCCGCGGGGGCACGCCCTGAAAAAATGCTATTCAGTCGTGATCCGTAGGATTCAGTTGGCTTCGGTGTATTTCTTGAAGTTATCGAGAATGGATTGCCAGCCCTGTCTTTGCAATTCAATCGCATTTTCCGTTTCAGGATCGAATGTAACGGTTACGGCTGTCGCGCCGTTTTCTTCGGCAAACTCCACGGTTGCCGTTCGTCCGTAAAAAACATAGGTAAAGCTTTTTCCAACATTGATCTCGGTGTACACCGCATCAAAGTCAAAGGCGGCACTTCCGTCTCTCGCTTCCATCCGGGCTAGATAACGGCCGCCTACGCTCATGTTGTTCGTTGCTGTAGGGCAATGCCAGCTCGGGTCGGCAAAATTCCATTTTGTGATGTGTTCCGGGCGGGTGTAATAGTCCCACACCTTTTGCTTGTTCGCAGACACCATTGTTTTGATGGTGATTTTCCCGAGTGCAGTCATAATCATTTTTTGGGTATGGGGTGAATGCAAACGGGTCTCTCGTTTGCAGCCGGGCTTGCGATCATCAATGCCTGATGGCAAACTCAGTTCGAAGCAATTTACGCAAATCGCAGCAAGAAAGCACCTTCGCCAACGCAAAGGCGTGCGCGATCCCATCGCGTTCGCGCGTCAAATCAAACCTCGTTCTTTCAAGACCTCTTCCAGCTCTTGATTCTTTTTTGGCGCGGTAAGCAGCTTGTAAATAAAAACCACAGGAATTACCATCGGAATCAAAAACCCGACATGCCTTTCGGGCGAAAGCATCCAGCCGATAACTCCAAAAATGAGTATGCCGGCAAGAAAACCAATCACTGCTGCCCACATGAGTTTAGACTGGCGCAGTTTTTTCTTTTCAACCATTAATTCCGCATCCGTTAGTTTGTAGAGTTCCTGTTTATTCATAGGGTGTTTGGTAATATTTCAAAAATGTGGTCTCCGCTTTTCCCGAGAGCTGCCGACTTCGGCCGTTGCGTTCTGCATGGGCAAACTTAAGTAATTCATACAATTCGTAATCTGCTCAGCGGTCGTTGTTCTCACCAACTGCGCCACACCGGCGGTACGATCTTCCGGGATGGATCACAACTTCGGCCAGCCCCGTGGTACCTGCTGTTTCAAGATTGAAAAGTACCCTACCACAAACAAGATAATCACGGTTACCACCACGCTCGTCTCCATGCCATTTTTGTCGCCTACGATCAACGGATCACCGGTGACTGAAATTAGCTGCAACGAAGGATAATTATCGAGCGGTATTTGTCCAAACCCTGCTGACGAATGCAAATGTGGGCAAGCGTGGAACCGCGGTGCGTATGTGGCCCGTGGCGGGAGACGACACGCCACAAAAAAACGTTTAAAATGCCGACGAGCTTCGAATGCAATCTACCGGCTTATCGCCCAAGGGATCATGAAGCTGTTACATCCTGCGGATGCCAATTCAGCCGCGCGGATACTCCGACACAATCCGTTGAATTTCACGAATGGTTTTGTCGAGCTCCTCCAGTTCCGTTTGTAGCAAGCCATCGATATGCTGTTGTTCTTCGGGTGTAGAAAAGGCTTTTAATTGTTGTAAGCCTTTGATGCGGCAAAAGGGAGCGCGTAGCTTATGGGCATTATAAAATGCATATTCGGTGAGTTGTTCGTTCTTCCGCGCCAATTCTTCGGTGCGTTTAGCAACAATTGCTTCAAGGTTTTGATTGAGCGCGCTTACCTCATCGTTAAGTCGGATAAGGGCGTTGTTGCTTTGGGTAAGCTCTTCGTTGATAGCGGTAACCTCTTCCTTCTGTTCTTGAATAACCTCGTTCGCGTTAGAAATGTCTACAAACAGGTGCTCAATGGCTTGCATCAGTAAAAAGATAACAAAAGAAAAAAGCAGATAATACAGAATGATTACCATGAAGAAATAATTGTCGTCTACCAACGTAAGTAGGTCGGGCGTAACGTTATCTTCATACCTCAGTAAAAAAGGTATGCACGTTATTATCAAAACAAAGTTCAAGACGAGCAAAGGCCAGAATAACCTGGCTTCTGTTTTCCTCGAAAACATGAGGTGAATAAGTAAAGCATGAAAAATCAAACCCACGGGATAGGCGATGTAATAATCAGAGGGTGTTTTCTGATGCCAAATCGGTATGATGTGCATTAACAGCGGCCAGCTCAGAATAAACAATAAACGCCCAAACTTCGAGTATCCGATTTTATTGAGGTATAGCGATGTAGCACAGATCATGATCTCAACAATAAAAATGAACTGATCCCACGCTAATTGGTCAACTGGCCTGATGTAATTCGGTAAATCGATGAGCACAAACACCGTGTACACCAATGGAAGAGTGATGTAGATGATATTAGTGTAAATGAGTCGCCTGTTATGTCCATCGGCAAAGTTGTCGTTAGTGCCCTGCCGAATAAGCCTTTGTATTAAGGTGAGCATGCTATTCCCTCAGATTTTTTGTAAACATATGTGCGCGCTTTATGGCTACCGAATTAAACGAACTCATTTTCGATGAACCGCTCAGTTTGAGCAATGCACGCAGCTTTTAGTTGTCATCGTTAAGCCTTGATCTGCCAGTCGGGTTGTTTTTGCATTGCCCGACGGGCAAAGGTAGCCACCGGGCCAACAATATCAAGGGCTGTGGAAATGCCCGCGCAAGGCCAGCCGCACAGCCAGTGCGTATGCACAGCCGGGGAACCCGTTGCTCCTTGAAGAAAACAACACGGCAGAAGAAACGCCCACGAGCACTACGTATATCGTGCTCGTGGCGGGAGACGATACGCGGCAAAAACGTTTGTCTTTCTACTCGTTACCTCATTGTCCAACGAGTTGTATGCTGTTAACGAAACCCAACTCAACATCTATTGACTTGATGTCGTTCCTATTTTTCAGTCTGCCAATTTTTTAATTTACTTTAAACTACTAGCGGCCTGAAATCTTGTCCCTATTTCTGAAATGTCAACGGAAGCTCTTTTAATTTATTAATTTATAAATCCCGTATGCGACTATCAATATTCCACCATATCGATAGTAGAATTGATATTTGTCAATATTGGTTCTCATCTGCTCATTATTCTTGTATGGCTTTAATATTTTAAAACCAGAAAGTGTAGCAAATAGTCCAGCGGCTATGTAAACAATACCAGTTGTAATTTCCAGCACACTTTATTCAATTTTCATTTTTACACATATCTGTCCACGGAGCCAACCCAATTGCTACCAACGTTTTGTGTTTGTTTAGTGGCGGATAAATCCAACGGATTTGTCCGCCTACACGAATATAAGTAAACTTGTTTACACTTTCGGGCGCTGTGTCGCCCGCCATTAAACAAACCCAGTGTTGTGGCCCGTAGCCTTACTTTAGATTATCCTTAATCCAGGTCTTAATCTGTTCAAATGTCACATTTCCGCTTGCTGCCTTAATAACAAAGTCGTACTTGTCGTTTTGACCCAATTGGATGTCAACGTTACTACTCTTTAGCATCAGTCTCATGAGTACGTATGCTGTTCGTTTATTGCCGTCTACGAAAGGATGATTTGATATTATGCTTTCAAATATTGCAGCGGCTTTGTCTATCGGGTCAGGGTATAATTCTTGTCCGTCAAATGTCTGAAAAGGTCTGTTTATGGAAGATTCAAGAAGTCCTTTGTCCCGAATGCCTTTTGCTCCACCAAATTTGTCTATAAGAATGTCGTGTATCTTTTCGACTTCGTTAATGTCGATCATTTAGCAAGTCTTTCTAGTAGTTCTTTGTCTTCGTTTAAAATGTCCCTTAGATTCCTAGTCAGGTTCACCTTGTCTATTGGTTGATTTTCAACCTGCTTTAAAAAGTCCAATACGTCTTGGAGAACGCTTTCCGGCACTTTGTCAAGTGATTTCTGTATCTCAGATTTTATGTCTTTTGTTGTCATTTTTTGAATTCATTAATTCAGTCCTAAGTTACTAAAATTTACCCTTCTTTTTTCGTTCGGGCAATGGGCCACAACACCCGAATTTATACAAATGCTTTTATTTCTACTATGGATGTGTAACCCCGATCGCAGCTACTTACCTAAAATCACTGAGCAAAATATGTAAACCGTCATTTCGAGGGCGGCACGACCGAGAAATCCTTAGTTGCAATGCCGCAATTGCGGATGCCTCAGATTCATTTGGTTTACTGGTTTCTTCGCAGATCGTTTATCTCAAGCTTGTTGATGAAAACTATCAAGGCCTAAAGGAACAGCCACGCGCGCGGGGCGTATCGTCCGTGAGACGATACGCAACAAAAAACGCTAAATCCAATTTAAATTTCTGTGTTCATCTTTCTTGAAAGAAATCAGACGCTGTAATATTTCTGGATTCCAAGTTGCCGCCAACAACTGGGTATAGCGTAACCGAATAAATTGAATAAGCCGTTTCATTCTGTTCCATTTTTATAAGGTCATCAAATTTGTCTGAAACTGAAAAGCCTGAGCTTGTATCAAAGAAACCCTTTAGTCTACCATTATAAAGCAATGTGTCTGGATTCCAATCCTTGCCATAAAAGCTTTTTAAATAATATGTTCCGTTTGGAATGTTTGTCATTATAAATGACTCCCCAGCCCTTATGTATTCATTGCGAATTGTTCGTTTACTGCCGTAGTATTCGGTGAGACAAACAATTACATCAAGGTTTTGTCCATTCTTTACCTCTAACTGGTTCTCATAATCTTTATCATACACACCTTTACCGAAATAATTGTTGTATGGTGAATCTCCTGTTTTTAGTTTGCTTCCAGTGAACTCACTTACTTTTTCAATCATCTCAGGTGCGTTATCTACGCTTGATGCTGGAGTGTCTGCATAGTTCGAGGATGAACCAGAGTTGTCATTAATGTCCGCCAAGTAAATTACGCAAATCAAAAATACAGAGCCTGCAACCCATTTAAACGCAGAAAAAAATTCCCAAGTCTCTTCTTTTCTAATTTCTTCTTTTTCGATTTTGTGAATTTTGGCAATCAATTCGTTATTCGCGCCACTTAACTTCACAAGTAGTGGCATGTACTTCTTTACATCATTTTCTGTTAGAAACTTAAGTAGTCCTGAAATAGAATCAACAATCCGCTCATTGCTTTGTGTGTCGCCTATGTTTAACAAATGAGTAACAAGATTGTCATTAAGAATTGAGTCTATGTACTTAACTAATTCAGAATAATTTATCTGTTGAAGTTCCGCCCTCTTTAGATTCCTAGATGCTTCCTCAACGTCAGTTGCTAAGGATTCAGGTGTAGTCCCTTGTCGCGTCTTTCTATGAGTACTTTTAGGTTGGTTCGATTGTTCTGTACTACTGGCAAATCTTAAGTCATATTCGTTCCGTTTTGTTGTATCAGACAAAACATCATACGCCTCTTGTAATTCCTTAAATCTTTCCTCGAAGTATTTATCGTTCGAGTTTTTGTCAGGGTGAAATTTCATTGCCAGTTTTCTATAGGCCCTTTTTATCTCCTCATCATTGCAGGTTGGTGGCAAACCTAAAATTTGGTAATAGTTCTTATCCATGTCGTTTGGAGTATAACTTTCATGAAGTTAAAGATTACAAATTGATTCTTTTGCTTGCTTTGGTACATCACGGGAAAGAGCGGCAAGCAAATTTACAAATGTTGGAAGCACCATCACTGTCCCGCGGTATTGTGCACAACGTTCGGCTATGAAGCTTTACTTTAATTCTTGAAAAATTGCCAATCAAAAGTAATACTTTAAAAAACATTGTTAGCGGCAGCATTTAATGTGTTTATATTATCATCATATTCCTACTAAGCATCGAAATCACTTTGAATTTCCCAAAAAAAATATGCACAATAGTAATACTTGATTTAAATCTCGGAATACCAAATATCTCGACTGTATAAATTCTTTCATTTTGAGCATTTGGATTTCCAAATTCCATGAAACTCATTGGTTTGCCTGAGTAGAATTTAAGAATTTCTTTTTCAATTGGACTCCTGTCTTGCTCGGATGTAAAGTTTGGATAAAAATGGGAAATCTCATATTCATTTGGTAATGGTTGACCACATGATTTATATACTATTCCACACGAAAGAGAAGTGAAAAAATCATCAAATCGTTTTATGTCAACTTGTCTAGTCCTGAAATAGGTTTACATCAAGCGTAAACTTAAAACAGGACAATTA